>Ga0335073_10000936_pt1 | contig 38536 bp, 52 predicted proteins | sample Lox_Sample_22_FD_207093 | JGI IMG/M metagenome (GOLD analysis project Ga0335073, IMG submission 207093) | Soil microbial communities from Loxahatchee National Wildlife Refuge, Florida, United States - Lox_Sample_2.2 | ecosystem: Environmental > Terrestrial > Soil > Wetlands | place: USA... | reverse complement strand
AATGGCATGGCTGGCATGCGTTCCGGCGTGGCCTGGCGACGAATCTTCATCGCCTTGGCATCTCGGACAAAGTGATTCAGCAAATCCTGCGTCATGCAAACGTCACCACGACGATGAATATCTACGTCAAGACGGTAAGCCGCGACGCAACCGCTGCCATGAAGACCCTCGAAACCATGTGTGCAACTACTGTGCAACCACTGCCTTTGGCCAGTACGCGGGTGATGTAAAAATGCACTGGGGACACAACTCGCAAGACTCTGCGCTGGATGGAGTTACGGGAATCTGGCGGAGAGGGAGGGATTCGAACCCTCGGTACAGGTGTTAGCCCGTACAACGGTTTAGCAAACCGCCGCATTCGGCCACTCTGCCACCTCTCCGCTTTTACTATCAACAACTTGCAGACGTTACCGAAGATTTACTGCATTTTGGCTGCATGATTGATATTCTAGACGTGTCTGGGAGGACACATGGGCAGATATCAAACTGGCAGCATTTACGAGGCATCGGGCGTCTTCTTCGTCAGATACTATCAAGCATACACTGACCTTCCGGCTGATGAAAGAGCGAAGATTGCGGAGCGTTGCCAATCGAACGGCAAGCCGCTCCCGACCCGCGTCCTCGTCTCTCATCGGCTGTGCTCACGCGACGACAAGCATCACAGCCGCACATGCAAAGCCGTCAAGGGACTCGCCGCTGACCACATGAAAACGGTCAACGCTCAGTCAGCTCCGGTAAATTATCTCACCGTCGCAGAGTTTTGGGACAAGACCTATCTCCCGTTCGTCGAGGAAAACAAGAAAGCCTCGACTGTTCACGGGTACAAGCAGATATGGGGTCAGCATCTCAAGTCGCATTTCGGTGCGACCGCGATGAAGGATTACAAGACGCCGACCGGGAGTCTCTTCCTCACTGGTCTCGCGAAGACTCTCGGCAAGCACACGCTGCAACACATCCGGTCACTCGCATCAGGAATTTTCACGCACGCGGTCAACGTCGGCGCTGTCGATTCCAATCCGTGGCATGACGTTCGTATTCTCGGCAAGACGATTGAACCGGAGGACACCGCGCATTACACGCTTGAAGAGGCTGAGAACATCATCAGTGCTCTGGTCGAAAACGTCGATGCACAGTTGATTGTCGCCTTCGCGTTCTTCCTCGGACTCCGGCCCGGGGAGATTCAAGGGTTGAAGTGGGAGGACATCGACACGACGCCTGACGCTGACGGTATTCGCTGGCTTCACATCCGCCGTGCTGTTGCTCGGAACGTCGTCGGCGAGACGAAGACGAAGGCATCCGTCGCATCACTTCCCCTGATTGCTCCCGTCCTCGTTCCGCTCACCTTGTGGCACCAGAAGAAAAATAAGCCGACTGAGGGTTGGGTCTTCCCGAATGGCAAGGGCAAGCCCGTTGACTTGCGAACGGTCATCTCTCGAAAAATTGTCCCGGCACTCGCCGCGAAGAATATCGAGTGGAAAACGCTCTATGCGGGGAGACGCGGAGCCGCGACGATACTGACCGAGTTGACTGGTGATGCACTCGCGGCGAAGGAACTCCTCAGGCACAAGACGATTGCTGTCACCCAAGCGAAGTACGTCAAGGCGATTCCTGAGGCACTGATGAAAGGTATCAAGCTCCTAGAAGCCGCTGCGACAGACACGAGCAGGTGAGATTCGCCGAGTCATTGCTTTATTCATCTTGGGTGAGATAATGAGTACGATTATGAGCAATCAGAAAAGGCTTGGCTGGCTATATATCGCATTAGCGGTCGTAGTCGTTGTATCCGTCAGCGTAACTGCCGCTGAGCTTGGCACCTTCGTCGTAGTTAGCAATTTGAGTATCGTCGGGGTTGGGACAATTTTCCTGACCGTCGTAGGGTTCGTAGCAGGAACAGTCTTTAGCTTCGCAGGCGTGTGGAAAGTATATCAAAGCAAGAAGGAGACATCTAAGCAAAGGCTGGGAATAAAAGCTAAAGACGTAACGCCACTTAGTGTCAATCTTGACCCCGCAGATGTTCAAAAAATAGTCCAGCAATTAACCAAGGTGGTTGAGGAGGCTAAGGGTGCCTCGGAATAAGACCGCCGAACGAAGAGTAAGCGAACGACGACTGGTGCTGGAGCAACAGGGGCGAGCGCAGGCACACTGCTCGTCTTGCTTGCCCGCAACCTACCAGATAACAATCCTTGGAAGTCTTGGGCTTTGATAGTGGCTCCATCTCTCGCAGTTTTGTTGACATGGCTACTTGTGAGGGTGCGTCTAGAGACGGACTATTATTTAGGTCAGCGAAATCGACGACGAGTCTTCGATGACATCACGCACAAAATCCGCCAAGCTCTGGATAACCCACTGACCTCTGAGGAGCACAAAAACTTGATGCGGAAGGAACTCGAACAAGTCGAAAAACTCCGCATCGAAGCGGAACGCGAACAACTGCAACTCGTATTGAAGGAGGTCGATTAGCCGTATACTAGATATACACGATGCGCGTGAACTCCGCTATTGACGCGGGTTCCCGACGATTTTCTTGTTGACGCCTGCAAAAGGTTTGGTATTCTGAATATAAGAAGGCGTCACAGAGGAACATGTCGCATGGACTCCCGCGACGTGACGTGTCCAAGACACGGGGAACGGAAGACGGCACTCGCTGACGTGGCTGTTTCACAGCCGACCTTCGGAAAGGGCGTGAATGCATGAACTCACCCCGGCAATACCAGACGACGACATTCTGACCGTCGCTGACCTCGCGAAAATCCTGAAATGCAAAGAGTCGAGCGTCTATAACCTGACGCGCCGACGCGGTCGGGCACGATATGACAATCCTGTGCCTGTGCTCAGGCTCCCGTGTGGATTGAGATTCAAACGGTCATCGGTCATGGCGTGGCTCGATTCGATGGAGACGACGGACGCTGCGTGACGTATACATGGTAGACGGTTCGTGGTCGGCACACGCTGTCTTCCCCGTCCCGTGTCAGCCACGCTCGACAGGTTTCGACCCTGTGCGACAGCATTCGACCACGCGACATTTCCTCTGTCGGCCCGAACGATGCAACAGTTCCGTTCAACCGTGCGACAAAACCTGTGAGACATAAATCACGATGCCACAATGACTTGACGATGACACAATTTGTCACTGTTCGATTTACTGCATAGAACAGCGGCCAGAAAAACTCCCTAAACCGACCTTAAATCGGCCTGTTAGCGGGACTGGTTTGGCCGCTGTGATGGTGTGATACGGGCCGCTCCGGTCGCAGGAGACGATTCAGGGGTACGTGGGAAAACTTCGGCACCGAGAGTAGGCTCAAAAATAGGGTGTCAACCCACCTCTACGAAAGTGGCCGACGCCGGGGAGCCGCCGTGGTCGACTTGGTGAAAGTAGTTCGGCCAAGCCAACGTCCCTAACGTCCCTAACATCCCTACATCCCTACGTACGTCCCTGCCCTCTCAGGGAGCGGTCGGTTTGACTCCCGTCGGATGTAGGCGCTAGGCGTGGGAGAAGGCGAGGATGGTCGAGAAGCCGCATCTGACGCGGGTTTTCGACGGACTTGTCAAGAGGAAAATGAGAGTATTTCTCGGTTTTTTATTTTCAACGAGTTACAGTTTTACATCGTCACAGAGCAAGTTTTGTTCGCCTTCTCTTCGCTGTCACAAAGACGGTGCATTTATATTCAACTTGTAAACGTTGTACCCGTCACTTGACTTCGATGCGTGAGGCACGACCTGCAACACCGCGCACAGCCGAGCAACGGAGCATAGGAGAAAACTTATGACTACCGCTGTTGTTACACCCACACCAACCACACCAACCACACCGAAGGACGCACTTCGGAAGTGCGACCCTTCTTACATTGCAGCCCTCGACAAGGCGTTCAAGCAGGCTCTGTACGGCGTCAATGGACTGTATTTTCTGCTGGGGCGTGACGGAGCCACGGGATTTGACTCTGAAGAGACCGACGCCTTCCTCGCCAGCATCGAGAATTCAGACGATGTCGAAGCCATTGAGAATGCTTATACGTATTTCAATTGGGACGACATGTCCGATGTGGTTGAGGCGGTTCACGCCGAAAACAATCGCAAGGCAGCACGGGCACGACGCCTAGCGAAAGCCAACCGAAAGTAAGTGACCGACCACCGACCATCGATCAAATTCTAGATCGGTGGTCGGGGTCGACAGAAAAGGAGAACGACCATGAAAAGAACATCCACGGACGCAGAAAAAGCGAGGAGTAAGTATCCATCCCCTTCAGACCCAGAGGCTCTCCGAAAATTCGTGGAGGAACTCGAAGCGACCGTGCCAATGCTCGATTGCCGGAATAACGAAGGATGTGGATATGCCGTTTTTGTATTCCCTGACGGCTCCATCCTCGACGATGGTTACGTCTATCCATCACTCAAAGCATTCGACGGGGCGACGGGATATATCAATCACGGGAACTTACGTTAAGAGCCGTCGGCGCTCAGTAAGCCGACAGAATGGAGAAAGAATGAAAAGAACAGAAATTGCAAAGCAACTTTTGAAGGAACGGCTACAGGAGCAATTGAGGGAGAATCGTATTCGTCGGCAAGAGTTGACTAACCCGAAACCGAAGTTCAAGACAGGAGCACGTGGCAACAACTAAGAGCCGAACTCGACCCGATACGTCAACCACGAAGGGGAACCTACATTAAGAGGCGTCGACGGTTATTAGCCGAAAGGAGAGCCTAATGGACTATTCAACCGCAGTTCATGAAGCAAGCCATGCCGTCGTGCTCGGGTCAGTCTATCTACCGTACGAACAGGACGGTCAATGGGCAGAGGGCTGGGATTTATTTCGTAACATCAGCGTGATACCTAAAGACGACTCTTCTGGGCGAATCGGTGTTTACGGAATGACAAAGGCATTGTGTTCGCCAGAGAGTATTGCAGTCCTCCTCGCAGGCGGCATCGGAGAATTTCGTGTCACACAGAAATATGCTGGAATCGGGGGTGACCTCACTCAAATCGCTCGATTGCTCGACAGACCCGACGACACTTTCATGGAGCAGATTGGCGTTGTTCTCTGTACGACAGAGAGCACACCCGCTGCAATTGCTGAGATGAGTCGCGACACCAGAAATCTTCATTGGGTCGGTGACCCTGATTTCCGTCAACTCGCAGAAGCCGCCGAACTCGCCCGATTGATTCTGTCGACCCATTGGGCTGCCGTTCTCGGTCTCGGGTCACATCTTCTCAAAAACGTCGAGATGGATGGACTTCATTTGAAGTACTGGCTCAAGAGGAATGGCGTTCACCCACACACCCGAGTGCAACATAAAACATGGAGCCGTCGGCGCTCAGTGGCGATTTCGCCTTCTGTTCGCTACCGAAAAAAAGAGCTTGACAACAGGGAGCGGAAAGGTGCATACGCAGACTGCGGAGGGATATGCGCTTCGCACGTCGTGGCGACGACGGTATACTTAATATACGCAACGGTCTCAGGACCGTCCCATCGAAGTCCACGGCAACAGCGCCCGTGGCATCAACCAAAATCAAGAGAGTCGTAAGCACTTAACGCAGATTGCGTTAAGTGAGTTGTGGCGAAACTTCCTCTCACATGGGAGGAAGTTAGAAATGTCATCACAGCGACCTTTCCCCATGTGGGGTGAAGTTGTGCGGCGAGACTTGAATATGATGAAAAATTTAACCGAAATCAAGACGTGGGGCGGACGCAGGGCTGGGGCTGGACGACCGAAAGCAGCATTTTCTCAGCGGGCTTTCTGTGAAGAACAGGGAATCAGTCCTTACATACTGCGGCAGGCGCGGAGAATCGGTGAATTCGACAAGGAACATGGGACTCATCTGCTGAAACGATGCGAGGCAGGAAGACTGCGATTTCGAGATGCCTTTCTCATCATGGCCCTCGTGACTGTGTGGGTCGCAGAGGGTAAATGTGACTGGTCAGCCGCTGACAAAATCAAGTAACACAGAACTGAAAAACAAGGAGAAACGACAATGGAACTGAAAGAACCGCTTTACATCGACGGCGAACTCGCCAGTCCGAAAATCTCAGACCGCGCAAACGAAGTTGTGCAGAAGGTCAAAGCTCTGCGTTCGTACACCGAGCGCACGGGGTTTCGAACCACGCGGAGCCAGAATGATTTGATTCAATCACTCTCAGACCCCGACGACCTCGCAGGCGCTCTGCTGTTGCTGAACGAATAAGGAACGAGAAATGATAATGACATCACAATCGAACCAACCGAAGTACCTCGCAATTAGGAACTGGGAGAAGTTCCAATCCCCAAGCAAAAACGGAAAGAGTCTGCCGTGGTGCAAGCTCTACTCCGCACAGGCTGATGATTTCGAATATCAGCGCCTCACTTCTTTCCAGCGCGGCGTGTTACACGACTGCTACCTCGTGGTCACGAGGACCTCACGCAACCTGCACAACGACATCACATGGCTGGCACGCACTATGCACACACTAGGCACGGACAGGCCACACCTACAGCACGCCATAGACACGCTCACAGTACGAGGGTTCCTAACTCCAACAGAATCATCAAATCCTTACTGGAGAGGAGAGAGAGAGGGAGAGGAGAAAGAGAGGAGAAAGAGAGTGAGAGGAGAGGGAGAGCCTGAAAATTCGCGTCGAATTCCTTTTTCTCCAGACCCACCTGAAGGAGCGACAGCCAAACTGACCGACGAAGAGACGGGGGAGCACGTCGGTTGGAAGGTAAACGGCGAGCGGTACTTATTTGAGGGGGCGACATGTCGATAAGAGAAATCCCACTCCAGACTACCGCACCCGCCATACCACCAGCGCCATCAGGCGAAGACCTCGACAAGCTCGTCGATGAGTGCGCCCATTGGATTGAAACGACGGTCGGCACGTTCAAGAAACGATTGTCGCCCGACCTCCGACCCGACAATGACGGCAGGAGTTCGATGGCGCTCACCGATGGAAAAAATCAGTGGGGGAGTTCTGTCGGTCATGGTGGAATCCGTGGTTGGATTGTTGACGGCACTCTTCGCGACATTGCACAGCTTCGGGAAATTGTTAATGACTTCCTTGATGCGATGAAACAGCGAGTGCGAATCAAACGGCATCTGGACCCGAACTGGACTATCGACAACAATGCGATGGCTGTGTTGAGTTCGAGATTCGGCATCCCAGATGCACCGAGAACTTTTGACGAACTCGCGGCAAGGCAAGCAGAACAGCGAGTCATCGAAGAACGCCAACGAGTCGAGCGAGACGCGGAGTTCCGACGCAAACAGGCGGAATGGCAACTATCGCCTGAAGGGCGTGAATTCGAGCGACGACTCCTTGTCGATGAGTTTAAGCGCGAACAAGTCAACATCGTCATGAACGCGTTGTTTCCGTTTGAACGCATTGAGTACGCGGACCCCGACAACCCGACAGACGCCGAGAAGGTCGCGAACAAAACGAAACGGTTCGACAATTACCTCGTCGAGTGCAATCGACTGAAGTGGGAACCACGAATCAGAGAAATCGTCAATAAGACCGATATCGCGGCTCACGAGGTTGTCAGGGCGTTTCAGACCGCAGAATTTGAGGCATCGCACTTTGCTGACGTTGCGGAGCGGGAGTGGACAGGCGACGACGATTTCGATGTGCTGCGATTCGAGGAGAATTTCATTATGGAAACACTGAAGCAAGTTGCGACAGCGAGTTTGACAGGCAATCCTGCACCATTGACGAAGAGTTGTGTTCCGCCTGTCATCGATGGTGTCGAACGAGTGTCAGGCGCGAAGTTCGCCGACATCTGTGAAGCGATGGAGAGGTTTGACCGTGAGGGATATGTGCTTGACATTCGGCGCGACTTCGACGGTCTCGTGTTGACCGCTGTCCCGCCAGCACTACGCGATGCATGGGAGAAGTATTCCCGTGAGTGGGATGAACAGATACAGGAGATAGCGTAATGGGAAACGTGACGCATAGTTTCGATGACGTTGTCATCGCGCAGTGGGCGCGGCGGCGAGCGATACAAGGGGATAGGATGACTGTGGCGGAAGCCTACGAGATAGCCGCACAGCAGCTCGCCAAGCGGGACCCCGTCGGACACAAGGCGGGTTATTTCATCGATGTCAATAATCGGCTGAAGCGAATTAAGAACAGCATTCCAAAGGAGCACAGGTCGGAGTCAAATTCTGAAGGCGGAGACGATGCCCAGTGAGTATAAATACAAACTCGGAGATTACTCTCACGAGGTCATCGACTGCGTCGACGCACCAGCGCACCATCTCCATAATTTTTTATGGGTGGATGAAGAACCCACCAAAGTCCTGACCTGCGAAGTCGAGCCGAAAGAATCGAAGGCTCCGTTAGCGAACGTCATCACGACAGGTCTGCCTCTCTACCAGAAAATCGTCCATGTCATCAACTGTGAATTGAAGAGTGCTGGTTTCACTGGGAAGTATGGCAATCGGACCTACAACATCGCGAAGCAACTGCTCGATGATGCGACGGCTGAAGTTCTGTCGCTACTGTCCGCAGATGCGAACGATGAAACCATTAGAACCGAGACCCGTCGGGTCATTCGCAAGCACATTGCACGATATGAAAAACGGTCATCGCAAGTTGTCTCACCAGAGGGCATGGGGGAGTCAACCAACGGAGATGACGCGGGTGACGGTTGCTCGATAGGCAACGGCAGCATTCTGGGTTCATCACTCAAAGACACAGACGATTTCGCCCTGTCGCGCACTCGATTCCACACAACAAACGAACCGATGTTCGGTCCCCCGCGTCTGTGGACGATGCGCGACGGGAATCTCATTCCTGTCGAGTTCGATGAGAGTCAACTCAGTCCTGAGTCCCGACGCAGGTACCATCAGCGGTACAAAACGACCACTCGAACGACGGCGTCAGGGCGCTGTGATTTTCGCAAGGTTAGGGCGTTGGAGGACAGGCTTATCGACCAGATTGACAGGAAGCACACCCGCGTCAAGGCTGCCGTCGTGGCGGTCGGTTTGCGGGATTGGAACTGGCTGGTCGGGACCCTGACTCGCTGTCATCTGACAGGTGCCGAACGGGTGCGGGCATGTCGGATTCGTAAAAAACTCGCATCGCTTGTAACAAATGGCCTTCCCCAACGGGGTAAGTAGTAGAGAAGGCCACATCCGCAATGTGCGCCTTGGGGCACGGGGCGTACGCTTTGCTCAGACCACACCGACTGCCATTGGACGGCCAAGTCGTCCGATGTCGGTCAGGCGGTTAAGGTCTTCGGACCTTGGGCGTCGCGCCCCACAGCCCATCATTCGTCTATTAAATATACGGGAGTCATTGTGACGAAAGAAATCAATCGACATCTGCTGCTCGCAGCGGCGACTCGGATGTTCTGTTGCGAATGCGGGACCGTGCGGACGGTCAGCGACTATTTCGCGACGGCGAAGTCACAACGCATCGCGCTGGTGTGCGGACACCGACGTGACAGGGAAATTCAGGAGATTGGTCATGAGCAGACCAGAGAAAGTAGCGAGGGATAAGTTCGGTCGATTCATAACAGCATCACGGTTGCATTCGAGTCTCGTCGGTCGGAAGTTCGGGCGACTCAGAGTTATACGCTTTGCGGGGCGACTCAAGGGTTCTCGACTTTGGAAGTTACGATGTGATTGCGGAAAGGTGACATTCGGCACAACCAACGGTCTGAGGCGCGGCGATAAAAAGTCTTGCGGGTGCCTCAACCAAAACTTACGAAGTGCCCGATGTCTGTTGCGGACCAGACATGGGCACAAACGACGTTCGGGTCAAAGCGCCACATACCGAAGTTGGTGCGCGATGAAAACCCGATGTCTGAATGCGAAACAAAAACTGTGGCACAGGTACGGCGGACGCGGGATTCGAGTCAGTCGGCGCTGGATGACCTTCGAGAATTTTCTTGCTGACATGGGACTGCGACCAGCAGGTACGACGCTCGGTCGTTTCATGGACGCGGGCGATTATCGCAAAGGCAACTGTGCTTGGATGACCCGAGTGCAACAAGTAGCAGAAGCGAAGAAGGCGAAGGCAGCAGCATGAACATCCCAGACTTAGCAGAGAATCCCGAAGCCGTTCGTCCATCACCAAACCAACGCCAGTACGAAATTCTGCCTGCTACGCCCAAGAAGTCCACCACGTCGTACTGCACGACAGGCGATGGTGGGGTGACGCCGACCAGAGCTACCGACGATGAGCGGCGTCGTCAAGAAATCGCGAAGTTGACAGCGCCCACACCACAGGAATTGAACGCACAACGGTGGGAGAATTACGAGTCAAACTGGCAGAAAAGAATTGAAGAGTCCGACCGCCGCGACCGAGAAGCGATGGCTCGTCGCATAAAAGAAGACGAAGCCAGAACACAGGCGCAGATTGACCGATTGCGGAAAACCGCCGACTTCAAAAAGAAAGAGGCAGCGGTCGAGATGGTCATCAAGTTACACCAATTGTCAGCCGCCGAACGAAGTGCTGTCTGGGAGAAACTGTTGCAGAGCAGCAATCCACTATCTGTGGATATCGCGGAAGCAGCGTGTATTGAAATCGAAATGCTGCGGGAGACGCAACCAGTTGAATCCGCTGTCGACCTTGATTGGCGCGGAGGAGTGAAAGAAGTGAGGAGAGCATGAAGAAACTGAAAGGACCCCGAAGTTTCATGGGTTATGGCAGCACAGCAACGCCCACGACCCCAATTGAGACAAACCAGCCTGTCGCGGTTGACCCAGCAACAGAAAGAACGGCGAAACTGAAATCGCGAGCCGCTGAAATTCTCGCAGCGAACGCACAGCAAAAAGCCGACGCGCAAGCAGCAGCGCAACGCACACAAGAAGAAGCACGGCAACGAATTGAAAAAGTTCGCCAGTCGTGCGTCAACAACACTGAGTGGACAGCAGTCCTCGAAATCATTCAGGAGCCTGAACTGTACACACGCTCACAGGTTTTGTCGGGCGAGGCGCATGAGGATGCGCTGCGGTCACTTCGCCATGTACAGGAAGGTATCGACCAGTAGGGGGAAATATGACAGTAGACATTTCACAACGTAGCGCAGGTTTTCGCGCTTTCATACAAGAGGAGCAATCACGCGAGGCAGCGAAGACTGCGAAACTGCTCGAACCAGTACAGGAAACCTTTCGTCAGTTGCACGCTGAATATCGTAAAGCATGGGCGACACCGATTGAAAAATTGGCGAAGGTGGTCAACGACAATTACTGGCTCGATGCGAGCGTTCCCGACCTCGGGTTGCCGACAGCAGATTACGACCACATGGACCCACAAACCGCGACCACGACTGGACAGGCGGGACGGCAAAAAATTTCGAATTTCATCGACGAGTTGCCGACACTGACTGGGTACGTGCTTGATGCGAATGGTGCGAAACGATTTCGGTTGTTTGTTATCAGCCAAGTCAAAATCAGAAGCGTGGAGATTTCCACGTCCAATCTGCTCGCATGTTTCGAGTACATGATGCCTGATTGTTTCGCTGACAGCGAGTACGGGTTCGACAGCGACCTGAAACGAGTTGAGTCGACGCCGACACCCGAACGTGAACCACCGACGATGGACGAAATTCTCGCGACGACTGACACGACGACGAAAGAAGGCGCTGCGAAACTGAAAGCCGCGACCGACCGTGAGTGGGGTCAAAATCTCGCACCACTCGTGGAAGAGTGGTACAGCCATCTCAGAAGTGACTACGGGATTGTCGTATCGAAAGAAGACGCCGACTATCTCTTCAACCCATACACAGGATTGTTCGCGACACGCGGCTGGGCAATTACAGCAGACAATCTGAATGCTGCACGCAGGCACATGCACTCAATCGGCAGGTGGGCTGGGGCGCTCGCTGTTTGTGAATATATCGACCAGAGCTTCAAAAACGGCGGGATTGATTTCGCGACTTACAACCGCGAATTCGCAAGACTGACGCGAGCAGGCGTATGGAACAAGTCGATGCGCGAGGCGACAGAAAAGGGGTTGATTTAATCTTCGGTCACAACCTCCAACTGCCGCGACTGATGTGACCGACTTCCATTACCAGTCGCGGCGTTTTTAAGGGGAGAGAGTATGTCTGATGTTGATAATGAATCACTGAACCACGCGATGAATGATTTGCTGAAGAATAATCCAGCCCTGCTTGAGGGAGCGCGAAATCACATCGAGCGAGAGAAGAGTCGTCCTGTCGTCGAGCCAGTGAGACCGACTCCTGACCAAGTTCGAGCAGAAATCGAACGGTTGAGCGGTCGTGGACCATTGACTGTCGAAGAACAACGCGACCTCAATCGCGACGCAGAACAAGCACGGTTGGCGGAACAATATAGATTGGCTGCGAAACAGAAAGAGCAGGATGAAGCAAAAGCACGAATGCAGGAGATTTTTCGCGCCGCGATGCCGAAGCCTGAGACAGCATAAGACTTGCGTAGCCAACCTGTCTGAGCCACGACGATTTGAGGAAACAATGTCTTTTAACGTTCGCATCCACGCTTTGGAAGCTGGTGACGCCTCCGATAAAACCAAGGTACTTCGGTACGCAGCAAAATCCAACAAGAACTGTCCTCCAATTTATGTCGTTGGAAGGCGAGCGTTGGATGGCCTGCACCGAGTTGCGGCGGCGAAATTGCGAGGCGAGACCGTGATTACCGCAGAAGGATGTCCATCAGGAATCACCAGAGTGAAGAAGAGTACATAATGCGACTCGACCAATTGTCTGACGACGAGTTGCAACGACTCGCCCAGCGCCAGATGCCGCTTCGAATGGCGCAGCCTATCGTTGCCGAACTTGCCCGACGAATATTCAAGAAAAATCCGATATTGTCGACGGACACGGGCACGCCGACTTGGGACAGTTTGCGACTGCCCACAGGGAGTGAAGAGTAGACATGATGCGACCAACAGTCATTGAATATATTCCCGCCATCGGTGTCAATCCGATGACGCACCCCGACCAGTATGACATGCAACAAGCGCCTGCGTCGCTGAATGCACCTGACGGGCATCCTACGGTGAACTATGACCGACCGCGAAAAACGATTTGCATAAAGTTTTATCAGACGGCGGTGAGTCCCGAGTTGATTCGTCGGGCTATCAATCAGATTGTGAATGAAGTAGGCCCTGCGAACATCGTTGCCGTTGAAATTTTCGTGAGTGATGCTGTGATGGCTACTGACGGTGCGTTGCTCTTGTCTGGTGGATACGACCGCGTGCTTGAGGCAAACTCGAAATCAGGACTGTACCGCTTCAGGAAAGCCGTCAGGTTGAAGAAAGTGGAGAAGGAAGAACAATGAGTGCGGACAGTTTTGTCACTTCGGAAATATGCTTCGCAGGATTCTTGAGCTATTTGTTTGGTGATGAGAGTCTCGTGCGAATCGACTTCGATGAGCGGAAGAAAGCAGCATTCACATTCCACATCCCGTCGCTAGACGCGGAAGAATACCTTCGTGAATACCACGCTGGAACTCTAGCAATTACAGACTTAAAAAACTTTTGGGGCCAGCATGTTCAAGTCAGTCGGCTGGTGCGAGAGATGAACCGCAACGGTCAGAAGACGTGGGAACGCGAAGAGTTCACGGTGCTGCTGCCAGACTCCTGTACATCTCGACCAGATTCATTCTGGGAGAATGCCCGTACAGCGGTCATCCAACGTCGTGCGGAACGAGACGCGAGAGAAGCGAGACAGCATCACCAGCACGACAAGCAACGGGGAGAGTATGAGGGACATTGAGAAGCCGAAACGTATCCGACGCCGTAGCCTCAGGCTTCAGTTGGAACAGTGTTTGCGGGATGCTGAAGCGGCTGCGACGGCGGATATATCAACACAGAAACTTATCCAGACCCGTTTGACTACATTGACCCGCCTGCTCAATCGCGAACGGAACGACAAATTGAGGAAGGCTCTTGACACGGTCGCAGTCCTGAGGACTGAGAACGAACGGCTGGCGTGCCAGCATGAGCAGGACTCCGCAGAACTTGCACGGCTCCGTGCGGTCTGTCGAACGGAGACGGGTCTGACGTTCGATGAGATAGCAAAGATGAGAGGACGCGATGGCAGATAGAACAGGCAAAACCCTAGAGACGATGATGCAGGAGTTACTCGACGGTGAGACAGTCGCGGACATCGTCGCACAGTTCGAGTTTTCGTCTGTGGGAAAGCATTTGTCCGAAGAACACAACGCGGTTGCGCTTGACTTACTCAACGAGTTACAGAAACGCCTCGCGGTCACTACTGACCCCGACGAACGGTTGACAACGGCTCGTCAGGCCCGTGCGGCGTGGCACAAAGTCATTCGTCAACAGTGGGCTGCGAGAATCGCAAAATTAGGGCTAACTGGCGGGGGTCTCGCCCTTGGTGGTCACGTCCTCCATGCGGCCCTCGCTCCGGGGGAGTAACACAATCATATCCACCTCTGTGCCATTTTGGGATTGACCGAACTTGTGTTTATTATGTGAACGTTCGATTCTGAGATGAAAACTAGGAAGATAATAATCGGTATCATTGCGGTTCTCGTGCTGGCGTTCATTGCCCTTCGGGTTTACGGAGCATACCAACGAGAGCATGATGACGCTCTTGCACAAGCAGAGGCGGCTGAGCAGAAGGCAAAGGAACTGAACGAGGAGTCTGACAGACTCAAGCGACAATCCGACTGCAATCTCCTGTGGAGCAAGTACCAAAACGCTCTGCTGGAAAAACGTATAGCAGAATTACGAGGCACTTTCGCACGAACTCCTGTTGAACCTGCCTGCACTGGTTATGCTCAGCGGATGGACCAAGCGTTAGATTTTACCTCCCGACAGTTGCAGGTCAGTTTTGCCGCACTCGATGCAAGCGAGTTTGCTCGATACGAGCGGATTTATGCTAACAGTCGCAAGTATCAGACTCACTACATTCTCGTCCGTCTTTGGGCATTTCTCACAGGCACCGAACCGAAGATGAAGCCCGTTGAAATGGTAGCCAAGGATGAGAGAGCCGCTGAGTTAGACGGGTGCATGAAGAGAGCCAAGAACGATTCGGACCGCAAGAACTGTCAGGACTTGTTTGGAAAGAGTAAGTAACCCTATGAATGACCGATGCTTTATCACGAACGCAAACCAGCGGAACTGCGGGAATTCGTAGAGTTTTGGGCTTCGAGATTTTTCGGTTACGTGACTGAGAAAGAGGAAGGCCTCTACGTCAACAACATCAACACCCCTGTCAGTTCACACACCGACGAAACCCTACGTGAACTTTTCTTCTGGAAAGTCGGCAACCCATATTTCGGCTCTCAGCGGGATTCCATACGTGCGAACTCTGTTGAGCAAAAAGACAGAGTCAAGGGCTTCCCTAGTGACATTTCGGCAAAGACGTTTCTAGAAAAAGAATTTCCCAAAGGTGGAGCAGTGTATCGGATTTTCTGGCTCCATTGTTGCTACCCAGACCGTTTTCCAATCTATGACCAGCATGTCCATCGTGCAATGACATACATCGAGTGGGGGAAAATTCAGGAAATAGGTAGCAGCGACCCAAGAAAGGTCGAGGATTATCTCAACGAGTACCTGAAATTCTACGGGAAATTTACGACGTTGAATTTGCCGTTTGACAAAGAACGAGATGGCATTCAGGGACGACAGGCAGATAGAGCTTTATGGACGTTTGGCAGGTGCTTGCTGACATCAAGTTTGCCCAAACTACGTGACGAAAAGGGCGTTGACGTTAACATCCTCGGTTCGCAGTGAGTTGACACAGTTTGAGAGTCGGACTAACTTCACTGTTCAGAGGGGGTAGGAGGCGTGTGTGTTCTGTCCCAAGTGTGGTACTGAGCACCCCGATGATTCGCAGTTCTGTCGAAAATGCGGGAACACAATCGGGACAGCCTCAACGACTCCAACCGTCGCTCCTCCGAAACCCGAGACAAAGAAGAAGCCGCTCGTCCGTGCTCCCTTCGCAATCCTTGGTGTCCTAGTCGTCATCTTCCTGATTTACGCATACAACGCCAGCCAACGCTCGAATCCCAACCCCAACGCAAGCCCCATAGACCGAATCGTCAAGCAACAACGCACGACAACTCTGTCGAACCCCGCTCTGGCGGTCAATGCTCTCAGCTTTTCTTACTTCAAACTAGACGTTCCCGTGGGAGCCACGAGCGTCCTACTTCATGGAAACTTCACAGCGAGTGCGCCAGTTTCGCATTAAAGGGAAGCTTTCCCGCCACGGAAACAGATGAAGGTATCGATATGTCAATTCTAATCACGTTAGTGGCATCTATCGACGCTGCATGGAAGCCTGTGGGCGGACAACTCCTTGCTTCGGGAGTGCTATTGCTCAGCGGGCATCAAGATTTGGGCTTGCGCACCCGCATCGGTGCGGCCTGCTGGTTCTTTATCGCTCTTGCCTTCAGCGTCTCGGCGCTCGGCACGGCTGTCTGGATGAGACTCTGGGGAGGCGTCGCAATCTGTACTGCAATTCTCTGCTTCGAAACTTGGCTAGTCCGACACTTATGGAATCGGAAAAAGTCACCATAGACATCAACCACCGATTTCTGGCTGATTAGATAACCGTTTCGGCTCCAGACAGCCGAGTAGAGTTGGAGCGCTCAAGCACCAAGGCTCGGAGGGAGGAGCCGAGCACATTGAAGATTGTACGTTGTAGAAACCTGGGGACAGACTGCGCCTCTGTGTGCCTGGTCTTCGACATACCCGCTTCCCCTTTCGTTCGCTGAAATCATACTCAGCTTTGTGCGGAAAGCGGGGAGAAGGTCACAAGAACGTAGTCACGGGAGAACTGTTGTCTCGCACGCCGAAGAAAGGTCGGTGAGCGTGCATCGTGAACTGAAGCCGCCGTTCAAGTTCGATATCGCAGACATTGTCAGGCGACTGCGAAGACTGCCCGTTGCCGTCGATGGGAAGGTGACTATCAGCCTTCCCTTCATCGAAGTATCAATCAAGCCCGACAAGACGGAACGTAAAGTTGCACGCGAGATTGTCATTCGTTTGGCCGACCGCCGAGTCCTTACATCGGCTGAGTGCTGCGACAACTGCATAGACCAAGCCCTAGCCTCACTTCAGGAAATCCGTCAAATCATCGTGGACAAGCAGGTCGAACTCGCGGACAAGACTGACACGGCACTCTATGTCCTTCTCGACTCGATTCGAGACTCCATCCGGCAGTTCTTGACGTTTCAACAGAGACTCACCGACAAACGGATGGTTGACCACAAGCCATCGGGGTTCTATCGCACAGCCCAGAGCCGTGAGTTGTATTTTGCTGGTCTTGAGATGCTGCGTGCCCACATCCATCGGACCCTACTTCAAATCGGCAAGATTGCCGACATGCCGGGAATACCCGGACTCGAAGGACACATGAGTTATGACGGGCCTTGGCAACTTGAGGCGTATAAGAAACCACCAGCACTGTCAGAGTGACCGGGCGGTTCGCGTGACTCAACCGAATGGACTACTTGCCCGTCGCAGCCATCGGCTGGGATTGAGCCAGAGTTGCGGTCTGGCTCTTTGTCCATGCGTCTAAGTATCGAGCAAACGCATGGGTCAGGGACTCGACCACCGGGACGACAGCACTCAATCTCGGTTGATTTTCTGCGTGCTAAGGCATCGCGATAGAATACATCATGCTGATGCCGAAGCCGAAAAAGCCGTGGACTAGAGCCCAGAAACTCCTCGTCTGTACAGGTATAGGAGTGCCGGTACTTCTGGGGGTCTTATCGCTATTCCGCAGTGCAAAGCCAGTCGCCCCGACTGCCACGCAGACCGTCACGCAGACGGTCACAGTGACGCAACCTCCCACGTTACAGGTTGTCCCTGAGCCTTCGAAGCCTAGTAGACCAAACACGCACACGAACCCAGTGCCACCCTCCATCGAACAGCATGGAACGGGTAACGGTGCCACTGGAGGGATAGACCAATCAGGCAACTGCAATATCAATCAGATTGGCGGCAACGGCAATCAGGCAACGGTCAATTGCGTACCAGAGTGGCATTTCAGTGAGACCCAACGCACCAGATGGGACGCGTTCGTGGCGACTCTACCTGAAGAATGCGCTCAGACGGTAGTCGTCGGCGACATACCAGACAAACAATCGAGCGAGTTCGCACGGGAGATGTTCAAAATCTTAGACCAACACCACCGGGCGAACAGACTGGGTCATCTGTTGTCGGGAGAATTTGGAACAGGTGTAGCCGTTCAGGTTCACGACGAAGATGACATTAGCGTCTCAACTGCGAAACTGATTGTGTCGGGCATGCAAAATGCGGGGATACCGGTCGTCGAGCTATCCACCAACCCGGCGATTCGCAACCACGAAATACACCTCATTGTTGCTTACAAACCCAAAACCTAGCGAAGGACAATCTGGGAGTGAAACAGACGGAGAAAACTACACCGAAAACTCTCACCAAACTCTCACCGCGACACCAAAAAAGAGCGTGTCAGAGCCTAACGGACAGAGACGCAAAGTGATGTCATAACGACGTCGTCCCAAACCTTTGGATGGGCGTGTCACACATGTGACGTGTCACCTACAGGTCTGCAACTCAATGATTTCGCTGGGTCGGGACGAGGCGTCTACAGTCTCGAAAGTGCTTGAAAAGTCTGGGAAGAACGGAGATTACGAATCGGCTGCTCTACTAACTGAGCTACGTCGGCTTCTGTTGTATTTTACAACTTCTTAGCGGGAATCGGTGACTTCGGGTGTCTCCTACTTGTCACACATTCTCGCAGGCTTCGGCACGTCAACAGGTCGCTGTCGTGCCGGGAGCACCATCAAGAATATCACGCCTCGAACAACGTAGGTTCGCTCTCAGCGTGGTTTGCGTGCTTGAACAAAAACTCGCCTGCGGGGTCGTGTTCGCGGAATCGCTCTTGTGCCAGTCTGCGGTTCTGGACAGCGTAGCAGTAGACGCAGCCGTGCGGACAGGTGTCGTATTCTCCGATGTCCTTCGATTCAAAGCAGCCGCATTCCTTCCTCGCGCCTTTCAACCTCGTGTGAAGCTCCCGGCCCAGCAGGGATGAAATCCGTCGAGCATCGACGCAATGAGCTTCTTGAACTCCCGGCTCCAGCAAGTACGGTTGGGAACACAATGTGAGTTGCATTCGATGAACGTGGGCGATTCGCAGAAGTTCACGCATCAGCTTCCGCTTCTGCTCATCGTCCGGGTCTGACCACTGGAAGCCGAACTCACGACTGGCCCAATCCATGTTGCGTCGGGTCTTGCGGTAAATCTGTGCGAACGATATAACGACTTCGTCGGTCATGCCCGCCAACCGACTCGCCAACCACTCGAAGTTCTCAAGATGCGCCTCGGCGGGAGTCTCCGAAGAGAAGACAACAGGGTCGTAACGCCACACCAGAGTTCGAGAGCCGTATAGTCGGGCAATCTCCGCCGCGTGTCGGATTGACCGCGTCGCATCCGTGACGGAGAACTCCAATTTCCGGGGATAGCAATTGATTGTGTATTGAATGATGAACGGATAGCCCTGCGTGTGGACTTCGGCCAACTTGTCGAGAAACGGCCCGAGATTTTTCGTCCAAAAGACGAAACCCTCGACATCCTCCCGGCGCAGCGAGACGCGGGTGACCTGATGGCGATTGTACGGATTCGTCATCATGCAGTATCCCGCGTGCAGGCGATTGAGGAACCAATCGCCGTAAAACGCCGGGATGTCGGTCTTGTAACTCGCTGAGACAATCATTTTTTCTTGAGGTAGCGATATGCGACCTTCGCTTGAAGTTTCGGGTCTCGAAACTTCTCGTAGTACTTCCCGAGGTCTGTCTTTTCTTCGACTGTATCAGTTGTCATCCTCGCTTCGTCCCCTGCGACGCGCTCTAACTTCGCTTTTCCGCATAGGCCGTCAAACCCGCCATAAAACCGAAAATCGTTATTGTCGATGAACAAGAAACGTGCTCCACTCTTAGCATCTGCGAATAGGTTCGCAAAAAACTTCGCGGCCTCGCCTCGAACGCCGTATAACTCAGATATGAAGTAAATGAACGTAAAAAGGTCTGAATCTTTATACCTTTGAAGCCCTGCCCAGCTCTTCTCATCTGTAACATCTAACTGCAAGAAATAGACGCTCGTCTTGAGTGGATTATCCAGCTTCGCATCAACACCGTACCAAGCATCCGACCACAATTTCTCACGGTCGAGAAGCATGAACCGTAAGACAGGCTCCATTCGCTGCCGCTCGATAAACTTTAGCACTCCCACCAAGTCACTCCCCGGCCCTCCGCCGACACAAGTGACGCTGACCGTCTTCGCCTCCTCATCGTCATCGCTGTGGAACAGTTTGTTCCCAAGACCAGTTGATGACAATAGCTGGCAGACGAAATCGGCGTGAGCCGTCACATACCTGTAGATGTAGGCAAAGCGGGTGATGGGGTCGGAATAATCAATCTCGACATCTCCTCCCGCTAAGTTTTCGTATTGTCGGCTCAGGTAGGCAAGGCGCTCTCGAATCTGGTTGTCTTTTTCTTTCTCTGACGACCCCGGAATGAGAGCATACTGCTCATCCAAAACAGACTTCACCAGTTGAATAACATTCATCTTCGACCTCCGTCCCTCACGTTTGCCGCTCCCATTTTAATTTTATGCGGCTCGACGGTCAGCCGAGACTCATGCTGTCGGAACCATCAACGGAACTTCCACCAGTCGGGGATACCGTTCCAGAAGGTAGTCAGCGACGACGACCGTCCATCGTTTCGCACTTCGCTTCTCCCACATTTCCATGGCTGCCGCGACCATCGCATCGACCTCATGCGTGCATCCGTTGACTCGACGGAGTTGTGCGTAAGCATCCTGCTCGAAGCCGACGGCGTTTGCCCATCCTATGTGGGTCGCATTATGGCAGGCATGGCAACGAATCTCGAAGCCGATTAGTGTGGCAACGCACCGTGCGTCGTCATAGCTCCATGCGTCGTGACAGGACAACTGTGGGCCGTCCGCGTCATAGGCTCCGCACTTGTTCCCTGCCGCGTCGAGCGTGTCTTGTCAAATCTCATTTCCACGGCTTCGTCTTTCCGAACAGGCGATATGCGCTCACTCCCCACAGAGGAGCCGGGACGAGTTCAGGAGGAGTCTGTAGGTATTCGGCTTCGGTTTGCTCTTTTTCTTGGGTGTCGCACCTTCATCCCTGACCTCGACTTGAGAACCTGCTGTCAATCTCCCGCATTATCTCCTCTGCCCACCGTACCGCGTCCGCAATTGCTGCCACAGTCGCAGGCACGCGCTTCCCACCATCATATTGCGCCAGTCTCCGAGCCGCCAGAATCGCAGCCATTATTCCGATGACTCGTTTTCGGCCTTCGTCCACAGCGGCAAGTTTAACATGTTCGCTATTTGTTCGCCACCACGGCCCCGAGTATAATCTTGCAGATGTGCGGACGCTACAGACTGTCCCGACGGAAGGAAATCATTGCGGAACATTTTGACGTTCTGCCGGACGATTCCTACGATTGGACTCCACGCCACAACATAGCGCCGACTCAACCCGCTCCCGTCATCCGCCAACATCCCAAGGAACCACGACGTGTCCTTACGCTGATGCGCTGGGGATTGATACCGATATGGGCGAAGGACATGTCGGACGCCGCAGGGAAAATTAACGCCCGGTCAGAGACAGCGGCGACACTTCCAGCGTTCCGCGACGCGATGAAATCTCGTCGGTGTATCGTTCCGGCAGACGGATTTTACGAATGGCGGCGAACGGGTGGACTGAAGCAACCGTTCTGCTTTGAGGTCAACGACGGAGAGTTGTTCGCATTCGCAGGTCTCTGGGAGCGATGGAAGAAGCCGGACGGCGAGTGGGTCAAATCCTTTTCGATTCTGACGACGGCACCGAACGCGGTGACTTCAACAGTTCACGACCGAATGCCCGTCATTCTCGACCGCGCCGACTATGACCTGTGGCTTGACCCGGCGATGACGAATGCCGAAGCGGCGACGGATATGCTCAAACCATATCCCGGCGACCACATGCGGGCCTATCCTGTCAGTCCTCGTGTCAATAATGTTGCGAACGATGACGCCGAGTGCTCAACACCCGTCGAACTCGCACCGACTGTACAATCTAGCCTCTTCTGATGCCGAAACGTGCTGCGATATAACTCAACATTCCCCTTGGATGACTGCGGCTGTTAGACTTTTGGCGACGCCATGACGGAACTCATTTGGAACGGTAAGTATGTCGATGGAAAGCGGCAACGCCCGGTTCGGGTTGCGCTTCCCTTCCAAACAGTGGAGACGGTCAATGAGAGTTCTACTGACCGTCAGCGCAGTCTCGAACTATTCACCACGGGTCGTGAAACAGTTTGGCGCAATCGACTCATCTGGGGCGACAAAAAGTATGTTCTCCCTTCGCTTCTTCCGGAGTTCTCTGGAAAGGTGAATCTGATTTACATAGACCCACCGTTCAACAGAGGGCAGGACTTTTCTTTCACGTCCACACTCCCCGACTCCGAAGAAGAGTTCACAAAGAAGCCGTCAATCATTGAACAGACTGCCTACAGAGACACGTGGGGCGCTGGCCGCGATTCCTACCTGCAATGGTTCTACGAGACTGCGGTGCTCCTGCGGGAACTTCTCGCTGAAAGCGGCTCAATATTCGTTCATCTCGACGTACACATGGGGCCATACGTCAAAGTCGTTATGGACGAGGTCTTTGGCGAAGATAATTTTTTGAACCAAATCGCTTGGTACTACTACAACAAGCTGCACGGCCAGACGAAGAGGTGTCTTCCAAAAGCGTTCGACTCAGTCTTCTGGTACGTTGCAAACCGCAATACGAACTATGCCTATCGGACGTTGACTGAGGCCCGAGAAAAGCCTGTCAAAAAGCTGAAGTACAGATTCATCAAGGGCAAAATCGAAAATCTTAAAGATGAGAGCGGCAAGGCCATCACTTATGAGAGCACCGAGAGACAACTTGACAACGTCTGGCGAATACGATGTCTTCAACCCGCGAATAAGGCGGAGTGGGTTGATTTCGATACGCAGAAGCCTGTCGATTTTCTGCAAAGAATTCTTGAGATGGCATCGAACGAAGACGACCTCGTATTAGACTGCTTCGTCGGCTCGGGTTCGACAGCAGTTGCGGCCGAATCGCTAAAACGTCGGTGGATAGTTGCAGACCTCGGGCGCTTCGCAGTCCACACTACGAGGAAACGGTTGCTTGAGATTGCCGGCGTTCGTCCGTTTGCTGTGCAGAACCTCGGCAAGTACGAGCGTCAGGCATGGCAGGTCGCTGAGTTCCAGCAAAGTGATGCAGCTAGCGCCTTAGAACAGCAACGTCAACGTGAAGCGGCCTATCGAAGATTCATACTTGACCTCTACCACGGGAGTTCCGTCAACGGCTATCAATGGCTGCACGGCCTGAAATCAGGGAGGATGGTCCATGTCGGTGCGATAGACGCTCCGGTCACTCTCACGGATGTGAAGGCCATCGCACGTGAGACGTGGAAGGCAGCCACGAGTGGCGGAGCAAAGAAAGCTTCGGTTGACATCCTCGGATGGGAGTTTGCCTTTGAATTGAACGAGACGGCACGACAGATAGCTGCTGAGTCTCGGGTCGATGTTTTATTTAGGAAAATCCCGCGTGAAGTGCTGGAACCAAAGGCGGTCGAACAGGGTGACATCAGATTCTTTGAATTAGGTGCATTGTCGGTCGAACCCAAGCAGAAAGGTCGAGAGCTAACGGTGAAGCTGACCGACTTCGTTATTCCAATTGACGATGTTCCTGCGGAATCGCGGAAATTTGTGAAACACTGGAGCCAGATGATTGATTACTGGGCGGTAGACTGGGACTTCAAGGACGATACCTTCCATAACCAGTGGCAGTCCTACCGCACCCGTCAAAACCCAGACATCGAACTTTCGGTCGCGTACGAGTACGCCAACCCCGGAACATACAAAGTTGTCGTCAAGGTGATTGACATCCTCGGGAACGACACGACTAAGACTCTCGACGTGAAGGTGAAGTAGATGGCTCGGAAGAAGCGGGCAGTCGCTGATGCATCACAACCTGACTTGCTGGATGTTGCCTCCCGTCTTCGGACGGCTCCCTGCGTTCCTGCGCTACGAGAAGCTGTCAAAGCGTGGGCTGCTGACGGGTACAAGGGAATTACAGACACGACCCGCATCCTCCTCAACTATTGGTTCTCCTCGGACCACAAGCTCCCGACAGGTGCTCCTTTTAGATATCACCGCTCCCAACAAGAGGCGATTGAGACCCTCATCTTCGTTTGGGAGTGCGAGAAAGTAAGAAGCCGCAAGGCGCTGCTCGAACGCTACGCACAAAACTTACGTGATGTGCAGCTACCGCCTCTCGATGACTTCGCCCGGTACTGCGTCAAGATGGCAACAGGCTCCGGCAAAACAAAGGTGATGTCCCTCGCGGTCGTATGGCAATTCCTCAACGCCATGCGGGAATCTGACGACTTAGCAAAGGATTACGCCAAGACCTTCCTCATTCTTGCGCCGAACGTCATTGTGCTGGAGCGATTGAAAACCGATTTCGTCGGTGGTCGCATCTTTCAGAACGACCCCCTAATCCCCGGTGAACTGAGAATCTTTTGGGAACTCGATTGTGTTATGCGGGGCGATAGTGAGAGGTCTCCGGCTGAGGGGATGTTGTTCCTGACGAACATCCAACAATTCTACGAACGCGGAGACCGTAGCGCCAATGATGAACCTGAAGAGATGACTGCGGTGATGGGGCCAAAACCGCCGACAACTGACAAATCAGAAATTACTGATTTCGGTGACCGTATTGCGAAACGGACCGGACAGCTAGTCGTCTTGAATGATGAGGCGCATCACACGCATGACGAGAATAGCGAGTGGAACAACACCATTCGAACACTTAACGCCCAGACTCCATTGACCGCACAACTGGACTTTTCTGCTACGCCCCGATTCAGCAAGGGCGCAATTTTTCCGTGGACGATTTCTGACTATCCGCTCAAGCAGGCGATTCTGGACAACATTGTGAAGCGCCCTATGAAGGGCGTCGCACGGATAGTAGAGGCGAAGTCAAACTCTGCCAGCGTGCGCTATCGCGGATATTTAACCGCTGCTGTGGAACGATGGAGGGAATACCGCGAGCAATTGGCACTTTTGAAACGCAAGCCTGTCCTATTCGTGATGATGAACGAAACGAGTGAAGCCGACGATGTCACATCGTGGTTGCGAGAGACGTATCCGAAGGAATTTGGCGGGAAGAAGACGCAGGTCATTCACACAGACAAGACGGGGGATGTGAGCAAGAAACAATTAGATGAGGCACGGAAGGCTGTGCATGACGTGGATGAATTGGACAGCCCAATTAATGCAATTGTTAGCGTCCTGATGCTTCGCGAAGGGTGGGACGTAAGGAATGTCACTGTCGTCGTTGGACTTCGGCCCTTCACTGCTAAAACGAACATCCTCCCAGAGCAGGCCATCGGGCGCGGTCTGAGGCTCATGTTCCGCGACATCCCCTCCGACTTCACCGAACGGGTAGACATCATCGGGAACCAGAGATTCCTCGATTTCGTAGATGACTTGGAGAAGCTGGAAGACCTGAAGCTCGATACATTCGAGGTCGGCAAAGACAAAGTCGGCATCGTTACTATCCTGCCGCTCGACACCCGAAAGGAATACGACATCGGTCTCCCAGTTTTGTCTCCTACTCTGGTACGCAAGAAGACATTGGCTGACGAAATTGCCGGTCTCGATGTGATGGCGTTTCAGACCATCCTTCTGCCTATGACCGCTGATGACGCACGCAACAAGACGTTCCGGTACGAAGGGTACGACATCATCAGTCTCCAGAAGGAAATCGAGCGGGAATATGCTATCGCGGAGCCGCAGACGGCACAGGAGGTCATCGGTTATTACTGCCGCCGAATCGCGGACGCAGTCAAGCTCCCGGCGCAATTCGCGGCGCTCGCCCCGAAGGTCAGAGAGTTCTTCGAGCAGAAGGCGTTCGGCCAGACTGTTGATTTAGCGGATATGGTCGTCGTCAGAGCGATGGGCACACCAGTCGCTCACTATGTCTGCGTCGATGTGTTCTCGAAGGCGCTGAAGAAGCTGACAATCTCAGAACAGGAACCCGTTCTCGTTGAACCCCAGCGACTCCTGTCAGCTTGTCAACCGTTCCCGTGGTCGCGACCTGTGTTGGAGGACGCGAAGACGGTCTTCAATCTCGTCCCGTGCGACAACCACTTCGAGCGAGACTTCGCGAAGTTCCTGAACAACGCAGAGGACGTTCCCCGTTTCGCGAAGCTCCCGCAACCCTTCGGATTCTCGATTGATTACACCGACGGCTCAATGAATCTCCGGTCGTACTACCCGGACTTCGTAGCTGTCGATGCCAAGGGAACACACTGGCTCCTCGAATCGAAGGGTGCTGAGACTGGAGAAGTCCCGCACAAGGATGCAGCCGCCGAGCAGTGGTGCGAGAACGCGACCAGGCTGACTGGAACGAAGTGGACGTATCTCAAGGTTCAACAGAAGGCGTTCGAAACCCTGCAACCAAGCCGCTTAGAACATCTGGAAGCCCTACGTCCTGCTGCGAAATTGTTTGGGGTTTGAGGCGAACATTTGACCCGACAGGAAACGTAGCTGTGTCGTTTCACTTCTGGATGATTCGCTTCAGCTTAATCTGCGTCATGGCGTGTGAGAGGCCAATCATAGGAGCCATGAAAGCTCCGGGCGGCCATTCGTCGTCAAATCGTTCAAACGAGTTCGATTCTACGAAGACTGGCCAACTTCGCGGTACAGCCAGAGTCCACTCAGGCAGGCCATTCCACACTACAATCAGGGACAGATGCCGGAGCCTAATTCCAATCTTGTACGTTCGCTCCTCCAGAGTCGCCTCGGAAGGCAGCTCTTCTTCGCTAGCGTTGAGGAACTCCCACTGCGTGTTCTGCGACCATTGAATCTCCTCAGCCGAGAATGGGAAACCGAACACGAACACATCTGGCGGAACAACACCATTGAGGATTGAAGTGCGATGCTCCTGCGGGACTTTCAGTGGGTAACTCGATGCAGAGTTGACCATGTACGCAGTCTTTGCTGCCCATCTGCCGATAATTAGTGCTTCCGCACCACGACACTCGTATAGATTTGCCGTGTCATCTACTTCCGATAAACTCTTTCCGATAAAAGGCTTCAAAATTGACATTGCGGATGACTCTAGGGCACTCATCCAGCCGTTGTTGCATCTCTCGCACACTCGACCCTCGGTTCGTGCTATTGGCGGAGCATCTCGGACATCCTGTGGTTCAAATTTCTCTCCTGCACGGACGACGCGTGACGACGTGACAGGCAGCTTCGCAATCCACATGAACGTCAGCAGCCATTTCGGGAAAATGTGTTCACGCGTGCGAACACCGTGCAACGGCGATTCACAAAACAAACAAGATTTTGTAGGTGGACTTTGTCCTGTTGAGGTCAATCTACATCTCCCAAAACTACGCTGCGCCCTTCGTCTCTTGCGATTTGAGCCACCGGAGAAGAGAGGACTTCCTGAATCGGAGGCCACAAGGTAATCGCAGAACAGGGATGGAATGGTCATACCGTTGACCGCGATTTCTCGTCATGTTGTAAATCGATGACGGCTTGCACTTGAGCAGCTCTGCGACTTCAGCGACAGTCAAGATGTCGTGGTCTGGCAGGTCCTGTAGGCGCAATCTCCGCTCCTGCGAGTGAGACGGTGACAACGAATGATGCAGGCAACGTGATTCCGGTCGTTGGCTTCATGGTTCTCCTATCACAACGTCAAGGATGGTAACCCACTACTCCCGTTCACGGAGCCGAGCGTCAATGAACCTGTCCAAGTCGTTCCGGTCAATCAGAAAGTGATTCGTCATTTTCATCGTCGCTATTGTCTGAAGTGGCCGCCTAGTGGGACTGGTCGCGCCGCTCTACGGCGCTCACAGCCGCTCGAACACGGGAGAACGATTAGGGGTACATGCGGAGATTCCCGACGCTCAGGATAGGGGATTCACGGGTCCCATATTTCTGACAAGCGGCTGGGTCGGGGAGTCCGCCGGGTCGTCGCCGACATAATCCGGTACAGCCCAAGCCAAACGCCGAGCGGACGGATTTGTGTTAGCCTTTGCTCCTTCCCCAAGGAGCGCACGACATGACGATGTACACTACCACGTTGCCGGGGAGACGATTGGCGTTGAAGTTCCGGTCATTGGGAGACATGACCGGAAAGACATTCGACCAGATTGCGAGTGTGGTTGGCCCTCCCAGTGCCCGTTCGTTCATGGCACACAATCAGGTTCTCTACCAATGGCAGGCTACGGGCTATCACATTGCCTTATTGTTTGATGCTAACGACAAGTTTCTGAGGATAACGAGCGAATACTCAGGCATCCACAACCCTGATGCGAACGATGTCGGCAGCGGAATCGGTGCTCTCATAGGAATTCTGATTCTCGTTGTTGCGGTGATTGTCGGTATCGCTTCGCATTGCTAGGAAGGCTTTGTTCTACCGTATCCTTGACCAAGTGAGCCGCAAACAGTCGGCCCAACTCTGCGAATTGCGTGACAAGAATCACCGCCTAATCTAGAATCTGACGCTTAATATCGGGGTCGCGATTGGAGTGCGATTATGAACGCGGGTAAAGCTCTGCTGCTTGCTGTCATTGTCGCTGGTCTCGGAGTCGCTGTTTGGTGGTACTACGGCGGGACTCCGCAACACTCGTTAGCTCTGATGGCTGAGGCTGTGAGGGTGAGGGATTACGAGACAGCGCGTTATTTTGTAGACGACGAACGCATAGCAGAGACGGCCAGCAAATCAGTTCTCGATGCGGCCATGACTCAATTCACAAGCAAAATGAAAGAAGACGACAACCCATTCTCAGGACTCGGAGTCGCTGCGTTTCAGATGATGGCTCCGCGTATAAAGGACACAGCCAAGGACAACATCAAAGAGTCAATCAAGCAAGCTCTCAGCGGAGACGACTCACTGACAAACAGGTCAGGTGCGCTGCGATTCGATTCCAATCGCTTTTCCCATTTGAGAATCGAGGAGTGCGTCGTGTCGGGCAAGACAGCAGAGGTCGTTATTAGTGGAATACCCCAGCCCAACCCAGCCCAAATCACGGAGGTTCATCTGAGGATGGCACGGATTCCTAACTCGCGTGATTGGCGCATTGAAGAGATACCTGAACTCGCGCAAGCATACGTGAAACTCTTAGATTCGGAAAAGACTTCCCCGCAACCTAGCGAAGCCGCGAATGTCCAACCGACCGTTCCCGCCGTCACCGTCTCCAAGCCCAATCGTGTACTCGAACAAACCATAAAGTCCGTCTGTCAAATTGATTTTCGGAACAGCCGCATGTTCCTCAGCAACGATTGGAATGCACTATTAACGAACGGAAGTTACGAGAAGCACGCTGACCTCCAAAGTGAGTACGTGAATCTGGGTAAGGTGTTTTGCTTTAATGGTGGTGCTGGCGGTGACCAGTACGTTCTGGTTACGACAGAATGGCGAGGATGTGGGGCTGATTGCCAGATGACGGGAGTTGTGCAAGTGTTCGAGCTTCGAGACGGCCATCCAACTATAGCCCAACAAATCGAGTTCGACTCTAAAGCGCAAGGAACAGGTGTCATCTTCGACGCTGAGTCGCTGACATTAACTCTCGTCGGTCGAAGCCGACATGAGGAAGACGAAGCAGAATGTTGTCCGAAGAATCTGGACGTTGTCACCTACCGATGGGAAGGTCAGGAGTTTGTGCAGACCAGCTATAAGCGAGTACCAGTTCCACCTTCATAGGGCAATTAACTGAAAGCCGAATTTGGAGAAAAGCCGGACGACCCTTTTCGTGCAACAAGAGTTCGAACGCAATTTCGCAGGACAGAACACAACGAGGGTCGCTGCTCCCGGTAGGTCTGCGCTACTGAAGCGAGTCTACGATATAGACGACGGTCCCCGTGATACCAGTGTTCTCGGGCCGTCCCTACGTGATATCAATTGATATGAAAATCGTGGTCAACAGAGGTCGTTAGAGGTCGCGGGAGGCAAGACCAGAAGTTAAGAAAGTGTCCGACCCCGAGTTTTGACAGGTCAGACATCCTCTGAGCCGGGCACTTTCTGTGCGTGGTTGGAGTCGCCCGTCACTCTCGTTCGCGAGATGGAAGAAGAAGTCAACCAACTCGCTGCGGAGTTGATGCGGAGCCCCTTCTACATTCCTTTCGGGTGCCGGAGCGTGTCTTTGACTGAAAGCCCGAATCCATCGCATCGGACGATTTTAGCAGTGGGTTATTTCTTTCCACGGTTTCGTCTTCCCGAACCTTCGAATATGCGCTGACTCCCCACCGCGGAGCCGGGACACGCTCGGGCATCAAATTCCCGCCAGATATAAAGGAACTCTACAAAGCCGTTGTCGTTCGACATGATTGCGTCCGTCGAAGCCGATAAACTCGTCAAATGGATAGAAGCGGGAGGTAAAGAGCCTCCGATGACGCCTGAGTTTGACATGCCCTTCTGTCGACCGATACCTAGGCTCGATAGTGAACCGAGTGCCGCGAGATTCTTTCAACACCAGTGTGTCAGTTTTCTAGCCCCCCAATGGCTCGGGGAATCAGCGCCCAGAGTGGCAATCTTTGTGGTTCTGGGAATCGCCTCATAAACTCGAAAACTCGGCGGTCTGTCTCGTCCCAATTCTCGTCTTCGGTGGCTATCGCAGCGATGAGTACGTCAAACTCAGCATGTAGCGCAGCATCAGCGCTGGCACGTTGAGCGTGGTCCCCCTCTTCCGTCTCAAACAAGTGCGTGACATGCGACCGGAACTCTTGCGTCAGGGTTCCCCTACCAGTCCGCAGTAAACGAATTCCGTCGCTGACAATGGCGGAAACCTCTTCTGGTTCATCCAGACGAAGGCGGTGAATCTGCTCCCGTGGCACCTCGTTGTCCCAGAGAAGTAAGACAATTTCTCGCAGGGATGCGTCGTCGAGGTCGTCGAAGTCGAGAATCAATCTCCCGTCTTGTTGCTTGACGCTGACATCGTAGTCTTTGAGGCGATGACTGAGCCGCAGAACAATGGCGAGTGCGACCGCGTCAACCTCGCACTCCACTTCGCGGTCCACCCCTTCGCGATGATGACGATGGACGCATTCTGTCTGGCCCTGAGGAAAGTCAGACGTTCCACATATCGGGCATCGAATCATCGGACGATTGTACCTACTTCGGCGACCTCGCCTTGGCCGCAGTGTAACGTTCCATCCGTTTGATGGTGAGTCGTGACTGCTCCAGCGACCAGTCGTCAATCGTTTTCAATAATCTCGTCAGCAAACTGAGTTCAGAGACGAGTGCGTCCCTGCTCTCACCGTGTCGGGTCCGGGCCGTCGTGTTCCATCATTGCGATTTCGAGTTGTAAGTCCCGCGCTGCTGTTTGGATTCGTCTCTCCAGCGTTTGAATCTTCATTGTCCTCCTCACTCGGTGCAACGGTTACATCACTGAATCTCTTCCGACGCAGGTGGCGTCTGCAACAACGTCGCCCGCCGAAACTGTGCCGGGAAAGTCGCTTCAACATCCCCCGGAATCGCGCCCGGCCCTTCGCCGACGTAGTTGGTTGCAATGTACTCCTCCCGCGTCATCTCCGCGTCGTAATAGTCCATCGCTGCTAGGACGGGCGAGTCCTGCCCGTCCAATTCCTCAGCCATCATCACCCGCCGTCGTCTCATCGCCTCCCTCCCGTTTTCGATGAAGTCACTCCACGGAGGACCGCGACTGCGTCGGCTTTCGTCGTCACTACGAAAGCGGTCAGCCTCGCGGCACGCAGAACTGTTCGGGCTTCACTGATGAGCACTTCTTCGCGGACGTGTTCGTATTCAGCCTCGACTAGTGTCAAAGTGAGCCGCGACGGGGCTATCGGGTTCTGACGACTCGTTCGCGCCAGTGTTGTTGCGTATGTTCGGACAAGGGCCATGCGAGATTTCGCAGTCAGGTGTCTCATTGGAGCACCAGCCCGTCGTCCTTCATTCCTTGCGCGAGACCCGACGCATAACGATGTTCGACAACTAGCGTCGTTCCGAACCACTGTGCGTCAGGTTGGACGTTGTCTTCAATCCATTCTTTCGCTCGTGATGTGAACTGGTCGAAGAGGAAGATGGTGTCTTCGTTGTGAACCAGAACGTCCGGCTCAGAGCTCCTTTGCTGTGAGGTCAAGTGAATTCCTTTTGCGGGTCGACCGCCGCATCCGGCTCGGAGGCCGTGACCAATGTGGAGATGCTTTCGCACCCCTCATCTGGTGGACCAGCAGCGTGTGCTGGCCGCTCGTGATGCAGCTTCAATTCTATGGGTTAAGCCATCATTGGGAAATGGCACGGAGGTGACAAGAAACTGCGCGTTCAATCACTGAATGTTAGCTGGTTCAAGGAGCACCATCGGTGCGTCATGAAACAGTGTGAATGCGGCAATTTTGGTAGCCGACAATGCGAGAACGTGCCCAAAGTGTGGCCACAGGTTTAAGGGCGGCTTGCTCAAGTTCTTGATGTGGGTTGTGGGTATCTTCGTAGGCGTGCTTGTGGTCCTACTTATAATTGGGGCTGTCGTCGAGCAAACAGAAAAGCCCCGGATGTCAAATGATGCGGAACGTTTAATAAGTATATGTGGCCAGCCCACAAAGGACGATTCGACTGAGTTTGACATACCGCGTCCTATCATTCCGAGCCGTATCATCGAATACAAGCCCCAGAAACTTCGCTTCATGTTTATCCCCGCAGGAGGTTCCATCGGAGACCCGCCGCCTTATGGTTGGAAATTGATAGGCATCACCGACATGACAGCGAAAGACCCGTCCCAAGCACGATTAGTCGATGTCTCGGAAGCCGTTTCACGAATGCCCTGCTGGGCCAAACGGTAACGTTTTTCGACGTGACATGAGGAAGATAGGATGTCAGCTTGCTCAAATTGTGAGCTTTCGACCCCAGCCCAGAGCCGCTTCGATTCTGCCACGCTTCAGCCTTCGGCATGTGACCCGGTTTGTCAATAACTAACGAAGTGCATTCTAGGCAGGAATTTCGTAATCACTAACGACTGTTGCGCCTCGGTTTCTTTATCTTCCGTGTTGGCAGTGCCTTCTGCGTAGATTCACGATTCCGACTGGACACCCTTCCCCCCATTCGCTTCACCCAACGCTGCACATATCTCATCGCTGCTACGGCCTGTCGCCCAACCTCCGGGCCAATTTTCTTGCCTGCTCCGCGTGCAACTTCCTCCAGAAAAATCCGTACTGGACGTGACGAGATGTAAATCGCAATCCCGAACACAGCATCCCTGTATACCTGCGTCGGGTCGTGGGGATTGTGTCTACGGGTTATGCGCCGATTTTCAATTTCAACGGCGTTAACCAAGGGCCAGCGAGTCATCAGCGTCTTCCGAAGTTGTGGAAGTGCTGTGCGAACATCCGCCAGCACGACTGGCGTCTCTTCGAGGGAAACGAACGGGTCTTCCTCGCCTAGCTCGATGCGCGTCTTCCCGACAGGCAGCACTCTGACGTGTGGCATGATTGGATTCTATCGCTGGCGAGGACTCTAAGCGGGAATCGGGCCGTCAGGAGTGAGGCATGAACGGATGTCATCGTCCGAGACGGGGTCTGCTCCCCGCGTCCAACCGCTCGGGCCAAACACGAATGTGTAATCGCTCTTGGGTTGACCCCGGTAAATTCGCTTTGCTCGAACGGACAGTGCATTTCCGGAACTGAGTGGCACCGTCGGACAGAATTCGACTTCAACGCCGTTCGGCATCGCAACGCAAACAGTGCCAACGTTCTCACCACGGGGTTCGGCTCTCATCGCCGCTGGCAAAGCGAGATGCTCAACGTCACGCGAAGCCCGTCCGTTCATTCTGACGGCTACTCGTTGGACATGGTCGTAAAGGTTCCCGAGCGCAATTGCCTTCTCGTCTGCGTTCATTTGACGATTCTACTTGGAAGGCGGATGACGTGCGTCAATCTCCCTCATAATCTCATCAGCCCATCGAACGGCGTTAGAGATGGCCGCGACCGTCGCAGGCACTTTCTTCCCGCCGTCGTATTGAGAATGGCTTCTCCGCTCCAACGAGTCTCATCCCCGACTCAGATGATTTTCGGACGTGACAATAGATAAGTCTCGAACGCTTTCAGGATTTCGATGTGGTCTTTCGTTTCAAGCGGAGCATTGGAGAAATACTTCTTGTCAGAGAAGGGAACCTCGGCCCGACGCTCGATAGAGAAAACGCCCGGCATCAACTTCGTCACACTCTGGTCTAGATTAAAGAGTAACCCTATCGGCTCATAAGCCACCGCTTGACCCATTGATGCGCTCAATTTTGAGGAAATGGCTTCAGAGATGTTCCCGACAGCCGGGTTGAGCTTTGACATTTTCATCTCGCTTTCAAATGTCAACTGGCTCCCGTATCCCCTCCGTTTAATCATTCGCTCATCAAAATGCAATCCGAGTTCAGACTTCGCCCAGACGAGAGTGTCATAAAGCAACTTTTCGGACACATCAGTTGAAAGCCGCGTATCAAGCATCAGGCCGTGCGAGAAAATCTGTACTTGGTCAAGCGTCCCGTCTGCGAACTTTCCGTTCGCAAACCGCACGCCTTTGGTTTCGTCAAAGTCCTCAGGTTTGGTCGGATAGACTTGAAAGTTGAACTTCTTGATGAGAGCAGCGGCGATGTCGGGATAGTACGCCTTACCCTTCGGGTTGAGTTCTTGTACTTCGATGAACGCAACGATTCGCGCTAACAGCACAGCCGTGATTTCCATAGGTTAGGCCAATCCGTAGGCGTTCGGGGGCTGACCGTTGAGTGCCAAAGACCATGCTGGCTGTCTCTGGCGGGTCGGTTCGGTCTTCGCGGCTTGTCTGTAGTTCTCTTGTTCGGTCTCTATCGCTTGTAGGTTCTTGAGAGCGGCTTGGGCGGCTTCGGTTACTTCGATAGAGTATGAGAAACGAGTTCGGTTCGCGGCAGACGTAAGCAGGAGATTCCACGCCCGGAACGTCTCCTCGTTAGCATGGACTGATTGTTGAAAGCACAAAGCAACTTGTTGATTCGTCACCGTTGTCCGAAGTGCAGCGTTTACGAGGTCAACCCAAGGGTCCCTTGTCGCGTCAGTACTCTCGACAGCAATCTCTGTGGAGAGCATCTGCCAAGTGCCAAGCCATCGCCATAACAAGAACGCACAGACAAATCCGAGCAGAAATAGCATTGCACCCACTACGGACATGTTCCAATCGGCACGCCTCGCCAACGCGTAAAGAAGGGCGATGGGGATACCTATCAGTCCGACGGCGACGTACCGGAGGTACAGCCGTGCTGTCTCACGCAGCCATACTGAGAAGCTGGACGCCATTCTTAAGCCTTACCCTGCCCTTCCAAAGCAGCAAGAACATCTGATACGTGAACCAGACGAGCAACACCGCGAGGATAACCTTCTCACCATATTCGATGCAATCAGCGAAGGTTCCGATACCTGCGGCCAACCGAACCAATTTGGAAATACCCCAAAATGAAACCACTGCGCCAACGATGGCGCTCGTGTGTTGTGACAACGTCTTGAGCGAGTTGAGGTCAAGCCACTCGGCAAAACTCATTTTGGTCGGTGACAAGAAAAACCAAACGGGGCGACAGCAGAACGTCAACGGGCACTGTCCTAAGGACGCTTGTGGTTCGTTTAACTGAAATACCGCTTGTCGACAGATTCAAACTGGCGCTTGTTGACGATTTCAGGGCTACGTCCGCTAACCAATTTCCGCAACTCTACTCCGTCAACTAGACGAACACTGTTCGCCTGAGCCAAAGTACGAGCAGAAGGTGTGAACGTTCCGCTTGTTATGACCCATCCTTCATCAGCTTTGTAGAATCTCAATGCGCCGACGATTTCTTGAACGGCTCCGTTTCCGACGCTCCCCTTGTATCTTTTTGCTTGGATGGCTATCTTTCGACCATCCTTTCTAGCCAGCAAGTCCGCACCTTGGTCTCCTGATGTCGGGGTTCCGGCAATGTCTTCAAAACCGAGCGTCTTCAATAGATTCGCCAAATAAGTCTCGAACTCGACGCCTGAGAGTTCATCGAAAGTTTCAGTTGGTGGGTTCGCCTTGCACTTGGCATGATATGCGCGAAATTCTTTTTCGATGTTTCGTGCGAGATGCTCATACTTAAACCAACCAAAATGAACTCCCTTACTATCGACATGCGGAAGTTCAAACCATCCAAAACACCAGTCTCCGTTTACATCTCGAAATCGCTCATCACCTTCAATCTTTGCTATCTTCAAAACGCAGCGTTGCACTTCCTTGTTTAGCACGTCCCAATTCTCATCGCCGTAGTCATCAACGACACTGACCTTGCGCTCGGCGATTTCAAGAAATTTGTCGATAAGGCTACGGTGCTTGGCAACGAGTTCAGTGTCGTATCGTTGGACCACCGTTTTATAGTCGGGGTTCGCCCCTCCAAAAGTGAGTGGCCTCTGCGTTATACGTGTTCCTTTTATTCCACTCCACGAATCCATCGGCGTATCTCCGTATCGGATGGTCCAATACCCAAAGTTGCGGGCCGTAATCAAGAATTCCGTCAGATTATAACTCAGTAATCGGCGTCAGGAGTCGCAGGGAGCCGTCGTCCCGAACCTTTGGATGGGCGTGTCACACATGTGACGTGTCACCTACAGGTCTGCAACTCAATGATTTCCAACGGTCGCGACCAGTCGGCTACTGTCTCGGTATCTCAGGGCGCGGAGGTCTGGGCGGTGGGGGCATTTCCGGGTCTGGTACTCTTGGCGGTTGTGGTATCTCAGGCTCGGGTCGCCTAGGTCTTGGAGGAATTTCTGGTTTAGGCATAACGGCTTCACCTCGTGACTTCATCGCTTTCTGCGGATACCAGTATTGGCAAGTCGTTTGCAGGCCCATGCGAGTTTGCCGAACCAGCCTTCCGTCCACGTCCCAACAAACGGTGCAATACGGGCCCTCTTCTTTTCCATCGTCTTGCTTCAAATAATAAGAGCCACTTGCGGCCACATGCCTCAACTTCGCTGCGATATCAGGACGTTTCCTGAGTTCAGCGATTTCCGTCTTAAGTTGTTGATTGTCATTTCGCAAATCCTGATTGGTCTCTACGAGTCCAACAAAGTCGCGGTACAAATCAATCAACTTCTCAGCGAGGTCTGTGTTCTTTTGCTCTCGCGCGAATTCGAGCGCATTCTTGATGATTTCCGAAGTGGTCTTCGCGAGGCCAAGCGTAGTGATTGGGTCGGGCATGTCCGTCACCAAGAACCTGTTACCATTCGCTCACAAAAACACTTTATTGACCGTCCCTCTCCATTTATGCAATCGCAACCTTCGCCTTTGAAGGCGAAAACCGCAGAACGATTCGAGGTCGGACAATAGGAACCCCGTGTTCTTGATTTCGAGAGGACGAGAGTTCGTACCCTTCGTGTGTGGCGAAAAGACCAATCGCACGGTTTTGTCTGGCATCAGGTCTAGGTGAAGTATGCCTTCAATCATTGCCATATTCGTGACCGCACCATGAGCCGATTATGAGCGAAAATCTACGCAGAAGTTGCCAGTTTGCGTGCCTGTGCTACCACGTCCGGCAACATCTGCACCCGTGCTTTCTGAGGGCTACCACCGCTCCGACGTAAGAAATCGTTGTCGTCACAAAGAATGTGCATCGCGGAGTCGGCGAGATAGAAAAGCTGCTGACGGTCAATCCAACTACTCTTGTGCTTCGATGGCGAAAAATTGGAACTCTTCAAATCCCGTCGAACCCAGACTGCATATTCATACGCCGCGCTGAGGGAAACCACCAACTTCCGCACATCGTCATCCGAGAGATCGACCCGTTTGAATTGGCCGTGTACCCAATTTTCCGGCGTCGGGACGGGCTGTGCCACTTTTCTCATCGAATCGTGGGTGCTGGTGAAGTTGTCGGTGCCGGAACCGTGTTTGCTCGTCACCTCATCAAGCCATGTTCGCAGGCCGTTAGTCATTCCCTGAGCACCCAGAAGCGTGACCATATCACCGCACATCTGAGTCGGCTGGTAGGCGTCTGCAATGTACGATTCTTTACCTAGCACTTCGCGTAGCGCGAACTGAGCAGGCATCTCCAAGCAGACTGGATTGAGCGGATGAACCGGAGAAAGAGCTTCCACGCGCTTCAGTTTTTCAACAATGGAAAGCTCATCTCCTAGAGACATACTGCGGACGATTTCCACGAATGAAAGCGGGGAAACGACAAAGTCAAATTGCGGAGAAAGATACTGCACGACCGCAGTCCAATCCGCCAGCGGAAGGCTGCGAGTGCCGACCTTGCAGGCAACCGATGTCTCGACGATGAGTTTTTTCCGAACCACGGTGACACCCCGACCTTCGCCATACGTTCACTGCATATTCTACTGCATGATGGGCTACAGACGCAGCCAAACGCGGTCAACGCAAACAGGGTGCCATACGGCAAGGCATTGAAAAGACTAGCGGGGCGATGGGTTCGTCGAGATTAGCAAACCGCCGCATTCGGCCACTCTGCCACCTCTCCGACGATTTGTGTCAGTAGTTTACCATGCCAAGCCGAGTTTACTTGTCGGTGATGTCATCTTGATAGTCGCGCAGCTTGACGAGGAAG
>Ga0335073_10000935_pt1 | contig 38569 bp, 27 predicted proteins | sample Lox_Sample_22_FD_207093 | JGI IMG/M metagenome (GOLD analysis project Ga0335073, IMG submission 207093) | Soil microbial communities from Loxahatchee National Wildlife Refuge, Florida, United States - Lox_Sample_2.2 | ecosystem: Environmental > Terrestrial > Soil > Wetlands | place: USA... | reverse complement strand
CGACAGGAAGAGCGACTTTGGCCGTCAGCATCTTTACGGTGATTTCGGGGCTCTTTCACTTGCACGTCATGCGCAATGGAGTCTTCCTCACCGGTCAGGGCCGGCCACTTTCTGATGATTTTCGCCGCGTACCGCGGCTGATCGCCGGATTCATTATCAAGCCGATCGCGCTCTTCTCTCAGATAAGCTCGCGCCCCGCCCATGCCATCGAATCAGAGGCCGCCTGAACTGAAGCTGCAAAAAATGTCTCCTCGTGTGCCAATGCTTGGAGTATGGCAACGCACGACCCGGAAGCAGCGGCGCATCATCCCGCCCTAGACGATAGCGCGGTCTTTCGTTCGAGGAATCAGACGCTGCGGGCTGATCTCATTCTCACTCTGCCCGTCGTGCTCTTTCTTGCGATCGGCATCTAGCGCTTGATAGAGATGTTCGAGGAGAACACTCATCTGCAGGGCGTCTGCGAAAGATTCCAACAGGTCCAGTGCACTCTCCGAATTTTCATGTTGACCGGAAGAGTGCGACTCGATATACAATCTCCCCATCTGGTGATCGGGAAGGCGGTGCGAATCCGCCACTACCCCGTAACTGTATTCGCTGAGAACTGAACGCGGAGCTTGCTCCGGCCACTGAGGGTTCCTTGGGAAGGCTGTTCAGATTCCTTGAAGCGTGAGTCAGGAGACCGGCCAGATTCTAATCCGTGCTTGATCCAGCTTCGATGGGAGAGCTGGAGAGTGTTCCTCTGCCGGTTGTTTCGGCAATGCGAAAACTGCTGAATCTCGTTGATCCCGCCGCCCGGGGCGAAGTGTCTCCGGCCAGAGGCGAACGATGCAGAAGATCGATCGAAAGACCGTCACGTTCGTGCTCGGCGGCGTGCGCAGCGGCAAGAGCCGCTTCGCCATGGAGCGCGCACAACAATTTGCGGGGGTAGTTTTCGTGGCCACAGCTGCGCCCTCTGACGCGGAAATGGCCGAGAAGATTCGCCGCCATCAGCTGGAACGCCCCGCGAGCTGGCGCACCGTGGAGGAACCGCTGGAGTTGGCGCGTGCGATCGAAAGCGCGGGTGCGCAATCCGATCTGGTGCTGATCGACTGCCTGACCGTCTTCGCCGCGAACCTGCTTGCCGCCGCACCCGACCTGGCTGCGCGGCGGGTTGATTCCTTCCTCGAAGCATTGCAAAACACACCGGCGTCTGTGGTGCTGGTTTCGAACGAGGTCGGCAGCGGCGTCGTGCCTCCCTATCCATCCGGCCGCCAGTTCCGCGATCTGCTCGGCGAATTGAACCAAAAGATCGCGGCAGTTGCGGATAACGTCGTGCTGTTGGTCGCGGGCCTTCCTCTAGCGCTCAAGGGCGAGACCGGAGTGTCCGCATGATCGGCTTCCTTGTGGCTGGGACCGCGAGCGGCGTGGGCAAAACCACCGCGGCGCTTGCGCTGATGGCTGCATCTCGCAGTCGCGGTTTGGTTGTTCAGCCGTTCAAGTGCGGCCCCGATTTTCTTGACGCCGGACACCACGCGGCAATGTGCGCACGTCCTTCGCACAACCTGGACAGTTGGATGCTATCCGCTGAAGATAACAGGGCTCTGTTCGCAAGCGCCTGCCGCGGCGCAGATATTGCGATCGTCGAAGGCATGATGGGTCTCTACGACGGCGCAGGAGGCGCGACCGACGAGGGCAGTACCGCGGAGATTGCCAAGTTGCTTGGCCTTCCTGTTGTGCTGGTGCTTGAAGCGTCCAACAGCGCACGCAGCATCGCCGCCGTAGTGAAAGGATTCGAAGGCTTCGATCCGCAGTTACGGTTCGCGGGAATCATCTTGAACGGCGTATCGAGTGAAGGCCATTACCGCATGCTGCAGGATGCAATTCGCACCGTCACAACAATGCCGCTGCTGGGCCGCATTCCCCATACCTCCTTGCTCGCGATTCCTGAAAGACATCTCGGTCTGCAAACAATTGAGGAAGAGAACGCACACGAGCAGCGGTCCGCGCATTTCTGCGATCTGGCACGGCAGCATCTCGATTTGGCTCCTTTGCTAGCCTTATCTCCGCTGCTAAGCGAGACACAATCCAGCGCAATACCATTGCCAGTCGGGCTTACTGCGCCTTTGCGCATCGGCGTGGCGCGCGATAAGGCATTTTCGTTCTACTACGCAGACAATCTTGATCTGCTGCGAAGGCATGGCGCAGAGATCCTGGAATTCAGCCCCATTTCCGATGAAGTCTTGCCACAGGACCTTGATCTTCTGTATCTCGGTGGCGGATACCCCGAACTGTATGCGCAGGATCTAAGCGAGAATCGGCGGATGTGCGACGCAGTTCGTTCCTTTGCCGAATCGGGCAAGCCGGTCTACGCCGAATGCGGAGGCATGCTCTATCTCGGTCAGTCGCTGACCGCACAGGAGGGCCGGAGCTTTCCGATGACCGGGGTGTTGGCGCTAGAGTTTGAGATGACCGCCCAGCTTGCTCAATTCGGCTACGTCGAGATTACCTTAACTCACGATTGTCTTCTTGGACGCGCCGGGCAGACTGCGCGCGGGCACAGCTTTCACTATTCGCGGCTGCGCAGCAATCCGTCGATACCAACGTGCTATCGCCTGCACTACTCTCTTTCTGGACGTGACGAATTCGAAGGATACCGGTATAAAAACGTGCTCGCCAGTTACATTCATCTGCACTTCCGGAGCAATCCTGCGATCGTGCCTTCACTGCTCGAACAGGCGCGCCACTGCCCCGCGACAGAGGTGAGCGCGTGAAGAATTGGGCCGCGATCGTGGCGTTCGGTATGGCGATTTCCGCATCCGCGCAGAGGCACGTTACAGATGAATTGGGCAGATCCGTGACCGTTCCCGATCATCCGCATCGAGTAATTTGTCTTCTACCCAGCGTAGTTGATGACGTCTACGCTCTCGGCGCCGGCCAGGACGTTGTCGCCGTCTCGGACTACACAAAATTTCCGGCAGAAGCGAGAAAGAAGCCCAGTGTCGGTGCGCCATTGAGCCCTTCGCTGGAAGTGATTGTTGCACTCCATCCCGATCTCGTTCTTGGCGATGGCGGCCTCAATGGCGCGGAGACACTGCGTCATCTCGAGCAACTCGGTATCCCGGTCTTCATGGTGAATTCACATGGAGTGGAGGGTATCTACCGCTCGCTCGACAGCATTGGACACGCCTTGCATCGCGAAGACGCCGCCGCGCAGCTCATTGCGAGTCTCCACCGGCGTGAAGCGGCAGTGCGGGCCCGTGTCAGCGGCAAAGCACCGGTGCAGGTTCTGATGCCTGTCTGGTACGACCCGATTGTGACCGTCGGCAACCACGCCTACATCACGGAATTGATCCAGCTAGCAGGTGGACATTCGGTCACAAGTGACATTCCGGAGGAATGGCCGCAGGTGAGCCTTGAGACGGTCGTTGCGCGCAGGCCGGAAGCACTATTGCTGGTGAGGGGATCGAAGGTATCGCTGGACGTCCTTCGCGGACGGCCCGGATGGAACCAGCTTCCAGCCGTGCGCAATCATCGCGTTTACTACGTTGGCGACGAGATCGAGTATCCGAGCCCTGTCGCATTCAATGCACTGGAGGAATTGGCAAAAGAATTTCATCCGTGAGATGGGCGCTCCATCTCGATCCATTCACTGCACAACAGCGGGATGTTCGGGAAGCGCGGTGCAAATCCGCCACTACCCCGTAACTGTAAGCGAAGAGGCCCCGTTCACAAGGCCACTGGAACCCAGGTTCCGGGAAGGCGATCGAGGCCGATGACGCGCGAGTCAGGAGACCGGTCCTGCTGCAACTTTCCGAGGGGAAACCATGCTTCGATCGTCGCGCGTCTACTGCCTTGTTCATCTCTTCGTCTTCGCCTTCACGCTTGCGGCAAATGCCGCAACCATCCGCGGCACTGTGTCAGACCCAACTGGCGCCGTACTTCCCAATGCCAAAATCGAACTGGTCGAGAACGGTATTACCGTTGCGACTGCGACGACAGATTCTCACGGCCTATACGCGCTCGAGTGGGTACCTCAGCCGGGAGCCAAGTTAATCATTTCCTCGCCCGGTTTTCGCCGTACGGAAAGAGCACTCGTCCGAAACGGAAACAGTGGCGAGCTAATCGTCGACTTCAGTCTCTCGCTCGCCTCGCTCTCCGAGCAGGTCACTGTCACGTCGACGGGCACGCCCACAACCGAAGGGCAACTCGGCACCGCCGTGACCGTCCTCGCTCGCCAGGACTATGAGGGCACTCGCGATCTTCAGGAAGCATTACCGCTGATTCCGGGCGCGCAGATCACAGAAACCGGGCGGGCTGGCGGAACGGCTTCCCTGTTCATCCGCGGTGGTTCGAGCAACGCGAACAAGCTGCTCATCGACGGCATTCCGGCCAACGACATTGGCGGAAGCATCGAATTTGCAGACATCGCATCAGCCGGTGTGGCATCGATTGAATTGCTGCGCGGCCCCAACAGTGCCCTGTATGGATCAGATGCTCTCGCCGGTGTCGTCAGCATCACAACCCCGCGAGGAAGCACGGCTCGTCCCCTACTGACTTATCTTGCGGAAGGCGGTAACTTCGGAACGTATCATGAGGAAGGATCGCTGGGCGGCACCTATCGCCAGACCGACTACTTCTCCGACTATTCGCGCTTCGCCAGCTCCAACGCACTGCCGAACAACCGCTATCACAACGGCACATTTGCCGGAAGTTACGGCTGGACTCCCTCGGCAAAGTCATTCTTTCGTTCGACGCTCCGCCACGACCAGGTCGCTTCCAACCTGCCAAACGCGATCCAGTTGTTCGGCATTCCCGACGACACGAAGCAGAGCAATGAAGATGCCTACTTCGGCGTGAGTTGGGAAAACCAGGCCAGCGCAGCCTGGCACAATCTCGTCCGCTATGGCGGAATCCGCTTGCGCTCGCAGTTCACTGACTTCGCACCAACCGGCATCCCTCAATATCTCGACACCAATACCGGAGGCAGTTGTACTCCACAGAGCGACGCAAGCTGTGCGCTCGTCGATTTTCTTGGCGCGCCGGTAACGATTCGCGGAGCGAATGGCTATACCGTAAACGGTCAGGCAGTCTTTCAATACGTCGAAGGCAATCCGCCCGATTATGGCTATCCCAATACGTACGCTTCGTCGACTGACAAGGACTTTGCCTACGCGCAGTCAGACTACCGGATCACAACCCATTTGCTCGGCTTTGCGGCATTACGTTACGAAGACGAGCGTGGATACTCGGGCAGCCACTCCAATTCAATTCAGCGCGGCAACTATAGCTACACACTCGAAGTGCAAGGAGATTTCGGCAATCGCCTGTTTTATACCGTCGGTAGCGGATTCGAGGACAACGGGCTGTTCGGTTTTGCCGCCACACCGCGCGCTTCGCTCGCCTGGCAAGCAACCAATGGCACAGCGAGCGGCCTGGTCAGCGGAACAAAGCTGCGCGCGAGCTTCGGCAAAGGAATCAAAGAACCCAATCTCAGCGATCAAACAACCTCGCTCTACGCTCTGCTCGCAACCTTGCCGGGAGGCGCTCAGCTCATCGCGCAGCATCACGTAGCTCCCATCGGACCCGAGCGTTCACGGAGCTACGACGGGGGAATCGATCAACTCCTCTTCCGCGGACAAGCGCGCATCAGCCTGTCGCTGTATCACAACGAGTTCACCGACGGCATTGAGTACATCTACCAGCAAGGATTGATCGATCTTGGCGTGCCCTCGGCCATCGCCGCGGCAGCCGTAGATGGCGCAACCGTCAACACGAAGACTTACCGCGCACAGGGTGTGGAGGTCGAAATCGAATATCAGCTTCAGCGCAACCTCACTGCGCGCGCCGGTTACACCTATGTCGACGCAAACATCCAGCGCTCGTTTACCAGTGATGCCATCGGGCCAAGCTACAATCCCAACTTTCCTGCCACTCCAATCGGCATCTTCTCCCCACTGATTGGCGCGCGGCCGTTTCGCATCGCACCGCACACTGGGTATTTTGAGTTGGGCTATCGGCACAGCAGGCTCTCTGCGAATCTGCGCGGCACGCTCGTGGGCAGACGAGATGACAGCGACGACCTCGAATTCGACGCCGATGGCGGAACTTCTCTCCTGCTGCCAAATAGAAATCTCGACGGGGCCTATCAACGCCTTGATCTAACCGCTAACTATCAGGTGAGTTCATACATCGCCATCAACACCAGTTTTCAAAATCTTTTGAATGAGCATTACAGCGCGGCATTCGGATATCCGTCGCTCCCATTTACATTCCGCGCCGGATTGAAGTTCACGCTTGGAGGAGAGTCGTGGCTAGGCAAATAGCGGAAACTCCGTCTGCGGTTCTCGCACCAGCAGAGAGTGCTGCACGGGCCCGCCGTGATGGGCTGCGGCTCGTTGCGCTTTCTGTGCTGCTCATCGCTGTGAGCGCATTCGCGGTCAGCGTGGGCGCCATCTCCTTACCCTTCGGCCAGATGCTGCAAAGCCTCATTGGGCACAATTCGCTGCCTGCTGACGAACGCACGATTCTTCTGAGCATCCGGCTGCCACGAGTTCTCGCTGCGGCAATGACGGGCAGCGCACTCTCGGTTTCCGGCTTGTTGTTTCAGGGGCTGTTTCGTAATCCTCTCGCCGATCCCTACGTGATCGGCTCGTCGGGAGGTGCTGTGCTCGGCGCCTCCATCGGAGTCTTTCTGCTTCCATCCATCTCGGTTGCCGGATTCGGCGCGACGGCGCTCTTTGCCTTTGGCGGCGCCACCTGCGCCATCCTGCTGGTCTATTCACTGGCAAGCGTGCAGGGCCGCACGCCGGTCGTCGCATTGCTTCTCTCCGGGTTCGCGGTGAGCACCATGTTGAGCTATTCGTCCTATTTTCTTGAAGTGCTCGATCACGATTTCGGAACCGGCATGCGGGTGCTCACCTCATGGCTGCACGGGACCATCTCCCAGCCCACCTGGCCTCAGCTAACGATCGTGGCTCTAATGCTGCTCATCGGGTTGGCTGGCTCTGCGCCTCTCGCCCGGGACTTGAATACTCTCGCGCTAGGCGAAGAATACGCCACACATCTCGGTCTTCACGTCCAGAAAACGCGGATCGAAGTCATCCTGATCGGTTCTGTACTCACTGCTGCAGCCGTCGCACTGGGAGGTCTAATCAGCTTCGTCGGATTGATGGTTCCGCATACGATGCGGATTCTTCTCGGGCCTGACCATGTGCGTCTGCTGCCATTCACAGCACTCGCCGGTGCGATCTTTCTACTCATCGCTGACACGGTGGCACGTACGATTATCGCTCCCGCCGAATTGCCGGTTGGTGTTCTCACTGCCGTGCTGGGAGGACCATTCTTTCTCTATCTGCTGCGCAAGGTGAAAGACGAGGTCTTTCAATGAGCGAGTTGCTCAATTTCTCCAGTGTAAGTTTCGGCTACGCCGGACGTCTGCTTTTCCACGACCTCAACGCCACAGTTCCCGCGGGAGCGTCCATCGCGCTCATTGGTCCCAACGGTGCGGGCAAGACTACCTTGCTTCGCCTTGCTGCGGGCACGCTGCGCCCGACAGCTGGCGCAATACGCCTGCAGGAAAGCCCGCTGCACACACTCAGCCGGCGCACGATCGCCCGTTCCATCGCACTCGTGCCGCAGAACGTCGACTTGCCCTTCCCTTTCACCGTAGAGCAATTTGTCCATCAAGGCCGAACGCCCTATCTGAGGCGCTTCGGAAGCCTCGACGCTCAAGATCGCGAAGCCGTAGAGCGCGCACTGGAGCTTACTGACACGGCGCGGCTTCGTTCGCGAGTCTTCAATCAGCTCAGCGGAGGCGAGCGGCAACGCGTGAAAATGGCGCTTGGTCTGGCTCAGGAGCCGAAACTGCTTCTTCTGGATGAGCCCACGCAGCATCTCGACATCGGCCGCCAGGCGGAAACCATGGAGTTGATTCACCGCCTTCATAGCCGGGGCATCGCCATCGTCGCGGCCATGCATGATCTGCACTGGATCGGGGACATCTGCACAACGGTGTGGCTGCTGAGCGCGGGCGAGTCCATGCGCTGCGGCCCGCCCGGCGAAATGTTGCAGCCTGAGATCCTTGCTCGGACATTCGGCCATTCCGCGAGCCGCATGGCGCTGCAAATGGCAAGGACAGAGGAGCAAAAGGAGCTTGTCGGTGATTGAAGCCTCATCTTCTACGCTGCGCGACATCATAGCAGCGATACGCCCGTGCGAGCCGCAGCACATCATCGAAGCCGCTCGCAGACTTGATTTGCTCACCAAACCTGTCGGCAGCCTGGGCCGTCTCGAAGCCATAGCCACGCAGATGTTTTCCATCTTCGCCGGAGAAATCCCTCAACCTTTGCGTCGCGCCGTCCACATCTTTGCCGCTGACCATGGGGTTACCGCCGAAGGCGTCAGCGCCTATCCGGCGGCGGTGACGGCGCAGATGGTGCGCAACTTTCTCAAGGGAGGCGCGGCCATCAACGTGCTCGCTCGGCTGCATCACGCCGCGCTCATAGTAGTTGATGTTGGCGTCGACGCCGAATTCGATGACGCCCCATTGCTCCGGCGCATGAAAGTGCGCCGCAGCAGCCGCAACATGCTCCATCAGCCGGCGATGAGTGCTGAAGAACTCTCACGCGCGATCGAAGCAGGGATAAAGATGGCCCAGACATCGAAAGAACGCGGTGAAAGCCTGGTAGCAGTTGGCGAGATGGGCATAGGCAATACCACGGCTGCCAGCGCCATCACCAGTATTCTCACCCATCAACCAGTCAGCGCCGTGACAGGCAGCGGCACTGGTCTTGACTCGGAAGGCCGCAACCGTAAAGTCGACGTGATCCGGCGATCCCTCGAGCTCCACTTCGGTGAAGAGACAAGCCCCGATCCGATCGAACTCTTGCGTTGCGTCGGCGGCCTCGAAATTGCGGCGATGACGGGCTTTATTCTCGGGGCTGCCGCGAATCGGATTGCCATCGTATGCGACGGATTCATTTCCACCGCTGCAGCTGCCGTGGCACATGCAGTCGCGCCGCAGGTCAGCGATTATCTTTTCGCGGGACACTGCTCTGAAGAGCCTGGACACCGCTTTCTGCTTCATGCGCTGGGCCTCACGCCGCTCCTAAGTCTCGGAATGCGGCTCGGCGAGGGCACGGGAGCGGTACTGGCGATGCCCCTGATCGAATCGTCGGTACGCCTGCTGAATGAGATGGCCACCTTTACCTCTGCAGGAGTGAGCGCAGCACGCACATGAGGATGCGACGAGAGCTCGAAGATATCGCGGTAGCCTTTCAGTTTCTGACCCGCCTGCCGCTCAGACGGCTCGGCCAAGAACCGGATGCTCTCTCACGCGCCGCAAAATATTTCCCGTTGGTGGGGCTTGTCGCAGGTCTCTCCGCCGCGCTGATCTTCCACTGCCTATCGGCGCACCTGCCCGTCGCGCTGGCCGCATTGTTCACTGTGCTCTTCTCAGTCCTCGTCACCGGCGGCCTGCATGAAGACGGTCTGGCCGATGCAGCCGACGCCTTTGGCGGGGGATGGGATCGCGAGCAGATTCTCGAGATTCTCAAAGACAGCCGCATTGGCAGCTTCGGCGCTCTGGCGCTGGTCTTTTCCATTGGCGCGCGCGTTATCCTGCTGGCGAATCTACCGGGAAGCCTCTTAGCGCGTTACTTGATTCTGGCCCACGTGCTCTGCCGCTGGACTGTGCTCCCTCTCGGATTTCTTCTTCCGCCTGCACGTCACAACAACGGCCAGGGAGCCCGAATCGCGCATCAAATCTCCGCCTTCTCGTTATTCGTCGGAACGTTCCTGGCCTTCGGCCTCGCCGTATACCTTCTGCGCGCAGCCGCATGGAGGCCACTGGTGGCCGCGTCGCTCGTAACCGCTCTCAGCGGATGGTATTATCAACGCCGCATTGGCGGCATCACGGGAGACTGCCTCGGAGCCACAACGCAGCTTGCCGAGATCGCCGTGTACCTGTGCGGAGTGTGGCGCCCATGAAAGCAATCATCCTGATCCGGCATCCGGAGACTCCTATGGCAGGCCGATTCTGCGGCCACTCTGACCCGGACCTGAACCTTGCAGGCGAACTTCAGATGGAATCCATTGCTGAAAAGGTCCAATCGCTTCACATCGGCCGCATCTTGTCGAGCGACCTGCGCCGAGCCGCCCGCACCGCGCAGGCGATCTGCGGTCGCACGGGGGTTCAGCTGGAGTTGCGTCCGAGCCTGCGCGAGATCCACTTCGGAAGTTGGGAAAGCCTGCATTGGACAGAGATTGAAGAGCGCTTTCCCCACGATGCCGCGCTCTGGCTTCGCGAGTTCCCGCGGCGGGCCGCTCCCGGCGGAGAGTCGTATGCGGATTTCGCCGCCCGGATTCACGCTGAGTTCGCGGCATTGTATGAGGCAAGCGATGGTCGAACCGCGGTCGTCACGCACAGAGGCGTGCTGCACTTTGTATTGACACAATTCTTCGCCATGCCCGACACCGTAGCATGGGAGAGAACCGCACGCTATGGTGCAGTGATGATGGCAACCAGCACGGAGGCGCGGGCAGCCCGCAGCGCGGCAATTGAAGCACTCAATCAATATCGCTACAGACTGGAGGAGTTATGAGTATTGCGACAAAGCGTGGTGACACCGGCCAGACCGGACTCATCGGCGGAGTTCGCGTCTCGAAAGCCGATCTGCGCGTCGAGGCGTACGGCACAGTGGACGAGCTCAATGCCACACTGGGCTTCGCACGAAGCATATGCTCTAACGCGGAGATATGTGCTTCCGTTTTCGAGATTCAGAAAACGCTGTTCCGTCTAGGTGCAGCGCTGGCCACTCCGGCCGAATCTGCCAAATCCACATCTGTTCTCACCCAAGAGGATGTCGATCGGCTCACAGATCAGGTCCACACGATCGAAGCTCGGGAGGGAATGCTCTCCGACTGGTCGCTGCCCGGCGCCCATAGGGAAGCGGCAGCCTTTGAGGTCGCTCGCACGGTCTGTCGCCGAGCGGAGCGCGCGATGGTTCGTCTGGCAGAGAGCGGTCCCTCTCTTCCCGAATATGCACTCGCCTATATCAATCGGCTCTCCGATCTGATCTGGCTCTTTGGGCGGCAGCTCGAACTCGATGCCGGAGTAGACTCCCGTCTTCGCGATGAGCAGCAAAAGGGGGGGCGATGGTCGAAAGCGTGGTAAATCCGCCGGCAGCCGCGTATTCAGAGGTGGAAAAATCCGCGATATACCGCGTCATTCGCGAGCGGCGCGATGTGCGCTCGGGCTATCTACCGACGCCGCTCGACGACGCCACGCTTCGCCGGATTCTGACTGCAGCGCATCATGCGCCCTCAGTGGGATTCATGCAACCTTGGCGGTTCATTGTCGTTCGTGACCTGTCGGTGCGTAACGCCGCGCATGAAATTTTTCTACGCGCGAATGCCGCGGCAGCCGCCGGCTACTCCGGCGAACAACGTGAAACCTACTCCCGATTGAAGCTGGAGGGACTGCGAGAAGCCCCTCAGCATCTCTGCGTTGTTTGTGACTCAGCCAGCGAGCGCGGCCACCGGTTGGGACGAGCGTCGATGCCTGAGACGCCATTCTGCTCAGTCGTGTGCGCCATTCAAAACCTTTGGCTCGCAGCGCGCGCCGAAGGCGTAGGCGTCGGATGGGTCAGCATCCTCGAACCGTCGGAAGTCAAGCTGCTGTTACGGATTCCTTCCGAAGCAGAACTCGTCGCTTATCTCTGCCTTGGCTATGTCGACGGTTTTGCGCCGCTTCCGGACCTCGAACGCAATGGCTGGGAAGAGCGTGCCGATCTTGCATCGCTAGTGAGAGCCGATTCCTATGACCAGCCTTATTCTTTCGCCAAAACCGAGCGGTAACAGCGCGCGCCGCTGATGCTTGGCACTACCTCGTACGTCGAGCGCAATCGGTCTTTCGACAGAAAAGAGCAAACTGATGCACACTTTCTTCGCAACAACGCAGAAAGGCATCCGGATGTGGCTCGTCATTAACCGCGCTATTGTCTATACCCGCAGATAAGACCCTGAGCCCCGCATCGTCAAGACTTCAGATCGATGCTGTGTACGCCCATTCGGGTTCAACTTTCTTGAGGGCGGTTCGCGGAATTTATAACAAGAAGTTTGCATCGACGCCTTCCGTCAATTCATCTGACATACGAATACGTGAAGTGCGCCTGTAATCGCAGGCGAAAGACTTGAGGGGAAATAACCGGACACCTAAACATCTGTTCGGTCTGTTTCTTGGGGCGATGACGCTGGCAGGCGTCACTTTACGCCTCCATGCGTTTTTCCCAGTGCCCAGCAGGCATTGATATTTTGCACGCACCCAGGAAGAACGATCCAAATTCTGAAGCACGGGAGCATTTTGCTGATGACGAGGGGAAAGCTGTCTTTTGTTGCAATCTTCATCTGGCTGGCAAGCGTCATACCTGCGCTAGCGCAGCAACTCGTCGCCCCTGAGCCGCAACCGGCACATATCAGTGGAACGGTGACCGATGTGAACGGCGACATTGTTCCGGGCGCGACCGTCATTTTGCAAACTACCATGCAGCCCGATCCTCAGAAGGTGCTTGCAAGTGACAACGCCTTCTTTCAATTCGACAACCTGAAGGCGGGAGTTCCCTATCAGCTGACGATCACCGCGAATGGATTCTCGGACTGGAAGTCGGACGTCATGACGCTTACGCCGGGGCAGTTTGAGCTCGTTCCCGATATCCAGCTCAAGATTGCAGCGAGTGCGGTCTCAGTGACGGTGACCGCCTCCCGCGCGGAACTGGCGACCGAACAGGTAAAGCTTGAAGAACAACAGCGAGTTCTCGGGTTCATCCCCAACTTTTATGTTGTCTACGATCACAACGCAGTGCCGCTGACGGCGAAGCTCAAGTTCGAGTTGGCTCTTAAGGTATCCGTAGATCCCGTTACCTTTGCCGGCACCAGCTTCCTCGCGCTTCTCAATCAGGCTTCGCACTATCCCGATTATGTGGAGGGCGCCAAGGGCTACGGCCAGCGCTTCGGAGCGATCTACGCCGACGACCTCACGGACATCATGATCGGCGGCGCGATTCTGCCTTCCGTCCTGCACCAGGATCCGCGGTACTTCTACCAGGGCACCGGCACAACAAAGTCACGCCTGCTGCATGCGCTGTCCAATCCCGTAATCTGCAGAGGAGACAACGGCCGTTGGCAGCCGAACTTCTCCAGCCTCGGCGGCTATCTCGCCTCGGGCGCAATTGCGAACGCCTACTACCCAGCCTCAAACCGTGGCGGAGGGCTTGTGCTGAATACCTTCCTCGTCGATTTCAGTGCGAATGAGGCCAACAGCGTGATCCAGGAGTTCATCCTGCGCAAGCTCACACCGAGCATGAAGAACCGGAACTAAGACATCGCATTCACATCGTGTTCATCAACCGGCTGGGGCGTGCGGCTGCCAGCCGCTGCTGCCTCGCCGCTCCTTCTTGACTAATTCAACGCGAATCCTAACCCTTTGCGCCTTCGCGTTCCGGCTCCTCCCCCCAATCCCACAAGGTAGAGTCAATCTTCAGGAAAGATTAAGCGAGCCGGAGTAAAGTCGGATCGTCTCGAGAACTTCGGACGCCAGCGCCGGCTCCATACGAGGCCTAGGTGTGTCTCGTCGACACTGGAAAAAAACCGAACCCTCGCGACGGCCACGAGGCTTTAACCTTTTGAGGAGAACGACTATGCGAATCAACCTTATCGCTTTAGCAGCAATCTCTGTGGCCTTCGCGGGCTTGACGCCGCTCTGCGCCCAACCTCACTGGCGGGTAACAAAAACTTTTCATGTTGGCGGCGGCGGCAACTGGGACTACGTTACAGTGGATGCGCCCGGTCACCGGTTATTCGTTACGCGCACCACGCACACCATGGTGCTCGATGAGAATACCGGCAAAGTGCTCGGCGACATTCCCGGCCAGACCCGCTCGCATGGTGTCGCGATCGTTCCCAAGCTCGGCCGAGGGTTCATTACCGACGGCGGGGGTACCGGCGCCATCCTCGTCTTCGATCTCAAAACGTATGCCGTGCTGGGCCGCCTCACTACCGTCCCCGACAGCGACGGCATCATTTACGACGCAGCGATGGACCGCGTGCTGGCCGTCTCTGGCGATGGCGGTGTGCTGATGACCTTTAAGCCGGACATCGATCCCAAGAACGGCAAGATCGACGCTCCGATCGAGCTCGGCGGAAAGCCGGAATTCCTCGCTGCTGACGAGGCCGGCAAGGTCTACATCAATCTCGAAGATAAGGACCTGCTCGCGGTCGTCGACCTGCACTCCCGCAAGGTTGTGGCGCGGTGGCCGGTAACACCTGGAGGCCATCCCGTCGGCCTCGCTCTGGATCCGGCAACGCACCGGCTCTTCATTGGCTGCCGCAATCCGCAAAAGATGGTTGTGATGAGCACAGAGGATGGCACGGTGGAAGCGGCATTGCCCATCGGCGCCGGTGTCGATGCAACCAAGGTGGACCGCGGTCAGGCGTTCGCAAGCTGCCGCGATGGATCATTGACGGTGATCGGCGAAAACGCAGGAAAGCTCGACGTGGAGGAGACCGTGAAGACCGCCGAGGGTGCGCGAACCATGGGAGTCGATTCCACGACGCACACAATCTTTCTGCCTACTGCCGAGCTTGCGGCTGCAGCCAACGGCCGGCCACAGGCCAAACCCGGAACCTTCGAGATCGTAGTAGTCGCACAGCAATAAGACTGCGCTTTACGAGCACTCGTGTTCGGCATCACCTGCATTCAAGCCGCTGGGCGTCGGTGACAGATTGTGCGGGCGATCCGGCGAAACTCCGTCAGCCGGCGTGCCGAACCGACCGTGCTCCGAAAGCGTAATTACCGTTTCCACCTGCGGATTTACAGACGCGGCCAAAGCTGCAGCCTTCGCTTTCTGCGCCTCGCGCCAGTGAGCCGGCGGCACCCCCTCCCACATGCGGAAGGCGCGCACGAACGAGCTTGCGTCTTCATAGCCGAGCAGGTACGCGGCTTCATTCAGCTCCAGAGCCGAGTTGGTCAGGTAATGCCGGGCCAGCTGGTGTCGGGCTTCTTCGAGCACCTGCTGAAAGCTGGACCCGCTGTCTTGCAGGCGGCGTTGCAGGGTCCGCGAACTGAGGTGGAGTTCGCGGGCAATATCCAGCATCTTGGGCCGCCGCCCTGTAAGCTTCCTCTGGATGGAGGTGCGCACACGATCGGCAAAGGTCTCCTCCCCTTTGCGCTGTTGCAGTTCCTCATCGAGTTGCGGCGCGAGCATAGCCAGAAGCTCGGCATTGCGGGTGATGAATGGGCGATCCGCATCGCTGGCGCGAAACACGATCGCATCCTGCCGAGCTCCAAAGACGACAGGACACTCGAAGTGCATTTCCAGCGCCTTTGCATACGCACACGGCCGCGCACATTCAATCCGAAGAGGGTCCACGCGGGTTCCTATTCCGTGCCGCGCGATGCTGTGCAACCAGGCGAAGCAAAGGTCCCTCAGGATGTCTGGTTCGGGATCGTTGGCCAACAACCACCTGAATCGGATCTTCCACTCACTTCCATCCATTTCGGAGAGGATTTCTTCCGGGCACGAGAGCGGTTTGTGCCGTGCAATTTGGCGCATTGCATCACCAAATGTTCCGGTCGAAAGCGCCGCGAGGCCGATGGGGTCGAAGTGTTCGGGCTTGGTCTCGGCGCCCAAACGCAACCCAACAGCCGGGTCGGAACTCAGGTCGCCAATCGCACGCCATAGAGCGAAGAGTTCCTCGGTGGTCAGCAATACTCTCGTCTGACTAAACAGATCTTGCGAGAGTCCTGCTCGGCGCAGAACCGCAGAAATTGATACGGACTCATCTTCTAACTTGGCCGGTAGCCTGCTTGAAACGCGAAAATGCTTGGTCATGCCGTCTATGTAGTCCTCAGAGACGCCATGTCGATCGAGAAGCGATACTTCACATCGGCCCTCAGGAGTCTCTCATATGCTTCGTTCACTTTTTGTATCGGGATGACTTCGACATCTGCGGTGATATTGTGGGCTCCACAGAAATCGAGCATCTCCTGGGTTTCGGCGATTCCTCCGATCGGCGAGCCGGAGAGACTGCGTCGTCCGAAGAGAAGATTGAAAGCGGCGACCTGGAGCGGCTTTTCCGGTGCGCCTACGAGCGTGAGATTGCCGTCGCGGCGCAGCAGGCCAACAAACGCGTTGATGTCGTGATCGGCCGAGACCGCATCGAGGATGAAGTCGAAGCTCCCCGCATGCTTGGCCATTTCATTCGCATCGCGGGAGATCACGACTTCATCCGCACCAAGGCGCAGCGCGTCCTCTCTCTTATTGGGCGAGGTGGTGAAAAGCACCACGTGCGCGCCGAGCGCGTGAGCAAACTTCACGCCCATGTGACCTAATCCGCCCAGGCCTACGACGCCAACTTTCTTGCCCTTGGTTACACCCCAGTGGTGCAGCGGCGAGTAGGTGGTGATTCCGGCACACAGCAGTGGCGCCGCGCCGGCGAGGTTCAGGTTCGAAGGAACCCGAAGAACGAACCTCTGGTCGACGACAACACTCTCGGAATAGCCGCCGTAGGTCACACCTCCCAGATGCTTGTCAGGAAAGTTATACGTGAGAGTGAGATTGGGGCAGAACTGCTCGAGACCCTGCTGGCACTCAGGGCAGGTCCCATCCGAATCCACCATGCACCCAACGGCCGCAATGTCACCCTCTTTGAACTTCGAAACTGCGGAACCCACCTTCGTAACCCGACCCACGATCTCGTGTCCGGGAATACACGGATACACAGTCGGCATCACGCCGCTCCACTCGTTCCGCACCTGGTGCAGGTCAGAGTGGCAGATTCCGCAGAAGAGAATCTCGATCTGTACGTCGTGTTCGGTAGGATCGCGCCGCGCGATCACGGTGGAGGCTAGCGGCGATGTCGCACTGGCAGCCGAATATGCCTTCGCGTTGTACATGGACCTACTGTAACTCCGCGGCGCACATGTCTCATATGCAAAGGACGCCATTCTACAGACAAGATGCGCCGCCCGCGCGAAGGTGACATCGAGATGCATCAGCGCCGGTTTCGGTGCGGCCCGAAGCAACAATATTTACCGGATTTTGGCAGGGGGACTCGACATTCGGCGAGGCATAGACTACCAGAACTGCGCGGCCACAATGGTCGCAGGCCCCGACCGGCCCCGGATGACATCCGTCGCCAGGACCAGCTCCATATTTTTCTTCTCCCATCCCGGAGGAGCAATCGCCGCCAGCTTTTTCATCTCGTGCTCATTGGTCAGAAAATCACCTGCCGCCGTGGTGCCAAACACCGTGATCCCGGCCGCCACCACCACCACCTGCTCGGTTTTGGGGTCGACCATTCTCAGCACAAGGGCATAGTCCCGGGTCAGATTCAGATAAGGGGTAGCGTAATCAATTGCCCAGCCGTGGTTTGAGGGATTGTCACGATCCCGGATGGATACCTGATCGGGGGTCGGCTGATCGACGGTGAAACGGAGCTTTGAAACCAGACGCACAGTCCACTCGTTATTCAGCAGCCCAACCAGAATCGCAGGCCCATTCTGCAGGTCGGTAAAAGTCGCGTCGGACTGTGATGCCAGTTGAAACTGCCGTCCATTGGCCTGCATGAGTCCGGCAAACTTGGCCATCGTGAAGGCATCGTATACATTCACCGTATTGCTTGCCGAGTTATGAAAGTCGCTGAGCGAAGCCGAGGGGCTCGTAATCGGGTCTTCTTCCGGCGGTCTTCGTCCACCGGCCACGTTCCCAATGCACAGCAGAACCGGCGCATGCGAAGAGAATACCGGCCGCCAGAAACCTTCGAAAGGACCGCGGGCATGAACGGACGCGATCACAGCTGCGACGGCCACGAACACAAGAAAGCAGCCGAGAACCAACCACTGCGGATGGAACCACATGTGCCGCTGCGCAGGTTTGCTCGGTAAAGCCCCCGCCGTGGGCTCACCCCCTGGTGCCTCGGCAAGCCCAGCTGATGCAGCAGGGGAACGATATTGCTCCCCGGGCCACCGGAACTGCGGCATGTAGGAGCCCGGTAGAACTTCGATACGCAGCTCCCCGTGCACCTGCTGATAGTATTGCGCCAGCCGCTTCCGCACTTCAGCCACAGCACTGCGCACCACGTGATCCGCAGCGGTATCGTAGTCGGGCGGTCGCTCAAAGACCTCGATTCCGATTGTGCGCTCTTTCAACCGGTCGCCGAAGCCCTGCAAGGTCTGGTCGACAATAAACTTCAGAACCGCCGCATACCGTTTGCTGTTGTGAAACGCCGGGCTCGTCAGGATGCGCTGCAGCTGGCTCCGAATGTCGTCCCGTTCCAGGTCTGTACCGGGGTTGAAAACGGAATTGGGAGTACGCACCGAGGATCCACCCGCCTGTACGTTCTGCGAGATCACCGATGCCTCCTTAATAAGTGTTGCGGAAGACCCTGCGCAGACCCGAAACCTCTCTGCGCGGAAGCTCTACACATATAGACATGCCCCATCCGTTGCCACTCGCCGCCGGAGTGACCGCCCGCCTCAAACTCATTGTCTACGCGCGGTTCAATCTCCTGGCGCACACCGCTCTCGAGCCAACGGTGCGCCGCACATCCCCAAAAACGTCAGATCCGCATGCCAGGGAGTAAAAACATGACCGTCACAGACGGTCATGTCAGCAATCCACGCAAAAGTCTAACTGCTGGTAAATCGATTCGTCAATCGCCGAGCAATCACAAACAAAGTGCTGGCGATAATCGCCCGGTAACATTTGGCAGGATCGGCATGACCGTCATAGGACCTGGCAGGGTCAGGGTAAATCCCCAAGTAAATCGCTTTTCTTGGGCATAACCTACGATTTTTCTTATTGACAGGCGTTTTTCTCCCTGCATATAGTGCGGGCCACGTTCAGTTCCTGGCCAACGACCAAGCACAAATCCGTACTGCTTTGCGCACGTGGCAAAGCGCAACCTAGGAGGACGTCATGACGCGCGAAAAACTTTCAGTGAGAGCCTGGGCCTATGAGCTCAAAACCAAAGCGCTTATCGGGCTAAGGCCACACCGTCGGGGATGGGGATGGACCCTGGCGCCTTTGCTTCTCATGGCGCTGGTCTACTTCACCGGGCCAACCAGTGCACGAGCCCAAACCACCGCGACCCTTTCTGGCACCGTACAGGATTCCGCGGGGGCGGTCATTCCCGGCGCGCAGGTCACGCTCACCAATCAATCCACCAACGAAAGCCGCGTGGAGTCAACCAACGGAGCCGGATTCTACGCATTCCCGTCTCTGGTGCCGGGCACATATACGATCAGGGCTGCGGCGAAAGGGTTCAAGTCTTCGGCGATCACCGGCATCAATCTGAATGCCGGCGACACGCGCGCTGTGCCCGCGTTCAATCTGAGTATTGGAGAAGCCACCGAGACCGTGACGATCTCGGCAACCTCCGAGATGATTCCTGTGGAAAACGGTCAAAAGATTGACGTTCTCAGCCAGGCAGATATTCAGAATCTAGCCTTGGAAGGCCGCGACACCTCGGAATTGCTGCGAGTGCTGCCCGGCACTACCGTGCAATCGGGAGGCTTGACGCAGACCAGCCCGGCGTTCAGCGACTTGAACGTCACGGTCGACGAGAGCGCCATCGGCAACGGCTATGACATCAATGGCGCAGTGAACCGGGGCGGCACGGCGATTCTCTCTGACGGCGCCGACATGATCGATGTCGGAAACATGGCGTCGTCGCTCACCATCATCGCACCCGAGATGACGGCGGAAGTCAGCGTCCAGTCCTCCAACCTCAGTGCCGATCAGCCATTCGGCCCGGTTGTTGTCAGCACGATCAGCAAATCGGGCACAGCCAACTATCACGGCGAAGGGTATTTCAACGCCCGCAACAGCGTTTTGAACGCGAATAGCTGGCAAGCTAAGAATCAGGTGCCGCAAGTTCCGCTCGGAGCGCAACACTACTATTATCCGGGCGGTAGCTTCAGCGGCCCGGTTCCCTATACGCATAAGAAGTTGCTGTTCTGGGCAGGTTACGAGCGATGGCTGCAGAACCAGGGCAACCAGAACATCTTGAGTTCCTACATCCCCACTCCAGAGATGATGCAGGGCGACTTCAGCATGGACAATGCCGATAATGCGGCCCTTTGCCCAAAGGGTTTTTTCCAGGGCAAGCCTCCCGGCGGCTATCCAGGCGGATCATGGTGCAGCGACCTGGGTGGTACAGTGCTTGCGAACGGGGCCTCAACGGTGACATTGCCGACACCGCCCTCGACGGGTACGGTCCAGATCGGAACCACCAATTACACCGTAGATAACGGACAGAAGTTCCCCGCTGGCTTCCTCGACCCAGGCGCGACGGCTCTATCCAAGATCTGGCCGGCGCCCCAGGCCAACCCCGCAACCACTCCCCAGGGACAGAACTATTACGCGCCGATCGAAAACATTAACAACGGCTGGATCTATCGCGTGCGGCTCGATTACCAACTGGGTGACAACACAAAGATCTACGGGTCGTACCAGCAGGCTTTCAGCTCGCAACTGGCGCAAGGTAACGGCGCACACCTCTACTGGACGCCAGGCAATGCGATTCCCTATCCGGGAGGCGGCGAGCCGGAGAACTCCTACGGTAAGACCATGGCCGGCCATATCGTACACAACTTCAATTCGACAACCACCGCGGACTTTATGGCTGCATGGGCGTTCGGCAGCTACCCGTTCATCGAAACCAACCAGAAGCTGGTCGAAAGAGCTTCGCTGGGCTATCCCGATAGTTACGGCAAGGTCTTCGCGCCTCCCTCGGGTGCGGGAATTGGCTCGCTCAACATCCCTGCATACAACAGCGCCGGAAATGAGACCTTCCCGGATTTCTCGCAGGATTCCATCTTCGAGAATCCAAAGGGTTCGTATGCCGTCAAGAAGGAAGCGCCGCAATTCAGCCTCACAGTGACCAAGGTGTGGGGTCCGCACACCATCAAGATGGGCGGGTTCACCCAGACCACGGACAACTTCCAAAGCACTTTCTCCAGCTACCTGGACGGCGATCTCCAGTTCGCAGCCGGTCAGAATCCGGACCTTATCAATCCCGGTAATGGCTCGATTGGCTCGCCGCAAAACGCGACGGCAAACTTCGTCAATGGCGATCTGTCCAGCTACTCCGAGAACAACGCGGCCCCCATCCAGGACTTGGCCGAGATGTCCACTGCGGTATTCGTAGACGACACGTGGAAAGTCAAGCCCCGCCTGAACCTGGAGCTGGGCATCCGCATGGAGCACGTGGGCCACTGGTATGACCGCGGCAAGACCGGTGTACCGGTGTTTTATCCGCAACGTGTGCTGTCGGATTACTACACCGGCAAGTATGCTCCCGGATTCTACTGGCACGCTGTTGACGCTGGTGTTCCACTCAGCGGCCAGCCCAACCGTTTTGTGTACCCAGATCCAAGACTCGGTTTCTCCTATGACGTAACCGGGAGAGGTAACACCGTGGTTCGCGGAGGATGGGGCGTCTACCGTTTCGTAACGCAGGTCAACACGATCCAGGCGGCGCTGCAGTCTGCGCAGGATGTGCTGGGGTCGCCTTCCTTGAATGGACATCGGCTCCAACTGCAGAACATCCATAACCTCGCCTATACCGCCTGCCCGTCAGTGGCCAAGGCTGCACCGTGCGGCGTTCAGGCAGGTCAAACCGGCTTGGATCCCACCGATTACGGCCAGCCGATCACTTATGCCTACAACTTCACCATCGACCAGAGACTACCGTGGAATTCGCAGCTGGAAATCGGCTACATCGGCAGCAAGACCAGCCAGCTTGTCGATGATGGAGAAGACATTGAAGGCAGCAACTTCTCCGAACTAGCCAACCAGAACAAGACGCCCATCGGGGCGCTCTTCCAGGCCGACCCGAAGACAGGTGTCGTTGCCACTAACCCGGAGAACGTCACGGAGAATCCGAACCTCACGAGCTTCACGGAGACTCCGACCGGGAACACCCTTGCCGACTATCACCCCTACGGTCTTGCCTACGGCACCTCTGGAGTCTTCATGATCCAGAACATCGGCTACGGAAACTACAATGCCGTGCAGGGGTCATGGGTCAAGACGAGCGGACGCCTTACTTTCAACCTCAACGGGACATGGTCCAAAACCCTGGCCACGGCCCTGCAAACCAACCCCTACGTGCTGAGCGCCAACTACGGTCCTCCGGCAATTGATCGCCCGTTGGTCTTCAATGCCGCCTATACATACAGCAGCGGCACGCTCCACTACGGAAGCCAGCTTCTCAATCAGCTTGGAAGCGGCTGGACAATCTCGGGCATTTCGACATGGCAGAAGGGAGGCTACATTCCTGCTGAGCTTGGGAATGGTGTGCCGAACTTCGGCATGGGGCTGCAATACATCAACCAGCCGAACGATCCAAGCTCCGCGGGCCTCGCAAAAGACACCGGCGTCGGCACCGGCATCGGAGCTCCGACCTACTTCGGTACCGACGAGGCTATTCCCATCCTGCCGGTGCTCACCTGTAATCCGACCCATGGCCTGGCTACTCATCAGGTCGTGAATGGAAACTGCTTCGCGGCTCCGGCAGTGGGATCGCAAGGCGGACAGAAGTTCCCCTATATGAATGCCACGCCGTATTTCGACAACGACCTGGCGCTCTATAGAACGTTCCACATCCACGAGAACCAGAACGTTCAGCTCAAAGTCAGCGCGTTTGACTGGCTGAACCACTCGTTGCTGGAGTTTGCCGGCAGCAACTACTACACGCTCAACTACAACGTGGACTACAACTCCAAAAAGATCACACCGAACTTCAATCAGGGATCCACCGGCGCAAACGCATTTGGTCTGATGACGGTGAGGTCGCAACTGCCGTACGCCCGCATCATCGAACTAGACCTGAAGTATTCTTTCTGAGAGAACAAGTACCGCGGGAGACGGGCTTCTTTAGCCCGTCTCCCGTTTTTATTTGATTGCGGACACGCCAATGGCACGGCAGCCGGTTCCCATGGAATTGTCGGTGGCGAGTGGCCCTCTCCCGAGCATGATTCTCCTGCAGAGGCAACACAACCGTGACAGAATACAGTGAAGATGAAAGGCGCCACGGCGTCTGCTTGCTGTCAAGTAGAACTTTATGTATAACCCAGCCAAACTGATCTTCTCGAGCGCTCTCATCGGTTTCTGCGCTGTTGCTGTTTCACAAAGGGAGCTTGCCGGCAAAGAATTGCAGGGCGCGACATTGCAGGAGCACTACGACGCCGCCCAGCGCCTCCAGAGAGCCGGTAAGCTGGATCAGGCCAACGATCAATTTCGCGCGTTTCTCGGCAACGCCATTGGAGAGTTGGCCGTAGGCCGGGCAGAGACGCACCAGTACGCGCGGGCTGAGTCGCTCTTCGACGAAGCGCTCACCGTGACGCCCGAAGCCTCGCATCTACGCCTGGAGTATGCGCGCACTGCGCTGCTGCAGGGCGACCTGCCGCGTGCTGAAACATTGGCCAAAGCATCGGTGAGCGACTTTCCCGCCGGCGATTCTCAGCATGCCGCGCAGGCCCATCAGATTCTTGGACGCACGCTGCACAAGATGAATCGCGACCAGGAGGCTCGAAAAGAGCTAGAGGCCGCAGTTAGCCTTGACCCCAGCTTTGAGAATGGATACGATCTGGCCGTTGTCTGCCTTGACCTCGACGATGAGAAATGCGCGGCGCAGATCTTCACCGAGATGCAGTCGTCGTTCGGCGACACGCCGGCCATTCATATGACGTTTGGCCGCGCCTACGGAAACTCCGACTTCGCGCCGCGCGCGGTGGAGGAGTTCAAGAAGGCCATCGCCGAGAACCCTCGCCTTCCCGCAGCGCACTATTGCCTCGCAGCGGCGTTACTCACAACCGGCCAGGATGAAGCGACGCTGGCGGCGGCGCAGACCGAATTAAAAAAGGAGCTGGAAATCTCTCCGCGTGATTTCCTTACCTATGCGGCACTCGGAAAGCTGGCGGCGACTCACGGCAACTATCCTGAAGCCGAGCGTTATTTAATGCGGGCGACAGAGCTGAACCCCAATAATCCTGATGCGTTTCTATATCTCGGGCAGATGGAGTACGACACCAACCGATTCAACGATGCGGAGGCGAATCTTCGCCGCGCCATCCAGCACACGTCCGATCCTTCGCGCAACCGTTACCAGATCCAGAAGGCACACTTCCTGCTCGGAAGAATTCTGATGCAGCAACATCGTGAACAGGAAGCACGCACCGAGATGCAAGTCGCCCGCGCACTGGCTAACAAGGTGCTCTCGCACGACAAAAGCGAGCTTGCGGGACTGCTGGCCAACCAGTCTGCCACTGGCGCTGCAGATGATTCCGCACAACCCGCTCCTGCGCAAACAACACAAGGAAACACGGACTCGGCTGAGATCCGCGATTTAAATGCATTCGAGAAACGGCTCACGCCCGCCATCGCGGACAGCTATAACAATCTGGGCGCGATTGCAGCCGGCGCCAGCCGCTACTCCGAGGCGGTGGGATACTTTGAACGGGCCGCCGCATGGAATCCAACCCTCGACGGGCTGGATTACAACCTGGGCCGCGCAGCGTTTATGGCGTCACGATTTGCAGAAGCAGTCGCGCCGCTCCGTCGTTATGCTGCCTCACATCCTCTGGACTCCGGCACGCGCGCAGCGCTGGGCATGAGTGAATTTATGACCGGAAACTACAAGGGCTGTATCGATGCGCTGAAGGGAATCCAGGAGACGATAGCCGCCATCCCGCAGATGCAGTACGTCTACGCCGAATCTCTCGTGAAACTCGGCGACGTATCCGAGGGAGCCGAAAGGCTTACCTCGCTTGCGACCCAGCACCCTGAGATCGCCGACGTGCATCGCGGGCTTGGAGAAGCGCTTGCGTTGCAAGGAGACAAACAGAAAGCCGCACAGGAGTTGCAAACCGCGCTGCGACTCAACGCGAAAGATCCGGAGGCGCACTACGATCTCGGCAAGGTGGAGCTCGAAAGCGGCAACACAACCGCGGCAATTGCTGAACTGCAATCCGCGGTTGAGCTCGCGCCGGATAATCCCAGGTTTCATCAGGAGCTAGCCGCCGCGTACAAACTCGCGCAGCGTGCGGCGGATGCGGAGCGTGAGCTGAAGGCCTACAACGATCTCCAAAAATCGAACCCCGCTCGAGCACAGCAGGAAAAGAATCCCTAGAAGTTGAGGGTTAAGGCGCGCTGTGCTCCGCGCGCGCCGGATTCTGCGGCAGTATGCGCTGCCGTGGAACAATCCCCTGGCCTTCGAGCACAGAATAATATTGATCTGCGGCGAGCGGGCCTATGTGATCGATGGTTCCTGAGGGCCAGCGAACCTCCACGCTGTCGATCTTCGTCGCAGAACCAAGGCCAAAGTGCAGTCGCAGATCGTTCTGCGAAAGATAGCTCCCACCGCTGTGCACTTCGCCGGTCTGCGTCATGCCTCCGGCAATTACTTTCACGCGGGCATTGAGCGCCAGACGGTTGCTCCTGGTTCCAGCCAGTTCAAAACTCACCCAATGACGCCCCGGGATGCCGCGGTTCCTGAGGACCATTGGACTGCCATCCAGATCATTCACCACCACATCCATGTTGCCATCGTTGAACAGGTCGCCTATAGCGAGACCGCGCGAGACGCGCTTCTCCTGCAAAGCGGGCCCCGCCTGCTCGCTGGCATCACAAAACGTGCCGTCCGCCTGATTCAAACTCAGCAGCTTCGGCTGTCGATACCCCGGATCGGAGGGCACGGTGTCCATCTGCGGATACACGTGCCCTGAAACCGTGATCAAGTCGAGCCATCCATCGTTGTCCAGATCGGCAAACGCGGTGCCCCATTTCACCCAGGGCAGCGATGCAAGCGCCAGGCCCGACGGAAACGAAACCTCGGTGAAATTCCAGTCGCCGTCATTGCGATAAAGATCGTCATTCTCGCCCTCGAAATTGGTCACAGAGAATGAGGGCCGGCCCGTGTGGTCATAGTCGCCGACGGCAATACCCATCGAAGCCTGCTCGGAGCCGTTGTTGCTGAGCGCGGTCCCAGACTCGTAGCCAATCTCTTCAAATTTTCCGTTGCCTAAATTGCGATAGAGAAATTTCGGCGTCGAGTCGTTGGCGATATAAATGTCCGGCCGCCCTGTGCCATTCAAGTCAGCCCAGACGACCCCGAGTCCATAGTAGCCATTCGGATCGCTAACGCCGGCTTGCTTCGAGACATCGGTAAACGTCCCATTACCGTTGTTATGAAACAGAGCGTCGCCTGCTCCCTTCAGGCCGCGCGGGCCGCATTGCACATCCACTCCGCGGTACTTGCAATAGGGCGTGCTGCCGAACTGCGGCAGATCGTCGAGATGAAAATCGACATAGTTCGTAACCATCAGATCGGCATATCCATCGCCGTCATAGTCACCAAAGGCAGCTCCGGTCGACCAGCGGCCATCCGCGACGCCGGCCTTCGCCGTGACATCGGTGAATGTGCCGTCGCCGTTGTTGTGGTAAAGAATGTTGCCGCCCAGGCAGGTGATATATAGATCGGGCCAGCCGTCGTTATCGTAATCGCCGACCGCGCCGCCCATCGCAAGGCATGGTTTGGTAAGGCCTGATTTCTGCGTTACGTCGGTAAACGTGCCGTCGTGGTTGTTATGGTAGAGAGCACCCAGACTGGTCTTGCCTTGCAGCGCCATGTCCACTGTCGGGGCGTTTGTAAAGTAGACATCCGGCCAGCCGTCGCGATCGTAATCCATGATGACGACACCGCCGCTCATGGACTCGACGATGTAGCGCTTGTCGGGCGACGAGGCGTGCGAGAAGGTGATTCCTGCCTTGGCGGTCACATCTTCCAATTGGGGAACGAGGCGATGCGAACACTTCGGTGACTTCGCGCCCGGCGGAGGAGGCGGGGGCGTCGGGTGGCCCATCTGGCCGTGCATGCTGCTTGCCGCCGCGAGGAAAATCGACAACCAGACGAATTCTCTCCACCGCTTCTCAGGCAGGTCCGTGAGCATTCTTAGAAGTATGGCATGCGCAGGGGCGGCTCGGAATAAGCAATGGCCGGCGAAGGAGTAGGGTATTTTGCGATCCAATACCGGTTGGGCTCCATTCCGCACCGGAACAAGCTTTTTTCGTTCCCGCGCGTCTATGCCTTAGAATTTTGCGAGGATTTGTAGACGATTACCACGGAGCTATCGATGCGTTCTTTCACGCTTGCTGCGTTTCTGTTCGCCTGTTCTGCCTGTTCTGCTCAAAGCGCCGGCAATTGGAATTACCAGGGCAAGACCGGGCCGCTTGTTTGGGGCAAGCTCGACCCGTCGTACCAGGCCTGCTCGAGGGGCCATCAACAGTCGCCCGTCGATATTCGCGGCGCGCACCTCAACACCGCGCTGCAGCCCATCGAGTTTCACTACATCGGCCAGGCTGTCACGCTAACGAATGACGGCCGCGGTATCGTGGTTACCCTGAATCCGGGCAGCTACATTGTGGCGGATGGCGTGCGCTACAACCTCGTCCGTTACGAGTTTCATCGGCCCAGCGAACACACGGTCAAGGGTAAGTTTGCCGACATGGAAGTGGACCTCGTGCATCGTTCCGACGATGGGAAGGAGGCCATTGTTTCCGTGCGCCTCAACGAGGACCGCGGCAATCCCAATGCGACGCTGGCAACGCTCTGGGAACACCTGCCCACCCGCGCGGGAGCCAGCGAAAAGATCACGGACATGGTAAGCGCCGGCGGCTTCCTTCCCGGAGATCGCGGCTACTGGACCTATATCGGCTCGGAGTTGACGCCTCCGTGCACTGAGGGTGTGCGCTGGTTCGTCTTCGAGAACGACATCAGCATGAGCCGCGGCCAATTGCGCGCGTTTACCAATCTCTTCAGGATGAACACCCGCCCGCTGCAGGATCTGCACGGACGCCGCATCGAAGCCAACGAGTAGATCGGCCAGCCGCACGCTTTCTCAAAGTGCGCGGCCGATCCATTCATCACTCCACGCCGAGTGGCGTGAATTGCAGGAGCAACCCGTCACCATCCTGCCGTACTTCGAACCCCGTAAGGTCGTGCACAAGGTAGTGCGCGGCGTCGAGCGTCTCGACGGTGTGGGAGAACGTGGTGGCGACCACAATGCAGCCTGCGGCCCGGCCCGCCTTCGCTCCCGAGGACGAGTCTTCGAACACGACGCACTCTTCCGGTGCAAATCCCAGCAGCGCAGCGCCGGCCTGGAATGGCTCCGGATGCGGCTTGCCGTGTGTCACCTGATTTGCCGTCACCAGTCGGTCCGGCACAGGCACGCCGCCGGCAGCCAGCCTCGCCCGGGCCAGGCGCTCCGTTGCACTGGTCACCACGGTCCAGCGGTCGCGCGGCAGGGCGCGCAGCAGTTCGGGCACGCCCGGCAGAACGGTGAGGCCCTCGTTGTCGGCAATCTCCAGGTCTTCGATGACCTTCAACTCCGCCTCGCAATCCAGATCGGGGCGCAATTCCGCCAGAGTATCAATGGCCCGGCGCCCATGAGCAATCCGCAGGGAGTTCACAGGATCGATCCCGCGAAGAAGCGCCCATTTCGTCCAGCTGCGCTCCACCGAACCCAGGGACGAGATCAGAATCCCGTCCATGTCGAAAAGAACACCCTTACAGCGAATGGAAACCGGGGAAGAAAGAACAGACAACGCCATCCTTCCATTTTACGGGGCAGCCGGCTCCGCGGGACGTTGGGTGTTACGGCGTCTTCGGTGTCGATCGGCTGGCGTTGGCTAAACCCGGAAACCGGACTCGGGGAGGATTGCCAAAGGTCAAACGCCCCTCGACCGTCCGCGCATGTCCCCCCTGCTGCACCTGGTTCTCGCCCAGCGTGATCGCGCCATCTCTGATCACTGCGTCGGCAGTCCAGGAATCAAAGCGGACGAGCACGGCAGGAACATTCGCGCTTTCGTCGGAACCAGTTTCGCCTCCGGGTGTCCAGGCTCCGTGCCGCCATTCAAAATGGACCGTGCCCTTGGCGGAGCTGGCTAAGTCCTTATCCGAATAGCCGGAAACCTCGATCTTTCCGTTGGCGTTGAGTTGCCCCCCTGACCAGCTCTGCCCGATCACCTGGCCCACAGCGCGGGAGTTGAGATTCTCCAAGCGGCAGTCGAAGGCGTAGGCAGGCTTGTCCTGGTCACTGGCCGGCCGGCTGAAGGTGCCGGACCCGTGCATGCGGCCCCCCAGCAGGTTCGCGCTGAAACTGGTGATCTCAGCACCAGAGGATGACACGCTCAGTTCCACAGCAGGCTGCTCCAGCGTGACCGGTCCGAGCACGAGCGTGTCTGCATTCACGCTGCCTTCCAGGGGTGGCCACGGCGGCGCGGACGAAGGACGCAGGCGGTCGAGCAACTCCGAAAGAAGCGTTCCTTTCTGCTGCGCGCCTAGAACTGTGCTTTGCAGCGTGGCAACATCGAGGCTGCCGAAACGCAGCTGGAAGCGCGGCGGACAGGGATCAGGTCCGGGGCAGCTCACCGGCACCGTCAGGGTGCCTGTTCCCTTCACCGGACCATAGGTAAACGCCACCGGCTCCCATCGGATCTCTTCCCCGCCCAGATGCAGCGTAGCCTGCGATATCTCTACAGGATTAGCCAGGAAATCGGCCTTCCAGTTCACATCCCGGAGCGTCACTGTGCCGTTCAGATTGTCCGCCGGCTTTGGAGCCGTCCCGCTCTGGCCCTGATTAGCCGTGGTCTCCACCGGCTGAGGCTCCTCGGCTGCGAGCCACCGGCCCTCGGCAGTCAGGTCCACTTGTGCGGCCTCGCCTGCCAGCGCGTCCCAACCAGTCGTTCCCTCTATTCCAGCCGCCCCAAACAGGTCCTTGGCGCGCGCGAGGCCCACCGGGCCGCGCATCGCAACCTGATATCCCGAGGTGGCGAGACGCACATTGATCGTAAGGGGAGCCGCGCCGCCGGCCGATAGCGAAACCGTTCCCGCCAACGCCGGAGAATTGGGCGAACTCTGCGAATCGCCCGTCGCCGGCTCCAGCGCGAATCTCGGAAATTGGATGGGCCGGTTCAGGCCCGCGCCGCGCAGCTCAAGGCCCTGCACATCGAGGGCGCCCGTCAGCGGGCCGGCAGCTGCCAGTGCGGCTTTCGGCGAACGTCTGCGAGCCAGCTTCACCGGCTTCGCCGGTTCCGCATCCGCGGCCTGCGGAGCGTACGACACCTTGCCGCTCACGGTACCGCTGGCATCCAGATCAGCGGGGATATCGCTACGTACGGTGCGAAGAGCATCGAGTCCGGCCGCGATTGGAATGCGGTCGAGCTCGAGCGTAAGCTGCCGGTAACCGGCCTGGTTGGGCAAATCCCCAGTCAGCCGGACGCGCCCATCGCCGAGGGGCGAGTTGCACTCGACGTTCTCGAGAGCGCGCCGGGCGTAGTGGTATACAAAACTGCAGTTGGCATCGAAGTCCATCGGCTCGGCAGGAGCGAACTCCGCCCGGTGAACGCCCGTTGCGCGCAGACGGCTGGTGATATGCGCGGCATCGGCTGTTCCATCGAGATGCAGCTCACCCGTGAGGTCGCCGCGCCAGCCCGGATCCGAACCCGTCACCAATCGGGCGAGCTGGCCGAGCTGGGCCTGCCGCCAGTCCAGATCAAGGTGCACAGGCATCTCGCGCAGCGAGGGAGCCCGACGGACCGTCGCCTCCAGCCGCACTACCCCGGTGTCTTCCTGGTAGAGGCTCACATCGGTCCGGGCTGGCTGGCCACGAAGCCGGATGTGCCATTCGCCGGGATTGTCCTGCCAGAAATCCAGATCCGTATTGACGAGAGAAAACGGCAGTTTCTCCGCACCGTTCTTGATGTTGATGCGGGAATTTGTGGCCTCAAGGCTGGGAAGCGGAACGATGCGGCGTTGTATTCCGCCAGCCGAACCGGCCTGCGCGGCCGCTGTCCGGAAGAGCGGATCGAGATTCCATCGGCCCGGCCCGTTACGAACCAGGTTCAGGCTGGCTTCGTCCACGCTGATGCTGCCAATCTCCAGCCGACCGCGCCACAGCGAGAGCAGGCGGATCGAAGCCGTAACAGAGGCCGCATGCAGCACCGGCTCAGCACCATAGGCCGGGTCCTCGGCCACGCTCAGGTCAGTAAGAACAAATCCCGGCCAGGGCAGCAGGTGCAGCTTGACCGACGAAAGCCGGACCGGGCGGCCCAGAGACGTCGAGATCAGTTGCGTAATCCGGCTCTTATAGCGGCTGATGCTCACCATCGGCGGCGCCACCAGTACGGTCACAAGAACCAGGCCGAGGGCTGCGAGATAGATAGAAATCCGTCGGCCGGTGCGGCGCGCACTAGGTTGCCGGTCTTGGACATCATCGATCATGCTCTGTCGATTGTAATTTCTAGCGCACGACGTGAAAGCTGCGAGTCCAGCGGGTATCGCTGAAGAAGTGCAGCGTGACGTGCGCCGTCCACGCCAGCCGATGGGCAAGCCCCGGTGTTTCAAGGTCGCTTTCCGTAGCCTTGAACGACCAGTAGTTGAACAGCGGCCGGCCCACGATGTTCGCGCGCGGCACGAAGCCCCAGTAGCGCGAATCCTCGCTGTTGTGCCGGTTGTCGCCCATCATGAAATACATACCCGGAGGCACAACGAGATCGCCATCCTGGATGTACCGCGGAAAGGCCACATCCCACGACTCGGTCGACCCTGGAATATCAGAAGGCGGCACGGCCGGGAAATTGTCGAGGAACTCATTGAAGTTCTCGGGCGAGGTGGGCTGGGCGTGGGGTGCTGACTGCGCCACGCCGTTAATGATCACAATCCCGTTGTGCAGGTGAATATGATCACCCGGCAAGCCGATGAGGCGCTTGATCAGCAAAAGGGACACCGGATTGCCATTTGCATCCGTTGGATCACCGGGCGAAAACACCGGTTTGATGAAGACCACGATATCGCCGCGTCGAGGCTCGCGATAGTGCACCAGCGGCATCCACCTGGATGGGGGAGCGAGCGTAGTCCGGTCCACCATCAGGTGATCGCCAACCAGGAGCGTGTTCTCCATCGATCCCGACGGAATGACGTAGTTTTCCGCCAGAAACGTGAGAATGAACAGGCCCACCGCCAGCACGCCGCAGATGCTCGCGACAGCTTCAAACGGCGTCTCTTCGACTCGAGTTTCCTGGACTCGCTTATCCATGGAATATGTGGGCGCTTGAATGGATTCGCCAACTCACCGGATGATGTGGAACGTGCGGCTCCAACGGGTATCCGTGAAGAAATGCAACACGACGTGGGTCATCCACGCCACCCGGTTGCCGAGTCCGGTCTGCTCGTATTGCGACTCCGGTGTCTCGAATGACCAGTAGTTGAACAGCGGCCGGCCTACAATGTTTGCCCTGGGCACAAATCCCCAGAAGCGCGAATCCAGGCTGTCGTGGCGGTTGTCGCCCATCATGAAGTACTGCCCCGCAGGAACAACCAGGTCCCCATTCACGACGTGATTGGGAAAATCGACTGCCCAGCTCTCGGTGGCGCCGCCCGGCTGCGGCCACGGTGGAACCGAAGGAAACTCGTCGAGAAAGGCCTGATAGTTATCCGGCGTTGTGGGTTGCGCGTGCGGCTGCGCCTGCGCCACACCATTGACGATAACGATTCCGTTGTGGAGGTGAATGTGATCGCCCGGCACGCCGATCAGCCGTTTTACGAGAAACAGATACTGCGGTTTGCCTTCCGCATCCGGATCGGGCTCCGCGACCGGCTTGATAAACACGATGACATCATTGCGCCGCGGCTCACGGTAGCGCACCAGCGGCATCCATCTGGCCGGCGGTGCAAGGGTCTCGCGGTCGACAACCAGGTGATCGCCGACCAGAAGAGTCTTTTCCATCGACCCCGAAGGGATAACGAAGTTCTGGGCAAGGAAGGTGAGGATGAACAGACCCACGACCAGTACGCTGCAGATGCTGGCAACCGCCTCATAGGGAGTTTCTTCTACCTTCTCTTCTGAGAGCTCCCGGGGACGCTCCTGGGGAACTTCTGCGGGACGTACCTCAGGCGGCTCTTTGGTAGCCAGCGTCTTCTTCGTCGTCATCCTGTTGCTCTTCGCGGGAGATCCGCCGATGCTGCTCCAGACGGCCGCTCGATGGAATCAGTGCACCACCTGGAAGATGCGCCGCCAGCGCGCAAATCCCGCAAGCCTTACCGCGAGTTCCCTTTCGTGTCCGAGTCTATCATCCGCCGCCTGCTGCACATCGGTGGAGGAGGGCCTGGTGAGGGAAAAGTAAATCACCAGAGGCCGCGCGACGATCGCCTGCAGCGGCACAAATCCCCAGTAGCGCGAGTCGCTGCTATGGTTGCGGTTGTCGCCGAGGACAAAATACTCGCCACGCGGCACCACGAGCTCACCATTGCGCGTCAGGCTCTGCATCTGCCGCCACCAGTCCGGATCGACCTGCGGATCGGTGTAGACCTTGGCGGGAAAATTGTCGCGGAAGTCGTTGGGCGGAGCCGGCTCAAACGCAGCGTACGGTTCGTCGAGTGGAACACCGTTGACGATCACGCGGCCATCGTCGATGCGCAGATGGTCGCCCGGCAGACCGATTACCCGCTTCACCAGCAGCGGCGGTTTGGGATGGTGAAAAACAATGATGTCGCCGCGTTCAACCGGACGATAGGGCATCAGCCAGCGGCTCAATGAGCTCGACGGCGCATACACCTGTTTATTGAAGAGCAGGAAATCGCCGACCAGCAGCGTTCTCTCCATGCTCTCGGATGGGATAAGAAGCGGCTGCAGCACGAAGGTCAGCAGAAACAGCGCGATCACAATGGTCCGCAGCAGCGAAGCAAGCGCCTCCGGCAGCGTGGGCAGATGCACGCGGATCGAGGCGGTCCGGGGCGGAGGTATCACCGGCAGTTCCGCAGGTGAGCTCATTGCGCGGCGTGTTCCTCCTTTGGGGTGTCCGGCGTGTCCAACGTAATCGCGCCCGAGGCCAGCCTTTCGAGCGCGCGCCGGGCCGCATCCTGTTCAGCATGCTTCTTGGTGCTTCCCAGTCCTCGCGCCAGCGGCCGTTCCGGCTCGCCGCTTGCCGTCTTCAGACGAACTTCCACCAGGAACCGCTTCCGATGATCGGGCCCGCTCTCGCTCTTCAGGCGATAGGCCGGCGTGCCGGCACGAACCGCTTGCAGCCGCTCCTGCAGCGCCGACTTGTAGTTGCCCAACGCAGCGCCAGAGCGCAGTTCCGCCGCCAGTTGCTCGGCAGCCTCGCCCAGCACATGCGTACGGACGAACGCACGCACCGGCTTCAGTCCACCATCCAGAAACAGAGCACCCACTACGGCTTCCATCGTGTTCGAAAGCACCGTGCTCTTGTTGCGCAGTCCGCTGCGTTCCTCGCCTCGGCTTAGGCGAAGGTATTTGCCCATCTCGATTCCCGTCGCGACGCTCGCCATATATTGGCGGCTCACCAGTTGTGCGCGTACACGGGTCAGTTCTCCCTCGCGCCACTCCGGATGCGCTGCGAAGAGCGCCTCGGCCACCACCAGGTTCAGCACGGCGTCTCCCAGAAACTCCAGCCGCTCGTTGTCGCCAAGCGCCGTTCCATCCACGATGCCGGCTTCGTGGGCAAGCTGGTTGGCCAGCGACCGATGCGTAAGTGCATGCACCAGCAATTCGGGCCGGGCAAATTCATGTCCCAGTGCGGCTTCTAGTTCTTTCAGAGCTGCTTCCATGCGCGCCTCGCCTGCTTCTGGAATCCGACCAGATGACCCCAGCCGCCGCACCTCCGCAAGAACTGCTCCTTCGGTTCGATGCGCAAAAGCAGGGGCAAGGCCGCGCAGACTACTGCGGCTTGCCGGTCCCCGCCTGTGGCGCACCTGCCGGAGCGGCGTTGGCCTGTCCACCTGACGGCGCACCCTGTCCGCCGGGAGGATTGTCATCCGAATCGTCGCAATCGTGCTCGTGGCCCCGTATTACATATGCCGTCTTCACGCCGCGTTCTGCTGCGATCCGCGTATCCTGCTGGCCATCCCGCACGGCCAGCGCTTCTTTGTATTCCGCCAGCGCCTCATCCCGCTTGCATTCGAGATCGAGCACCCGGCCCAGATAGATATGCGACCAGGAGAGCAGCCGCTGTTCCTTGCTCATGGCCAGCGTCTTCTGGAACTCGTCCACCGCCTGATCCGGCTTCGCCGTCATCAGATCGACGCGCGCCATGATGAAATGGGCACGCGCGGAATCGGCTGTCGACTGCACCGAGTCGGCCGGTGAAGCCAGCACCTTTTCCGCAATCGACGAGGCCGTCGCCACATCGCCGGCTGACAACTTGGCTTCCGCGAGGTCCAACCCCGCAAGCTTGCGCGGCTGGCTGCGCTGCAGCACATCTTCGTCGGCCTCCTTGTCGAACACCGTGTTGCGCGCCCGATGTACCTGCTGGTCCACGTCCATGCTGTAGACCATTTCGCCGATCGTGTCTTTCAGGCTGGCCGGGTCCTTTTCGAACTGGATCATCTGCTCGAAGAAATACTGTGTCAACACGAATCCCTGGTTCATATCGTGCTGCACCGTGGCAACGCGAACGGCTTCCGCCTTATCGAGCGTGACCTGCCGTTCGTGCTCATAGCGCGGTAGTTCTGATCGATCGATATTGGTGGGGATCTTGTAGATCGGCACTCCGGTATCCATCGTGCGCGCCTCGATGGCCTTGATCAGGCACTCAATGGTCAGCGGTACCGTATCGGAGCGATAGCGGAAGTCAAGAGGAGCGTCGCGGATCTCCTTGAGGATCGGCTGCGTGCGGTCCACTGCATTGGCCCGCGCCAGAAGCAGAGGGTCGATCACGTAGTGCAGGTACGTATGCCGCACGTCGGTCATACGGATCTTGCCCTCAACCGGCGACACCACCACCACGTAATCAGTCCCGTAGATGCGGGCATTCACCACGCTCGGCGAGAGCATCGGCTCGATGACCACGATGAACCGCCGGCCATCGTAGGTAGAGGCCGGCATCTTGAGGTAGGTATTGGTCGAAACGACCATCTGCGACAGCGGGTCGTGCACCTTATCCGCTTCGTCGTCATAGGTATGGTGCACCGTCAGCCAAATGCCGTGCAGGTCGACGGCAGCAGCAAAGGCCTTCACCAGCGGTACGATCTCGGCGACCTGCGTGGCGTCGGGCGGCATCTCGGTCAGGTCTGCGGTTAACTCCAGCGCCGGCGGGGGCGTCAGGTACAGCGCCAGCGAGATGTACTGCGAGATGTCCTTCTCGGTGCCGGTCATCTTGTGCTGCGCGATGTAGAGGCACAGCGCGTCGCGCTTGGCTCGCGCGTCTTCACTCTTGGCCAGGGCCTGGTCGATCTCGTCCCGAACGTGCTTGCGCACCGGCGCGCTGTCCTGCAGGCCCTCGTCGTAGCCGCAGGTGTTCAGCGCTGCAGCCATGACAAATACGGGCTCCGAACTGATGAGCGAGATCGTGGGGCCGGCCGGATCGATCAGCGAAGGGGTCTTCTCCGGTGCATACGCTTGCCCCGGAGGACCGCCTTGGCTGCTGGAAGAGCTGCTTTGGGATTGAGCAACTGCGGGCGTAGAGGGAAGAATGGCCCAAAGGCAACAACAAAGCGCTGAAGCCAGCGCGAACCGGTGAAATGGACTCAACGTCATGAGAGATGCCCTGACCCCAAGTCTAGTTAGACGTAAGGACAGGGTCAAACGCGAGGGAAGCCCCCGGGCAGGTTTGTCATTCGTTTGTAAAGGGTCATCCTGGTGCCCCGCGTCCGGCGTATCCGCCCCGCCTCAACCCTAAGTGTGAGCCGGATCACACGGGAAACGCCTATCATAGATTGAGAATAACCTCGAACGTCAGGTGCGAGAATCATCCTGGAGTCCTGAAATGGCAGCATTTGGCAGCTTTGCGCTTCTGATCGCGTTGGCATTGGCCGCGTACAACCTCCTCGCAGGAACAGTCGCGCTACGGCTCATCTCCACCGGACAGCCGGCCCCCATCTCGCCTGAGCGGCTGGCCGATACCGCGCGGCGGGCGGGCATCGCGGTCTTTTTCGCGGTCACGGCAGCGGCGTTTGCCCTGGTCTGGTCGGTTTTCACCAACGATTTTTCCATTACCTACATCCTGGAACACTCCAACCGCGCCCTGCCGGCTCCCTACAAGTTCGCCGCCCTGTGGAGCGGCCAGGAGGGCTCGCTGCTGCTATGGGCTTGGCTGCTCGGCACTTACGGGTTCGTATTACGGCTACGGCACAACACCGATGTCAAGCTATACGCCTACGCGGGAACCATTCTCGCTGGTGTGCAAGTCTTTTTTCTGCTGATCTTGAACTTTGCCGCTCCGCCCTTCGCCCTGCTCAAAGGCGTGATTCCTCAGGATGGCAACGGCCTCAATCCCCTGCTCCAGTATCCGGAGATGGTCATCCACCCGCCGATGCTCTACCTGGGCTACGTCGGCTTCTCAGTTCCCTTCGCCTTCGCCCTGGCGGCGCTGATGATGCGTTACCCCGGCGAAAAATGGATCCGTATCACCCGCGCCTGGACCATGGTGACCTGGCTCTTCCTCACCTGTGGCATCTTCCTGGGCATGCACTGGGCCTATGCGGTGCTGGGCTGGGGCGGCTACTGGGGCTGGGACCCGGTGGAGAATGCAAGCTTCATGCCCTGGCTCACCGGCACGGCGTTTCTGCATTCCGTGATGATGCAGGAGCGCAAGGGCATGATGAAGAGCTGGAACGTCTGGCTCATCTTCTCCACCTTCCTGCTCACCATGCTCGGCACGCTGCTTACACGCGCAGGATTGGTAAGCTCGGTGCACGCCTTCGCGCAGTCCTCGATCGGAACCTGGTTCATTGTCTTCATGGGCATTGTGTTAGCGGTCTGCGTCTTCACCTACATCTACCAGCGCGGCCACCTGAAGACCGAGCACCACCTCGAATCGCTGGTCAGCCGCGAATCGAGCTTTCTCTTCAACAACCTGGTTCTGCTCACGGCCTGCTTCGTGATTCTGTGGGGCACGCTCTTCCCGATCCTCTCGGAATACGTGGAGGGCACCAAGGTCACGGTCGGCGCACCGTTCTATAACCGCGTGGCTGTGCCCATCGGGCTGTTTCTGGTGTTCCTCACCGGAGTGGGCCCCCTGCTGCCCTGGCGCGCAACCTCGTTTAAGAGCATCCGGCGCAACTTTGTTCTCCCGGTGATTGCGCTGTGGGCAACCGTCATCGTCTGCCTGGGCGTGGGCGTGCGGCCCTGGGTCAACGGCGCATTCTCCTCCGGCAACTTCTACGCGCTGGTCGCCTTTTCCGTCGGCGTGGCCGTAATCACCGCCGTTGTGACCGAGTTTCTGCGCGGTGCTCACGTCATCGCACGCCAGACGGGCCGCAATCTGTTTTCCGCCACCTTGCTGCTGACGCGGCGCAACACCCGGCGCTACGGCGGCTACATCGTGCACATCGGCGTGGTGGTGGTCGTCGTGGGACTCGCCGGGGCCGCCTTCAATCGTAACGTCGAAAGCGAGATGGGCGTGCACGACAAGATGCACATCGGCCCCTACACACTGGAGTGCACCGGCTTCACGCAGGACTCAAACCTCAACTACGACTCCGAGTACGCGCTGCTCAACGTGACCAAAGACGG
>Ga0335073_10000934_pt1 | contig 38570 bp, 30 predicted proteins | sample Lox_Sample_22_FD_207093 | JGI IMG/M metagenome (GOLD analysis project Ga0335073, IMG submission 207093) | Soil microbial communities from Loxahatchee National Wildlife Refuge, Florida, United States - Lox_Sample_2.2 | ecosystem: Environmental > Terrestrial > Soil > Wetlands | place: USA... | reverse complement strand
CAGGCCGCCCGCCGCTGTGTTGTTATACCCCCCATAACAGCCGATCACGTTGGAGGCCGTATTGCCGAGGTTCGAGTCGAAGATTCGAAACTGGGTATGGTTGAATACGTTGAAACCTTCGACGCGAAACTCCAATGTGCTCCCTTCAGTAACTTTGAAGTTTTTCAGCAACGTCATATCGAAGTTCAGTCGATGTGGATTGTTCAGGAAATTACGCCCTGCGTCGCCGAAAGTGAGCCCCTGAGGGGCGGCAAAGGCGGCCGGGTTGAAAAGCAGAGGCCCCACGCTGCCAAGATTTGAAACCGGCACAGACGGATGGGATCGCGGATCTGCCACGACATCGGGGTAGGAACCTGCGCCGGCCAGGTTGGCGACGCCGGCATTGTCGGCTACCGAGATCCCGTTATCGCCGCCGCCGTTAATGACGGTGAACGGCGTCCCGGACTGGAACGAGGTGATCCCGGAAAGCTGCCAGCCGTCCAGAAGCAGGTGCAGAAAGCGGGAACTGCTCTGGGCGGAGGGCGGTTTGGGATCGCCGGCAACCGTATTCCCACTCGCCGGCGAGATCGCCGCTCGCTCGAAAAAGCCGCTCAGCTTGGGGAGGGAATAAATGTAGTTCACATTCAGCAGGTGCCGCTCGTCGAAGTTCGAACTTGCCCATCCTGACTTGATATTCGCGGAATTTACAAAAGACGCATCCGAGCGATCGGAAGAATCGTCGAAGGAATGGCTATACGTGTAGGAAGCGCCGATTGTAACCGGGCCTCGCGTGCGCCGGATGGTAGCTTGCAGGGCGTGATATTGGGAATCGGCGATGTTCTGCAGGGAAAGCACGCGCCCAATTCCCGGAGCGAAAGTGCGCAAGGCGCTGGGAGGGGGGAGCTTGGCCGAGTTCAGGCTGTAGCAGGCGGCGGCCATGTTCTGCCACGCGGGCTGATTCGGAGTTACGACAATCCCGTTCCCCAGGGTGAAACTGCCGAGAATGTATTTTGTGTCCGCGAGATTGACCGTCCCGTTATAGCTAGAGCAGTCGCTGGCCATGATCGGCTGACCAGGTGAGTAGGGATTGCCGTCGAGGAATATCCCATTGTCCGGGCCGGTCGGCGGAACGGGGAGCTGGTTGAGTTGCAATTCCGCCGAGAGATGAGTGCCTTTGCTGCCGACATAGGCAATGGTGCCCACCATATCTTTGGGAAGCTGGCGCTGGATGCTTAAGCTCCACTGCTGCGCATACGACCAGACAGTCTTGGTGGGAATGGAAGTTACGTCGATGGGATACGCGACTCCGCCGCCGATGTCGGTGTATCCCTGCACCGGATTGGTTTGCGTCATCGTCAGCACCAGCGGCGGACCGCCTTCCAATGACCCGGTATTGGCTTCCTTCGGTGTGCCGTGCTCGTAGAACAATCCGTAGCCGCCCCGAATCGAGGTCTTGCCATCGCCCTTCGGATCCCAGGCGAAACCGATTCTCGGTGCAGGATTAAAGATGTGGCTGCTCATGCAGCTGTCCGGAATTCCGTTTTTGCCGCACTGGACCAATCCGTTTGTGACAACCGAGTTCTGCCCCAGGGGAAGCGTAATCGGACTGCCGTTGTAGAGGATGTTTCCCCCTCCGAACCCCTGCGGATTGACCGGAGCTATCGTTACATTGCCGGCTTCGGCCCGGTTGAACGAGCTCTCAACCCAGTTGTAGGCATTGAGATTGTTTTCATGGAATTGGGTGAACAGACTGAAACGAATGCCCAGGTTGAGGGTAAGACGCTGGTTGACCCGCCAGTCATCTTGCGCGTACGGTTCAACAACGTAGTAGTCGTTGTAATACTTGAGCTGGGCGCTGTCTTGTTGAAAGCTGTATACGGCAGGGCCGCTGCTGAAAGGCAGCTGTCCTAAAAAGTCTGCAAAGGCGTTGCCGCTCCCGTTGCCGTTGAGGTTGGTAAACCCAAGAATGCCTTGCAGGTCGCCAGTGGCCGATCCGATCGCTCCGTTGGTTTCCGTGCGCCGGGAATCCACCGCCTGCACGCCCATTTGCAGCGTGTGCGGACCGATCGCCTTGGTCAGGCTGTCGCTGAGGCTATAGGTGGGATTGGTGTGCTGCCAGGGCGTGTATGCGGTATCGACTGCGAAGCCGTTGCCTCCGTAAACCCCGTTTGTACCGCCCACAATCAGCGCGGGAAGCTTGTTTCCGCCAAAGCCGTTGTCGAAGATTTGCCCGATGCCGCTGGTGACTCCGTTAATGTTTCTGGGAACGGTCGCATTTACATTTCCACCCGGGCCACTGATGCCGCGCAGCGTAATGTTGGAGTTGACATAACTGGCGACGAACTCATTCACCAGAGTCGGACTTATGGTAGCGGTCAGGCGCGCCACCATGCTGGTGCCGGGACCGTTGAGGCGGTTCTCCACGGTCGGGAAATTCTGCTCGTGAACCGCGGCGGTCTGCAGATAGCCCCATTGAGGATTGGTGGTGGTAGTGTCCCAGGAATCGTGAATATAGCGAAAAGCCGCGCGCAGGTTATCCGTAAAGTCGTAATCGAAGCGGCCCAGTTCCTCCCGCCAATACGTCGGGGGAGAAACCGCGGCTACATAGCAGGGGACGAACGGCTGGTTCGTCTCGGGGTTCACCTGGCCTGCCAGGCTGGAGTTGCAGCCGTAGCTTGCGTTGGGCTGAGGGATCAGCGAATTCATCAGGATGACGCTGTTGGGATTCAGCGAGGTGGGCGTGCTGCCGCTGGTTGAGCCCAGGTGATTGCCGAAAAATGTGAAGTACGGACCGGGCCGCCCCGCCGAAGGCGACTCGCCGGGACAGTCCGGATACTGCACGCGATTGAATTTCGTTTGCTGGTCGGGAAGCACGAACGGACAAACATCGCTGAAGTCTCCGGCACGTTCCGCCGTGGTGGGAACCGCGGCATTGAAGTCCCCCGGTTCATTGCCGGGTCCGAGCGGTGACTTCTCCAGACGAAACTCTTCCGACCAGAAGAAAAATGCTTTCTTCTTTTGCGTGTTGAAAACGCCCGGAATCGAAACCGGCCCACCCAGGGTAAATCCGAAATCCTGCCGGCGGTACAGCGGGGCTTTGCCAGGTGGATCGAAGTAGTTGCGGGCGTTAAAAAACTCATTGCGCACAAAGTCGTAAGCGCCGCCATGCCATTGCGGGGTTCCCGACTTGGTGGTGACCAGCACGGTGCCGGAGGCAGTTCGCCCGTATTGCGCTCCGTAATTCGAGGTCAGCACTTTTACTTCCTGGATGGCGTCGAGGCTGGGATAAACCATGAGCGTGCTTTCAGCGCCGTTCAGCCCCGCGTTAAGAACGTCGCTGCCGTCGACGTCGAAGTTGTTGTATTCGACACGGCCGCCATTCACGCTGTATTTCACACTGCCCGCCACTCCAACCTTGGCTTCATCCTGGCCGGTCTGATTGCTGACGCCAGGAGCCAGGGCGATCAGTTGTGTGAAGTTGCGTCCGTTCAGCCCGGTTTCCTGAACCTCTTTTTCCGTGATCGTTCCCGAGACCGTGGCATTTTGCGTTTCTACTTCTGCCGCGCCGCCGGCCGTCACGTTCACTTTCTCCACTGCGCTGGGCGGGGCCAGGCTCGCAGGGATCTCCACGGTTTGACCAGCGGTAAGGGTCACATCGGTTTCCAGAGGAGCGAAGTTCTGCATGGTCACGCTGAGCTTGTAGGCTCCGGGCGCCAGACCTGTAATCTCGAACTGGCCGCGTTCGTTCGAGGTGACAGTCTTCGTTCCCGAGGGACCGGTCACCGTCACGGTCGCACCCGCGATGACCGCGCCGGTGGGGTCGGAGACGACTCCGGACAACTTGGCGTTCCCCGATTGAGCTATCGTTGCCTGGGTTCCGGCTGCAGCAGATCCTGTCTGCTGCCCTCCGGTAGCCGGCGGAGGAGCGGATGCCGGGGCTTGCTCGGCGCTCGGTGCGGGCGGCGGCGGAGGAGCAGCCGTCAGCACGCCGTCAACTTCTTTGTTGTCGCCCTGGTATACCGACACGCTGACTTCGAACAGTTCGAATCCCGGCGCTGTGATCTTCACCGTGTAACTTCCGGGAGTAAGACCATTGATGCTGTACTGCCCGGCCTGATTGGTAGTGGCCGCCTGCCCGCCGCCGGCTCCTTCCACGGTGACGATGGCGTCGGGAACCGGCGCGCCGGTAGGGATGATAACCGTCCCATGCAGCGAACCGGCCGTTTGTCCCAGCCCCGGAATGCTTGACCCGGAAAGAAATGAGATGATCAGAAGCAGGAAGAAGCCATGAAATCTCACTGAACACACCCCCGCGGTAGCAACAAGCCACTGCTGCGAAGAAAACACAGGCGGCTGATCGAGACGACGGACCCTTGAGTAAGAGGTTCAAAGTACCCGGCGATTGTTACAACCGAATGAAGAGAAGGTTAATTTCCCGTGACAGAATGTTTAGGCTCTGCAGAAGAGCGACTGGCCTGCAGCTTCGAAAATTTCGCTGCCCCGGATCAGGAAATTAGCGGCAGGTACCACGGCAGGTTACAGGAGCACACGATCTGCACAGCAAGTTAACACTGAACCGGGTGTCGGCAAGTTTTTGCAACCATTGGGATTGGGCTGCCGTTTTCCACAGAGATTCTCGCCTTCGCAACCAGAAATTCACGAGACTTTAATTTTTCCGTCATCCTGACGTAACAGGCTTCCGCGATAGTTTGTTCGCGCGATACGACCGCAAAGGTCGCGCTTTTCCTACATCCAGGTCAGCTTGCAAGGCTCTTGCCGCCGAGTCCAAGCAACGAGCGGGCAACCGGGCGGGAGCCGAATCGTTAAACGAAATCACCACCAGCATTTTCAAGGAGACTTCGACATGAAGAGGAAAACACTAGCAGTGACGCTGGTTGTTCTGGCGTCGCTGCTGCTGGGCACAAATGCTTTTGCAATAACCACCAATAACTGCTCGTCGGGCACCAACCTGAAGTTCGTGGGCGTGGGCTCTTCGGCGCAGATCAATGCTCTGGGCGCTGCCGCGGCCACCCTGCTTCTGGCTACGCCTGACAACGCCTACTCGCTGATCACCTTCAAGACGGCGAGCATCACGGACAAGCGCACGGGCTTGACCGACACCGGCCTCACCGCTTTTGTGGTCTGGGATCCCGTTCCGGTTACGTGCGATGCATACGTCTACTTCCAGACCGACTCCGGCGTGGGCGATAAAGACTTCTTCGCCTATGAGAAATTCACCGGCTCGTCAACTGTCACCGGCAAGCAGCACTTCAACAGCGTGGCAGCAGCCTATGCCACCGTACCCACCGGCACCTTCACCCCGGCCAACGTAATCGCCGGCATGACCGATGGCTGCTGGACGGGCAGCATCAACGGCACCTCCTGCGGCGCGGTAAACCAAATCCCGTCGACGATCTCGACCGCTCTCAACACCACACCGGAGTCTTACCTCGACCAGAACGGAGCGGGTGTTCCGCCAGGGGCATTGTCGTATTGCGGAAACGTTTCGTCGGTTGCAGTTACCTCCCAGTTTTATTGCTACTTCAACGCGGCCGGCACCGACATCCGGCCGGAAGATGCCCTCTACGCCTTCAAGCGCGCCCTGGCGCCCTATAACGGCGCGGTGCCTGCGACTGGCCACGGCGGCACGCTGACCGGTCTGGGCTATGGCGCGAGCGCCGGTTGCACCGGCGGCACGGCGACGATCGGATGCGCTTTCCTGGATTCGTTCAACCAGGGCTCGAAGTTCTTCACGGCCCTGTGGGCGCTCTCCGGGAGCGACCCGATTTCAAAGGGTACGCTGCCCAAGTACACGACGTTCAACGTAGGCGCGGTTCCGGTGGTGGTCATCGCCGGCAACGAAGACACCGGCAACCTCGGCTCGACTTACACCGACGCTGCCCATAATACCAACTACACCTACAACAACATCAACCGCCAAATCCTGGCGCAAGTCTTCTCCGGCTACATTGGCTGCCTGGGAGACCTGCAAGCGACAGCAGCCGGTCCCGCCGCACCGGGGGCCACCATTCCCTTGCAGGTGATCGAGCGCGAAGCTCAATCCGGTACCTACAACTCGATGGAGTTCACCGGTGTCCGCACGCAACAGGGCGGCCCGCTGGCCTCGACTCACTTCCCCAACGCGAACGCCGATAGCGGCCAGGAACAGTTCAACGATCCGAACGTGTTCCCCAGCCACACCGGCGGAACCGATTGCAGCTTCAGCAGCGCGTTGTATCCCAGCGCCAACTGCTTCAACCCTCTCTTCCTCAGCTACGACGGAACCGACATCAAGGTCGGCAGCAACTGCCAGGGCCATGCTAATGGCACGGCGCCCGGACTGCCGGTTCGCCTGCGCGCCATCGGAACGGGTCAGTTGGTCAAGGCGACCTCCGGCCGGCTCAACGTCGCCGCCAGTTCGTCGACGAAGGTATTCAACCCGATCAGCTACAGCTTCTGGGGATTCGGCAACCTGGGCCCGCTGTGCAGCACCATCAGCGGCACCTCCTGCAACGGAACTCCCAAATGGCTGGGCCACTACCTGACGGTGGATGGCATTGATCCGCTGTTCATCACCCCAGGTGGTGAGTTCGATCCCACGCCCAATCCATCCGGGCCTTACAACCCGCCGGTTTGCGATTTCACCGCTCCCTGCCCGACCATACCTTTCACCCACATCTTGGATGGAAGCTATCCGTTGTGGCAAATCCTGCGCACGGTCACGTTTGCTCCCGTGACTGGCAAAATCAACCCCCCTCCGGCCGTGCTGGACATGATCGCCAACGAAGAAAAGACTGCTGACGCTGGCACCCTGTCCGACTATGTTCCCTTCCTGACCAACATTACCGGTACGATTGGAAGCGGAAACTACACCGGCGACCTGAACTTGTTCGTCTTCCGCTCGCACTTTGAGCAGACGGGCCTTACGGTTAAGCCGGCCAATGGTCACATCGGTTGCACCGGGGCCCATCCCTTCACCGGAGTCAGCCTGCAGGGCGGAACCAGCACATCTTCTACCTGCCTGGTTGATTTCGGCAACGACGTAGGCGGTTCGGTTTTGACAGTGCAAGAGGATGTAGACTTCATTGCCGACTTCGGCACGGAAGAATACTATCTGCGCCAGTGAACCCTTAACCGCTGTAATGCCGGCAAAGAGGGAGAGGCCAAGCGGCCTCTCCCTCTTCCGGCGTTGTTGCTTGCATTCGCGCAACGCACATGTCTACCTCTGCACTCGCCATGCCGCCGCGTGCGGAAGCCGCAATCGCGAAATCGGCGGTCGAAGATCATGGGATTCAAATCAATTTCCTGGAATTGGAGATCAGTCGTGCTGTTTATAAATCGGTTTTGGGATTCCTTTGTTTGCTTCATCGGAACCTTCGCGTTGGTATGTATTCTGGTTGCGCTGGCGGCGAGCGGAGCCGGAGCGCAGTCTTCGGCAATCCCTCCGCAGAGTAACCAAAAGGATCAGCAATCGAGCACGCCTGCATCCTCTGCAGCAGGGCGAGGCTCTTCCAGCCAAGCCAAGCCAAAGTATGACGTGCCGGGTGTCGACCCGAAGACCGGTGTGCCCTTGTACGAGACGATTCAGGAAGACTGGAGTTCGCTGGCTATCGGCGTGAGCAAGCTGGAGCCCGAGGCTCCGCTCGTCGGCGAGGTCGACCACGAAAGCGGTTTTACGCGAACCATGGTGCGCTTGCAGTGGCGGCCTGGCGATCCGGTGGACTTGTACATTATCGTACCCGATGGAGTGAAAAAGCCTCCGGTAGTGCTGTATCTATACGGCTACCAGGAAGACACGGACCGTTTTCGCAACAACCGATGGTGCACGCATGTAACCAGCGGCGGGGTAGCTGCGGTGGGATTCGTTTCGGCGCTGAGCACATCGCGTTTTCGGAACCGGCCCATGCGGCAATGGTTCGTGAGTCAGTTGCAGGAGTCTCTTGGCAGCACGGTGCATGACGTGCATTTCATCCTGGATTATCTGGCGCAGCGAGGCGACTTGGACATGGACCGCGTGGGCATGTTCGGCCAGTCCTCGGGAGGCACGATTGCCTTGTTGTCGGCCGCAGCAGATCCGCGGATCAAAGTTGTTGACGCATTGGATCCCTGGGGCGACTGGCCGGTCTGGCTGAAGAGTTCCCCTGTGTTGCAGGACGACTCGAGCCATACCGATTTCACGAGCCCGCAATTTCTCAAGAAAGTTGCGCCGCTCGATCCGGTGAAGTGGCTGCCAACGTTGACTTCGACGCGAGTGCGAATCCAGCAGGTGAAAGACAATCCGGCGACTCCGGCGGCCTGCCAGAAGGCGCTGCGGGCAGCGGCTCCCAAACGCGCCGACCTGGCTCAGTTCGAAAACGTCAGCGAACTGGGGGCGTCCGAAGGCGGTGGCGGATTGTTCGATTGGATCAAACAGCAGCTCAAGAGTCTGCCGTCCCACGGGCAAAATCAATCCTTGATGACCCAGGCCCACACCCAGGCTTCAGGGACAGCAGAACGGCCGGCAGGCGATCGCTAAGGCGGGTGAATCATCCGGTGCGGAGATGACGCCCGGGGGGCGGCCGGCAGAGAATGCTTCGGCGACTGCAGCGCGGCGGTGTGATAAACTTCCGCGCAGCGCTGCACCGGTCGTTCACCCCATTGCGGTAAGAAATCCAGAAACATCGAGTGCTCGCACAGAATGCGGGCGCGCAGGGAAGTAAGTGTCTCTTGACGAGGTTTATTCTGTGAAGCAATTTTCTGCGAATCAATTCAAGGTTTTAGGTGTGGGCCTTCTTTTTTCACTCAGCCTGCTGATGTTGGGATGCAGCAGCGGATCCAGCAACAGCAATGGCGGCAATGGCATGGAATCCGGGTTGCACTTTACTTCTCCGGCCAGCGCGCCGGCGATTGATGCTGGGCAATCGGTGACCGTGACGGTGAATCAGCCGGTTACGTGGAGCCTGCAAGGCGTTGGCAAGCCGCCAGGCTCACTAGGTAACGAGACTTCAACCAGTGCAACTTACACTGCGCCCCCGGGCAACAACGTCACAAAGACGCTGCAGGTTACGGTGGTGGCGACCCTGGTGTCAGATGCGACGCAGACGGCAGCCATCGGCATCACGATCAATCCTCTGCCCGCAATCCGGGGTACGCTTTCCGAGAATACGAGCTGTGACTACGATCCGATCAACCAAATCGGTCAAAGCAATGGAACGGTCGGCGCGGCATATCCCAATCCCGGCAATGGCCCGCCTTCTGTGGTAGGAGGAACGGGCCCGTTCACCTGGAAGGTCAGTTCTGGTTTGTTGCCGGTGGGGCTGACGCTGGGTTCGGCCGCGGTCGTGAACATCCCAAGCGAAGCGTACTTGTATGGAACCCCGACGAGCGCCGGTTGCTCGCAAATTACCCTGCAGTTAACGGACTCAACGGGGGCGACGGCAAGCTCGACCACCTTCTACGTGATTATCACTCCGCCGCCGCTGAAGATCCAGCAACCCGATTACCCCGATGCTTTCTCGTCCACGCCTTATCCTCCGACGGCGTTTGGCGTGACGGGTGGAGCGCCGCCATACAGGAATTGGGGTCTTTTACCGGGCGGCGACCAACTCCCAGGGGGCATGGGTTTGGCGGCCGATCCGCAAAATTCATCGGCTGCCGTCATGTCAGGCGCGCCCGTTCCGTGTACTTTCGTGACATGCCGCACCTTCAACCCCAGCGTGCAGGTGGAAGATAGCCAGACACCCTATCCGGCGTACGGGTCGGTGACGCTTAACTTGTTCCAGTGGCCGGCACTTCCTGCGGATGCGTGCAACTCGGCAGGGGGGAATTCCAGCTTAAATAATGTGAACCTGCAGGGTTCGTACGCGTTCCTGCTCCGCGGCTTTGACTCCCAAGGACCGGTGGTGATGGCGGGCAGCTTTGTAGCGGATGGCGCCGGCAATATTAGCGGGGGAGTGGCAGACATTATGCGAACTACCGGTTCGCAGACCGAGGATACGATCAGCGGCGGTTCCTATCAGATCATCACGCAGAGCACCTTCCTGGCGCCTTTTGAGCAGGCAGGCTGCCTGATGTTGACGACTTCGTCGGGTACGACAGCCTTTGCCGTTAGCATGGGCGGCTGCTCGACCGGCCCCGATCTGACTTCAGGTGGTGCGTGTAAGAACGATGCTCAAGGCACGCCGGGAGTGTTCACGACCGGCCGCCTGATTGAATTTGACGACAGCACCGGCACAGGCACGCGGGCTTCCGGGATCGTTCGCCGGCAGGACAGCGCCGCGCTTTCTTCCGGCTTGAGCGGACGATACGCATTCGGCCTGAGTGGATGGGATTCGAGCGGCGGGCGATACGCCGCCGCCGGTTCCTTCAGCGCAAATTCCTCCAGCCTGGGGTCGGTCGCGGCTGACATCAATGATGGTGGAGTTCTGCAGTCTTCTCTCAGCGGAGGAACAGGAACTCTCACACTGGACACCACGACCGGTCGAGCCGGGGCAACCATGAGCGTAGGAAATACCTCCCTCGGGAATCTCGCCATTTATGTGGTAAGCGCTCGCGAGGCCATTGTCGCGGATACGGGAACACCGGGCGCAAACAATCCGATCATTGGGGGAGAAGCAATCAGTTCAAGCGGAACGTTAAGTGTTACCACCCTACAGAACAGTCATATTTTTCACACCGGGGGATTGGCTGATTCAGGGCCTGATCCAAACGTAGGCCTGCTGCATTTCGACGGAGCGGGTAGTTTTGCCGGCACGCAGTATGAAGACCAGGCCGGGACCATCGGCACAATTCCGCTCTCCGGCGCTTATTCCGTAGACTCCACTACCGGGAGGTTTAGGGTGTGGGCGACGAGTCCGCTGCAAAACGTCGGGGATCATCCGCTGGTGGGCTATATCATTCCCATCTCCAACACCCTGACGCGGCAGAGTTGCGTGCAACTGGCCAGCTGCGTGACCGGGTTTCTGTTGAGCACAGATGCTACCGTACAAGCCGGCCAAATGGAGTTTCAAACTCCCAGCGTTGCGCCGCCTCCTCCTTTTTCGAACCTGTTCTGGACGGGATACTATTTCTTCGGGACCGATGAGATGCTGGATGCTTCGACCCCGCTGCTTGCCGGAGTGTCCAGCCCCAATCCGACCGGTTCGGTCTACACCGGTATCCAGAGCGCGAGCTATCCCAACTCAAGCTATTGCATGCAGCCCGGCTGTGTACTGCTGATCCCGAACGAAACCATCGCTGCATCCGGAGTATATTCAGTGAGCAGCAATGGCAGCGCGAGCATCGGAGGCGGAACGGTAGCAGTTACCAATGGGAACGTAACTTTCTACATTGACGAGTCGCCGATCAATTCGCATCCCTCGGTGATCGTTCTGGAACAGTAGGCGCCGGGCGGATGCAAGAACCTGCAGTTGTGGCTTGCAGCAAGCCTTCTAGGGCGCCTGCCAGAGGTGCGGGCTTACAGAGCAATTGCAGGTAACCGGCCCGCGGTTACTGTTTCTTTCCTGCTGTGAAATGTTCGACGTACCTTCGTAACTGGCAACCGTAATGTCCCGCAACTAAGCTTCGGCCCGGGGGTTTACCTTTCCATGACCAATAAACTCACGCAGTCTCTCTTAATTCTGGCAGCGGGCGGGCTGATATTTGCCGGCGCCGCCTCGGCTCAAACCCAAAACACTTCTGGTGCAGGCGCGGGACAGGTAGATCCAGGCCATCCGCGTGTGAACCAGGTTAACCGACGGGAAACCCGTCAGCAGAATCGTATTGCTAACGGAGTGAAGAACGGCCAGCTCACGCCGGGACAGACTGCACGTCTGGAGCGCGGCGAGCAGCGGCTGCAACACAACGAGAAAAAAGATATGGCTGCCGACAATGGCCACCTGACCAAACAGGATCAGCGCCAGCTGAATCGTGAATCCAACCGCATGAGCAAGCGGATCGCAGTCGACAAGCACTCCAAGTAAGTCTAGCCGTAGAATCGCCGGTTCAGCACGAAAGCCGCTCATTTGCCGCGGCTTTTTCTTTTTTTCGAATTAACGCGGTTCTTCGAGTGTCTCTCCCGTGTTCTGAGTTCGTAATGTGCGAGGATGCTTGCATCGGGACACAGAGTCCTGTCTATAATGGCCGGGCACGAGCACGGATTCGCCGGGCAAAGCCCGATCATCAGCACGCTGCATATCGACCCTGTCTCTTCCCGGTGCCGTCGCTCTACAGTGCTCCAGAACTGCCGTGTATGTCATGAACATCAAGCCTGGCATTGAAGTAGCGAGCCTGAGTGACCTCGGCTGCCAGCGGGATAACAACGAGGACGCCTTCCTGTACTGGGAGCCGACCAGCGACGCAGACTTTGCTCGCAAGGGTCGATTGGCAGTTATCGCCGACGGCATGGGTGGTTACGAAGGAGGCCAGGAAGCCAGCCGCTTGGCCGTGGAGACCGTTCGCGAGGTCTATGACCAGGACTTTCGCGGTGATCCGCAAACCACCTTGCAGGAGGCGTTCGCCATTGCTCACGGGCGGATACAGGACTTCGCCGAAAAGCATCCCGGATTTCTGGGGATGGGAACCACATGCACGGCACTGGTCGTGCTCGGTCGCCGGCTTTACGTGGCGCACGTCGGGGATAGCCGCCTTTATCGGGTCCGTGGCCCGCAGATTTCACGCCTCACGCGCGATCATTCTTATGTGGGCAGATTGGTCGAAAGCGGAATTGTGCGCTCCGAGGATGCCGAAAAACACCCGCAGCGTCACATCCTTACCGCTGCTCTGGGAGCGGGCACAGAAGTCTCGGCGGACTCTGCCGATCCTGAGGTCGATCTCGAAGACGGGGATACGCTTGTTTTGTGTACCGATGGACTGTGGGGAGTGGTGAGTGAAGACGAGATCGTGAAGGCCGTGCGAGAGGAAAAGTCAGTGCAGGAATCCTGTAGGGAGTTGGTGCGCCTCGCCCTGGAGCGCGGCGGGCCGGACAACATCACGGTACAGGTGCTGCGGATCACGCCAGAGTAGCTCTCGATTCGGTATCCGTAGGCAGCGCAGACCGGACCTTCGGACTGCAACAAATTGCACACCCCCGGTGCATACGGCAGCCGGCAAGCTCCGCGGAATCCACTCAGAAACCTGGTTGATGAGAGCCAAGATTCCCCCAAATAATTCTCTCCTATGTCTATAAAGTCTAGTATGTCGATGGACAATTATGCCATAATGCTGGCAATGACGACCCAGGGAGAAAGCAGGCTCCGCAGGTGCGGCTTGGTTTTTCTGTTGTGCCTCGCATGTGTGCTTCTTGGCCGCGCCCAGACTGTGGTTCGTGTCGGTGCGTTTCCCAACATCACTCATGCCCAAGCCATGGTGGGCAAAGCGAACGGCTGGTTCGAGAAGGCCATGGGCCCGGCCGTCAGGATCCGGTGGACCAGTTTCAACGCTGGTCCCGCGGCGATCGAAGCCTTGTTCGCCGGCGCGATCGACATGACTTACGTCGGCCCGAATCCGGCAATCAACGGATACGTCCGCTCCAACGGGGAAGCATTGCGCGTGATCGCCGGTGCCGCAAGCGGCGGGGCTTCTCTTGTGGTCCGCAACGACAGTGGAATCCGTAGACCGGAGGATTTTCGCGGCAAGCGCGTGGCTTCTCCTCAGTTTGGCAACACGCAGGACGTTGCTCTGCGCAATTGGCTCAAGGATCACGGATTGAAAACCACCGACAAAGGCGGCGACGTGCAGGTTATCCCCATACACAATCCCGACCAACTAACAATGTTCCTCAGGAAGGACCTGGATGCGGCGTGGGCCCCAGAGCCCTGGGCCACGCGGCTGATTCACGAGGGCAACGGGCGATTATTTGTCGATGAGCGCACGTTGTGGCCCAACGGGCAGTTCGTCAGCGCGCTGCTCATCGTAAATACCAGATTTCTGAAAGCGCACCCTGACCTGGTCAAAAACTGGGTGCGCGCCCATGTGGATCTCACGGACTGGATCAACGCGCACCCAGACGATGCCAAGAAACTGCTCAACCGGCAGATTCAGGCCGAGACCGGCAAAGCGCTGCCCGAAGCCGTATTGAATGAAGCTTTTGGCCGAATGGAAGTTACCTACGACCCCTTGCACAACGCTCTTACGACGGCAGCCCGCGAAGCCTTCGAAAATGGTTTTCTCGGGCGGCAAATGCCCGATCTCTCGGGTCTTTACGACCTGACGATCCTGAACCAGGTTCTTGCGGAGAAGCGAAGAAAGGCGATTCAATGAATTCCAACACTCAAGATGTCACGGCGGGGTTTCCTGTTCCCCTTGAGCATCGCTTTCCGCCTCTCAGCGGCGAGCCGCCTGAGAAATTCGGTCCGGCTTCAGTAGTCATTCCTTCACGGCCAATGCCACACGCAACCCCGAAGGTTGGTTTGTCGGACATTTGCCTGAGCTACCGAACGGAGCATGGCGAAGAGCTGCTGGCCCTTGACCACATCAATCTCCAAGTGAAGGCAGGAGAGTTTCTCTGCATCGTCGGCCCTTCGGGCTGTGGAAAGTCCACTCTGTTGCACCTGATTGCCGGCCTGCATCGGCAAACCGCGGGGCAGATTCTGGTGGATGGCAAACCGGTGCAGGGACCTGGGACCGACCGCATTCTCATTTTCCAGGAACTCGGACTGTTTCCCTGGCTGACCGTCGGAGAAAACGTCGAGTTCGGCATGAAGATGAACGGCGTCAGAAAAACTGAGAGGGAAGAGAAGACCGAGCATTACCTCCGCCTGGTTCATCTGGCCCAGTTTAAGAAGAGTTACACGCATCAGCTGTCGGGCGGCATGCGGCAAAGGGTTGCGCTGGCGCGTGCGCTTGCCACGGAACCCGATGTTTTGCTGATGGATGAGCCTTTTGCCGCGCTTGATGCTCAAACTCGAGACCTGCTGCACGATGAGCTGGAGCGCATCTGGGCCCAGACCGGGCGCACCATCATTTTTGTGACTCACAACGTACGGGAGGCGGTGCGGCTTGGCGAACGGGTGGTGCTTCTCACTTTCAGGCCCGGGCGGGTGAAGCGCGAGTTTCCCGTCGAGTTACCGCATCCCCGAATGATGGAAGATGGTGCGGTGCTGCGCGCCGCCCGCCAGATCCTTGATGACTTGCGGGAAGAAATCAACCGCTCTCTCGAGGTGGAATATCGGGTGGGTGTGAAACCACGCGTGAAACCTGAGGTTGAGCAATGAGGCGCGCACTCCGTTATGTGATTTTCTATGGCCTGTTGTTTGGTCTGTGGGCACTTCTGGCCGAACTGAGGATTTGGCCGCCGTATCTGTTTCCCACACCGTGGGGTGTCGGGGAGGCTCTGCGTGCTGGGTTTGCCGATCATTCCTTCTGGATCGCAATCGTAGTCAGCATGAGGAGAATGCTTCTTGGCTACGGCATTTCGGTAACCCTCGGCGTTGCACTCGGTTTGGGCGTGGCCAGCAGCAAATTCCTTGAGGAGACTGTGGGGGGACTGCTGGTAAGCCTGCAGAGCCTGCCCAGCATCTGCTGGTGGCCCCTGGCATTGCTCTGGTTCGGCCTCAGCCAGAACGCAATCTTGTTTGTGATTGTCATGGGATCGATGCTGTCGGTGACTCTGGCCATGGAAGATGGCCGCAAGCAGATGCCCAGAATCTTCGGTATGGCCGGGCGCAACCTGGGTGCACACGGATTCAAGCTGTTCTGGTATGTGCTGCTGCCCGCCAGCTTGCCCTTTATTGTTTCCGGGCTGAAGCAAGGGTGGGCCTTTGCGTGGCGATCGCTGATCGGCGCCGAAATGCTCTACCTGAGTCTTGGTCTGGGACAAATCCTGATGATGGGCCGGGACCTGAACGACATGAACGCTGTGATCGCGGTCATGATCCTGATCGTTGCGATCGGATACGTGACGAATGGCGTCGTGTTCCGCTCGGTAGAGCGCCGCCTGCAACGTAAGTGGGGCGTAGCGACGTAAAGCGCCGTACTGCGACTTTTTCCTGTAAGCAGACGTTTTGTGGAATGTGATGGAATGTTTCTAATCACAAGTAACTCTATGGAGATAAATGTAAATGAAGAAAGCGCGATCGCGGTGGGCCGCGAGACGCCCACGCGACTGAGCTCCAGCGCGAAGATTTCACTCCCCCGGCAAGTGAACGTTGAATCTCAAAACTCCAGGAACGAGAGGACTCCAAACTCATGAAAGGCCACAGCACCATTCTACTCACCAGCCTGATCTTGGCAGTTCTGACCGTGCAATCTTGGGCTGAGACCCCAGCAGCCGCTCCAGCGCCGGGTGATACAACCGGCAAATCCTCCGTTGCGGCCAATGCCGCACCGCCAAATTCCCCCGCCACTTCGGCGGATATCGAAGCGCTGAAAGCTGCCTTGGCCGCTCAACAGAAGGAAATTCAGCAGCTGCGGGAACTGCTGTATGCGCATGCGAGAGACAAATCGGCTACGCCGGCGCTAGCCAACAAAACAACACAGCCAGCCAACACCATCGCGGCACCAACGGTTGCTGAGGCGCCGGTCGGTGCGACGATCCCTGACCCGGCTCCTTCTGCCGGTATTCCGCAAACCTCGCCCGTCGGGGTGAATCTGCAGGCCGGAAGCACTGATGAACGCATTCGCAATCTCGAGAGGCAGATTAAAGGTCTGGGACCGATTTCCTTCAGCGGAGACATCCGGCTACGCGCCGAACCGTTTTTCGGCGGACCCAGCGACGAGTCGCTGGATCGCGTTCGCGGCCGCGTCCGAGCCCGCTTCAATGTGGACGCCGATCTGGGTTCACAGTTTCGGGCAGGCCTGACGCTGGCCAGCGGCGACCTGAACAACCCCATTTCGACGAATCAGACCTTGACCGGCTTTTATACCCGCAAGCCAATTGCGCTGGATGAGGCCTTCGTGGAATTCACGCCGCGGGAGTTCAACCAATTAACCCTCGTAGGAGGCAAGTTCCGTTATCCCTGGTACAACACCGAACTCACTTGGGATAAAGACCTTAATCCTGAAGGGGCAGGCGAAACCTTGGCCTTCAAACTGGACACGCCGGTTCTGAAGAGATTCGCGCTGGTCGGCTTTCAACTGCCCTTCGCCGAAGTGGCCGGGACTCAAGCGGACAATGAGAGAGTTGCCCAGCAGATCACCTACGGCGGGCAAGTGCAAACCACGTGGCAAATCGCGCCTCGCATAGTCCTCAGCGCGTACTCGGGCTACTACGATTTCCACGGTGCTGATTCCATTGCTCTTGCCCTGGCTCGCGCGAGTAGCAAGAATCCGCAGACCCCTCTGGTGGGATTACTGCCCCTGACTTCCGGAAATACGGTTCCGAACTCGACCTATACCACGACTGGGACGACTGTGATCACCATAGCCGGCAAAGCGTATCCCACCGGAGTCAGCTCGATCACGAATGCCCAGTTCGCCTCCAAGTTTGGTCTTTTTGATAACATCGCCCGGCTTGACCTTGATATCGGTCATCCCCGATGGCCGCTGAGTTTCATCGGCGATTACGTGCAGAACACCGAGGCTTGCGGGAACCTGCCCAACATCCTCCCGGCGCCGGCAGATACATCCACTGAGACCTACAAGCAAAAGCTGAGTTCCCCCTGCAACTCGCATTACCGGCGGGGATACTGGTTGGAAGGCCGCATCGGCCGCCTGCAGGAGAAGGGAGACATGCAGTTCGGCTATACCCGCATCTACATCGAGCAGGAAGCCGTCCTCGCCAACTTTAATTACAGCGAAATCTACCAGGGAACCGACGTCAGCCAGCATCGTTTCGATTCGTTTTATCAGTTTGACCGCAACGTCCAGCTGGGCTTTACGGCTCTGGTCGGCCGCCCGCTGGGACCGAAACAGGACTGGCTCGAACGATTGCAGTTCGACACAATTTTCATCTTCTGAAGGACACCAATAAAGGACACCAAAGCCGCTGATTCTCGAAGCAGGCAGAGGGCAGGAGTTATTCTGGACAATGGAAGTAAGCTTGTACCGGACATTGATTACGACATGACAACGCGCTGCCGACCCAATGTCCCGTATGGACACTACGGCAGCGCGGCCAATGCTGAGCCCAAAACTGTGGGCAGTATAGAAACCCGCTCGCCCTGATTCTAGTGCTTTGTAGGGTACTGGGCGGTTAATACCTGCACTCTTAACAGCCGATCAGGATTTTGACTCTGTGTCGTCCGTTGTCGAGTTTTTCTCCGGACGAAGCAAGGGAAACAAAATCACGTCGCGGATGCTAGGCGAGTTGGTCAGCAGCATGGCCAACCGGTCGACTCCTACGCCGCACCCTCCGGCCGGCGGCATGCCATAGGAGAGCGCCCGAAGGTAGTCTTCATCCATCTGGTGAGCCTCTTCGTCGCCGCGCTCCCGCTCTTTCAATTGCGCTTCGAAGCGGCGGCGCTGATCCTCAGGATCATTAAGTTCGCTGAAGCCATTGGAAATTTCCATTTGCCCGGCAAAGATCTCGAAGCGTTCGGTCCAGTCCGGCTCATGCGGCTTTTGTTTCGAGAGCGGCGAGACGGCCGTAGGGAACTCATAGACGATCGTGGGCTGCATGAGATGCTTTTCCGCAACGGCTTCGAAAATCGCTGCAACCGCTGCCCCCACCGGTTCGGCAGCATCATAGGCTGGCCTAAAACCCGAACTCCAAAGGTGGTTGACCATGTCTTCAACTAAGACTCGTGTGGCAAACTCGTTGAGCTGCGGTCTTGCCCCCGCGCCTTCAGGCCAGAAGTTTATGATCGCCTCGCGCATGGTCATACGCTGCCAGCTTGACCAGTCGAGTTCGTGGACTACCTCCCTCCCATCTTCCTGGATCGTCCACGTCGATTTCGTAGAGCCATTTACATCCTTCGCGCACTGCGTGATCAGTTCCTGGGTGAGATCCATGATGCCCTGATAGTTGGTGTAGGCCTGATAGAACTCGAGCATGGTGAACTCGGGGTTCCAGCGCCACCCCAGTCCCTCATTTCGGAAGTTGCGGTTGATTTCATACACGCGGTCGAATCCGCCGACCAGCAGGCGCTTCAAATAAAGCTCGGGAGCAATGCGCAGATACAAATCCATGTCGAGTGTGTTGTGATGCGTCACGAAGGGCCGCGCCACGGCGCCGCCGGCGATGGGCTGCATCATGGGAGTTTCGACTTCGATGAATCCGTGCGCGTCGAGCGTGCGGCGCATAGACTGAATCAGCCGGCTGCGCCTGAGAAAGACTTCGCGCACCTCAGGATTGACTATGAGGTCAACATAACGCTGACGATAACGCAGCTCCACGTCGCTTAGTCCGTGCCACTTCTCGGGCAGTGGCAGCAGATCTTTCGTAAGAAAGGTAATCTCCTCGACGTGAACGGTGAGTTCGCCGGTCCGTGTCCGGAATAAATATCCGCTGACGCCGATGTGGTCGCCGAGGTCGAGAAGCCTGTAAAGTTCGAATCCTTTCTCCCCGACCGCGTCCTTCTTCACGTAGATCTGCAGCCGCTGGCCGCCCTGCTGCAAATGACAAAATCCTGCCTTGCCCATGAGGCGGATGGCCATGATGCGTCCGGCGATACGCACGTTGATGCGCGGGTCCTCCAGTTGCTCGGCGCTCTTGTCGGAATATTCCCTCAGAATTTGCGGGATCGTATGCGTGAACTCGTACTGATTGCGATAGGCAGACTGGCCCAGAGCTTCGATCTGATCCAACTTCTGGCGGCGCAGGTCGTAAATGTTTTCGTCGAGAGCCAAGCGGTCCTTTCGGCGAGCGAATTGCGATTATAAACAATGCGCGTGGAGGGCCGAGCTGTCTCCTGGGAAGTATTGCTTTGTTGGATGTACCATGGTACATTGGTACACATGGCCGACGATCCCAGGCTGCTGGTGGAGCGGGTGCAGACCGGCGTCCGCATCGAAAAGCGCATTCTCAAAGTGCTCAAAGCCTTCGCCGACTACCACGACATTACTCTTGGGGATCTGCTGGAAGGCATTGTGCTGCACGCCTTCGACGGCAAGACTCCGTTCAGTCCGGCTTCGATCGAACGCATTCAGGCCCTCAAGAAGTTCTACGAGCTCGACCTGGATTCGAACGCCAGCCACAAACTGAAAGAGACGAGGGGACAAGGCGCCCGCCGGCGTGGCGCGGCCAAATGAGCGCCGATCATTGAGGTGCACCATGAACGAGGTAAAGAGTCAGCCGCCGCTGACGATTTTGCGATGGGCGCTGGGCCTGGTCATCCTGGCTGAGGCGGTGGTGTTCCTGTTGCCGCAGTCGAGTCACGCCTTTGCGAAAACGCACCTCCCCAACGTCATCCAGCCGGTGCTGGGCTGGGGCGAGATCGTGGGCTGCATTCTCCTGCTGATTCCTCGCACCGCCATCCGCGGAGCCTGGTTTCTGCTTGCAGTGTTCGTGCTGGCGGTCATCATCCACTTACTCCACGGCATGTACAACGTCGGCAATCTGCTGGTCTACGCGGCGGCGGCGTGGACACTGGCTGCCGAAAGCGTTGCGCACGGGCCCGGCGCCCAAGCATGAACAACCACGAACTCATTCGCTGGTTTGAAGGCGGCAACGTCGAAGGTTCTTTTCATCATTCCGATCATGTTCGCCTGGCGTTTGCCTATCTGTCGGAATATCCGGTGCTCGCTGCGCTGGAAAGGTTTTGCGCCGCCCTCAAGCGATTCGCCGGCGCGCGCGGCAAACCGCAGCTTTATCACGAAACCATCACCCACGCTTATTTTTTCCTGATCCACGAGCGCATGGCCCGCTGCCAAGGCTCAGACTGGGAGGAATTCGCCCGAAGGAATCCTGATCTGCTGGTCTGGAAAGGTGGTATCCTCGCGCGCTACTACCGGGAAAGTACTTTGCGATCTGATCTTGCGCGCAGCGTGTTTCTGCTTCCCGATAAGCTGGCCTCGGGTTGATGGTTGGCCGGCCGGAAGGTGGTGGAGAGTTGGGCCCAGCCTTGCACCGTTTCAACGCCGATGGCAAGCCGGTCGCCATGCCTTCATGAAGGCATGTTTCCCCTGTCACCAGAACAGAGCGGTCTCGTATTCACCCATTACGCGCCATGACGCCGGGAAAGGAATAGAATATTCCGCGAAAACCATTCCAGTGACCGGAGGGAATCATGAACGCCGCCGCCAACCCCTCTTTCATGCAGCGCGAGCCGGAACTTCTCGGGCAAACCGTAATTCTGATCGGAGGCAGCGCAGGCATCGGGTTTGAAACGGCGCGACGGGCGCGCGATGAAGGAGCCAACGTTATCCTTACCGGACGGGATCGTGGACGGCTTGATCGCGCTGCAGCCGAGGTCGGCGCCAGGAGCACAGCCGCTTTCGACGCCACGGACTTCATGCTGCTCGAGAAATTCTTCGACAACCTTGCGACGCCGGTGGATCACATTCTGGTCACCGGCCCGGGTCCGTACTACGCGCCGCTGGCGGAGTTCGATTTCGACAAGGGGCGCCGCGACATCGAGGCCCACCTTTTACTTCCCCTGCAGGTGGCGCGGAGCGCCAGAGACAAAGTGCGTCCAGGCGGGACCCTGCTGTTTATGGGTGGTACGGGTGGCCGCAAGACGGCGAAGGGTCTCACCCTCGTCTCAGCCATCACGGCGGCGCTGCCAGCGATGACAAGGAACCTTGCGCTTGAGATCGCTCCGGTGCGGGTTAACCTTATTGCCGCCGGCTTCGTTGACACACCGTTGTCTGCCGAACTGCTCGGCGATCAACTCGAAAACCGCCGTAGCCAGCTTCGCGAGACGCTTCCTATCCGGCGCGTAGTCGGGCCCGCCGACGTGGCCGCGCTCGCGGTACACATTATGACCAACACAGCCCTTACGGGCGCAACTTATGACATCGATGGCGGACAGCAGTTGGTCGCTGCCTAGCGACAGAAGTCAGTATGTGCAGTAGGGACCGCAGTAGTCAAAAACAGACTCAGAATGCCGGTTGTCCCGCGAAGCGAAAAGGAGGCACGCACATGTCCACGATTCACCTGCACCAGACAACGACCTTGACGCCCGAGCAGTACATCGCCGGACTCACCGACTTCGGGCCCGGCCGCTCAAAGCTTTTTGGCAACAGCGCCGACGAGTACCTCAAGCTGCATGACCGGTACGCGGCCTACATTGTTGCACGCCAGGACGGGACGACGCCGGAAGAGGCGGCCAAAGCGGCCAAGTTCCACATAGAGGGCGCCCTCGCGGCCTGAAGTTAGTTTGACGCAACCCTCATCCGAGTTGACTCCGGGATTGTTTGGTGGAGCTGCATCAAGGCCCTTGAAGCTATGACCGAAACAGCGATAGGATAAGACCCGATTTAGGGCTTTGAGGGCAGGTCGTTCGATGCCGCAAAATTACGTTCCCATTTTCATCTTCATCGCGTTGGTCGCAGTCCTGCTGCCTCTGACGCTGCTCGCGGCCAAGCTGGTGCGTCCGGACAATCCCAGCAAGACCAAATTGATGCCGTACGAATGCGGCATCGATCCCGTGGATAATGCCCGCGGCCGCTACACTGTCCGCTACTACATCGTTGCAATCTTGTTTGTGGTTTTCGATGTGGAGACCATCTTCCTGTTTCCCTGGGCGGTCAAGTTCAAGGCCTTTGGCACGTTTGGACTGATCGAGATGCTGATCTTTCTTCTCATCTTGATTGTCGGCTATATCTGGATCTGGGGAAAGGGCGCGCTGGAATGGATCTAACAACGCTGCAGAGGCCGTTTTGCTGCAAAGGCTTCCGACTGCATATCCAAGCTCCACGCGGCAAATAGATTTCATGTCAACCCTCCCAGCGAATTCACTCGACTCTCCTACTGAAACCTTCACGGCCAGCCGCTGGACCCAAGGGAATCTGTTTTTTCCCACGCGCATCGTGGTTAGCCCGCTGCGCGTAAGCCGGGTCAAATCGCGGTTATTCGGGAGCAATGAAGAGACCATTTCCATGGCGAACGTAGCTTCGGTGCATATTTCTACCGGCGTGCTGTGGTCGGAAATTCGTATCGAATCCACAGGGGGGACTGATCCCATCACGAGCCACGGACACCGCAAGTCCGATGCGCAGCGGATTCGCTCGCTGATCGAAAGCTACCAGGCCAAACCGCGCGGCTAGCACAGATTTTGGCGCGTCCCGCAGGGAACTTGGCTGGCCGTTTTTCGTGCTTCCAGTCGTTGACAGGGTCTCCCCAAGCTGATAGAAGTGAACGTTCTCCTTGAGTCGCTCCGCGCCGGAGGTTTGCGCTTCCCGAACTATGCCGGACGAGACCAGACCGCCCTCTACACCGCCGACGGAAGGCATCGCGCAACCGTCGGCGGATCAGAAATCTGTTTCTCCTGGCGCCGGACAAAGTGGTGCGGTCGCGCCTCCGGTTAAACCGGCAGCGCCGCCGGCTCCTGCCGCAAAGCCCGCCGCACCAGCGGCCGCTCACCCCGCCCCACCTAAACCGGCAGGGCCAGTGCCTACGCCATGGGATTCGCCCATGGTGGCGAAGCTTAGACGAATCTACGGTTCGGGAATTGAGCCGCTCACATATCTCGGCCAGAACTACATGGTGGTGGATAGCTCATTGATTCCAGAGATTCTCCAGGTTTTGCGCGACGACGAGCAATTCGATTACTGCGTTGACATCACGGCTGTCCACTATCCCAAGCGCGAAAAGCAATTCGACGTGGTCTGGGTGCTCTATTCATTTCCACGAAACGAGCGGATTCGAGTGAAAACCCAGATCGCCGAGGGCGCAGGTTTGCCGAGTTCGGTCCCGATCTGGCCCGCCGCCAACTGGCTGGAGCGCGAGGTCTTCGACATGTTCGGCATCATGTTTCACGGGCATCCCGATTTGAAACGCATTCTGCTGCCTGAGGGCTGGAACGGTTATCCCCTGCGCAAAGACTACGGTATTCTCCAGCAAGACAACGAGTGGGTGCAGATCAACCTGGGAATCCCAAGCGGCCAGTAAATGCCACCAATGCCTGACCCGAAGACGCTCTCGCCACTCGACCTCGAAACTTCCGAGAAAACGCATCTCGACGCGAACGAGCTCGTCATCAATATGGGTCCGCAGCATCCCGCCACGCATGGCGTGCTGCGTGTCATTCTGCGGCTCGACGGGGAAAAAGTTCTGGGACTCGAGTGCGTCATCGGCTACCTGCATCGCGGCGTGGAAAAGATTGCCGAAAACCGCACCTACACGATGTTCAACCCATACGTCGACCGCATGGATTATGTGGCGGCGGTTTCCAACGGCCTGGGATATTGCGAAGCGGTTGAAAAACTGCTCAACGTCGAAGCCCCGCCACGCGCCCAATATATCCGTGTCATTCTCACCGAGCTGAACCGCATCACCAGCCATCAGTTGTGGCTGGGCACGCACGCGCTCGATATCGGGGCGATCACTCCACTCTTTTATACCTTCCGTGACCGCGAAGAGGTGCTCAAGATCTTCGAGAAGTATTGTGGCGCCCGGCTCACGACTCATGCCTTCCGCATCGGTGGCCTTCAGTACGAAACCTACAGCGGCTTTGAGCAGGATGTGAAAAACTTCCTGGCATTTTTCAAGCCGAAAATCGACGAGTACGAAGAACTGCTCACCACCAATCGCATCTGGGTCGAGCGGACGAAGAAAGTCGGCGTGATCTCCGGTAAAGATTGCATCGCGCTCGGAGTGACCGGACCCGTGCTGCGCGCCAGCGGCGTGAAGTGGGATATCCGCAGGGCCCAGCCCTATGCCAATTACAAGAATTTCGATTTTGAAATTCCGACCGGCCAGAACGGAGATACCTACGACCGGTATCTGGTGCGCATGATGGAGATGCGGCAATCGGTGCGGATCATCGAGCAGGCGGTGGAGGGAATCCCCGAAGGCCCGATTATGGCCAAGGTGCCGAAGGTGATGAAGCCGCCGGTGGGCGAGGTTTATCACTCGATCGAAGCGCCCAAGGGCGAGCTTGGATATTTCATCGTCAGTGACGGTTCCACTCAGCCTTACCGCGTCCGCGTGCGTCCGCCATCGTTTGTGAATTTGCAGGCTCTCGACTTGATGTGCCGCGGCCAGCTCGTCGCCGACGTGATTGCTGTGATTGGCACGCTTGATATCGTTCTGGGTGAGGTGGACCGCTGACCTGCTTGGAGATTGAGAACTTCATGAAGACTTGTCATCCTGAGCGTAGCGAAGGACCTATGCATTTTTGCCGAGTGGACTGCACAGGTTCTTCGCTGCGCTCAGAATGACAATCGAGACAGTAAGGCCAGCCCTTAACGGCGCCGCATGCACGATTTGATTCAATACGTCGTCTCCTATCTCAAGCCGAACGTCGATACCACGCCCGGCGTCGCCGGGAATTTCTTCTGGGCCTTCGTCTACATTCTGCTGGTTTTTGTCGGCCTTTCCATCGCCGTAATCGCCATGAACTGGCTGGAGCGTAAGATTCTGGCCCACATGCAGGTGCGCCTTGGACCCATGCGCGTTGGCCCGCACGGCCTGCTGCAGCCGATCGCCGACGCCCTCAAGCTCCTCCTCAAAGAAGACATCATGCCCGCCCAGGCCGATGCCTTGGTCTTTTGGATCGCGCCCTTCATTGTGGTGCTGGCGGCGTTTACGGTTTTTGTTGTGGTTCCCTTCGGTCCCACGCACGCCATCACCGACATGAATATTGGAATCCTCTTCATGCTTGGCGTTTCGTCCCTGAGCGTGCTCGGCATCGTGACTGCAGGCTGGGCCTCGAATTCGCACTATCCGCTGATCGGCGCTCTGCGTTCCAGTGCGCAGATGGTTTCCTATGAAGTGGCCATGGGATTCGCCGTAGTTTCCGCGGTCTTGATGACCAGCCTGAATGCCAGCGGAACCGGCACTCTGAGCATGATCGGCATCGTTCAGGCGCAGCAGCAGCAGGGAGAGTGGTTTATCTTCAAGTTCTTCCCGTTGGGACTGATCGCCTTCTTTATCTTTGCTGTGGCTATGGTCGCTGAAACCAACCGCGCGCCGTTCGATTTGCCGGAAGCCGAATCCGAACTCACCGCCGGCTTTCATACCGAATACAGCGGCTTTCGCTGGTCGTTATTCTTTCTGGCCGAGTATTCCGCGATGATAGCGGTCTCCTCCATCGCGGTGACGCTGTGGCTGGGCGGCTGGCTGCGGCCGTTTCCGCACTGGCTCAGTGGTGGTGTTTGGGATTTCGTGTTCTCTGTGTTTCCTGGGCTGACCTTCCTTTTTTTGGCCGGCATGTGCTTTTACAACACGGCCCGCATGCCGAAACATCCGTACTTCCGGATTCAAACCATGGGACTGGCCGGCTTCGGTTTTCTCCTTGCCCTGATCGGCCTGTTATTGTTCATTCCCCAGGTCAGCAGCCGCATTCAGGATATTTATTGGTTTTGCGTCAAAGTTGCTGGGTTCATGTACCTCTATATCTGGTATCGTGGCACGTTCCCGCGTTACCGCTTTGACCAGCTGATGAAGGTTGGATGGAAGGTTTTGTTGCCGGTCGGAATGGGTGTCCTGATCCTGACCGCAAGCGTAGGACTGTTGCAAACAACATGGCACCGGTAGCCACACCGTTTTTCTTTTATCTGCTCTCCGGGATGATGCTCATCGGCGGAATCCTGGTGATCACGCGCCGGAACCCGGTGCATTCCGCGCTGGCGCTGATCGTGGCCCTTCTCTGTCAGGCGGGAATTTATCTCATGCTCTATGCCCCGTTCGTCGCGGCCGTGCAGATCATTTTATACGCCGGCGGCATCATGGTGCTGTTTCTGTTCGTGATCATGTTGGTCTCGATCGAGCGCACCATGAAAGAGCGGCAATTCAACAGGCAATGGCTGCTGGGAATCGTGGCTGCTGGCGCGCTCGGCGGCCTGTTCATCGCGGTTTACAGCAGAGGGCAGCAGATTTTCCCCAACCGCGCCCTCCCCGTGGCTGAAACTCAAAACACGCAGACGGTTGGCACCATGTTGTATGGACAATACATGTTCGCCTTCGAAATCGCTTCTCTGTTGCTGCTCGTGGCGATCATCGGGGCGGTAGTGATGGCGAAGAAGAGAATCTGATTGAAAGAGAGCCTCTGATTGTGAAAGAGCGGCCCTTTAAGGCCGCGTAAAGCTTGGAAACCGCGGGGCCTTAGCCCCGGCACCTACAACTCAAATGCAGTCCATGCTCCACATCACGACCCTGCATTACCTGGTTCTGGGCGCGGCTCTGTTTCTGCTCGGGGTGATCGGAGTGCTTACGCGCCGCAACGTGGTGATCGTCTTGATGTCGATTGAGCTGATTTTGAACGCCGTGAACCTGAACCTCGTCGCCTTTTCCCGTTACTGGGGAGGCGTGCACGGTCAGGTGTTTGCCATCTTTATCATTACCGACGCAGCGGCCGAGGCCGCCGTCGGCCTTGGCATCCTGATCGCCTTCTTCCGCAACAAGGAAACGGTCAATGTTGACGAAGTGAATTTGTTGAAGTGGTGAGCGGCAACACCCAGTATCGAGTACCGAGTATCCAGTAAGTCTTGTCATCCTGAGCAGCGTAGGTTGCGGCGAAGGATCTATGCAGTTTTGCGTGAAGAGGCAAAATGCATCGATTCATCGCTCCTCTCCGAATGACAAAGGCCAACGACCAACATGGGTTTCATCTTTCTAAGATACGTTTGGCTGATCCCGCTGATGCCGGCCTTCGGCGCCGCGGTCATGTTCTTCTTCGGCCGCAAGCTGGAGAAGAAAACCGTGAGCGCCGTGTGCGTCGGCGTGGTCGTTGCGGCATTCATCATGGCATGCGGTGCAGTAGGGCAGTATTCTGCCTGGTCGGCGACGCCGGAGCATCTCCACCAGCCTTATCAGACCGTTCTGTATACCTGGCTCGGGACCGACACCGGGCATCTGAACTACACGGCGCAGAACGGCCAAGCTGCGCCGTTTCAGGCGGACGCCGGTTTTCTCCTCGACCCTCTTTCCAGCATCTGGCTGCTGTTCGTCACCGGCGTCGGTATGCTGATCCATATCTATTCCACCGGCTACATGGCGCATGAAGGGGGGTACTACCGCTTCTTCGGCTACCTCAACCTCTTCATGTTCTCCATGTTGATTCTGGTCCTGGCCAACAATTACGCGCTCATGTTCGTGGGCTGGGAGGGTGTGGGCCTGTGCTCTTATCTTCTGATTGGTTTTTATTTCCAGCGTAAATCTGCCACTGATGCGGGAAACAAGGCATTCATCGTCAACCGCATCGGCGATGCCGGATTTCTGCTCGGCATGTTCACCATCGCCTGGTGCTTCGGCTCTCTTCGGTTTACAGAAGTCACGGCCTCGGCCCGCAGTGGGCATTTTGCCATTGGCGATCCGGTGATCACACTGGCTACGCTGCTCCTTTTTGTTGGCGCCTGCGGCAAGTCGGCGCAGCTTCCCCTTTACGTCTGGCTACCCGATGCCATGGAGGGCCCCACGCCCGTTTCCGCCTTGATTCATGCCGCCACCATGGTTACCGCCGGCGTGTACATGGTGGCGCGGTCGAACGCCCTGTTCGTGCTCGCGCCCACGTCGATGAAAACGGTCGCGATCGTCGGTGCGCTCACGGCCATGTTTGCCGCCTCCATCGGCCTGGTGCAGAACGACATCAAGCGCGTGCTCGCCTACTCGACGGTTTCTCAGCTCGGCTACATGTTTCTGGCCCTCGGCGTGGGAGCTTTCGCCGCCGGCGTTTTCCACGTTTTCACCCATGCCTTTTTCAAGGCCTTGCTCTTCCTCGGAGCCGGTGCGGTGATTCATTCCATGAGCGGCGAGCAGGACATGCGCAAGATGGGCGATCTCGCACATCGCATTCCCATCACCTACCGCACCATGCTGTTCGCGACGCTGGCGATTGCCGGCATTCCTCCTTTCGCCGGTTTCTTTTCCAAAGATGAAATTCTCTGGCAGACCTGGACCAAAGAAAGCGACGCCTATCATCTGCTCTGGTTCATCGGCTATGCCACCGCGCTGATGACCGCGTTTTACATGTTCCGCCTTATGTATTTGACCTTCTTCGGCAAACCCCGCATGAGCCACGAGGTGGAACATCATATCCACGAATGCCCCTACTCAATGGCAGTGCCGCTGCTGATCTTGGCCGTCTGCTCGCTCTCTGCCGGATGGCTGAGTTGGCCGCCCAGCCTTGGCGGCTCGGCGCGATTCGAGCACTACCTCAGCCCGGTTTTCGCCAATGAAGCCCAGGTTCTCGAGGAGGAGGGCAAAGCCGGTCAGCTTGCCGCCGGAGAAAAAGAAGCGGAACATACCAGCCCCACAGAGTACTTGCTCATGTTTCTATCCGTCGCCGCCGCTGCGGTTGGATGGGGCATGGCGAGGCGGTCTTATAACCATGCGGATAGAGGTTTCACCGAGCCCATCGCTACCGTTGCTCCGCCCGTCTACGATCTGCTGCTGAACAAGTATTACGTCGACGAAGGCTACGACTACGTTTTCACCGGACGCCGCAAACTTGGCGGCGTGAGGCTCGGCGTGCTTGGCTTGGGCGAAGCCTCATCGTGGTTTGATACCCATGTGATCGATGGCACTGTGAATGCCACCGGCTGGATGACCCGAGTTGCGGCCAAGCTTTCCAGTTGGTGGGATAAGTGGATCATCGACGGAATCGGCGTCAATGGGCCGGCGATTTTTGCCCGTATGCTTTCCTATCCTGCCCGCTTGCTGGAATGGGGCCTGGTGCAGTGGTATGCGCTGGTGATGACCATCGGCTTAGTTGGTTTTGTGTTTTATTACGTATGGCACTGAGCTGCGAGCCGCGAGCTCTGAGCTTCGAGCGAACAACTGCTCTGCCTTGCCCGTAGCTCGAAGCCCGAAGCTGGAAAAGTTTTGAAAGGGCGCGGCTTCAAGCCGCGCCGTGGAAGCGAGTATTTGAATTACGGCTTTAGCCGCTGAGGGAAAGCCGGCGACGAGCGGGGAGTCGTAAGCAATCCAGAACAGGTTGCTTGCAGCCCGCAGCTCGAAGCTCGAAGCTAATACAATGTACAACCACATTCTCTCGATCATTCTCTTCACTCCGCTGGTGGGCGCGCTGTTGCTCCTGTTCGTTCCCGGCGAGAACAAGAACGCAATCCGATGGATCGCCAATGTCTTCGCGCTCGGCGGATTTCTGGTCTCTCTGCCACTCGTCCCCTGGTTTTGGGCGTTGCGCTTCGACACCAGCCAGCAATTCAAGTTCATCGAGGGCGCGGCCAACAATTGGATTCCTTCCATCGGGGCCGGCTTCTATATCGGCATCGACGGCATCTCCTTCCTGCTCATCATGCTGACCACTCTGCTGGGATGGATCTCGATCCTTTCCTCATGGAGCGCGATCGAGAACCGGGTCAAGGAGTACTACATCTGGTTTCTGATTTTGCAAACCGGCATGTTGGGCGTTTTCATGGCGCTCGATTTCTTCCTCTTCTTCGTGTTCTGGGAAGCCATGCTGGTTCCGATGTATCTGTTGATTGGCATCTGGGGCGGCCCGCGCAAGCTCTACGCCGCCATCAAGTTCTTCCTCTATACTCTGGCCGGTTCAGTGCTGATGCTGCTGGGCATCCTTTTTCTTTACTTCCACCACCAGAGCATCACGGGCGCCTATACGTTCAGCATTCCCGCGCTCTATGAAACAGCGCCCCGCATCTATTCCGACTACGGCCCTTACGCCGCCACGCTGCTTTTCTTGTCGTTTTTCTTTGCCTTTGCCATCAAGGTGCCGATGTTCCCCTTCCACACCTGGCTGCCCGACGCGCACGTTGAGGCTCCGACCGCAGGCTCCGTGATTCTGGCCGGCGTTCTGCTGAAGATGGGAACCTACGGCTTCATCCGCTTCTCGCTGCCATTCTTCCCGAGGGTGCTGACCGACCCGCACAGCCATGTCCGCCTGTGGGTAATGACGCTCTCAATCATCGCCATCATTTACGGGGCACTCGTCTCGCTCATGCAGAAAGATATGAAAAAGCTCGTGGCTTACTCGTCTGTCAGCCACTTGGGCTTCTGCACGCTGGGAATCTTTGCGCTCACCCCGCTGGGCCTGAGCGGATCGGTCCTCCAACAGGTGAATCACGGCATCTCCACGGGCGCGTTGTTCTTGATCGTAGGCATTCTTTATGAGCGCCGCCACACCCGTGAAATCGCCGAATACGGCGGCATCTCCAACGTGATGCCGGTTTACGCCACCATCACCATGATCATGTTCCTTTCTTCGATGGGGTTGCCGCTGCTCAATGGATTCGTCGGCGAGTTCACCATCCTGCAGGGGACCTTCATGCAGAAGGAGATCGCCGGGCACTCTGGCTTCTTCTGGACCGCCTGGGCGGTGCCCGGCGTGATTCTGGCCGCCTCCTATTTGCTGTGGCTCTACCAGCGCGTTTTCTTCGGTACCGTGACCAATCCCAAGAACGAAAAGCTGCACGATCTGACGCCGCGCGAGATCGCTACCTTCGCTCCGCTTCTGATCCTGGCCCTGTGGATCGGCCTCTATCCGAAGCCGTTTTTCCAGATTCTGGAGCAGCCAGTCAATCATTTGGTCGCGACCATGCAGCAAGACAGCACGCAGCCCGAAAGCAATATGAATGCCGGTGTGCAGTCATCTCCCGCTCGTTCCACTACAGAAACGGCGCTGGCAAAGTCGTCGTCAGCATCTGCGATTTCGGCAACTGGCGTCATGAGAGGAAAGAACTAGTGGGCCCGCTCTCGTTTCCATGGACGGACTATATCCTGGCTCTGCCCATGACCCTGCTTACTCTGTTTGCGCTCGGCATTCTGCTCATTGACCTCATGCTGCCCGCGGAGTTGAAGTGGGCGAACGCGGTCACCGCCTTCATCGGCGTGCTGTTTTCCGCCGCCGGAGCAGTCAAGATTCAACTCTGGCTTGACTCCAGGGCTCTCTCCGGCGCCGCGGCCTTCAAAGGTGCGATGCTGGTCGATCGCTTCGCCCTGTATTTCTTCTATCTGTTTCTGGCCGGCACCGCCGTTTCCATTCTCTTATCCGCACGCTACCTGGAAATCGAACACGAAAATCACGGCGAATATTACGCTCTCATGCTGCTCTCAGTGGTGGGCATGATGTGCATGGCCGCTGGGTTCGATATCGTGCTCATTTTTATTGGCCTGGAACTGATGGCAATTTCCACCTATGTGCTGGTGGGCTTCCTGCGCCGCGACCGGCGCTCCAACGAGGCGGCGCTGAAATACCTGCTGCTGGGCGCATTTTCTTCCGGAATCTTTGCCTATGGGTTGTCGCTGCTGTATGGCCTCACCGGCAGCACAAACCTGAATACGATTCGCAACGGCCTCAGCGAAATTCTGGCGCGCGATCCGCACAACCCCGTCGCCATCATCGCTCTGCTGACTACGCTTACTGGCTTGTTGTTCAAAATTGCCGCGATTCCTTTTCACCAATGGGCGCCAGATGCCTATGAGGGCGCGCCCACCAGCGTCACCGGCTTCATGTCCGTGGCAGTCAAAGCCGCAGGATGGGCGATGTTGCTGCGCATTCTGCTGTGGGGCCTCGGACCCATGCGGCCGATCTGGGTTCCAGTCCTGGTCTTCGTCTCTATCGCCACCATGACCGGCGCCAATCTTGCTGCGCTTACTCAGACCAACACCAAGCGCCTGCTGGCGTATTCTTCCATTGCCCACGTCGGCTACATGCTGCTGGGCCTGATCGCGGGAACCGTGTATGAGCTCAACCCCGACGGCGTCAAGGGCATCCTGATTTATTTGTTGGTCTATACGTTTATGAACCTGGGCGCCTTCGGGGTGATCACCTCGCTGCGCCATCGCGAAGTAATCGGCGACGAGCTCGACGATCTCAACGGCCTTTACTCGCGCGCCCCGGTGGAAGCCGTGCTGATGCTGATCTTCCTGCTCTCGCTGGCTGGCATACCGCCGCTGGCCGGTTTTTGGGGCAAGTATTTTATTTTTCTCAGCCTGGTCGAAAGCGGCCACTACGCGCTGGCCGCGCTGGGCGTGCTGTATTCGGTGTTTGGGCTGTATTACTACCTGAAGATCGCGAACGCAATGTTCATGCGTCAACCGGAAGCCGGCGAGGGCAGGCTGCCCGTCAGCTATGCGATGCGTGCCGCGCTGGGCGTGAGCGGTCTGGCCACGCTCTGGATCGGCATCCTGCCCGAGCATTTTATCCGCCTGGTGAACTGGTCGCTCGGGCCCTAGCCCCTGAACAAAAAAGGGGCGATTCCGGCTCTTCGTGCCCGTGACGAAACTGGAAATCACGTTTCCCGTCACTCCGGTCATAATAGATCTAAACTCATGCTACCCGCCGATCCACACTCGGACAGGCAGAACACCGAGCCAGAAAAGCGCTTCTGGCTCCAGTTGGTGCGCTACAGCGAGCTGGCATTCATGTTCCCCGCTGCGCTGGTCGTGGGCTGGCTGCTTGGCTTATTGTTGGATCGCTGGTTGCACACGACCTGGCTCTATATGGCAGGAATTCTCGTAGGAATCGCGGCCGGGTTCATCCATTTGGTGCGTACCGTGCTCCGCGATTCGAACTGATGCACCACTGCCCACCGACGTTACTTCTAAGACGCAACCTGCCATAGAATGTTCAGTCGTCCGCACCGTCGGACATTTCATGACGAGCCCGATAGAGACAACTGCCGCCGCTGAAACCTTCTACTCGGGTGCGCTGAATCGTATCCACTATTTCATGGTTGCTCTTGCCATCGCTCTGTCTCTCGCGGCATGGCGGAAATTTGGTTGGCGTCCAGCGGTCGGCTTCGTTTCCGGGTGCGCTATTGCCTACATCAACTTTTACTGGTTAAAGCGCGTGGTTGGCGGTTTTGTGGATCGCGCCGCAGGAGCCGCTTCCGCACAATCGGGCCGTGGAATTGTGCTCCGTTTCCTGCTGCGTTACGCATTGATGGCCCTCGGAGCGTATGTTATCTTATCTGTTTCGCCCGCGAGTCTGAATGGGTTGCTGGCAGGCCTGTTCCTGCCGATTCCCGCGATCGTGTGCGAGGGCTTCTATGAAGCCTATGTGGCTCTGGCACGCGGGCTCTGACGTGCGACAGAGTTGCCACTTGGAATTTTCATGCCGGAACAACTCTGGTTTACGGCCCTGTTAAACCGTCTTTTCGGCGGCGCAGTTACTGCCTTTCTCAATCGCCTGCACGTTCCTCCGCACTATCCTCAAGCTCCGATCAGCAACAGCGCGGCCATGGAAATTCTGGTTTGCGGGTTTCTGATTACGCTGTTTGTGCTTGCCCGGCTGCAGCTATCGGTGGAAAGCCCCAGTCCGTTGCAGCACATGTTTGAGGGTATTAACGATTTCATCGAACAGCAAAGCCGGGAGATCATCGGCCATAAAAACCATGCTCACGTGTCTTTTCTCGTGGTGTTGGGTCTCTTCATCCTGTGCTCCAACCTGCTGGGGCTGATACCCGGCATGGAATCGCCAACTGCGGTTCCGGTGGTTCCTCTTGGCAGTGCGCTGGTCGCGTTCGTCTATTATCAACTACACGGTTTTCGCGACCATGGGATCAAGTATCTCAGGCACTTTGCCGGCCCGCCAATCGGGCCGTGGTGGGCCAATCTGCTCATGGGCATGCTGATGGTGCCGATTGAGATCGTCAGCCACCTGGCCCGCGTCCTCTCGCTCACCGTGCGTTTGTTCGCCAACATGTTTGCCGGCGACATGGTGACCTTGATTTTCTTCTCGCTGGTGCCGATTGCGGTTCCGATCGTGTTCATGGGTTTGCATGTCTTCGTTTCGCTGATTCAGGCCTATGTTTTTGTATTGTTAACTATGGTTTATCTGGCCGGAGCGGTGGGCGAGGAGCACTGAGTTTTTCAGTTCGCCGTTTCAGCGTGAGGGCGTCGGCACGGGATGACGTCAACCACCTACTGGCGGCAATTCCTGGAAGGAGAACAAAGACAAATGCGTATATTCAGCAGGTTGTTCATGTGGCTTTCCGTTCTGGCATTTGCAGTGCCAGCGTTCGCTCAGGGCGGAGCAGCCTCCAGCGCGGTCAACTGGGTGGCCATTTCTGCGGGATTTTCGATGGCCATTGCTTCTGCGGTTTGCGGCCTGGGTCAGGGAAAGGCGACGGCAGCTGCGATGGAGGGTCTCGCCCGCAATCCGGCCGCCCGCGCCGGCATTCAACTCGGACTGATCATCGGATTGGCCTTTATCGAGTCGCTGGCCCTCTACACGCTGGTGATTATCTTCGCCAAGGTGAAATAACCTTCACGAAATGCGAGAAAAAGCCTCTGCCGATGGCAGAGGCTTTTTTTCCCTAACGAGTTGAGCGGCGTTTACGCCTTCCGCTGTCCGTTCCACTCCGCATCTTTGCCTTGCGGCGAGCGGCTCATGGCTTCGACCAGCACGCGGCGGAGCTTGTAACGGCTCTCCAGGTCGGTGTTTACGATTTCAAATCCCACTTCGTTGACCCGCGCGCGGCGGAGCAGCACGTGGGCACGGATTTTACTGCGCATGCCGAGAGAAATCTCCAGATCGGCTTCGCTGCCGATCCGCAGGTTATCTTCCTTCGTTCCCATGCCACCCCCCAGGCTCAATTCGCGCACCAGAATCTTGGATTTACCCCAGGAACTGCCAATGGTGGCGGCCAGCGTCTTCGACAGAACCATGCGCTCGTAGCGCCGTTGCCTCACCCAGGGACACGCCGGAGCCATGTCCAGAGGGGCAATCGCCAGCTCCACCGGTTCGAGGCCGCTATCGGTGAGCACCTGGCCGCTGTAGCGAGGGTCGGTTTTTGAAAGCGCTTGCGCCGCCGCGATGCGTAATTCCCGGTGATGAACCCAGCCGAATGTCTTCTTGGTCTCCACGATCTCGCGCAACAGTGGGATCGCATCGGCGTCCCGCAAGCGTCCCAGCGATTCAATCGCCTTGAGCTGTACAAAGGCCGAACGGGAGGCGGCTTCGCCCGGCCGGGCCATCGCCTGCAAGGGCGGTGCTGCCGCAAGGTCGCCGCTCATGCCGATCTCGTCGATCGTTTCCGGCAGAACGACCGGGTCCAGCACCTCGGTGAGCTCCAGCAGCGTCCTTCCACGATCAGGAGCCGCTCCGTAAGCAATCTGCCGGACGGCAATATCGTGATAAAAACGGTTCCACTCTGGCAGGCGCGTGGGCAGAAGCTCCAGCAACGTGGCCACGTCCAGCCGGCTCAGTAGGCCCACGACCACGGAAGCCTGCCGCGGCTGGCCGGTTCGCAGAATCTCGCGCAACTGGCCCAGAACCGAGGGTCCGGTTTCCTTCACCAGTTCGATCATGCGGTCGCATTCGTCCCGCCGCATGCAGCGGAAAAAGCGGTCGGCCAGATGCTCCGCTCCGCTCTGGCTGGTGCGGCGCAGCACCGCTAGCAGGTCCTTGGCCAGACTTTCCTGCTGCAGCGCTTCTTCTATGAACTCCGGCAAGCGATTTTCTACGCCGACGCGCGGCCGCAAATCGTTCGCCATCACCGGCCGCTGCAATTGCAGAGACTCCATGCCGGCGCAGACTTCATTCACAGCCGCATAGTTCTTGGATTCGCTGGCTTCCTGGCTCAGACGCACGAAAGCCGCGCTTAACAGGCTCTGCAGTTCGGGATCTTTCTCGCTCCCCAACTGCTCGGCCACTTTGCGAATCGCCGCGCCCATCGTGTCTCCGCCCAGGCGGGCATAGAGATCGGCCAACTGGCTCAGGCCGATCGCGGTTTTCCTCCGGGGTTCGACATCCTTAACCCCAAGGCAGCCATAATAGTTGGTCAGGATGGCCGCCGCCGTCTCTTTATCGTCGCGGTCGAGCAGTACCTCCACGAACTGGCGCAGGTTGCGTGGCGGAACGCAAGGGGCCTCATGCGACAGCAGCACGCTCTTCTTACCCGATTCCGGAACTTCTGCCCAGAACATGCGGTCCAGGATATCGGCGTGCGACTCCACCAGAATCCCGGCCTTGCTCATCTTGTCTTCCTGCAACTTCAGGATGTGGCGCAACGAGTCCATCTGCCGGCTCATGTGCTCAAGCATCTGGTGCACGGCGTTCACTTTGACCTCGCCCTTTTGGTAGCGCTCCAGGGCGAAGCGGATCGCCATGTGCTCGGCTGCCTTCATGAGGAGCGGCGTGTCCTCCTGCTGGGCACTGGCATTCGCTGCTAACGATCCGAGCAACTGTTGCAGATTCAAACGCGTATTCGGGTCCGTATCACCTAGTTCTTTCTGCAGGTCGTCCGGGCTTATGGTGGGGTCGGTCTGCACCTGGCCGAAGCGAGTGAGCAAGCGGATTGCTTGAACTACCTCGGCTTCCTGCAGAGGAACGACACCCCCGGTCCACGCCGGCGCCGCCCCAGCCGCGAAGCTGGCTGCGTTTGCACCTGCGGGTGTATTGGGCACGCTGCCCAGTGGAACCATCGGCGCGCCCGTTCCACCCGGTCCGGCACCGGCAGCATTCGCGCCTTCAGCCGCCGCAATCAACTGCAACAGCTTCTGCGGATCATTCAACCATTGCTTGAATTCCGGTCCGAGGGTCTGGGCCGCAATCTGGGCGGCTACACTCACGTCGCCGGTCAGTGGATCGGCAGCCACAAATTTCACTTCGTTGATCTTGATGGTGCTGCCCTGCTTGCCCCCGCTCAGAGCCTCTTTGATCTGCTTGGCGACGTCCTGCGCCTTCGATCCGGCCACTGTGAAAGCCCGCACCAGGCGGGTAAAGTCCTCGATCGTGACGTCCTTGGAAAAGTGCAGGCTGGCCAGTCCCGCCGTAGTCAGCAGTTGGGCAAAGCTCTTTTCCGCTTGCCCCGCTTCTAAGGGAATGCCGTCCAGCAGCAGCTTGTTGTCGCTGACTCCCAGCAGGAAACCGCTGTCTCCACCGCTGGGAAGCCCTTGCTGTAATTCGTTCCAGGTGGTCTCGAACTGCGCTTCAGTACGCTTGTGGTCGAAGCCATACATCCGCGTGTACTTAATCAGGATGTTCAGGCTGTGCACGAACGCGCGGGCTTGCGCCGCGCGATTCTCGTGAGATGAGACGGTGGTAGAGATACGGGAGCTCCTGGTCCGCAACGATGCTGCAGCTATCCAGCAACAAGGTTATGACAACTGGTAAGTCACCGCACATTACGGAGGTAACGATTGCATTACCGACCAGCTTCATACGGATGACGTTTGCTCGGAGTGTGCCGGCGTGCCAAAAAGCTCACGTTTGGGCAAACCTTCGCCCACAAAACCAGTCATTTGAACAGCTGAGACATTGGCATTTGCTCCCGGGCGGCGAGAGAATAGCATCTCGGGAGTGCCCGCAAGGCGGGCGCTCATAACGACGTGACAACATCGAGCAAAACCACCGGCCTGCGCTACTGGATGCTGCGTGTCCTCGAGGAATGTGACCGCCTCGGCGATCAATTCGGACCCGACCCCGTGCATGATCTGCGGGTATCTTTGCGCCGCTGCCGTTCGATGGCCGATGGCCTTATGGTTATGGATTCCGACCCCGGCTGGAAAGCGATGAAAAAGGCGGGGAAGAGGCTGTTCCAACGTCTGGGCGATCTTCGCGACATTCAAGTCATGATGGAGTGGACCGGCAAACTGGCGCCACCAGAGGTGAATCAGGCAGACACAGGAGTCGAGCGGGATCCTTCTGCCGAGCCTCCTGCTGCAGAATCCCACGTGCAAGGCTGGCAGGCGCGGTTTAGCTCAGCCGATCCTGTCGCCCATTCTTTGA
>Ga0335073_10000933_pt1 | contig 38580 bp, 64 predicted proteins | sample Lox_Sample_22_FD_207093 | JGI IMG/M metagenome (GOLD analysis project Ga0335073, IMG submission 207093) | Soil microbial communities from Loxahatchee National Wildlife Refuge, Florida, United States - Lox_Sample_2.2 | ecosystem: Environmental > Terrestrial > Soil > Wetlands | place: USA... | reverse complement strand
TATTTTTTGACCCCCCTCTCACCGAAATCCCAAAATTCGTCAATTGGGTTCTCAAAACGAGTAAATTTCCCAAAGTATGGCAAAAGCACAACGCCCCTCTCCCCGTTACGCTGCTTTGCAACAATTATCTCGGCAATCCCTTGCGCCTCGGAATCGGGGAAGTAAACGTCGTCGCGGTAGATGAAAATGATGACGTCCGCGTCTTGCTCTAAATTTCCAGAATCCCTGAGGTCGCTCATCTGGGGACGCTTGTCTTGTCTAAGCTCTAAGTTTCTGTTTAATTGAGAAAGCGCAATCACCGGACAATCAAGTTCTTTCGCCATCGATTTTAGAGAGCGCGATATTTCTCCAACTTCCATCACGCGGTTAGAGTGTTTTGCATCCGACTGCATCAACTGCAAATAATCCACGATTATCAAATCAAGTCCTTTGCATTCTCTTGCAACGCTTCTTGCTCGAGCTATAAGCTCTAACGGCTTTAAGCATGGAGACTCGTCGATGAAAATGTTTTTTTCAAAAAAGTAAATTAACGTACCTGCGACTTTCTTCCATTGCCATTCGCTTAACATGCCGCTTCTCAGTTTGCTTAGAGAGACTTTGGACGCTGAAGACATCAATCTTGAAGTTAGGCTCATTGCGCTCATCTCCATGCTAAACGCCAGAACATTTTTTTTATTGTTTGAAACATGCTCTGCGATATTCATGGCAAATGAAGTTTTTCCCATGGCGGGGCGAGCCGCCAAAATAATCAATTCCTGTTTTTGAAAACCGGAGGTTAAGTCATCGAGAGATTTATATCCTGACTCTAAGCCGCATATGCGAGACGGAGATTGCGATAGATCGTCTAACTTCTTAATCGCTTTCTCAACCAGCGGATAAATTCTTTGCGCTGACATTGCATTGCCACGATAGCTTTGCCCAACTTCAAAAATTAATTTCTCAGCTGCGTTTATTTTTTCCTGGATTGTTAAAGATAGATATTTCGCATCGTAAACAATGTTTTGAATTTCGCGAGAAGCTTCAAGCAGTTTTCTAAGAGAACTGTTTTCTTTCACAATCTGTGCATAAGCTTTTATGTTTGAAGCAGAGGGCGTGTTATGAATTGTTTCAAATATAAAACTTTCGCCCCCACTTTCCAAAAGCCGGTTTGATTTTTTAAGCTGTTCGATAATCGTTAATCCATCCACTGGAATTTTTTTAAGACACGCGATTTCAATAGCTTCAAAAATATTTCGATGCTGCACGTGATAAAAATCCGTTGCGCAAATAATTAATTTAATTTCATCGAGCATTGAAGGATTAATCATCAACCCTCCAATAACGGATTGCTCGGCTGAGATATTGTGTGGAATATGTTTGCCGTCAAGAATTGATTTTGCGTTTTGCATTTAGCTGCTCCTCTTGCTTAATTTGAAAACAGTCGTAACAAATAAAAAATATTCGCTTGGGCTTCCAGCAATATCCAATATTACAAAATGACTCAGCCCCGCAATATGAATCTCCAAGCCTAACTTGGCACGGATGTTTGATTGCGGGCTTTTCCTTTTTTTCTTCTTCTGCGTTTCTAATCTCACGAATCGCTTTCAATATCTTTCCAATCTTTGGAAAGAATTCTGAATCGGGCGCTGCGGTTATTTTTTGGAATGCGGATTTTACCTCTTGCTCGTCGAAGCTTAGAAGTTCATTGATTAGAACTTTTAGATCAATGTCCTCTATCGTATGACTGTAATAATCCGCATATTCGTAAATAAGTTTTAAAAGCTCACCTCTTTGCATCTTCACTTTCCTCTTTCAAAAATTTTTCAATCTTCAATCTGTTCTCTTCATTCCTCAAATCTCGTTTAGATTTTTTTTGCGACGACGGCGATCCGCGGATGCGGTAACTTCCAAGCTTCGTTCTCTCCTCAAAAAAATTTATTGCGTCTTGCGCATACCACGCTGGCGAGGTGACGTGGTCTCCCCGCTGCTCGCAAAACTTTATCGCTTCAAGTACGTCCTCAGGCAGCACGCCAAGCTTTGCCCATGCCGCCATCATCGCCGACGCTTTTTTTGAAAAGCCGGAAAAGTGAAGCGACTGGAATCGGGGCAGCAGGATGTCGATGTAGCTTTGAATCAAATTCAGATTTTCAGAATTTTCTTTTTCTTGGTTTTTTTGTGTTTGTGTTTTTGGGTCAGGTTCCTGAGATTCGGGAGGAGTTAATTCGGAAACAACTATATGAGCACGCGCGCGCTTAATACACACAAGAGAATCCTCAGTTTTTAAGTTTTTATGTTTGGGTATTTCTTGCTCAAGTTCTGTGTCTGCTTCTGTATCTGTATCTGATGGTATTACGTCCGTATTACGAACGTAATTCGAATGAAATACGTCCGTAATACGTCCGTATGAATTTTTTGGGGCATTTTTTCCCTCTTTTTTCCATCTTGAATTAATCGCCGAGCGCGCCAAATCGGACTTTTTTTGAAATTCAGCCAGTTCTTTTTCAAGACGCGGGTGCACCCAAAATTTTTCATTAACGATAAAAAATTCTTTTATTCTTGAAATCACTTTTTGAAATTTTTTTTCAGAAAGTTTCACAATTGCGGCTAATTTTTTTTCATTTGCGGGTAAAGGCTTACCGCTTTGCCAGTAAGTTTTGATGAGTAAAAAGTATGCGCCATGCTCAAGAGTCGTCAGATCATAGGTGTCAGCATCGTAGTCGGCGAAGTAAAAAGGCATATAAGGTTTAGCCGCCATTATTTTCCGCTCTCCCCTTTCAGTTCTTTTTCTATTATGTTGTGGTACCAAAAACCGTCTTTTATGACGAACATTTTGGAAAGGGTCAAACGCATTTGACCCCATACTTTTGGGCTGACCTTAACGATGTTTGAGAGTCGCTTATTATCATCGGGGAGAGGGGATTGCGTATGAAAATAAGCGGCGATCAGGAGAAGATATGCGCCGTGCTCCCGCGTGCTTAAGTGCATCGTATCAGCCAGATAGTCGCCAAAATAAAACTTAAAATAGGGCTTTGCCGCCATTATTCCTTAACCTCCTCTTTTTTGACTGAAATCAGGCTCTTAAGGTAGGTAATCTCTCGGTCTTTTTCTTCAAGCTGCGCCTCTTTTTCGCTAAGTCTCTCTTCAAGCTCTTTTGGGATGATGCGAAGTTCAAAACCGCGCTGATATGCAAGCCAGTGAATTAGCAGATTATTTTGGGCAATTTGGCAAAACTTCGGGATTAATTCTGGAGGAAAATTGGCTTTCCCTGTGATCATCCTTGACCAATTTCCCTGATCTATTCCAAGTTCCAAATAAAACTGCTTTTCTTGTATCTTGAGAGTTGCGGCTTCCCGTATTGCTGCTCGCAAGCAGTCATGAAAACTATCCAGTACTTTTACAAGCTCTATCATTTTTGCGTTCTCCGCTGAAATTAAACAATGGATTTCCATTCGATGGGTCTCCTGGGGATGGATGAGGATACATTTCAAAACATGGAAGTATGTTTTTTTATGTAAGCCAAAAAAGCAGTTTACTTTATTTTCTGTAACACGTATACTATTTTTATAACTTTGGAGAAACTTATGAGTGATTTAAAAGACAGGCTAAAAAAGGCTTTAGACTACAGAGGCTTTAGTCAAAGCGCTCTGGCGGAGCAAACGGGGATTACAAAGGCAATGGTCTCTCAATATTGCCTCGGCAGAAAGGTGCCCAGAGGCTCTACGCTGGTGGGGATTGCTGAGAAGCTTGATGTGCCTTATGAGTGGCTTAAAATGGGCGATGAGTACGGAGAAATGACAGGCGGATTTGATAGTAAAAGATATTATCCAGACGCGCTAAAGATAGATAATGACGCCTATAAAACAATCTCCGCCGTCAATGACTTTATCTCTATAAGAAAGCTGCCCAGCGGCGATAGGGAACTGAGAATTAAAATAGATTCAGATTGTCGTCAAGATTTCATTTCTGCCCTAATAAAATAATTTTATAATTTTTTCGAAAAAAAAGTTGACAAAAGAATAAAACCCTGATACACTGCTTTTAATGATGAAGAAAAACAGAAAACGAGATCGCATGCGCGTGTGCTTCTCGCTTTCCTTCCACTCGCCGGCGGTGGGCGATAAGCCGGCACAGAATTTAATGGGACTAACGGGAGATTTAGATGAAAGCGTTTCACGGGGATTTGGCATTGAAGCAGAAGTATATTGATCAGATTAAATCACATATGGATGCGGACGAGATTATTAAGGGGAAATATTGGGAGGACGGAAAGGGGGGCTCTATTGGGTGTGTCTTGCATTCTTCATATCATGAAGATTATGAAGATCTTATCGGATTGCCTGTGTGGTTTGCGTATTTACAAGATGAAATATTTAAAAGGCTTCCAAATATAGAGTCTAAAGAATTTACGCTAAGACTATTTAAAGCAATAAACGTAGACTCTGATTTAGAAAAAATAAGAACGCATTTTCTTATATTTCTTCTTGAATATATTTTAAAAAAATTACAGGAAGAAAAATTTTATGGCTTAAAAAAAACGATAGATTTGGCTATTGATTTTTTTAAAAATCCCAATAACGCCAATCTTTCAAATCGTTATAATCGTTGTTATAAAAACGTTAATTTTCTCCGTCGTTATTTGGATGTCGTTCGGACTATTTTTTGGGCTTTTACGGATATATATAATCCCATTGTACGCAATGCCGCCAGAGAGGTTTGTGATTCCTGTAATTATAACAACGATGACAGCGTCACAGAAAGATTTTGGGTAATGATTTCAGAAAAATTAATAGAACTCGTTCGAAACCAAACTGATTAATGGGGAAAGGTGGAAAATGCGCGCGCGACGCATCCTCGAATCGCGCACTGAACTTTTTGATATTTAGGGAGTTTGATGATGACTTCTACAGAGCTTAATGAAATAGCAGGACGCTTGCATGTTAATCCTTACTTTATCGCTTATGTAATAGAAACAAAAGGGAAAAGCGTTAAAGAAACATGGCGAAGAGACAGAGGTGGCTATAAGTATTTTTGCTGGCTATCTGAGCGATGGGCTGACACATGCAGGAGGCTTAACCTAAAGACAAACGCTTATAAAATGGAAGAACTTCACAGCAATAATATGGATACATTATCTAAAAGGCTTACGGGATTTGGTTATTGAATTGCAGGGCGATTATTAGAGCCTCGGGAGCGCTTTGCCGGAAGCGCGCAATAAATTCTGGTAGATGGAGCGATGGACGTTCATGGGGAAACGCATTGGGGTTTGTTATGACGCGCAGACATTTAAACTTTGTATTTGTACACGCACGCGTGCGCCGGAAAAACCGATGTCTGGACTTGGTTCGATTCCAAGATCGCTCCGCTTTTTTAATTATGGAGATTGAGTCATGGAAATTTATGCTGCGTGCGAAGAATGCGGAGAATTCTTAAACGCAAACACAAAAATTACATCTGATGGAGAATGCTTAATAATATTTGTCAGCGAGTGTAAAAAATGTAAATCAAAAAGTCATTATCATGAAGAAGATAATTTCGATAGCCTTGAAAGATCGCTTGATGAAAGAGAAAGGGTTATGTCTATGAATGACGCAAGGAGTTATCCGTATGGAACTTGAATTTTTTCTTGAGTGCGCACATTGCGGAAATGAGCTTATAGCAAGAAGAAAGGATCGGGCAGGAAATATATTTAGCGTTAATTTTTGCGACAAGTGCGAAAAAGAAATAAGAGAGGCGGCGTTAGAAGATTTTAAATTTGAAAACGGGATCATTATTTAACTTTTAGGGAGCCATGGAAATGCTTATTTTAACGAGACGTGTTGGTGAAGTTATGATTATAGGGGATGATGTCTCTGTTGTGATTTTAGGCGTAAAGGGAAATAAGGCCAGACTCGGCATTACTGCGCCAAAAGATATAACAATACACAGAGAGGAAATATACAAAAGAATTCTTAAGGAAAGACAAATAAGCGAGGAAGTTTCTAAACTTACAGAGATAGATCAGCATCCAGATATTATAGATGAGGGAGAGTAAATATGTTTATCATGCAAGATTACGCCTCAAAGTGCGGTCAGGACTGGATTGTGAACGCAGCGAGAGAAACCGTTTCTCTGAAAGAAATAAGCGATAAAGAAAAAATAAATCGCGTGTGGGAAAGATATGTCGATAACCTAAAGATTCTAAATTCTGAGAGCAGATTTTGTAAGCCTGTAAAAGGAGGATTTTAAAATGTCAAATCAGGTTATAAGTCCAAATTCATTAAATCTACGCGATGGTACTAGCTCAGAAAATCAGATGAACTCAATATCAAATAATTTCACGGCTGAGCAGGTTGATCTTATCAAAAAAACTATCTGCGTAGGCTCGACAGACGATGAGCTAATGCTATTTATTCAGCAATGCAAAAGGACGGGGCTTGATCCTTTTCTCAGACAGATTCATGCAGTCAAAAGAAAATCGAAGGAAGGCGATAAGTGGATAGAGAAGATGTCTCATCAGGTTGGGATTGACGGGTTGCGTTTGATAGCAGATAGAACCGGAAAGTATCTGGGACAAACATCCCCGCAGTGGTGTGACGTTGACGGAATATGGCGAGACGTGTGGCTTAAAAAGACTCCGCCGGCTGCTGCAAAAACGGGAGTTTATCGTGAAGGATTTAAAGATGCCGTGATCGGAATCGCAAGATACGATTCTTTCGTGCAGAAAAAATCTGACGGAACACCAACAAATATATGGTCAACAATGCCGGATGTAATGCTTGCAAAGTGCGCAGAAGCGCAGGCGCTTCGAAAAGCTTTCCCGAATGAGATGTCTGGAATTTATACAGATGAAGAAATGGGTCAGGCGGAAAACGTCATCATTTCTGAGCAGAAATCATCTGACGCATATAAAAACATAAAATTAGATAATGATGAAATGTCAAAGATGCACCTTGAATTTATAGAAACAGCATCAACGCTTGATGAGCTTAAAATAAGATATAAAAACGCTATAGCGTTTGCAAGAACTTCTGGAAACAATACTCTCGAGGAAAATATGACAAATCTTAAAGATATGATAAAAGAGTCTTTAAAATCTCATCTCATAGAAAACAAAGGAGGACAACAATGAAGCTTTATGAAATAACACAGGAATATCTGTCTGTATTTGACGAAATAAGCAAGCAGGGATTCGATTCTGACACTATAAAAAATACTATGGAGCCTATAGAAAAGTCTTTTGATGAAAAGGCAAAAAATATAGTTGCGTATATCAAGAATCTTGAGCAAGACATTTTATCGCTTCAAGAGCATAAGTCTAATATAGAGTCGAGAATAAAGTCGTATAAGCAAGAACACGAAAATTACAGAAATTATCTTAAAGATAATATGATTGCTTGCTCAATAAATAAAATAAGCTGCCCATTTTTTGATATATATTTAACGAATACTACGCCAACTTTAATAAAAGAAGATGAGCTAAACATCCCGACAGAATACTATACCGAGAAGGTGGAGCTTGTTCTTGATAACCAAAGATTAAAGAATGATATAAAAAATGGAAGGGTAATTGAAGGAATTTATCTTAAGGAAAATAAGGCGTTAAAAATAACATGCACAGGGAGAAGAAGATTGGAGAATAAAAATGATTGACATTAATCTAACTGACACTGACAGTGTGTTTAAAAAATCAGACGAACTTTCAAATAATCTTATTAAAGTGTTCGCAAAATTTATTGATGATAAATCGATTGATGGGAATTTTATTGCTTCTGTTTCAATTATGCTTGATTCATTAAACAAATGTTATTTTACTTTATTGTGCCACATTGTTAATTGTATGGACATTGAATCAGAAAAAATAGAATTTTCTGAACGTGCTGGGTTTATATTTAATCAAATATTAAATGAGTTTATTTCAGGATTAAAGGAGGATAACAATGGAAAATAAAATCACTGAACTGAAGTGAGTCAGGCTGCTTTTGCCTGAACACCGTAGGAATCCTCCGACTTTAGGCGGAGGAGGATGTCAATTACTGACTTTAGAATAATCTTTGGGTTTGACAGTTAAATATGCGGCGCATTCATTCAGCCTCTGCTTAATCGTAAATGAGTGCGCCGCTCCAGAATTTTTTGAAGAGGAAAGAAATAATGGATGTAAATTCAATTGAAACATGCGAGTGGGTAAAAAGCTATAATTCTTTTGATGATGAATATTATTTAACTTTGTGCGGAACGACATATATGTTTACCGAAGGAGATATTAAATTTAATCTTTTCAAACATTGCCCTTATTGCGGAAAGCAAATTGAAGAATACAGAAATGAAATTAAAGAATGCAATCATAGATATTACGATTAATATTTTAACGGAGTTTTAAAATGCTTAACAAATCAATATATTCTCACGAAAAAGATGATTGGGAAACGCCTCAGGAGTTATTTGATTGTCTTTCCAGAGAATTTAGCTTTAATTTGGATATTGGCGCGACTAATAAAAATTCTAAATGCGATTTGTTTATAGAAGATATTGAGGATTGCGAATTTATCCCTGAATTTGATGGCTTTGCTTTCTGCAATCCGCCATATTCTTCGCAAAGAAAATTTATTGAATTCAGTATCAAAAATAAAATTCCTACTGTATTTTTGTTGCTTGCAATAACTGATACAAAAATGTTTCATTATCTTATTTATAAAAAAGAATATTTTGAGATTAGATTTTTAAAGGGAAGACTTAAATTTAGCGAATCAAAAAATAGCGCGCCGTTTCCTTCGATGATTGTTATTTACAACCCAATTACTTATGATCATAAAAAGGAGGGAATATGAAACTGATTGTAGATAGAACCTTGGCGATATTATCGGTTGCTTCTTTTTTTCTTTCTGTACTTATCGGCGCAATGTCTTATCTTTATGAGAACTGCGGAATATTTGAGTCTTTTTTTATTTCTGTTTTCGTAGGGTTTTCAGTAATGTTTTTTTTATTGTGCGTTTTTGGAGAGATGGAGTGAAGGATTTTTTTATAATTTTTTTAGTGGTTCTTGTGGCTTATTCATTCATTAGACTTAGCACAAATCACTCTGTGTCGATGAACCCCGACGAAACATGCCGTCATGAAGTCTTGTATTTATACAACCATGAAGGATACGGCATTTATTATACATTAGAAGTCGATAAAAATGCAAAACCGGTAACCTGCGCTCAGGAGCATGATTAATGAAATTTGATAAATTTCCGCTTGATTACATAGCGATAATTTTTGCGTGCGTGATTTGCGTTTGCATTACATCTCTATGTATAAATTCAGATAAGCCAAAAACAATCAAAACAATAGAGAAGGGTAAAATGTGCGCCTATTATGGAGAAAAATTTGAATGTCGTAAATACTTTAAAACATCAATGAGAGATGAATTTTACGATGATAGTTATTCTGAAATTGACAAAGATATTGACTCTGATGAGGATTGAAATATGAAGTTATCGGAATTGCCGGAAATGTTTATTATTATTGTTTCGCCAGAACAACGAAAAGAAATAGAAAAAAAGATTACAAAATTAGGTATTGATAAAAATAGTATGGAATGCGTCAATGATGAAGATTTTTGCGTGTACGTTATCCATAATAAAGAAAATGAAACATTTTATCATATTTATGAGTTGGATTTTTTTATTAGAGGATTGACGCTCGGAAGCAAAGTATTTGCATGTTATGAATTTTTGAAAATAGAAATAGAGGAAGAAGAGAAAAAATTATTGGAAAATCCAAAAGAGGTAGATAAAAACAAGACGTGCAAATGGATAAGATGCTTTTTCCATTCGTGCGCCACAGACTATAAAATAGCTAAAACATCTTGCGGAAAATCTTTTAAATATTATAGAGAGGGAATTTTGCCGGATATGTTTAATCGTTGCGCTTGGTGCGATGAGGAAATTGAACATATCGTTTCTGATGAAGAAATTCAATACAAAAAAATATCAGGCCGTCTCGAAAACATCGAAATGCTTCAGGAGGTTCTTCAGAAAATAACATCAGAAACCCTTAAGTTAATGATTGAGCTTCATGAAAAAATGGACGAAAAGAAATGAAACTGTCAAAAAAAGATATTCTGGGGTTAAGGGGGATTCTCCTATACTTTATGGTTGAGAAGCAGATTTTAATTTCTGAGAATACAAAAATAGATAAAAATTTTTATGATGAGCATATAGAAACTCTTGAAAAAATAATCAAGAAGCTTGAGAAATCGGCATGAACAAAAAAAATAATATTAAAATTGTTAAAATTAATCAGGAATTTTTAGATAAAAAAATAGAAATTTCAAAATCAGTTATTAAAAACATACAAGAAGAAAAAACTGTTAAATTTTTATACCTAAGCAAGGATTGTTCTGGAATATGGCGTAAGGCACATGCTGGACTAACTGCAGCAGATTTATGTTTTATTGCCGCATGGCTTAACGAGATCGCAATGGATATTTCTGAAGATATTGATTACGATGATTATTTATGATTTTTTATTTTTTTAAAACGTAACGATTGGAGAACTGTATTATGAAATCTAAGCTTATCAGACAAGGAGATGTTTTATTGGAGCCTGTTTTTTTTGACATAGAAAATTATGAAGAAATTCCGCCAACAGGTGAAAGAGTTATACTTGCGTATGGAGAATCGACGGGTCATTCTCACTCTGTTTATGCAAAAGACGCTATAATGGTTAAAATTGGAGATAAGACATTTTTAATTATAAAAAAACAAACAAATCTTGAGCATCAAGAACACGCCTCAATTTTCTTACCTGCGGGAAACTATGAAGTGACAATACAAAGAGAATATTCTCCAGAAGGAATAAGAAATGTACAAGATTGAGCATTTAACGGACAGACAGATTGCATTATTTCCAGAATATGTTAAAAAATGGACGGAAATAGGACTATGCACGCTTCCTGCAGACAGAAAAAAAGCGGAATCGGCGATTAATGAATCTTATGTTCTTACTGGGTTAAGTCCACCAAAGAAAATAGTTTGGTGCGGTTCTCCATTATCTCAGGGATTAACGAGAGCAATTATCATTAAGGAAAATATCCTGGCTTCCGTCTGGGATTCCGTCAGGGCTTCCGTCGGGGCTTCCGTCAGGGATTCCGTCTGGGATTCCGTCTGGGATTCCGTCTGGGATTCCGTCGGGGAGTCCGTCTGGGATTCCGTCAGGGCTTCCGTCTGGGATTCCGTCGGGGATTCCGTCAGGGCTTCCGTCAGGGCTTCCGCCAGGTCTTGCGTCAGGGCTTCCGTCTGGGCTTCCGTCGGGGCTTCCGTCAGGGATTCCGTCGGGGCTTCCGTCAGGGCTTCCGTCAGGGCTTCCGTCTGGGCTTCCGTCTGGGCTTCCGCCAGGGATTCCGTCAGGGATTCCGTCAGGGATTCCGCCAGGGATTCCGTCAGGGATTCCGTCAGGGATTCCGTCTGGGATTCCGTCTGGGATTCCGTCTGGGATTCCGTCTGGGATTCCGTCGGGGAGTCCGTCTGGGCTTCCGTCGGGGATTCCGTCTGGGATTCCGTCGGGGATTCTTGTTATGGACAGCATGATTCAGAGGTTATGGCGTTTTACAGCTTTTTTAGAGAAGAGCTTAATTTGAAATCTGAAACAGAAAAAATTAGAGGACTTATTGAGCTGTCAAAAAATTGCGGATGGATTTTGCCTCACAAAAATATATGCTTTGCATCAGAAAGGCATTCAATTCTAAAAAGAGACGAAACTGGCAGGCTTCACTCTTTGGTAGATGCGGCAGTTATGTATCCTGACGGATGGTCTATATATGCTGTTCACGGCGTTAGGGTTCCCGAATATGTGATTAAAAACCCAGAAAAAATAACGATAGACTTAATAACAAAAGAAAAAAACGCAGAAATAAGAAGGGTGATGATAGAAAGATATGATAGAGATTCAAGAGGAAGATATTTAAAGGATTCTGGTGCAGATGTAATTTCAAAAGATTTTGATATACACGGCAGAGAAAGAGTTCTATATAGAAAAGAAATTGAAGGAGATGAGCCAATAGTTATGGTAAGCGTCATAAACAGCACGCGAGAGCCAGACGGAAGCTTTAAGAATTATTTTTTACGTGTCCCGCCTGACATAAAAACACCGCGTGAAGCTATTGCATGGACTTTTAAAAAAACAGAAAAAGAATATGAGACCGGAGAAGAAACTTGAAATCATCATCTTGCGCATATAAACCATCAGAAACTCAAATACAGCAGGCAATTGTTGAGTGGGCTTCGCATAAAGAATATGAGCGTCGCTATGAAGATGATTATCGCGCTAATTTTGTCGGCGACTTTCTTATTGCCATACCAAACGGCGGCTGGAGAAACAAAAAAGAGGCTTCGAGACTTAAAAGAGAAGGCGTTAAAAAGGGCGTTAGCGATCTTTTTCTTGCGATTCCCATTGCGAGGCTGAATAAACGCGGCGTAATTTATACAGAAAGCGGGTTTTGGTTAGAGATAAAAACGTCAAAAGGAAGAATGTCCAAAGAGCAAGAAAGATGGAAAATTTTAATGAATTCCCGAGGATATAGGGTCGCCTGCATTAGAAGCGTTGATGAGGGAATATTGATTATTGAGGATTATTTGGGAATAAAAAAAGATGGAAAAGTTTGATAAACTTATATTTTATAACAAACGAAAAGGAAAAATAATATCTAAGTACTATATTGTATCAGATGGGAACGATTTACCGCTAGAGACGTTTCTTGATTTAGGATATGAAATATTATCAATTCATAAAAGCAAATATATAAACTGTAGTCTTTTACATCATAATTTTCTATTTACTGTGGTAAAGTATTCAGATAAACAAGAGGAGATTTCCTGTGTCAGAAAGAGAAATGTCTTTAAAAATTTGCTCAATGTGCTTAGAGAAAAAAGATAAACGCAATTTTTTCTGGAATTGCAAAAACCATAAAATTTGCGCCGACTGTAATTTGTTAAGATCGTCTCTGTGCGTTCACTGTAAAAATATTAAGTCAAACGGGGATTTTTTCAGAAACAGCAGAAAAAATGTAACATGCAATCAATGTCATGAATTTATTGAGAAAAACATGAAAAAAACATTTGACCAGGCTTTTAATATACTCGATAATTTTAACAGATCAAATTCATATGAGGGCGATACAAATGGCGATACCGGTTCATGAAGTTTGTATAAATAAAGCGATATTTGATATGTCTACGCCTGAAGGACAAAGAAGATATGATATTTATAAAAAATCAGAACTCTATTTATCGGCGTTGCAAAAATTTAACGTTAAGCTTGTTGAGCTTACTAAATTATTTGAGGTTGCGATAAGATCGGAAAGCTTTCGTACATTGACTGATCGATCAGAAAAAAAAGAAGTCTCCTCAAATGAAGAAAATAAAAAAAATATTGATCTTTTGAGAGCAGAGAAATGCGCAGAAATCGTAACGGATTTATATCACGGTATTCTTAAAGAATATGGCGTATTTTAATGGAAGAATATACGCCCATCCATGAAATAAATTTAAGCAGAGAAGGAAAAGACTTGTTAAAACAAATAAGAAAGGTTTTCTCCTATGGCGTGAAGCGCGCCGTTATTCAAAGCAAAATCTTTGAAATGCTTCTTAATGGAATTCCAGAGCAGCAAAGGGAGGCGTATGTCGAGAGCATTCCATACAAGGGTAAATTTATAGTGAGGATGAGATAATGCTTGTGTAATCTTCCTACAAATGAGAAATTGCACAAATAACTATAGCGGCATTAAAGTATCAAAAAACGGAATCAAAAAAAATAATCCGAATAGATATAGAAAACAAAACTTTTGAGGATATTTAAAATGTTAGATAAAGAGAAAGTCATTCGCTTCATTGAAAATGCAGAGAAAAGAATAAATCCTTATCCTGCTTCTTATATTTTGGTATTGATTGAGGATGGGTATTTTGATCTGCCTGAAAACAAAGAAAAGAATTCGGAATCAACTGGAGTTACAAACGCGGAATGTATATCGCGTATATCAAAAGCCATAGAGATTCTTAATCATTCAATCGTGAAATTATATACAAGAATCGATAATCTTGAGGAACCATTAAAATGATGAGCCTATTCATTCTGATTTGTCAATTTGCGGGATACGTCATGCAGAGGGCGGTATCCTTAAAAGAGGAAGGAAAGATATCTCATGCGCTTCGCTGGGGCGGAGACTGGAATCAAAACACGCATATTAAAGATGAAGACTTTAAGGATTTTGGGCATTTTGAGCTTATCTTGCCATGACAATACCCTGCGATAAATTCCCCAATATTTCCCCAATGACTTACTCAAAGATAAGGGGAGATATCCGCGCGGGCGACATACTGCTGTGTTCTGGAAATGGGCTGTTTTCATCGCTTATCAAGCGCGCAACGCAAAGCGTGTGGTCGCATGTGGCGTTTATCCTTCCCATTCCCTTAATTGACCGCATAATGGTTCTTGAAAGCGTTGAAACCATAGGCGTAAGGACAGTCCCGCTATCGAGTTATGTCAGGGATTATTGCGGCAGCGGAAAGCCTTATGACGGAAGATTTATCATCGCAAGACACGATGATTTTAAAGAAACTAACGTTAAGCATTTGTCGCAATGCGCCGTAGATTTATTCGGTTATCCCTATGGATGGACTGAAATAGCGCGCATCGCAGGAAGGGTAGCTCTGTGGTGGGCAATAAAAAGCGAGGCTTTAAGACAGTCTGGAAATGGCTATATTTGCTCTGAATATGCTTACGAATGCTTTCAGTCTGTTGGAATATCTATCTGTCATGATCAAAGAGGATTTGTTGCGCCCGCGGATTTTGCAAGAGACCCGAAGATTAAAGCGGTGTTTTCTATTTTAAATTAGCGGATGTAAGTTATTGAGGTATTTTGACATCCTCCTCCGCCTAAAGTCGGAGGATTCCTACGGTGTTCAGGCAAAAGCAGCCTGACTCACTTCAGTGGGTTCCTTTAGTCCGCTGCAACCTCAATTCGAGGCAACTTTCGTTTTATGCAGCCTCAGTTTCCAAGGCTGTGGGTTAATTTTTTATTTGCGTATTCTGTAAGACCCTTTCGGGGAAACCCTTCCCGCATATCCTGCGGTACTGCAAATAGATTTTGATATTATCATACGTTTACTCGCCTTACATCTCCGCCATGAATGGCGGAGTTTTACGGCGAATTTGATAAAATATTTTCTGAAGATCAGGGTGACAAGTTTTGAGCTTATCGAGAGAAGCCTGGCTAAATGACGGCATTACAAAATCCCCTTTATGTTTTTGATATCGTTTGCGTAGTAGACGATTATTGCAGTTAAAATTGCGCACAGCGCCCAGAACTTTGAAGAAGACAGCAATTCCCAGATGAGCTTTTTTAAGCGATGAGATTCCTGAATCTCGCGAAAAGACGACTCCATGCCTGAGAGCATGTCCATTTTTGTCTGGATTTTGATAAGGCATTCCGTTGATGATGCTTGAGACTTTGATATGCTTTCAATTGAATCGGTTTGTCTTTGAAGCGAACTGAAGATAAACGAAAGCTTTTCGTTGCATGCCGTAATTGCAGATTGAAACCCCTGCGACGAGGCTTCAATCTGATTTATTCTTTCGCGAAGCGATTTTGTCTCTTGCCTGACTTCCGTAAGTCCTTCTTTTAAAATCTGAATCGCAACATTATGATGATCTGCGCCTTCTTCCACGATTAGGTTACCTCGTATTGAGCCGCCAAAATCATAAACATAGGAACTTGAAAAGCGTTTATCATTGCGCCTGTATAATTCTGACTATTTTCGGGGGTTATGCCGTCGAATTGCGCAAGCAAGGGCGCAAATTGCGGAATAGCGTTAAGAACAGTAAAAAGAGTTGAAATCACGTTTGCGTCCGCATTGATATTATTCCATGTCATATATGAGAGATACATAAAAAGCGTAGTGGGTATGGTGATCTCTATTGCAATATTCCAAAAGTCATCATTGTTTAGTACCTGATTAAGAACCTGTACATATGTAACGCTATTATCAGGCGTTATTCCCGCCAATAGCATAATATAATTAGAAAATTCAGCATTGTTATTGATGATTTCATTTAGCTGAGCTATCGAATTCGTATCAAGCGGCGTGTAATTAGTTGTTAACCAAGCGATAGTATCCGCTAAAGAATAATCCGGGATTACGGATTGAGTTGACTTTTTAACGCCGTCTTTTAAGCTTGAAAGCCTGTATTTAATGCTCATAAATTTACCCTCTCGTTAAACCTGATAAGTAATGCTGTCGCCATCAAAGCCAATAGCTGTTAAATCTGTAAAAGATGTCTGCGCAGTGCTGCCATACCACGTAATTAATCCGCTAGGATCAACCTCAACAGTAATTGCTTGAATTGTACCCCCATTCATTCCGCTACACACTTTTTTTACGGTTGAAGCTGGACACCATCTTGCGGGAATCAGCGATCCGTTAGTCTGATTTGCGCTCGCTGTTGCGGTTTCCGACCACGTCGGCAAATAAAGCGTTACATCGTTGTCTCTTCTTGTTACTGTGATTGTATAGCTTGATATTGTTGCGGCTCCGCTTAATAGCGTCGCAAAGCTATTTGATTCATAATAGCTCATTCCGCTGGCTGTGCCGCCCGTTGTAGGAAGATAAAAAGGGTATGCGCTTACAACTGTTGAAGCTCTTACCGCAAAACCCCATGCAGTTGATCCTATTCCTAGATAGATCGAGTTCCCTGCGTTGGTGTTTCTAATACACATGTCGCCGGTGGTTGCATTTGAAAAAAATGCGCCTGAATTTGATCCCAGCCCAACGGTGCACGGTGATCCTATAGTTAATGCACCATTACTGCCGCTAATAGCAACAGCGCCCGTCCCTCCGCTAAAGTTTCCGACTGTTGCGCTAAAATCTCCCGATCCGTCTCTCTTCATTATCGTGTTTGCGGTATTTGATGAGGTTGCCGCATTCGCGATATTCGCGCCCGAGGCTACATTGGAGGCAGTTACCCCCCCTACTAAGGAAACGCTCATTGCGCTTTGCGTGCCGGTAACGTCTCCAGCAAAAGAACCCGTGACGCTTGTTGCGGACGTTGCCGATGTTGCGGTTGAAGCGTTTCCATTAAGAGACGCTGTGATCGTTCCTGCGCTAAAATTTCCGCCAACTCCTCTCAGCACAAGCGTATTTGCGGTGTTTAAGCTTGTAGCGGCATTAACGACGGATATCCCAGAGGCGATGTTGGCGGCTGTTGCGCCTCCCACTGTTGCAACGGCAGCGCTCCCCACCTCGCCCGATAAATCTCCTCCTACGGGACATACCGAGACCCCAGCGCTTAACAGGGTTATTGTTGCGTCGTCAGTAAGTGTTGGCGTTACGTAACTATCCGGATCGATAACAATATTGCAATTAGAGCCATTTCCTGAAAGAGTCCCTTGTATAATGCTTGATTTTATTTGAAACCCCGGCGTATAGGTTAATGCGGAAGGCGGCGAGAACGTAACATTTCCTAATTGCGCCGCCGTTATTTGACAGCCCAATCCGTCTCCAGAAACGGCAGGTTTTAATGTTCCAAAAGAGATGTTGTCAAATTCATCTCCGGCGTATGAAATTATTGACGCATTATCAAAATAGGCTGTTGGAATATAATTGTCATATGTAAATAAAACGGGTTGACAATTTACGGCTCCCGCCAATGAAAATGTTCCGAATATTCCAACGTTATTAAAACCAATGTTTGGCGAACCGGCGGACGCAAATGTCATCGCGCTAAAATCCAGCGTCATATCGCCATTAATCGTTAAATCTTGTATTTCGGCATTTCCGTTGACGTTGGACTGCCAAGAGTTATCGGGAACAATAGGATTGGAATTATTTAATGTCGCTAAAACTGTTTCTCCTTTGAGTCCAACCCATGGCTTGTAATTTATTGTTCCGCTATCGTTGATATAACCAGAAATGCTTATAACAAATGGGCTCGTGGAGGAGTTTGTCGTTATTTGAGACATGGCGTGAGAAACGGTTGCCCACGGATTAAGAACAGAGCCTGTGCCTGTCGTATCGCTTCCGTCAGAAGAAACGTATTTTACTGTTTTCGTGGAAAGATCAGGGTTTGAATTAAGAACCCTAAACCATGCGCTCCCATTCCACGCTATCCAGTCGCCAACAGAATAGGAAACACCAAGTATTGTGCCCGCAACGCTGATTATCCAGAAGTCCCCCTGAGACGGCGTTAAAGAGGGCACGCTCCCGCCGCTTGCGTCCCAACTTCCCTGCAAATTTAATCCTCCGGCGACGCTTGCAAGCACGCTGTTTAATGTTGTTTTAAAGGTAGTTGCGCCGGAATGCGGCGCGCGCGAGATGAGAAATAAATCAGAAGACTGCAAAACGCCTCCGTCCGAGTAAGAATTAAACGGGTTATTTGCAGAAGGGCGCGCAGGTTTCAATGACTTTTGAGAAAAGATGCTTACCACTTTTTCTGTAATTCTGCTAATGATCTCATCTTCTTTTTGTTTATCAATTCCAAAAACTTTATCTTTCATAAAAACCTCAATTATCGTCAATTAAATAATTTCCGTCGTCATCGCCAATGTTTAACCCGTTGTCATCGACAAGAAAATTTGCGCCGGCAGGAGGAGGGGCGAAATCGGGAAAATTCAAAACGGTAACAAGAATCGCGGATTTGCTTGATAAGGATTTTATCGGTTGACTCATCTAATTTCCTATTGCATAAAACGCCACAGGAATATTTGTTGTTTCTCCAAATGGATTTGCCGGAGTGCATGAAAGATCAAATGTAAATCCTGTCTGTGTAACATTATATACCGATACGTTTATTCCTCTCGTTGTTCCAGCCATCTGATTATTTGTTGCAAGACATACAAAACAATTGTTTGGAAAAGCAATCGGAAAAGATGGCGAAGAGGTTGAAATATTTCCCCCGCCAGTTACAGGGGTTGTAGCCGTAAGCCACTGCATCAACAGTCCGCCGGGAAAATATTGATATCCATTTGCTGCGATTGAGTTTTGCATTGAAGCTTGAAGAACATACCTTGCGTCAGCGGTTGGCTCGCTTATCTTTTGATTAAGATTCTCAAGGATGAAAGGAGACGCCGAATATTCGGCTATATCGCCTGACATAATTTGCGTCTGTCCGTTTGCGCACGTGATCACCCACGCGCCCGTATAGCCCACATCTGGAGAAGGCGGAACCTGCGTGCCTGTTGTTGCGGGAATGCCAGCCTTAAGCCCGTATATAAGATTTCCGCGTCTTGTTGTATAAACAAGCGCGGGCGACGAACCAAAAAACGGTCTGTTTTGCTGATCTGAATCCACATCCTGATAAATAACCTGAATAAGATAATCAATGCTTTGTCCTGGCGTTAAAGGCGGCGTAATTGCGATTGTTGCAGGATCAAGCATTATGCCGCCTTTTAAAATCTGATGCGTCGTATCGTCCGGCAATATTCCATACGCGGTATTATCAATGTTTTGAATGCTGTAAATTTCTCCGGGATTAAGCGTTACGTTAAGAGAAGCGGGTGAAGTTGGAATGCAGCTTAAGTTGTTAATCCAGGGACCGTTTCCCAAAACCGCCTGCGCAAGCTTAGCGACGGATATCATTTGAAAAAGATTGGAATAGCATATGTCGTATGCGCTTGCTTGTTCGCCCAAATAGGCAATTGCTCTATCCATTTTTGCTCCTCAGTCTGAAAGCGTTACGTGCATTAAAGTGCCAGCAGCTTTTGTAATTTCAATTGTGTTTAAAATTTCTTCATCCGTTATGCAGGGATTTGTAATGTTTCCAGCCCCGTAATAACTGACTTCATCGTAAAAATATGTTTGATCAAGAAAAATGGAGTTATTTGAAGTTGGCGGCAATGGTCTATATGCCGTTATCCATGCCTGATATGGCGCATTGCCGCCAGACCCGTAATACATGTCTTCATCGTAAAAAGAAACGTCATAAAATCCAGAATCATAAAATTCTTCGTAAACGATTGGCGTTCTTCCCGTAATATCCGTTATTCTGTTTATCATGTTTTGCCGCGTGACGCGTGGGGCGAGCAATAACTTTAATATCAATGCGCGAAACGATGAATCGCCTTGATTTGGGCATCTTGTGAGGATATCCCCAAAAAAATCCTCTGCCGTAAAATCAAGAAAAATATCTGTAGAGGTTTGTATTCTGGTTTGCGCCTTTACGTAAACGAGAAGCCCATAGATAAAGTAGGCGATGCTCGCAAATCCCGTAAAAACGCCATATAAAACAGGGTTTTCGTTTTGATTAAACCATGGCGCTGAATACTGGAATAAAAAATTAATAATATCTTCTTCAGAGGTTGATCTCATTTTAGCTCACGATAATATTAACTGCGCCAACATAGGCGCGCTGATTAAAGCCGCATGCAATATCAGAAGTCGCTGAATTTAAAAGCAGTCCCGTTGCCTCTATAACGCCTACGGAAGAGTTATAAATGACCTGATAAATCTGCGTGAAGATGACGGATTGCGCTATCTGAAGACTTGCAAAGTATGCGCTAAGCCCATTTTTAATTTGCGTCAATAGCGTTGGCTGATCGTAAAGCGGGTTTAGGCTTACGGTCACCGCTATATTAACCGTTAATACAGTAACCGCATATACGCCTATTTGAATGCCAAGCGCCCTTGTCATGTTAAGCTTTTGATAAACGGAATTTATGAGAGAAGACGGCGGCGATCCAGACCCGTCGTCTATGATAATTGTGTTAAGTCCAAGCTGCGGGTTTCCTATATTATTTGTATTTTCAGCGATATTGTAAAATATTGAAGGCGTTCCGTTTGTGATCGCTGTTTGATACGCCAAAAGCGTTGCAAGACTTAATGAGTTAATATACGGAATAAATCTTTGTCTATAATCATTATCGCTTTCCTGATCCGCGCCATTTGTAAACGCATCGGGATTATTAACCGAATCAATGCCAGGGATATTGCTTGATATCTGATTAATGGCGCCCGCGCTTACATTTCCCGACGTTCCCGCCAAAAATGCGATAACGGGCACAGAAATATCAACAACGCTTGGCGCGAGAACATAAGCATTCAATGAAGGATTAAAGTTTATATTTGTAGGGTCGGGATAAACGTAAAACTGAATATCGCCGGCGGAAGTTTGTACAGCTGAAGTAACCGGAACAGTCGCCTGATTTGTGGCGGTTATTCTTGAGAAGACGACCTGTCCTGACGCAAACTGCGCTAAATTTCTCGGAAAGTTGAATTGCGCATAAAAAGAATCCAAATCAGAGCCCGTACTTGAAGATGCGCGCGTCAAGGCGGCAACCTGAGAAACAATTCCCTGCATCCAGAGCGCAACGCCGGCGTTGCTTTCAACAATAGATAACAATACGGAACCTTCCGGAAATTGCATGTTTGGATTGTTTGCCTGCATAGAGGCAACCTGATCAGAAACTATCCGATCATAGGGTTTTGTCGTTAATGGCATCTAATAGTTCACCGGAAAAGAAACGCTGACGGGATTTTTGGTCAAAGCGCTCGTATAAAATATATCGCACTGCAAAATATTGTTCCCCAACGGCGTAAAATCAATCTGCGGAGAGGGAAATTGGGAAACGCCGCTTTCCATAAAAATATTGGAAATAATAATTGTCTTTATATAATCAAAGTTTGAAGAACTTAACGCTTCCCCGATAAATCTTCCGATACCTGCGCCGTATTTCGGATGCCATATGTAAGTTCCCGGATTTGTTAAAAGTCTTCTCACAATCAATTCATTGGTCAATTCATCTCCGTCAGAGACCATCAAGTCCCCTTGAGAATTAAGAATGAGATCATTTCCAAAAAATTGCTGAAGCTGCATTATTGTGCCTTTAAAACGCTGGTAAGCTCTGCGCCGGTCATCTGATAAGGACGGTCGGGGGGCGCGCCACCCCCATGCGTGTGATTATTGTAAAGATTTTCAAAAGCCGCATTTACAAGACTTTGAAGCGACCCCCCATTAGAAAGATTGATTGCAGGCGATGAAATGACCGCTGATGCGCTGGCATTAACGGAGGCGTTTTGACAATTTATATTGATGTTTCCAGACGCCGCAATATCAACATCCCCATCATTTTTTATTTTAATGAAAGAGCCTGATGGATGCACAATCCACCACTCTCCTGCCGGAACAGAAGGAGGAACATCTTCGCCGCTGTAAATCTTTCCGACCACGATCCCGCTATTTAGGCTTCCTTCCTGAAATACAACAATCACTTGATCATCGATATTCGGTGCGCCCACTAATCCGTAGAAGCTTGTCGCAAGAGGAATCCATCCGGTTTGACCGCTCCCCGGCGCATCTGCGTCTTCAGGCTGTAACGATACCTTGACTGTGCAATCGTCTGGATTATAGGAGGTCACCAGTCCTATTCTTGTCTGAGAATTCAAATTTTGACCAATTGCGCCCTGAAAGCGCATTGAGTTCAATAATGCGTGCACTAAAAAATAACCTCGCTATTGGGAGAGTGATTTTTGGCTTCAATGACCATTCTAAAATCGGTTGGCGTTATCTCGCGATTGATGCTGTAAGTAAAGTAAATCTGATCAAAATCCGTATTGGTACCCGAAAGCTTAATGACGCTTGTTTTTTTTAAGCTTACATCCGGGATAATCTCTGCTTCGATTTTTCTTTCATGCTGACTTTTTTCTCTTAAATATTGCTGTGCAAGATTAAGCGCCTGTTCTTTTGAAAGCCCGGGCTTTGTATAGGTATAAACTTGGGCGTCTCCTATGGGCTGCGCCTGAGAAGCCAAAAAAGTTTTTTTGTTTGGCGTTCTACGAACGCGCACGTTAAAAGCCTTCTTTGATGCGTTGTTCCAGCTTCTGACGATAACAATTACGTCTCTTGCAACAGTTAGGCTTCTAAAGGCATTAAGGCTTATCCCATTAAATGACGTATAAGCCGCTTCGCCATCATTGAGCGCCTGATTATACCGAATAAGATAAGGCGTATCGTTTTGAGAAGGCGCAGGGTGAAAATGCAGCGTTGTACCTTCTATGTAGGCGATAAAATTTTCCTGCTGAGAAAGAAACGTAATCAAGTCCCATTCTGGAAGCTCTGCGGTCATTGCCGCTCTATCCCCCGCATAATAAACGCCCGCCAACGTATTTGTCGGCGTAACGTCAGAAGATAATCCCTGCTCTTTCGCAAATTTTTGCACTATTTGTGAAGATGTGAGATTTGGAAATTTGTTTGTGGTTTTATTGTCTATAAATTTTGCCGTCAAATCCCTTCCCGTTAAGATATATTTCCTGTTGACAAAATCAATCTCTACTTCATCAACCTGTCCTTCTATCAGGCTCGTTAGTTGATCTTTTGTATAATTATTTACGTTTGCCGGAAATCCCACGTAAATCTGCGCCATAATTGCGCTTTCTGAAGAAAAATACTGCTGACTCAATTGCGGATTTTGACCGCTTATAGGAAGCTCAAGACTAAAGGTATCGGCTAAGAAGTTTGTTGTAGAGTTTACTTGCGCTTTTATAAAATTCGCGGAAATTCCGTTAATCGTTACAATTCCTCTGGGTTTTCTGGCGATAGACTGAAAAGATATTTTGTTTTCAAACACTTAATATGCCCCCGCTTGGAGCCGAAGGCTTGGGAGGAATGGTTAAGCTCAAAAGAGAGGAAATGTTTGGCGTAAAAAATCCATTTTCGTCTCTCATTTGAAAAGAATTTGCGTCAAGTATTTCTGTCCAGAGCGTTGCGTCTCCATAACTTTGGGATGCTATAGCAAAAAGATTTCCGGACGCAGTCGTTAAATTATTCCCCTGATTGATCAATAATTGAGAATTAAGATTTTGCTGAATTACGTTTAATATATCTATCAGATGATAAAGGTTTGAAAGCTCTATCTCATTTTGCGCAGACTGATATAATGTATTTTGGACTAAAGACATTTTAACTTACCGGGATTGAATTTATCACGCTATCTATTTCAGAAACTGCGCCGGATATTGCATTGCTGATAGATGATATTTCAGAAATTGTTAGATTGTTTAAATCCTGTGCTGCTTCAATTGCAAGACCGACAGCGCTTATCTTTCCAAGAACGCCGCCTATCGACAGAAATTGCGCCAAATCCAGAGCCTCTGTGTAGGCAGATTGTATGGCGTCAGAAAAAGATATGGGGATTGCAATATTAACCGGAATGGTTAAATCCTGCACGACGGTCAGCGTTATGGAATAGTCAATCTGGTAACCTATTCGCATGGTAAATTTAAAGCTTTTTACTATCACATTATAATTAAAAGCGGAATAGGAAAAAGAGACCTGATCGCCGTTTGCTCTTAGCGTATCCAGATATTTTACGCGGGCAAGCGAAAGTATTCCCGTAAATAGACCGCTAAATACGATATCGTCATCAGATCGTCCAAGCGTATCAACAACGCGAAGACCGCCAACGCATTGCGTCACCTTTTCAAGCTGCTCGCCACCTCCATTGATGCGCTGAGGCACTTCGGTCGCATTGAAAATAATCTCGCCAAGTCTTACGATGATCATTAAAAATTGTATCCCGGGTAATTATTCATGTTAGAGCCAAGATTGAGATTTGAATTGAAAGAGGAGCCGTGCGCAGGCTGTCTATTAAATTCCCTCGATTGCGCTTTTGTCACGGATGAAGATATCTGTCGCCCATCCAGAAATATATGATTATGAATGACGGCATGATTTGACTGCGCGCCTCCCGCATCGAATCCGAATTTTGACTTTACCCAGTCCTCCGCAGATGAAGCGCCGGATTTTATCGCGCCCCAATGCTTATATATTTCATAAGCCGCAATCCCTATGGCGGTTAAAGCAATCGCAAGTCCGCTAAGCGGCGTAAGAAGCGGAATAAGCGCAAGCCTTAATACTTTAAAGCCTGCGACAAGTCCCTGACCGGCGGCGCCCACTAAAAGAATAGAGCCTACAGCAACCATTGAAGAAAATAGCGCAATAAATCCGAGCGCAAGCGTCTTTGCAAGCATGGGATGATTCTTTAGCGCGAGCGCAAGAATATTTAGACCATGTGTTAGTGTTATCATGCCGGACATAATTATCGGGAGCGCACCAACTGTGAAAGCTGTTTTAAAGTTTTCCCACTGCGCTGAAAATGCGGTTTTTATCGTATTTGGATCGTTGGATATCGCCATTCTATAGGCTTCCATTGGATTTCTGGCTCTTTGAATCAATCCCTGATCTCGATAAATTTGTTGCGCTTTCAGGGCATATTGCAATACGCCAAAAATTGCGGTAACCGATGCGCCGCGCATCGCGTCTCCAATCGCAAGGGATAGCTGATTTTTTGTAAGATTATCGCCGTATTTTTTTCTGATGGCGGGCAACAAAACGCTTTGAACGTATTGAAATGGGTCAGATTGCGCAAGACCTACCTGCCTTACGTGCTCACCCTGCATCAATTGAGTGCCGCGCGTGCTTGTTTTAAGTCCCGCATGAGAATCTATGAGTCCAAGTCCTATCATTCCCTGAAGCGCAGCCTTTGTCATGATCCCCTGAACAAAGAATTTATAAAACGCCGCTATTGACGTTCCGAAACCGCCGCTTGATCCGCCGCCTCCTGTCCCTTTCATCTGCTGCATCAGGGTTGGCAATTCTTCATACAGAAATCTGTTTGAAAGTCCGGGAACGCCTTGCCTTCCGTATTTGAAAAGCATCTGATAATCCTGAGGAAGCACGCGTCCCTGTGTTGCCATGATGACTTTCGCCATCATTTCCGCCTGCGCGTTAAATTGAGCACTGCTATTAACCGCGCCTCGAATATCGAGCGCCTTCGCCAGAGAATAAACAAGATTTTCTGAATTCTGACTTATTGATCCGTTTGAAGATGCGCCAAGCACGCCTTGAATTCTTGCAAGTTCCGGCAAATATTTTATGGCTTCATCGGATTTGCCGAATATGTTTCTCAAATCCATAAAGGTTTTGAGGTTTCCGACCGCCGTGCTTGTAATGACCGTATTCGTTGTTTTCCATGCCGTACTTATCGCTTGCGCAATCTCCTGATGCTTAAGCCCAGCCATATTCATGATATTTAATTGGTGCGCGTATTCTTCTGCTGGCTTTAAAGCTTTTGAGATCATGCCCAAACCTAAAAAACCTGCGCCTCCGATGCCTGCGCCGATTATGGCTATCCTTTTTATTCCCTCAAGCTTTTTTTGAAACCTGTCCGCTTCTTTTTGCAGTATTCCAAATTGCGCAGACATGCCAAGCAACGCTTTGCTGACGCCATCATGCAGGGCAACTTTTACGGCAACCTGATAAGCCTCAAACGCCATCGTTATTCGCCTTGCGTTTCAAAATCATACCCCAGAGATTCATGTATTCTATTTCCGTTTTGATAAAATCCTGAAACCACAGCGATGCCAAGCGTTTTCTGAATTTTCTTTTTATTTCTGAAGGCTGCGGGTCCAATAACAGGGCGCATCGGCATTTTTGATGTTCCAAACTCAAACCATGCCGCTTTTTGAAGCTTTGATCCGATAACCGCCTCTAACGCGCCTACCTCATACTCTATCGAATCCCTATATTCTCCCGTTCTCAAAAGAGGGTTATCTGGAGGGGAATAGCCAAGACTTTCTTTTTGAGAGACAGTGCTTTCAGCAAGCGGCGCCCACGCTGGAAATGCGCCAACCGATTTCTGATAATGAGAAATCTCGCTTTTGGCTGTTTTCTGAATGCCTTTGGCGACAATTTTTAATCCTTCCCGCATAGCCGTGAGTTCCGCAGGAATAATGCTCAAAAGATGTCTTGAAAATTGTCCGGGGCTAAAAATTTTCATTTTTCATTCTCCTTTTCAAACTCCCATTTGCTAAAGTTAAATTTTCTGCCGTCAAGCTCTGAAAATATAATAGAAAAAGAAACTCTTTCGACTTCATCAAGACTTACGGCTACATCAAAATCCATACCATTTTTAACAAGCCAAAGCGTTTGCCGCATCGGCTCGAAATTAACTATTTTTTTATTTTTTCTTTTTCTTCCTCCTCTGAGGCGCGCGCCGCAAACTTTTCATTAACGGCAATAATCACGTCATCAACCGCCTCATCAAGACGCTGAATTAACGCCTCCACTTCGCTCTTTTTGTTTAAAGAAACCGGAATTCCGTCAATTGACTGCACAAACATAAGCGGCAATACCATGCGCATGTAGACCTCGTTTTTTGATGAATCTCCCATCATTTCAACAAGGCGATATTGCATCAAAACATTTGGCTTTTTAAGCGTTATTTTCCTTCCTTTTTTGTCTTCTATGACTGTAATCTGTGCAGCTGATTTTATAATTTCCTGTGTCGGCGACTCTATCGCGTTAAATGCTGCGTTTTTAGTTTCCTGCATCTTTAAAATCCCCTGATTTAAGTTAATCGTTCAAATCTTGAAAAGTACCCGGAAAGCTTTTGTCTAATAAGTTCGTTTCCTTTTCTCATGCCAAAAGTATCCACTTTAAGCTGAACATTGGTGTAGATATTTTGCGAAACCGATCCGTTGACTTCGGTAATGGTTTCATGGATTGTGCCGCCGGGGATATTTGTACCGGCATACCATTCTGCCTCAAGTAAAGACCAGTATTGCTCAACCTGCGCATCTGTTCTTGCGATAGTCATGTCAAACATGCCGCCCTCAAATACCATATAGGGCGTAATGATGCCGCTTACGCCAAGAAACTTATCAACCTTTGCGTCAGGCTTTGCTTCAAAATCTTCGATGTAATCGGGCGAGAGCAAAAACTGAAAGGCAGGCAGCGTTATGACAAGCGATACGTCTCGCGCAACCGTTAAAGGACCTGCGGACATGTTTTTCTCCTAAAAAAGTTTAAAAATTAATTGACGGGGGCGCGGATAACAGAATTTAATGAAGGCACGCCGTTTTGAAGATTAACGATAAAGTTCCTGATAACGGCGTAATCAACCACCTGAATATCAGCCTGCATGTATCCCTCTGAAACGCGAATCGATGGATTGTTGGAAGAATCCAAAATGACGCTAAACGCCTTTGCCGCCTGCGTCGGAAAATTAACGTCTCCAATGTAACCCAATTGATAAAGAGACAAAAGAAATGAGCGAATCGCGGCGGCTGCGTCATTTCGTACAGTTGGATTTTGAAGCTGACCGATATATGCGCCTATCGCGGAAGCTATAGAATAAGCCAGATAATTCGTAAGACGCGTAAAGGCATCCATTCTTTCAAGCGCATTGCTTGAGGTATTTTGACCCGTCTGAAGCGCAAAATAATTTCCTCCAGGAGAAGGGTTAAAGATAAAATCAAGACCATTTGAACATGCAAAGACAATATCAGCTTGCGTGTACGGCGTGCCGCTCATCGTGGTTTGCGTGGCGACAATTCCAAGCAATTGCTTGTTAAGCAATGAGTCGTTTGGGGCAAGCGCAGAATAGGCTCCCGCTACAAATCCCTGCGGAGAAATAAGCCTCGTGACGTTGTTAAAAGAATCAAAGAAGTAGCACCAGTCGCCCACCAAAAACTTAACGTTATAATCATTAAGTCCCGCAGTATTCTTAGCGGTTTGCGCTTGCGAAAGCGTTTGACCGGGAGGACCCACGAGCATCATAAATGACCCTTCAGAATCTCCATACGCCTGCTGCGTTGGATAAGTAGACGGCGTATCCAGATCAACAAGAGAAACAACGCTTGCCTGACTTCCGCGCAAGGCGTACATACCGCTGCGAGGGGATGTATCAAGCCCTATCATGTCCGCAGCCGTTATTGAAGAAGCCCCGTCCGTGCCTCCGGAAAGCGTATAAGATGCTATCGCAGGCGCAGCGGTTGAACTTCCCACTGTTGCAACAATAAGGCGAGAAGGTCCGCGAACGCTGTTTTGACCCATATTGATGGCGGCGACGATATTTGCCCAAAGTGTTGCCCCGCTTCCTGAGATGTTATCAAATATTTCGGTGATCGGATTATTTGGCATAGCGACGGTTACTTTAAAAGTGTTCTGCGCAGAACCCTGACTTAATATTACACTGATAGTATTTCCAAGAGAGCCGGTGTAAATGGCGGTGACGGTCATGCCGGTGACCGGCGTTGGAGTTGTGACGTCCAAAACAGTTGCGCTTGCCGCCGTGTCCGTGCCGTCTGTGACGCGAACGCCCAAAATATAGCTTGCGAAATTTATTGTTGCGGCGTTGACGAATGTGCCCAAGTCATACTGTCTTGCGACTGGATAGCCAAAATTTCTCACAAATTCATTCATGCTTCCGCAAATGACGGGCGTGTTGACGGCTCCCCACGTTGCGCTGCCCACCGCGCCAATAATATTGGTTGGCACCCCGTTAATCGTGGTAACGGCGGGAGGCTTTATCTGAACAATTGCGCCGGGCGCTAATATTGCCTGTGTGTTTAAACTTCCATAGGGAATAACCTGAGCCATTTTATTTACCCTCTTTTGATTGAGAATTGTTTAGCTTAATAACATGCTTTGGAAACTTTTTAAGCGCGTTTTCCATTTCTGTCGGTTCTTTTATTTCATCGCCTCGCCTATAATTGTTAAACGCTTCCTTAACAATGACTCTAATGCCTTTTTCCACAATAACCCCCTAAGATAGTGTATTGACGATTGAAATATTGGATATCGTATCCGAGATAGACGGACACTCCATGCTTACAGTGGTCGCATACTCTATTTTGAACATGAGATCGCGACGATAAATTGAATAGGTTTTTTGAAATTCCTCGTGATCTTTTATGCCGGCATAACAAATCATTGCGTAATAATTGTCTGTCGGCACAAGGAATCTTCTAAGTTCTCCAAGAGAAGATTCAAGCGCATCCGAAATAAGCGTTCGGTTGTTTCTGCTGTTTGACCATGTAATAACGCTAAAGATAATTTCCTGTCTTTTTATTTCTTTTGAAGCCATTCCGTAAAACGTTACGCGGGGAATTATGGAGTATGCGTCAGGTATCGTTATCGTATTGCTTTCAGAAAAAGCGGACGGAATGAGCGCCGCCGTATTTTCGGCGATAGATTCAAGCGTATCCGATTCCTGCAAGAGATAGGCGTATCCTATGCCGTTTACGATAATCATGACTCCTTGAGGGACGCTTACCGTACCGGTTATCGTTATCACGTTATCAGAGAGTGTTAAAACAATCGTTGGCGAATTTGTTTGTATTGTTTGCCAGTCTTCTCTAAATCTTGTCGTGTTTCTTGCCGCGCCCTGAGGAAATATCGTCACGTGAGAATTGTTTAGTTGAAAATCCGCCTCAAATGCAGGAGGTACAGGCCACCCCGCATATATCCTTATATTATTGACGCTTGGAACGATGGAGGGATTATCTATGCCATTGGGGTATAAAATCCCCGTAACGACATTAACAAGCGTATCTTCTATATCCGAAAGATTTGACATGCTAAACCTGTACCGAAACGGCAAGACATCTAAATCCAAGAGACGTTTTTTCAACAGAGGTTAAAGCAATGCGAACGCCCCTGTCGTCATCCATAAGATCGCCTATTCTTGGCTCTACATCCGGCAATGCTGGAATATAGACTATATAAGCGGGTTCTCCGGTATCAAGCGGCAAAGAAAAATCATTTTTATTCCTTTTCCCCGTCGCCTGCAAAATGCCTACTGGGCAGTTTTGCAAAATCTGAATAATATTTGTTGAGTCAAATCCGCCGTAACTGTTATTGCCGGCGGAATAGGTTTGATTTGGTCTTATAAGAGAAACCATTCTGTTGCATTCTATTCCGTTTGTTGGAACAATCGGCTCCATCTCGTCAACATAAAAAGTAAACTGTTCGTTTTGTAAAAAGTCGTAAGGCTCGAGCGTCGTTCTGTCTACGACAAGCTGCCAAATAAGATTGCCAAACTTATTGGCTTTCATGTAATTCCATGAAACGTTTTGACTTAAATAAACCTGACCTACGTTGTTCAGCGGATCAAGCGGATTTATTCCATTTGACGCGCGATAAACATTCGTCAAAATTCCTATTTTTAGCGCGCACTTTCCATAGCCATAATTTACCTTTTCCTGAACGTAGGAATAACTAACCATTTCACACGTAAAGCCTGACTGAGCTTCCCGGCGGATAAATTGATTTTATGCCGAAGAAATTGCAAAGTTGCTGCCTCCACCAGTTATAATTATTTACGCGCTCAGCAAGCTCAAGCTTGTTTCTGTACCAAACGGCAGCCTGAGAAGTGTCTGAATTGTCTCGAACTCCGTAAATATCTTGCTCAAGCTGCCTTAAATTCGGCAAAAAATTGTTCTGTAATACAGTGATTTCCGCATCCGACAGATTGTTAAATCGATACTCTACCAGAAGATATTGCTGCGTATAGCGATAGCCAAATCCAGGCGAAAGCGTATCTCCAAAAATGGGAAAACCCATGAATCTTCGCAAATCTGTCTTATCGGTATCATCCAACACGTTCGTAAATCTCTACATCCGCTTTTGATTTTATTAGTTCATCTATCAGCGATTCATCCGTCGTATACTCTCCAGCCGCAAATATCTGATTATAGGTATGGTAGGTATTTGCGCCCCATGATTTGGAGTGAACATGTCTATTTGCAAACAAAACAAGACGAGTCCTTTTATTTTTATTATCAAGCTTATTGGAAATCCGAAGCTCGACTGCGCGCTCTCTATCAAGTTTTTTTGCCATAAAAAATATCCTTAGGTAGCTGTTTCAATGACAACGGCGCGTTTGTAGTAAGCATTTGAGGCGGTCGGGATAATTGAGCTTGTGGTGCCCACATCCGTTGGGACGGTATATCCGCCAATCCAGTTTGAAGTCTGAGAGATTATTTGACCGAGCCTATCTAAAGGACGGCGCATATAAAGAAAGATATCCTCATATCCGGCGACAATCCCTCCGACATCGCTGTTAGAGATATCCGCAAATCCGTCTTTTCTTGCCATTTCAAGAATAGCGTCTTGACCCGCCTCAAAATGACCCTCAACCAGACATTCCGCTCCGCAAACAATAGGACGCTGAACCGTCACGCCAACCCCATTGCCGGCAGGCTGAACAAAAGCTTCCGTGGTTTCGATGAACCGCATATCCAAAAATTCAGTCACGCGAAGTTTTTTGTAAGCGGGGTCTTCGGTACCAACACCGCGGTTCAATATCTGGAATTCAGGATCGTTATAAAGCTGAACCATGGAATTCGGCGCAAGGTAAATATTATAAAATCCATTAAGCGTCGGCACCCCATTGCTTCTTAAAAGACCTACGGCGCTGAAAAGAATAGGCATTGAAAGCGTATCGCCGGATATTAAAGCTGCGGTTGTCGCTCTTGCGTTAGGTCTTAAAATAGTGGGCGCAAAATTACCAACCACAGCATTTCCGGCGGTTCCGTTTGCTACACTGATTGCGGCGGATGCGGTAATTGTGCCGGATTGGCCGCCGGTAATTGCTGCGCTTGACGTGTTTGTGCCGTCAATGGTAAAGGAAACGATATTGTATGCGCTTCCGTTAATGGTGACTGGCAGAGGGTTTGTGTTGCTGATCGGCGTGACTATTCCGCCGACAACGACAGTTTGAAATCCGCGCACGTCATCCACGTTGACGGTTACGTTTGGAGAGCCAAGCGTTACGGTGATTCTGGTATTGCCTGACATGTATGCGTTAAAAAGGGCTTGTTTTGAAAGCCTATCAGTTGTCTGAGAAGAAGCGTATCCCAGGTTATAAGTATTTTTTAACAAAAACCTTGCGATTGTGGTTTCATCGTCGATAAGATTTATGTCGGGCGCAAGCTGGGCATACTGATTGATGCCAAGCGTATACTGTTCTGAAGTGTAATTTTGAGCGGTTAACCCGTTATCAAGATTTGTATTTGTTGAAGGATCAAGGGGCGTAGTATTTGGGATCATTAAGCCTACGCGGGTTTGCGTGATTGTATCACCGATTCGTCCCGGGAAAACAATGCGCTCAGCTAAAAGTCTGTATTTTAGCGAAGATTCAAGAGGCTTTTGAAATTCTTTTTGCAGAAAATTCTGCTGTATGGCGTTTATAACTGCTTGTGGTAAAGGACCGAATCCCATGGGTAGTCTCCAATTAGAAATTGATTAAATTTAATTTCCGATTGGATATCTATCTTTTCGGGTTGGCGACCTGGCCTTTTTGTAACTTTTAGAATCTATCTGTATCGTTTAGTTAAAAGTCTCTTTTTTGCTTCCGAATATTCTGAATCTGTCATCGCAAGCGCATCGGGCTTTTTATTTTCAGGAGAATTTTTTATTGATGAATTTGTAGACGTTAAGGTTCTTTTTTCTTCCCCAAAAAGGAAAGGCTTTTTTTCCTTAAGCTCAGATATCTTATTTTTAACGACTTCCCTGTCTATAGAGCCGTCTTCTGATATCTTTATATCTTCAATATCTATAAGCTTTATCAAATCCGTATCTTTAATGCCAAAAAGAACAGCCTCTGTTTTAACTTCAGCCTCGACTATCCTTTTCTCAAAAGAAGTTAATTTTTGAACCCGAGAATTTAAAGTTTCCTTTTCGGATTCAATGGTTTTTATTTTTGAATCAACTTCTGATTTATACAGATCAAATTCTGATTTTACGGCTTTATGCTTAAGACGATTTGCTTTTGCTTCTTCTCTAAGTTCCCTTATCATTTCCATTGATTTTGAGTCAAGCTTTAAATCTTCATCTCTATTATTTTCTCTTGAATCAGTATGGGCTTCAGCCTTTTTTGAATCTTTTACATCTGTTGCATCTGCGTCAGACATAATAAATTACCTCATAGGTTAATGTTTTCTTTAATCTGCGGAGACTGATCTTTAATTTCTTGTTTGTCTTTTTCTATTGCCGTTCTTTCCGCGCCAACATCCGTGATATTGTATTTTTGAGATATTTCTTTGGTGGCGGTTTCTCTGCTTAAAATCTCTGCGTCCGCTAACGTCTTTAGCGTATTGGCACACGCTTGCTTTTCTTCTTCCGTTTCCTCATAAAAAGAAGGCCAGTCAAGCATGAGATGATCGCAACAGGAATCACAATCAATTTTAGAGTCTCTTCCAAATTTTTCGATGGATTCGCAGGATTCTATTTTTAATATCATTTGATATATTTTTTTAAGCCCCAAATCCCCATAAGATACTCTAAGTTCGCTCACAAGAGAGATGATCGCTTTATTTAAAATCTTTAGCGCGCGCCCAGAATGAGAAGACAAAAGCTTATCGGGATTCCCCCGATCTCCTCTGATAACTTCTAGCGCAAATTGTCTAATTTTGTCTACGTAATCGATGACTGCCTTTGTGGCTGACCCATCAATCTGTAAGAGCTTTGCGTCTCCATCTTGACCAAGCATTAATGCGCCGGTTCCCTTGATTAATTGTTCGTTCTCAAGTCGACCGGGGTCTTTTATTACAAGGGTTGGGTCTGAGTTATATTTTAATCCTCTTCCATGCTGACTTAGCTGATAATCAATTTCTATCCCGATATCGATGATGTCCTCGAAAAGACATCTACCGTCTTGAAAGCTTTTGGATTCGTGAGGATTCTTTATCCATACAACCGGAATAAAGCCAAGATTGTGCTGACAGCTTCTTTGCGTGTCTATTAGCAATTTAAAATTATCATCCCCGTCTTCTCCCTTTTCAAAAGGCTGATAATATATCTCGGCGTTATTCGTCCATTCCCTTATCACGCAATATGACTTATTGTAATTTTCCGGCGGTATTTTATATCCGTTTTCAGACAATTCCTCTCCAGAGTAATATATTTTTTCTCTCAGAAAGGAAAGCGTATTTTCATCGCAATCTTCAAAGACCGGAGAAAGATATTTTGTTTTAAGTATCTCGTATAAATATTTTCCTTTTATATATTTTACGATAATAGCAACGCTACCAACCGCGCCGCTTCTCACCGCATTAATCATTTTTAGCTTTAATGAAGACTGATCGGCTATTTTTTCCAAAACCGCCGCCGTTCCCGAATGATTGCTTTCGTCGCATTTTACTGATGGAAAATGATTGTCTCCAAACAAAAAAGAGCATATCTGTGAAACAATGACGGCATAAATATTAAAAATAATGCTTGGCTTTCTTTCGCAAAGGGGAACATAACCCGAAGAGCCGTTGTATTCCATATAAAAAGGAGAAAGATTATCGTAAATCTCTCCATTCAAAAACATCTCAAAAACAGAAAGCCGTCTGGCTCTTTCTGTATAATAATCCGGAAACGAAAGCTGAAATCTTTGACAAATACCGTCTATCTTCATTTTTTCTTTTTTCTAATCTTCTGAAGCGTTAGAGCAAATCTCGCTCTTTGTCCTACTTTTCCTTTCTTTTTGGCGGCCGCCTTTATTTTTGCGATGGGAATTTTTTTTCCTTTTTTAATCTTTAGGTCTTTATGAAGCTGGCCAGGTTTTTTGATTGCTCGCTTTATAAAATTCGCCATTTGGTTTTATCTCCCAAAAGTGTTTAAATTTCTGTCTGCATGCGCAGAAATCTCTGGAAACGCAAAAGCGTAAGCAAGGGAATCCGCCTTATCTGGGCTTCTTCCTATTCTTTTTATAATGTCATCCTTATCTTCTATGAGAATACCGCGGCTTCTAAAATCCCATCTTGCGGCACAGAGGTCTGCAAGCAATTCTCTGTCGTCAGGAAGACAGACGTCGTCTCCAGATGCGGGATCAAGCATCTCTCTTAATGTCCAGTAAGCTTCCGCGCGTTTATTGTAAAAAGAAAGCATTTTTGTTCTGTCTGTTCGCGATGAAGAATGCGCACTGTTAAATCCGAAAATCATCGATTTTTGTCGCGGGTCGTTTTGAAAATGCCGACGTAAAGCGTCATAAACGGACGATCCTACGCCAATAACGTCAACAAAAACGTGACAATTATTTTTCATTTCTTTTAGAACAAGATGCGAAACGGCATCGCCATCCGGCGTATTCTTGCCAGGATAACAAATCTGTTTTTCAACGTAATTTAGATATCTTAATGTAATAACGGTCTTGTCTGAACCGCCTCTCGCTACGTCAACGCCAATAGAGGTGATTTGAGAATCCGGTCTTTTTCTTTCTTTTCCTCTTTCTTGCGCGATTCTTACCCATTCCGTTGGTATGACCTGCCAATCATCGTCCTCTCTTCCTGCGCCAAAATCCCCATAAAGCATCTTTGAACGAAGCGGCTCAGGAAGAGATTGAAGCGTGGATTTATAGCCAGATTCCAATAGATAAGGATTGTCATTAACTGTTCCCGGTATAAAAGTCCTGCTTTTTGGAGAAATAAGTTCATTTTTTTCATAAAATGGTTCTCCCGACTGGCATTCAATGTCCTCTCCTTTTATTGTCGTAAAATACCTAAGTTCTCCCGGGCGCGCTGGATTTGGATGATGTTCATCAATCCATGGAGACCAGTATTTTATGACCCAATCTCCCTCGGCGGTGGTTGGCGGGTTTCCTGCGCACACTATTCTCTTTCTTTGAGACTTATCCGTGCTCCTGAGCCATCCGCACAAAAACCTGAATTGCGACTCATGATAGTGCGTTATCTCATCAAATCCCTTAAAATCATGCGCAAGACCCTGAAATTTGCTCTCACTGCCCAAATGAGCGCACGCGCCAAGCTGGATAATGCGCCCATCCTTAAATCGCCAGATATTTTTAACCTGATTAAAAGAGGCTATCCCAGTTTTTTCAAAAATTTCCCGCCCTCTTTCTATTAATCCCTGAAGCTGCGTATATTCTCTTCTAAAGATAATGCTTTTTTGGTGTTCCTTAGAGGAAAGCCCAAGCAGAAGATCGCTTTTTCCTGCGCCTGCGCTGCCTCCATAAAACAAAATATCGGCTTCGCTATGGTATGCTTGCGTTTGAGGTCCGGGCAGCGGCTTCCATTCTTTCTCTATATCATCTAATGCCTCAAGGCATTCAGAAATTTGTTTTTTTTCAAAGGGAGTAAGATTTTCAAAAATATAATCTATGTTCATTTATTTTGGTTTTTATTTTTATTCTCTTTAATTCTATGCTCTACATCTTTTAGGATAGAGCCCAACTTTTCTTTAATTTGCTCATCCGTAAATCTTTCTCTAAGATTCATCTCAATTTCCTGAACCATGTGTTTCTCGCTGTACTTTCTTCTATTTAATCTGGCTGCGCACCACTTTAGAGCATCAACCTGAAGCTTCGCTTTTTCAACAAATCCATTCTTTTGGTGAGGTTCAGCTTCGTATGCAACTGTTACAATTTCCTCTGCAAAACAATCAGCTTGGAACTGCTTAGCCTCAGCGTACATAGACGAAAATTCTGGATATACATTCTTAGATAACCACATTCTAATAGTCTGAACAGACGGAAAATCAGGGTTATTTTCGCAAATCCAGTTTAAACTTCTAACAGTATTTTTAACGGCTTCGCAGATTTTCTCTCCAAGCTTATTTGTATACGGAAAAGGATTGCGTCCTCCCTTGCATCCGTTTTTTTTATTTCTTGGATTTCCCCCCTTCATAATATGGGACCTGCGACCAAACCAATTGAGACCGCCTGCGCTTGCGTCACGCTTGAAATCATCTGAATATAATTAACGCCGACAAAATCATTGGGATAAACGCGGGCATGATTTCCGGCAGCCCCAAAAATAGAAATTGGGTTATTGGTGTAAGCATCCACCAGAGAATAAAAATTAACACCGTCCAGAGAGGCGTTAAACGTAAAATTACAAGCAGTTAAGTTTGGCGGCATCAAAAATCCCAAAATAGAAGCGCCCAACAAGCATAGAGAAGTTGAAGGCGATTGACCGGCGGCAATAGAAACAGAAGGACTGCCGCCATTCACAAGTTTAACGGGATAATTTTGGAGGGTCGCCATTTTTTCGCTCAAAATTTAAAGAAAAAGTTTACACGCTACTGATTTATACAAAAAAATTGATATCATGTCAATTTTTTGATTGTTTTATAAATTCGCAGGAGAATTTTATTGGGCGCAGAAAACTTAAGCATCGATTTGTATGTTGACGAAAGACTTCGCAGGTGGGCAACGTGGAGCGAAAAAAATTTGACCGGAGGTCTTGGATTCCCGTCGCGCTCCACGCTTGTCAGAATAATGGAAAGAACGCCAAGACAAGAGACGTTTTCAAAAAATTCGCTATGTTATGAAGACCCTGAAGCCGAAGAGACGGAGGAGGCTATTATCTCTCTTTCGCTTTACCGTCCCGTTCTCGCCAAAACAATCATACTGCGATATACGACCCCAAATTCAAAGATAAAGGAAAAGTTAAGGCTTCAAAACATATCTTATGCGGCATTTCGACAATACCTGAATTCAGCCAAGGCATGGATAGGCGGCGCGCTCATGTGCGGCACAAAAAACAGAAATCTGCCCTCTTAAGGATATTTTTTATCTTTTTTTAAAAATATCTTCAAAAACCTCTTGACAAACACGACAAAATGTCGTATTATTGTTTTGTGATGTTGAGATTTTAACTTTTAGGGAGATGAAGCAATGAGCATATTTTCAAAAGCGAACTACACCACAGAAACCTTGAGCATATTTTCAAAAGCGAACCACACCACAGAAACCTTTCAGATTGCCTTTCCGCTTGCAGACGGATTTGAGCCTCTAGGATGCGAACATGAGACGCTCGAAGAGGCAAAAAATTTTCAGGCAAAGATTAAGCCAAAAACAGTAATCTT
>Ga0335073_10000932_pt1 | contig 38602 bp, 50 predicted proteins | sample Lox_Sample_22_FD_207093 | JGI IMG/M metagenome (GOLD analysis project Ga0335073, IMG submission 207093) | Soil microbial communities from Loxahatchee National Wildlife Refuge, Florida, United States - Lox_Sample_2.2 | ecosystem: Environmental > Terrestrial > Soil > Wetlands | place: USA... | reverse complement strand
TGGTACCCCCAGCACCGATTCTGAGACCCGTAAGAACCCATCCCGAGGTTGAGGTGCAACCCCCAAAAGCATTTGCTGAGCAGCTTCAAGGACGCAATACGTGAGCAATTCCCTCCTTGACAGCTCGTCTACGGACAAACGTTTCTCGTCTCCACGGGATGGTGAGATATGCTCTAACTTTTCCACCACAGCTTTCATATCCAAAACCGAATAGAGAGTGCCAGTGACGATCTCGGGTACCTGTGCAAAGTCTCTATGTTGCAACAAGATGGATTTGAGTATCTGGCGGCAAATGTACCAATCTAAACGCGATCTTTCTAGGAAATCGACACATTGCAAGATCTAAAACTGTTAACAGAAAAAGAGATAACGCGAACTACGTCGTATTTCGACTGGCTCAGGAGGATCGACCCAATATCGAATATGAGTGCACAAAATGTATCACTCAATTCTGTCGCTTCTAGGCAAAACGAAACACCAGAGCGAACGCACTTCATTAAGAAAGAGAAGTGAACATCAGGGATATCAGCTTCAGAGAACGTGTTGATGTCCAATAAATTGAGGTATTCAAGAACAGATCCTCTTGCAACTGCCCCAACATCTTGATGATTGTTGCGAAGAACGTCAATTGCGACTACCAGTGTCTCCAAGAGTTGAAAGATTTGAAGGTGGTCGAATTCTCTGATCGAGGCAGAACCCACTTTGGCGAGAATCTCGAGACAGCGACGAGCTGTGTTGATATCGTTTGTGCGTTCGAGTTGATTTTTAATGATCTGGATCATTTGCGCAATTTCCAATTGCGTCTCATTGAGTCCAGAGTCGGTTGATGGCCCGTTCATGTTGCCATTGGTGGCTGATTGAAAAGGATCAAGCTGCTCTCTCCCCGAATTCGTCCGTGGGCTTGTGGAAGGAGAGTTCATAGCTGGATGACGTGGGTGAGGGAGGTGACAAATAGCAAAGGAAGCGGCTGTTAAAGAGAGGAAAGGTGATCAAGGCCCATGACTTGGGGTGAAACAAAGCAGAGAAAGGTGCTTTTCTTCTTTAGCGTACGATAGCAGAATTGTCTTCCCGTATTATTGTAGGACAGGCGAGGGCTGAGGCGATGATGGCTGTGTGGAATTAGAGTTTTGCGGAAGCAGGCAAGGGATCGGCGGTGAACTGTTGTTGGTTGGAGAGTTTCTTCTTTTCCTGAGACGTCGATCAACTCGAATTTGATCAAGTCCTAGATATCCACAGTCCTCTCTGTCTTGAGAATCTCGCACTTTCACTCGATTTCCAGTTCTGCGTCAATCTCACCACATCAGCTGATTCTCCCTTGAGGGACTACCACAAAACATGAAACATCCGAAGGAAGGAAAGGGCCCATCTCACGAGACGTCACCCGGTGTCGAACTCGCAGAAGGTATGTATTCGACAACCAGACTCCGCTGATCACAGGCATGTGCTGTTACTTTTATCGCTCTCCATATGTCTTTCGAGATGTCTTTGTCCATGCCATTCGAGATAATTTCAAGTATTCAATCTCCATCTTTACTGACTTCGGTATGCTGACGGTGGTAGTCAGATGAATGCTTCGGAGTACGGAGGAGACATCACCCTCACCTATAAACGCGACAAGGAGGTCGTATTCTTCTTTGAGATACCGGCTGATGCTTTTTAGTGTTTCTATGTTGTAGGGGATAAAGAGTCTGGAAAATGCGAGCAAGCGTTGCCGCCCTTTATTCATCTGCTGAAAGATTAGCTTCGTCAAAGTCCTTACAAACATCAAGAAGATGATCGACCAACACGTACATGTTTCCCCCGGGCCAATCTGACGTGAGGTTTAGAAGGGTGACATGGATTATTTCAGTCGCAGGAAAGACGCGGAACTTTCTCAGGTTCACCCTGTTCCAGATATCGAGGTGTGTTTTCTGGCTCCTGAGCCCTCTTAATATCATAGGGTGAAAAGGTCCGACTTCAAAAACAGAAACAAGTCGTGGATGAGACACCAGCTCCAATCGAGTCAGTTGAAGACCCAATTCCTCAGAAAGCTGAAGACACATCCTACATTTGGAAGCCCACAGGTGGTACCCGTCCCAGAGTGTGATTGACATCAGATCCCGATTTGGAGCTGGGCCGAATGCTCCTTTTTACCCACGGAATCGACCTTGCAAAGGATATTGCAAGGAATTGTGGAGTGAGTGCAAAAGTCGATTGGGTCGCGAACAACGTCACCCTGACCAGTCAAGACCCAGATCTCATTGCTCAGGCAGTGCAGAGGTTCAATAAGCTTGAAGAATTCTACGTACTGGCATTCTCAAAAGATAATTAACTCTAGAATCGTCCTGGATTGGCATTCGTCTATCTCCAGACAATGTTGCGATTGACTTCTAATCTTCAGCACAAGCTCATCACAGACATCGATGCTCTCCGTGTTGCATTTCCTGGAACACCAGCCGGCTCCGTAGCTGACACCTCCGAGTTCTACAAACCCAAAGAATCGAGCCATAAGCCAATCACTTTTGATCCTACTCTCCCAGGAGAGGAAAGCGGAGCCACCACGGCCGGCACCCGCCTTCCATTGACGAAGGCATCTCTCGATCTCATGGATACACCTGTCCCAAGTGGCGTGCTTGCAGAAGAATTTGCGTATCATGGTCTTGCGCCCTCATTTTTGAAGGAAATGCATCACGCTCGTCAAGTCCTGGATGAGATCTACACCGAAATAAAAATGTACTCCAATGACAATTTAGTTGACATTAGGCACTCCAAGATTAGAAGGGAATTGATTTGTTCGGAATTTCAATTAGCGTAGGTTTATTGGCTATTTCAGGCTGATACCTAGGCTTGAGTATGCGCGTGCCCACCAAGGTGATGTCAAAGTTTCAGTAAGATTTGGCAAGGTCAAGCCAGAACACCGTCAGATGGAGACCGGGAAATGGGAAGACCCACTCAGGTATCCCAATCCGAGATCAAAACTAACCCGACAGGGGAAAGATGAGAGCTACATTCAGAGAAGAGTACATACACTTTCGTTTGACACTTACACTAGGATGCGCATCACCAGGGATAGCTTGTTTCAAATTCTCAATCTCCAAACACTTACAATTGACGGAAACTTGGTAAACCTCTTCACCCAAAGAGGCGAGCCCGACTATGTTATTGAAGTCATCGGTGAACTTCCTGGATGAAAACTGCTGATACAAGGACGTTGGACAAGCAACAAGGACGCTGCAGACCATCATTGGAAACCATGTCGCATGTACATTGACGGAAATAGTTCCAACTATCTCAAAATCATCGATAAATGGCAACCTGTCGTTTGCGCAGATATTCTCGGTGAACCTGGTTTTGGATGGGATTATCGAGTTGAACTCAGTACTGCCTTGCATGCACGTCAGACCATCAAGCCTTTCAAGCAATTTTTGAAAGGCGTCGCTATCAGGTCATTGAGAAATTTCCAATACTAATTAGTAGCCAATTTGATAAAGAAGCGGTTGATATCAAGTTTGATACTGTTGAAGGTTTTCTCTTGGTTGATCAGATCTTGCATCGGAAGACACACAATTACGAGGTTCGTCCTTCCAAATATACCAGCGGGAATTCGCGTATTGGATTGAGAGTATCTGAAGGTATATCCCCTCACTGCTGGCCTGACGTAGTCCGCGACTTGGGTATTTTCAAACCATTGACTCTCAATGAAAAGAAATATCAAGCCCGTTCAACGAATCGTCAAGAGATGGAAGATCAAGGGCGGTTCTATCTGAACATTGAACTGTACAATATTGACGGAGAACATGCTTTCATTGAGAATAACGGATTGACCACCGGTGAGGAGGCTCAGTGGACTCCTAGTTCTCCTGGTGTGCTTGGATTGAATTATGAGGCTTTGGATGACCTTTGTTTTATTGGAGGGTTGTTGGCTAGAGAAATTCCTTTCATGCTTCCTACTGGTATTGCAAAACACCAGAGCAGTGCAGCGTCGTCAGTCAACTGATGCATGCAAAGTTCAAGCGAAGCTTTGAAAGGTCTTATTTTGTTGAAATATTTTGCCGGTAGTAATTTGAAGAATGTAGCGCAATTTTGAGATGCAAGTTGTTCCTTGGTGAACATGAAAACGCCGAATTATGCTTGCTATGAATACACGAGATGATATCTGCGAGGGGACGGAATGCATGAAAAATAAAAACACAAATCGCCATGAATCCAATATGTCCGAAACGACTACGCCTAAGCTGCTCAGTGTACTGCGTGCTATCGCATGAGTAATTGTGTAAATTAGAGGAAGATACCTTTTTCGTCCACTCTCTTGCGTTATTATCATGCCTCTTACGGTCGCGTTTATATTCACCGGCGATTTCGCCAACAAGTGGATCGTCCGGATTGGGGTCACAAAGTAACGACAAAACCTAGGAAAGAGTGAGAGATGATAAAACGCATTAAGCGAGGTGGGCCGTACACTGAGCAAGACTTTCCCAATCGTTAAAGCAGGAGACCTAGATTGTCAACCAAATTCGTGTCAGAAGGAATGATACCATGCATGTTTAAGAGTATCGAGGCATATTTGGCCCTTAGGGCTGATATTGCAGTGATAAATAGGGGTCTTGAAAGCAAGTTGGGGAGGAGAAAATGGATAAGTCGGCGGGAAGAGAATATCTAGATGAAATTTCCCACCCTCATATCTAGTTGATAAGTAATTGAATACAACCCGGGGGTCGTACGGAGACCCTTGAGGGCCGATAATTGTAGCTTTCCAATGCAGCAGGTTTCGGTCATTGACCGGGGCGGCACTATGATAAGAATTAGTACGGTTCAATTCGGCCACAAGGAACAAGACAACAGAAGAAGGAAGAGGATGAATACGTTACACCTGCAGGGGGGTCTTGGGAAATATCCCTAGCCTCCCTTGTTAATCTAGAATGTTGTTAGCAACCAAAATGCGAAATAGCGAGGTTGTTGGGGAATGCATAAAGCAAAGCGAAGGACGACATACCTTCTTGTAATTGTGTTTGATAGAGCAGTAGCTGGTTGCGACGGTTGATTTCTATTCAGTCTGTCATTTGTAGGGCGTACAGTCGAATGAAGTCTGACTGTCGTTGAAGAGGAGCTAGGAGCTGTTCTTGATGGAGGAACCGGTGGCATTGTTGCAAGAGTGCTTGTTGATACTGGCAGGGATAGGCTGCGACAGGACCTCCTGCCTGGGCTGAATTCCACAGAACCGTTGCTAAGGCAACAGACTTCAAATGGTAGGGTCACCAGATTTGCGTCAGATCTCACCGCTGGCTCGCCAAGTAACACGCTAGGTATGTTTATTACCAAGTTGTTCCATTCTTTGGGGACCTGGTCCCCCGGTATTTTGCTGATGTCTATCTACAAAGAAATTCTCAATATTTACATGTAAGATGAAGACTATACAGCTTCCACATCAAAACTATTCCCCCAATAAACCAAGTTGTTCAGGATATTCATGCGATGAAAATTCCTTAAACTCAATTGTACGCAATACCACCAAGGCACAGAGTCATCGACACCCAATCCAAGCGCCGAAACACAAGATAGAAACGCCATAACACCAAACCTACTGAATCAATTTCGAATGACTGAAGTGGATAATTCCAAAAGAGAGAGCTGGATCGGACAGCGAAGGGACTATACCGAGGCGATGCTGCCGTGTAGTGCAAACTACATGAGGCAGACGAGACAACTGAGGAAGAGGACGCCGTGGATAATCGACAAACTGGGCCAAGGAAAACTACGGTTACCGAAAGACGTTTTCGTGACGGTTGCAGTTGTTGTGGTAGGGACAGTTGCGGTTGTCGTCTGGGTTACAAATTGGGAAGAGGTAATTTCGACCGTCACTGCAGCTTGAGTTGTTGTAGTAGAGACAGTCTCGAATAGTGTCTCGGTCGCCAAAGACGAAACTGTATCCGTGACGGGCACATCTAGGGTCGTTGTAACGGTCTCGGTAATTGTGTCAGTCTCCAATTGCACAGGCGTGGTGGTGGCCTGGACAGTTGCGGTGGTAGTTTGGGTGTCAGTGACAGTATCGGTAATTGTCTCGGTCGCAAAAGAAGTCCGTGTCGTAGCAGCAGTGATAACGGTGGTGGAAGTCTGGGTGACAAACGCTGTATTTGTTATTGAGACAATGTTGGTGATGGTGGCAAATGCAGTGTTTGTGTCGGTCACCCAAACGACATTCGTGACGTAAACGCCCACAGTCGTAGTAGCAGTTACAAGCGCCTTATCTGTCTCGGTTACCCAATCCGTTTCAGTGACCCAGGCAGTATCAGTGACCCAGGCAGTACTAGTGACCCAATCGGTATCAGTGACCCAGGCAGTACTAGTGACCCAGTCGGTATCAGTGACCCAGGCAGTATCAGTGACCCAGACTGTGTCTGTGACTAAATATACATCTGTGATGACCACGGATTGGATATCAGTGATAATTGTCTTTTCGGTCTGGGTCTCGAAACATGTAACGGTGACCTGGACAGGGGTGACATAGATTGTAATTATCTCGGTGCTGCCTCCCTCCTCTCCACCGCCTGCTTGGCACCCATTGAATCGAGCAAGCAGCAGAAAGAGAGCTAGAAGAAGGGAATGGATCATCTGCATCACCATAAATCGGACCGATGAACGAGGGATGAGGAAGGAGGGGTTGCGAAGAAGGGGCTGGGTTTATAAGGTCTCGTTCCCAGTCGGGAATTCCGTTCATGGGTAAGCAGGGTTTGTATGTTCGGCTAGCCTTCTCATGCAATCGACACAAATAGTAACGCGGAAGCGGAGAGTTTAATTCGATAACGCACACCACATTTGCATGTTTGCCAGAACCTTGTCGGTTGCAATACCCGTAGCTCCCTGCATCTGACCAATTGAGTTGAACGCTCGGTTCGCCTTCCAGCCACTCGCCAAACTTTAATTTTTTTGGGGGACCGGTGCCATGTCCCGCACGCACATTTTTTCACTAAGGAGGTGTACGACGCGCATCCATCAGAAAGATCTCATTTGCCGTAAAATTACGGGTTTACATTTGCGTGATTTTGAAAGGGTGAATAATCGTGCTGGGCAGCTGACTTTTCAAGTTTGAACCCAATATTAAGCAGAGACCGAAATACTGTTATACGAACTACAACATCCACTCCTCGTCTTCAACGTTTTATTTTCAGTCTTTCCTTTCTCATTGTCCTCTCGCTCTCTCTCTCTGCCGTCTGCCTGTCGAATTTATTTCGGCACTCCCAACATTCCAGTCAAATTTGGCAGAATTCTGTCTCGAGAGGACCCTTGAGAACTTAGCGGCAATTTTGGTTGAGAAGAAACGCAAAGTTCAAGTGCGGACGACTGACGAGGCGAACAAACGCATACCTAATCCCAACTACTCTCTTAATACTGTCGCACAACAATGCGGCTGTCAATAATCCTCCCCTTTCTGTGGTTCTTCCTCGCCTCTGCATTGCCTCCCAAACAAGAAAATATCAAGTCACCATTCTCGGAAGAACTGAATACCGACACTTTTGACACGAGTGTAGAAAATGGCAACTGGTATCTTCTTCCCACTTGCGCTCCGACACGTCCGCTAACAAGTCTCCAGGTTCATCAAATTTTACTCGCCATTTTGCCATCACTGTGTCGCATTAAGCCCCACATGGGCCGAGCTCGCTGAGAAACTCACACAGGAGTATGCAGGCCGTGTAAAATTCGGTGAAGTCAACTGTGTCGCAAGCGGAGATACATGTACAGACAACGATGTCCAAGCCTATCCAATTATGCAATGGTACTTTTCCAATTATCTCCCTCTAATCGTGTTTTAGGTGGCAAGATGGCAAGAAAGTTGACACGTACGGCTACAAAGATAGTCGCGAATATGAGGACCTTGCAAAGTGGATTTCAACCAAGATGAATGCAGCTACAAAATCAGAAGACTTGGAACCATCTCCAACAAAACTTAAAGCAACCGTGTCTTCGGGGCCTTCACCGAACCTGAACGGACTCTCTCTCCCATTAACTTCCGACAATTTTACTCAACACATCTCCCTGACCCCTTCGAAATCGTTCAATCAGGGTTGGTTTGTCAAGTTTTATGTTCCTTGGTGTTCGCATTGTCAGCACATGGCTCCTGCTTGGACGGAATTGGCCCTTGACATGAAGGGCAAATTGAACATTGGTGAAGTCAATTGCGAAATTGAAAGCAAGTTGTGCAAGGAAATTAAACTTCGCGGTTATCCAACACTTTTGTTCTTCAAAGGTGGAGAACGAGTTGAATATGACGGTCTTCGTGGTCTTGGAGATCTCGTGTCTTTCGCCAACAAGGCGGTACAGTATGTATGTTTCACGTGTTCAAGCTAACCAGCAGAGCGGGAGTCCATGACATCACAAGTGCAGAGTTTGACGTATATGAAAGGAAAGAAGAAGTCATCTTCCTCTACTTCTACGACCAGGCTACAACCTCGGAAGATTTTGAGGCACTTGATCGAACTTCTTTGAGTCTCATCGGTCACGCTCCACTCCTGAAAACGAATTCCAGCGTTCTCGTAAATCGATTCCGAATCACTTCCTTCCCCAAACTAATCGTCTTACGAGATGGTAAAACATCCTACTACAATGCCCTCTCACCCCGCGATATGCGGGACCATCGTCGTCTCCTTTCGTGGATGAAATCAGTCTGGCTCCCCATGGTTCCAGAACTCTCAGCAGCCAATTCCCATGAAGTCATGCAAGGTCGTACTGTTGTCCTCGCAATCCTTGACAGAACTCTCAAGGATTTCGAAGCCACCAAACAGAAAATGAAAGCCGCTGCCTTGGAATGGCTGGATGTTCGTGCATTAGAAGATAAAAATGAGAAACAGGAGTTGAGAGAACAAAAGGAATCGAAAATCGAACAGGCTGAGGAAAAGGGTGATAAAAAGGCGTTAGAAAAGGCAAAGGGAATCCAAGTTGTTGTGAAGCCGAAGAAGGAGGTTGGATTTGCTTGGGTTGATGGAGTCTTTTGGGGAAGATGGTGTAGAGGAACGTATGGTGTTGATGTTCGGGAAACGGGACCACGAATAATTATCAATGAACAAGATGTACCCTACGTCTTTGCAAGCCTCGACACTAACTTTCAGGAAAAGAGATTTTGGGATGTCAATCTTCAGGGAAAGCCAATTCAGGCTAATACAGATAATATCATCGAGACTCTCCAGGCAGTTCTCGCCAATCCACCCAAGATTAAGCCTGTTTCTACAGTTGGACGACTGGAAACCATGTATCGGGCCGTCGTCGCTTTCAGCAGATCCCATCCTATCGGTCTCATTGGACTTGCTGTCTTTATTGTTCTGGCTGCAGCTCTTTGGACTCGACGACGCATGAAGCGCAAAGGATATGGAGCCGGTCTCCCGACTACCTCATTTACAATGCACGAAAAGCGCTGGACGGATAACGGTGGATCGGATGGTCATGCTAGACAGTCTTCTTTGGGAAAGTCGACGAATCAAAATAAAGTTGATTGACGAGATTGATGATGAAACGGTTGTAACATCTTGTATTAGACAGCATCTGCATCTTTGGTGGGGAATTGGTATTATAAGTTTGGTAAATAAGCGCACAATGATAATTCGTTTTTCTTGATGGCCGCAGACCTGCAAACAAATCTTTGACGCAGTGGTTTCCTGCTTGATCGACATTTGTTGGAACTTAAAAATTTCTTGACAACAAACTTGCTGGAAATGCTGTTGACAAGACTTTCCATCCATCGGAAGGTTTTGTTTCATCAATGCATACCGACGATTTCTCATACTCCAGTGATTCAATTGCATTTACACAACTCGTATCGACCGATATCCTTGTTCCGGCGACGCTCATTGTACAAACCGACCACAGTCTTCGGAAGAACGTACTTACGATTGCGAAATTTCACACTTGGCTTAATCACTATTTCCGCGGCCACATTCGCCATTTTCTATGTCCTTGATGCTCGGTCTGCTGTACATAGATATGTCTTCACACCTGCCTTGCGATTGCTTACTCCTAACCCCGAAGATGCTCAGCGCTTGGCAATTTTGTCGTTGAAGTATGGACTACATCCTAAAGACACTCGACCGGATGATCCCCGGTTGGCAGTAGAGGTACAATTGCGGGACGTTACTTACTAATGATTAGTTATGGGGAAGGAAGTTATCGAATCCAATCGGCGTTGCGGCTGGCCTCGATAAACAAGCTGAAGCTGTGGATGGCCTCTATGAACTGGGCTTTTCCTACGTCGAAGTCGGTTCAGTAACCCCAGAACCACAACCAGGAAACGACAGACCTCGATATTTCCGTCTCCCTTCAGATCAAGCCATCATCAATAGACTTGGATTTCCCTCCGACGGAGCTCAATTGGTATGTCGACGCCTCCAGAGTCGCGTACGGAAGTACATTCACAAAACACCTGTACATCTCACTCCAACCACGCCGCGGTCTTTGTTTCCAGATAAAATGCTGGCGGTAAATCTGGGGAAGAATAAAGATACACCAATCGTTAATAGTGTGGATGACTATGTTAAGGGTATACGCGTGTTGGCACCGTATTCAGATGTATTGGTTATCAACTTGTCATCGCCGAACACACCTGGACTTAGATCATTGCAAACCTCGACCTATCTGCATAGTCTTCTCTCGACTGTCAAATCGGAAGTATCGAAATTGCCTGAGCCTCAACCTCGTCTTGTCCTTAAAATTGCGCCCGATCTGAATGTATCCGAGATTAAAGACATTGCTCGCGCCGTTGTCGACAATAATATCGACGGGGTCATAGTCTCTAACACAACTGTTCAAAGGCCAGGAACTCTTGTTTCACCAGATGAGGAGATATGGGAACAAGGTGGTCTTTCGGGGCCCCCATTGAAGCCATTATCCCTGCGAGCCTTACGGCTATTAAAGGGAAATTTGAAACAATTGCCTGGCGGAGATAATGTCATTCTATTTGGATGTGGTGGAATAAGGTCTGGAAAAGATGCGATTGAGTACGCCAGAGCGGGAGCTACGATTGTTCAATGTTATACTGGATTTGCTTACGATGGAGTTGGGTTCGCTGGGAGGGTAAAAGATGAGATATTAGAGCACTTGGGAAACCGAAAATGGAGCGAGATTATTGGCGTGGATTCATAGCGATGTGAATACTATTCATCTTACATGATCATCTCCTAAGAATATTGCTTCTGCCACTGTTGCTGTTGAGGTGTCTCAGAACAGGAGCGTTATATCGCTGCCAATTGACTATGGAAACACTTTTCGTTTTCGTGCGTTCCGATTCCAATCTCGTTATTGTTGCTCCAACACTTCTCCCTCACTACCTTGTACCACTATTCTGTCGTTCTTTTGAACTGTCATCAAAAGCTTGATTCCATTCGCTATCCGCTGTTTCATTTCCATCGAAACCATTCTTTGAGACAGCACCTCCAAATTTGGTTTTCATTCTTGCTTGAAATTCATTCACCTATGCCGTCAATTGCAAACAATACGAGAAACGAACGTTATGAACATCCATATACCACATAGTAGTCTTGACGGCACACGTCGCAACCACCCCAACGATAACAGTGGCAGTACCCAATGCCTTCAAAGCAAACAAAACGGGCTGAACTTTTGGAGGTAAACGAACTGCAGTGGGAGGAAGATCATCTGCTCACACAGGTCAATACCGGGTGAATTACAAGGCTTTTACTGAGTTTTTCCTTTTTATATTGCCTTGAGGCTATAAACAATCCCGTTCCAAATGTCCCGATCGAGAAAGCGAGGAGTGGAAAGCCGTTTGGTCTATTCTGTTCTTCCTCCTGCTCCGATGGGTGCAGTGGCATGAAACCGCAGCGATCAGCGAAAATTTCCGCAAGCAACAAAGCTAAATATTTAAATGCCATCACTAACGATCTCACCGAAAATTCCAGGGGAAACCACATAATATTAGCACTTCCGAAGATTAAAGAAGGATCCGAAGCGCTCCCCTTGAAGTACTAGCTGTAAACACTTTGATAGCGGCGGGAAACGTTCTGTTCATCTGACAATGCATGCAAGTTTAGAGTGCTGCATGAGATGACGGGAATCCAGCGATTTGAATTCCGTCGGCCTGTTCAGTACGTTCGGTGGTGGTGCAGTCGATCTTCCATATTTTTTTGGCGCCTTCGTCTATTAAAATTTGCTGGAACAGACGGAAACGACAAAGAGAAGAAGACGATTGAGGAAACCTTTCCTTCTTCAACAAGCAGTCAAATCTTCTGAGCTTGTTTAGTGCAGAAGCTCTAATTGTCTTGCTATCTCCTTAACACAGGAGCATTCAGTCAAAGATGCCCCCAAAGAAGGAGGTTCTTCCTCCAAAAGAGGCTGCAACTTTCCGTCAAATTCTGGTATATCTCGAGTTCATCGTCATTCAACTCTTTATATGACTAACATACTTGTGTTCTTTAGAGAAACTACGAGTCAAAGCAGTACAAAAAAGGCCTTAAAGCATGCGAACAAATACTCAAAAAACATCCTCAACATGGCGAGACAACCTCCATGAAAGGTCTAATCATCAACCAACTATCTCCCAATCGGAAAGCAGAAGCTTTTGAATTGTGCAAGAAAGGTTTAAGATGGGATTTGACAAGCCATATTTGTTGGCATGTTCTTGGAATGGTATATCGTCAGGACAGAAATTACGAGGAAGCACTCAAATGCTATCAGAATGCTATCAAATTCGATAAAGATAATCTAAACATTCTCAAGGACATGGCTGTTTTACAAATGCAATGTCGCTTATATGAACCCTACACAGTACAAGCCCAATTCGATGAAAGGAGCTAATGGGCAGGAAACCCGATTGAGGTTGTTAAATCTGAAACCTCAGATACGGCAGAATTGGACAGCACTGGCTGTAGGACATCATTTACAAGGCGACCCCGCTCAAGCGGTTTCAATACTAGCTGCATTTGAAAACACTCTGAACGTTGGGTTGCCCTTTTCGACTGTGCTGAATATAGGTTCCACCCCATAAATTGGATCAGGAACATTCCGAAGCGCTATTATATCGTAACTCTCTCCTCGCCGAATACGATCTTCCTGCAGCCCTGGAACATCTTTACGAGATTGAGGATTCTGTTTCCGCTCCTGGTGTTATCTATGAATTTGAGGCAGATTACCTGGCAAGGCTAAATGATGAGTCACGGAAGGAGGATTTGATCAAAGCATGGGAAAAACTTGTTGAACGAAATTCTGAGAACCGGGACTACTTGTTTGGTCTTGAAAAGGCTCGAGCCGTATCCCAAGGCGACCGTAAGAAGTTCTGGGAAGACTTGGCGCTACAATATCCAAGAGCAACTGCCATTAAATTAATACCTCTGGAATTCTTAGAGGGCGACGATTTCAGAATTGCTGTTGATAAATACCTTCGAGCATTCCTGACCAAAGGTGTACCGAGTACCTTTGTCAGTCTGAAATCGCTCTACACAAATGCAGCAAAACGTCAGGCCATTCAAGAATTAGCAGAATCGTATCTCGCCTCCTTAAAAGCTCATGGAACATTGCCTCCGCCACTCGAGTCATCTTCTCAACCAAACGGTACTTCCGATAAAAAAGAGCCTCCGACCACTCTCCTTTGGACACTCTACTTCCTATCACTTCATTATGCTCATCCTAAGTCGCAAAGAGACGTTGCTCGATCTCTCGCTTTGATTGAAGAGGCAATAGAACACACGCCTACATTAGTCGAATTACATCTCACAAAAGCTAGACTTTTGAAATACCAGGGAGATTTATCCGCTGCTGTCGATGCTATAATGGTTGCTCGAGAACTAGATATGCAGGACCGATTTGTGAATACCAGGGTAGGAAAGTATCTTCTTCGAGCAAATAGAAATGATGAAGCATTGCAGATTCTGAAGGAGTTCACACGGGTTCGGTGCTGTGTCGTAATTAAGCTAACAGTAGCCTGATTCGCCTGGGGGCCCGCTCGCCGATCTGACGGATATGCAATGTATGTGGTTTGCACTGGAAGATGGAGAATCCTATCAACGACAAGGAAAATTTGGCCTAGCCTTGAAGCGATTCCATACGATCTGGAAGGTACTGTCCCATATTTTGCGACCCTAATAAATAGCATTTTGAAGAGTGGGAGGAAGACCAATACGACTTCCATACCTATTCATTCCGCAAAGGTCCGATTCGGGATTACATCAAACTTCTTCAGTGGGAAGACCGTTTACGTTCTCATCCATATTTTGTCCGAGCTGCAAAGAATGCAATTAGAATTTATGTTCAATTGTACGATAATCCGAAATTAGCTACACCGCCCTCAGATCTGCAAGGTCTTGATGATGCGGAAAAGAAGAAAGCTAAAAAGGCAAAGAAAGCTCAGAAGAAACAGGAAGAACAAGCTGCTAATGAGACAAAAGATAGTGCCGCAAAAAAGGACGACGATCCTAAAGGTGAATTACTAGTGAAGACGGATAAACCTTTGGAAGATGCGATCAAGTTCCTGAAACCGCTTCAGGAATTAAGCCCCTCGCTTATCGAAACTCAGATTCTTGCTTTTGATGTGCATTTCAGGAGAGGTATACAATTTTATGCTAGTTTGACTGATGAAAGGTAAATATTTGCAGGCTCTGGCGGCCTTGAATGCTGCGAACAAGATCGAAAGAGGTCAGATACAAGTTGCTCATCGAGTCAAGGAGTTGAAGGAGAAAGTTGCTGGTGTGGAATTAAGAGATGACCTCAAGGTTATAATGGAGGATGCTTTGAAGAAATTGGAAACAGTGCAGAACGGCATATAGAATTGGCATATTAACTATGTGCGCAAGTCAAAACCGATCCGAATCTTACGTGATGTGTTTAAAGACGTGACTTGACGACAGTTGTGTCGAAACTTTTCTTCTTTCTTCTTCAGAACACTCTGTGACCTTACAAGGGAGGAATTTGGAGTTTGGTATTCAGGAGAGCGTAGTAACGAAAACAATGCGATTACTATCAAAACGAGGCCATCAAATCGCAGCCAGCCCAATGCCTTCAGTCGTCAACCCGATTGTAGTGAGAGACAAATTCCCGTTAGCTACTTGATTGGCTGAACAGATCAGTACAAATGAAGGAGTAGAGGGGAGCCACCTTTCAATCTTCTCCCTTTCTGAAATTGGACAGTAATTACTGTGGGATTGAGCTGAGCTGAATGAGATCCCTAAGAGCCCGACCTGGGGTTGCAATCCTCAGGTTGCCGTCCAAAATACCATAAACAATTCTAACCACTTGTTCATTTTTCTTCTTTAAAGTTTGTGCGAATTCCATAAGACTGTCGTAGCAAACTTTATCATCCACTACAGAGCCAGGCGTGAGGCTGAACTGGTAGCTGACGAAATATCTTTCTGGTCTGCCTTCTACTCCAAGCTCACTCACCCAACGGCCACCTTCGGCGTCTTCTGCAGTAACCTTCTCAACTGGAGCCTCGTTTTTCGGCTCTTCTTTTACTGAGACTTTGGATGTTTTGTCGCCATCCGCAGAGATTTTCGAGGGTTTCCTTTTGAAAGATGGGAACCGCATTCCACGCCTCTTTTCTTTCTTTTTCCCTTTTTTATATCAGCAGGACTGGTAAATGACTTACCCGGTTTTGCAAAACCGACATCGTCCTTCTGTCTGGAACCCGTCTCTTCTTGAGGTTCCTCCCTCTGCTTGTCTTCACCAGCTCTGTCAACGACTATAAACTCCCAGTAGGCCTCGAAAGGGGCAATCTGAAGAGATCTCACGAGAGCAACAATCTTTGTTCTTAATACCGAAGCGGAGAGGCGAAGTGTGGAGAATCCTGATAATAGAGCCGACGAAAGTACGATTCTCCGTCTTCACCGACAGATATGAATATATACGTTCAGTGGATGAACAGGCGATTCAATGTTCAAAATGCTTTCACGGTGCATCTCCATTCCGATTCCACAACGCTCAAGACAAGAATGAGCATTTTTCTGCCGCTGATCGTCAAGATTTTACACCACAAAGTACGGCCCCTTCTTCCGTCTTAGCCATCACAGCATCCATATCGTCTTCACCATTGTAGCACCCCGGGGTTGCTAGCGGCCCCACCTCTGTTAAACTGACATATGCCTACGCAATTGACCTACAAACTCAACAGCGGTGCGGAAATCCCCGCAATTGGACTTGGTACCTGGCGCAGCGCGCCGCATGAAGTTGAAGAAGTAATGCCACAAGTTGCTCTCCATAATAAGTCTAACACACTACCTTAGGCTGTCAAATATGCAATCGACGAAGTTGGATACCGGCATGTGGATGGGTATGTCTCGATTGATCCCTAGTACTGCAGGCCGGAAAGCTGATGATTTGATCAGAGCTTGGGGATACGGCAATGAAACTGAAGTTGGAAATGCCTTGAAACAATGCAAAACTCCACGATCGGAAATTTTTGTTACTGTACATGATTTTGATGTAGGAGCTGATGGTTTGTAGACCAAATTGTGGGGCACGTATCATACTCGGGTAGCCCAAGGGATTGAGGATTCACTCAATAAACTTGGCGTGGAATACGTTGATCGTATGCTCACTCTATTATCTTGCTAAAGATTCTAGTCTATCTGATGCATTGGCCTATTCCACTGCCTCCGGCGCAAGAGAACATCCCTCTTCTATCTGATGGACGGCGACATCTCCTCGATGAGAAAGAATGGAGTTTCGTCGACACCTGGAAAGAAATGGAAAAGCTTGTTAAACAAGGGAAGTGTAAAGCAATCGGCATGAGCAACAGTTCAATTCCCTATTTGCAACGAATAATCGATGAATGTAAGATTGTTCCTGCAGTCAATCAGGTCCTTTACCATACAATAAAAATGGAAGGCTAATGGAAGGTCGAAAGTCATCCGTTGCTTCCACAGGATGATCTTCTGCAATTCTGCCAGGAACATGGGATTATTTTTGAAGCGTATTCACCATTAGGAAGTCTTGACTCGCCTCTCCTTACAGATCCGGACTTGGAAAAGATTGCGAAAAAGTACGACGCGAGTGTAAGTCAAATTCTAATTTCCTGGCAAGGTTCACACCTAGTTTGGCTGTTCAAGACTTACTGGCAGTTGCTCGTGGGGCAGTAGTTCTTCCGAAATCCGTTACACCATCCCGAATTAAGGAGAATTTTAAGATAGTGCAACTTTTGCAAGAGGACGTGTCGTTTTTGTCTACTTATGCTGAACGATCAGGTGGCCCAAAACGGTTGGTGTATCCTCCTTGGGGACGAAACTTGGGGTTTCCAGACGGTTTTGCAGAGAAGACTGGATAAAGGATAGAAACACATATGGTATTCGCTATGCAATCAATCATAAACTAGCACAATTAGTCACGGCCAAAAGTTAAGATTATACCATGAACTAAGGCAAAGCTTAGTGTCCAACTTAGTACAAAGCTTAATAAACCATTGAACAATTCCTGCGTCCAAACGTCAAGAGAACTCCGCCAATACCGATCTCCAGTTATGTTTCCACTTTTCTGAAGGATGAGGAGGTTTACGCCGAGGTAGCCAAGGAGGTAGAAAACGAATCCTTGCCAAGCAGATAAAGAGAGAATCCCTGCTCCTAATCCCAGAATGAGTGATGTTTGGGCGTGTGTTCGTGTCAGGACCTAGAAGAAAGTTAGACGATATTCAATCAGCACGGTTACCTTGCTGTTGTACTCTAAGAGTTAACCATATTCAAATAACAAGTAACTTACGAATGTTTTCAGGAACAAGGGGGCTTATCAGGAAGTCTCTCGTTTTCTTTTCCATTCCTGTCACGGCGGTGATGACGATCTGCAGTTTGACGAGACACTCGAATTTCAGGCAAATTTTGAAACCAAAATCACTTGTGAGCAGGCTTCTTCATATGAGCGTCCGAGTTCAAGACAGACTTCCGACAGACGAGTCTACTTATATATACCGCGAACAGCTAAGAAAAATCGCAAGTACAGAAAGCCATTGAGGAGCTAAGAGAAATGTATTTAATTTGGTATTTTACGAGGTTTGGTTCGAGTCCCTTGTTTGGGGGAATTTGTTTGACAGGCAGTAGAGATATCGCAGAGATAGGTGGTCAGAAATGACAAACATAGCGGGTTGACGGATTGGAATACTCAAGGAGACGGCAATCAATATTCACTCGAAATAGAGTTTCATAAGGCACCAAGAATAGGCCAAAGACATTACAGACCCACTCGCTCAAGTTTCTATTGTTGAATACCTAGGATAGTTCTACCTGAAGTCTCCTTAAGATCGAGGCTACAATTAGCATACTCTTTCAAGATAGACGGGAATTACCTTCTCCTTTTTCTCCTTCCATAGAGCAAGTAATGAGACACCAGAGACCTTAACAACTTTGAATGTGACACCACCGATATCACCCTTTGCCTTACCCTTCTTACCGAATCCAGCAATCAACACCTCTACTCCATTAGCCAAACGCACTCATCGTAAGGCAAGTATACCATCGTTCTCATCAATGAAGTTAAGACAACCGTCTCTTGGAACAAAGCTTGTCACTCTAAACACAAATTAGCATCACATTCGAAACGGCAACATCCGACTCCAACATGACAATGGAAACGACACAATATACAAGAGGGATCATACTTTTTACCATTCTTGATAAGTTGTACTCTGACACACTTGCGAACAGCAGAATTAGGCTGTTTTGCTTCAACGCCAATTTTCTCCAACACAATACCCTTGCCGTGAGAAGCTCCCTTCAACGGAGACGATTTCCAAGCTGTTCCCAATGCACGTTTGCGATAATGGTTGTCTGCCCATCTGTTTTCACGACGGTGGATTCGTAATTTGCGAGCGGCGTTGAGACCAGCTGGCTTTCCTTTACCCATGTTGGTGTATTAGTAGTGAGGATCTGTCGGTGGATGGAGGAGGATAGATTTCTAGGTGGCCGAGGAAAGCAGTCACAAATTCCAATCTTGACAGCTACCCTAACCCTAAAAACATGGCTTTTGTTTCAGGGGCGAATTCGAACACGTTGATAACCTCCTTCTCAAGACGTTTTGGAGCGCGATGAGTAATGATACAAAGTCTCTCGTAGCGGCAACTGCGACCAAAACGGAACCAAAGGAATCATCAGGATCGTCAGAAGTCAATGACTCTGTCACTGGTCCACTCGAGTTAACAGCAATGGTACGCTAAATGCATAACGGTCTTGCTAATCTTAGGTCGAAAATCTCCTGAACGAGCTGGTACGATTCTTTGATAACCATTCAAATTGACCTTAATAGCAAGATAAATTCGCAGAACACTCCAAGAAGATACTGGGAAAGCGTACATCTGGGGGGATACTCAACGGCTAACCCCTAGTAAATGATATGTCGTCTCGAATCGATGAGCTCGAGAAGTCTCTCGAGAAAGTTCTTGCGCATGAGGATTCTGCGGAAAGTGGCAAGTCATGATATCTACGTTCGTTTATGGATACCCAAGTTATACCTTTGGTAAAGCATGTGTGTATATTCGATGGGGATGTACAACAGACGATAATCAATCAATGAAAAAGACGATTAAGAAGGGAAATATGTGCCTGTCTCACAAAACATACGCGATTTTTGCTCAGTCACAGCATGTTGACTATTCTCGTCACATCGTTATGTTGAATCTCCAGTCATCATTCCAATTCACTTGGCTTTCAAAGAGTTCAAAGGATCTGAAATTTCGGTTGCATTGTTATAGCAGGTCGAATCCACTTGATTGATATTATACAAGTAGTAAACGGATAACCCCAGCTTCGACCCCTGCCGCGTGCTCTTGCTCCTCGACTTCCTATTCTCGACATCGGCTTTTGCGGGATCCCAGAAATAGAGGAAGCAGCCCTATCTCTAGTTTCCTTGACATATTTTGCAGCCCCTGAAACCCGTAAAAGCACACCCAGCCAGGTAACGGGGCCCAAAAATGATAATGTTCGAAAAGCCCCATGTAATGCTTTTGAAGCGTTTTGATACTTAGCTTTGATCGATGTTTGTTTGGAATCGAGAACAGCTTTTGAGGATCGGCGGTCAAGAATTTTGTTATTCGACCTGTGGCAGTCTCATTTGTTGCTTCTGTGCAACACGGCCGAAAACACCAAAATTTCAGGTACCTCGTAGTCACCTACTTTTTCCTTCTATTATGGCACCCGAAGTAGAGGGTTAGATTCACATCAAAGTTTTGAATTGGTGGGAAAGCCGGATTGAAGCATTTCTTATTTTTGTTTGTTGGAATTCCTAGGTGCATTGGAGCGGTTGCATTGGAGTTCGTTACTGCTTCTGCGAAATATCGCTAATGTTTCTTAAATTCTCTTTAATGCTTATAACCACATGCAACGCATATTGCGAGCCGATGAATACTTCTCGATTGCAGGTGCTGCTCAGGGGCAAGATCGACGCATAAAGTTTCGATTGCCCAATCAGATCCCAATCAGATTGCTGAGACCGCTAGGACAAAAGTGCTTCAGCAACCAACTTTCTGGCAACAAACGTCTTAATTAAGACGTTTCTAGCCTCTCCCCTGAAGCCGTACGATCATCTCGATCACGATGCTTTCTTTGGGCTCTATTTTCAATTCCCCCTTCCATCATTCATTGCACGCGTCTCTTCCACAGTCATCCGTTATTTCACTCCATCCATCACGGCAACGCGTCATTCCATCGCAACTTCTAATCGTATAATTCTTGCATCATGCCACCTGCACACAGACGTAGTGCCAGTGTCCAGTCGGTCTCAACACATCCTCGTTCTCGCGCGCCTTCTCCAGCGGTATCCCACGACATGCGCTACAATCCCTACGCGCGTTTGTCTCCCGCACCTCTCGAAGTTCTCTCTGCTCAAGTGTCCGAGTTGTTGGCAAATTCGCGCCAGACTCGTGATGCGGTTGCCGAGTTGAGGAGGGACGTTGAACAATTTAAAACGGAGGTATTGGAGGAGATCGAAGAAGTGGCAAATGAGGTCAAGGAATTGGAAAGTGATGATCTTCTCAAGGATCTGACGGAGGAAGTCGCGGCGAACGAAAGTAGTATCGAGGGTGTGAAAGGGAACATCGCTGACGTGAAAGACGACGTGGCTAGGGCATTTGCACTTCTCTTTGCGGTCACAATGGCCTTGCACAAGGTTGGTCTTCATGAAGCCATCGAAATCTTCAGGAAATGTTTGCCAGTTGATATCATAGACCCGTAGCAAACAGGGTTATTTGCTCATCGTGCGAGAGGGGCGGGAACAACTCTGTTTCGAAATGTTCTGTATCTGAAGTTAGGCAAAGTTTGTTTGTACACAGTAGAGCGCTCTTTCGTTCTTGTCACATGTGTTGCTAGTCGATGGGATACATTCGGAATTCATTTTAGTTATGCGATGCAATGCAATGCAATTCACCGGATATGCTAACAACCTTGTTCCAGATCTGCGCCGGAGGTACAAAACACTGTCACATCCTTACAATCAAACTGAAACGGCGCTGCAATTGGGCTTGCAAGCGCTCATATGACCTACACTGGAGTCGATATCTTATCGAACACGCGAGATCAAATTGAATTGCCCTTAATCCGTTCCGATTATCGTACGGTCTTCGCTTGTCTTCCCTTAAAGCGACCCCACACGCTAGTCTGCACTACCAAGTCAGTCTTTGAGCTCCCCTGCGCTACTTTTTATTTTCTAGCTTGTGACAGTGTTAAAGGAATATCCCGAATATCCCGCAGTCCCGTGTCGTGGCGATTCGGCTGTAGCCTACTTTATTCCCGCGGATCTTGGGTTTGTGATACCCTCAGATGCGGCGATTGGCTGTGGAATCGGGTACAGCTTATCTTTAAGCCATAGTCTTGGTAATCTCGATTGTGTAACTGGCAGGGCTGGACCCGTTAGTCTGGCCAATCGATTGGCTCCGATGAGTCTTCCCAGGCTGTGAGTCAAATTTTGGGCCGTTGCTCATGCAATGCAGTCGATAAATATGTCACTTTTCCCCCGGTGACCAGCGCCAGACAAAAATTTCTCCTCCGTCAATTCTCTCCCTCTTCTTCTCCATTTCAACACCACTTTATCCTGAGCGGGTTGTCTACAGTGTGGCAATTCCTGCTTGACTGACGCCTCTCAAACCAAAGACCTCTTTCTAAGACCAATTCCGCTATTTTGTTAATGCGAAATGGTTCTTCTCGTTCTCCACCGCAAACGCTCTCGTTTTCAGTCCAGCCTTATCTCCTCTCAATCGACGAAGTCGCAAGGCAACTTGCAACTGACCTCGACTCCGGTCTCTATGAATCTCAAGTCACCGATCGTCAACGCGAATACGGACCTAATGCCGTACCTATCCTACCCCGCATACAGAATTTAAGCTGACATGTGCTCTAGTTGGAAGGTGGAGGAGGGGTGAGTTGGCCCAAAATCCTTCTCAAACAAATCATCAATGCAATGATGTTGGTCCTTCTCCTTGCTCTGGGAGTTTCCTTTGGGATTCAATCTTGGATTGAAGCTGGTGTTATTGCCGCTGTCGTCTGTCTCAATATCGTTGTCGGCTTTTTCCAGGAATATAGTGCTGAAAGGACTATGGAAAGTTTGAGAGGTCTTTCTTCACCCAGTGCCAATGTTATTCGACATGGCCATTCTAAACAGATTCCTTCTCCAGAACTCGTTCCCGGCGATTTAATTGAGGTACCTCCTCTTCATCCCTGACAACTTTCACTTTCTTCAGATGGAACCCCGTACTGACGCGGTAGTTGAAAATGGGCGATACCGTTCCTGCCGACGTTCGCATCATCGAATGCATGAACTTCGAAACTGATGAAGCCCTTCTCACCGGTGAATCCCTCCCAGTCTCAAAAACACCAAACGCCAATCTCCAACCCGATTGTCCTGTCGGCGACCGTATCAATCTCGCCTTCTCCTCTTCAACTGTCTCCAAAGGCCGTGCAAAAGCAATTGTCATCGCAACAGGAATGTCCACCGAAATAGGCAACATCGCAAAATCCCTGAATGCATCAGATAGGAAAGTCCGCAAAGTCAAGAAAGATTCAGATGGAAATGCTGGACCGCATCGCTATGTTGAAGCTGGTGCTTTGACTGTCTTCGATACCATTGGACGCTTTTTGGGTGTTAATGTTGGAACTCCTCTCCAACGCAAATTATCCAAATTGGCGATATTGTTGTTTGCAATTGCCGTTGTCTTTGCGATTGTTGTTCTTGGTGCGAATAAGTGGAATACTTCTACCGAAGTTATTAATTATGCTGTTGCAACGGGACTTTCAATGATTCCTGCTTCGTTGATAGTAGTCCTTACTATCACCATGGCAGTCGGTACAAAACAGATGGTTCAACGTAACGTTATTGTTCGAAAACTCGATTCTCTAGAAGCATTGGGTGCTGTCACCGACATCTGTTCCGATAAAACTGGTACTCTGACTCAAGGCAAAATGGTGCTCAGGAAAGCTTGGGTAATCGGACATGGGACATACAGTGTTGGAACTGGATCGGAACCCTTCAATCCCCAAGTCGGTGCCCTCTCATTCAATCAAAAGTGCCCCTTGGATATCATTGAAAGCGAAAAAGCTGGCAAAGTCGGCGCAGAGGGAAAAGATGAGATGCCTGCATCTGGATGGCAAGGAAACGTCGATTTGGAAAAGTTCTTGAATGTTGCTTCCTTGGCGAATTTGGCGAGTGTGTTTAGAGATCGGGATACAGGAGAATGGGATGCTAGAGGTGATCCAACTGAAATTGCATTGCAAGTATTTGTAATGAAATTTGGATGGGGAAGGAAACAACTTCAAGAAGAAAGAGGATGGAGACAAGTTTCTGAATTCCCTTTTGATTCTGAATTGAAACGCATGAGTGTCATTTTTGAGCGTGGAAATGATGGCGAGAAATGGATTTTTATGAAAGGTGCCGTGGAGAGGGTTCTTGATGCGTGTCCCGATTATAACGATGATGAAGAGAAAAAGAGAATCTTGTTGAAGAATATGGAATGTCTTGCATCTCAAGGATTACGTGTATTGGCTGTTGGAGCTAGAAAGACGCATACTGTCCCTATTGATCGTCAGGACGTTGAACGAGATATCAATCTCCTTGGATTAGTTGGTCTCTACGATCCCCCTCGCGAAGAATCCAAAGGCGCCGTTATGGAATGTCACATCGCTGGAATCAATGTCCACATGTTGACTGGGGATCATCCAGCAACAGCTCGGGCAATTGCTCAACAAGTCGGAATTATTCCCAAGGATATTCACAAGTATGCACCCGATGTGGTTTCTAGTATGGTTATGACTGCACAAACCTTCGACAGGATGTCAGATGAGGAAATTGACAGTTTGCCGGTTTTGCCTTTAGTCATTGCGAGATGCGCACCCCATACAAAAGTTAGGATGATCGAGGCTTTGCATAGAAGGAAGGCTTTTTGTGCTATGACTGGGGATGGTGTTAATGATTCACCTTCGTTGAAAAGAGCAGATGTGGGTATTGCGATGGGAATGGCGGGAAGTGATGTTGCTAAGGATGCTTCTGATATTGTCTTGACGGATGATAATTTCGCATCTATCGTCAATGCTATTGAAGAAGGACGCAGGATGTTCGATAACATCAAGAAGGTACATCATATAACTCATTGACGTCAGATCTGACTGTAGTTCGTACTTCATTTGTTGGCTGAGAACATTGCACAAGCATGTACCCTGCTCATCGGTCTCGCTTTCAAAGATCAAAACGGCATCTCAGTTTTCCCTCTCGCACCAGTTGAAATCCTCTGGATTATCATGATCACTTCTGGCTTTCCAGCAATGGGTCTCGGCATGGAAATTGCCGCTCCAGATATCATGAATCGTCCTCCTCACAACGTACACCTCTTCCAATCTCACCTCTGACAATAGTTGAAAATGGGTGTATTCACCTGGGAAGTGATGCTCGACATGACTGTTTACGGATTCTGGGCAGCAGCACTTTGTCTAGCAGCTTTCTCCCTTGTAGTCTTCGGATTCGGGAACGGCGATCTCGGAACAAACTGCAACGATTCCATCTCAAATGGTTGCCAACTTGTTTTCCAAGCTCGAGCTACAACGTTTACCTGTCTAACCTGGTTCGCCCTCTTCCTCGCTTGGGAAATGGTCAACATGCGTCGTTCCTTTTTCCGCATGCAACCCGGTTCAAAACATTATTTGACCCAATGGGTTCGCGACGTCTGGCGCAACCAATTCCTCTTCTGGTCCATTTTCGCTGGTTTCGTGACCGTTTTTCCAATTATATATATCCCTGTTATTAATACGGTTGTGTTTAAACATGCGCCGATTAGTTGGGAATGGGGAATTGTCTTTGTAGAGACTGCATTATTCTTTTTGGGAATTGAAAGTTGGAAGTTCGGAAAGAGGGTTTATTATAGAAGGGTTGGGGAGACTGCTAGGAATCCGGAGGAAGATTTGGAAAAAAGTGTGTTTTCGGCATATACTTCTACGGCAAGGAGTTTTACCAGCAATTCGAAGTCTGAAGAAGCTTCTCCTTCGCGTTGAGATGCAAATGTTTGGAATTCTTGGTTGTATTTCGTTATCTCTTTCATTTTCTTTTGTATTTGATTCATAGTTCTTTCTTCAGTAGGTAGTCCAATTGTCCTTCATATACTCTTCTTGTTCCTTGTTAAAAATCTCAACTCCCTTGGTACAACGACCCGTGTGGAAGACTCATTGGACGCACAGACCCCTGATTATCGTAAACTTCAGCCGTGGCGCGTTAGAAGAAATCACATGTTTTTCAACTTTTTCGCCTTTTTCATCTGCTTCTACATCTCTACGCTATCCAGGTCACTCTTCGTTTCAGCCATATTTCGCTTTGGCGTGTTAGCTCAATTGGCACCCCGTCATCTGAGGAAACGGCAAATGGTCTCTGATTTAAAACTTTACGAATCACCCTTTTGCATCCCCATCTGGTCATGATTATCGACGCGCACCAAGCGTATTTTCGTTACTTGCCTGAGAAGCACCACCCTGATATGATCTCATGGTTCGATGCTAGATCTACAATTCTCAAACCAGGGGTATGGATCATACACTTTTACTCTTTAACTGTAGGTCCTGCGTTTCGAGAGGGTGTGTCTAGATTGACGAGGGCTAGCAGTCCATAAAAAAGGCCTGGAATTCATACCCCGTCATAATGCTTTGTACGTCATATCGACAAACCGGCTCATATGTGGATTACAGACAATGGATGCAGTTAAAATCGTATACCCAACTCGTATGTATCGATGATCTGACAATGTTTCTAGACAGTATCAGACGGTACCCAGGGAGTACTACAGAACCTATAGCCAAGCACGCAAAATGTCATATTGAAAGTAGAACGAGTGAGGGTTCATGAGGAATTATAGCAGCAGCAAAATTCATAGTCCTCACGGAAGTATCTTCCATGCCTCCAGTATTACGCTTGGCTCCTTCTGTCCGTTTTGTCGTCATCCACAACATCCCAATCAGCGGGATATCAAGACCTGCTCGTGATAATTCTTCTCATGAGCGAATTTGTTCCTTTAAGCCATATCCTCCGTCCAACCTTCCTAGTCCAAGTCCAACCGATGAGGCTGATTAAGATTTACAATGTCGCTAAAGAAGAAACATTCCTCGCGCATCTTCTTGAAAACGATTTGACACTAACGGCACTCAAAACCGTAGTCCAAGATCGAGGTAATCTTCCAAATCTCTCGGAGCTAATGGTACATTTTAGCGAGAATATCTGTCTCGGCTCAACGACTTGTATACAGAAATCATGATCTCAAACCAGGAAAACTGCCAGAAGAATGCCTTCAAGATACTCAAGAGTCAGTTCACCTCATTCCGGCTCAGTTGGATCCCACCAAGGCTTTCACGGTTTTCGTCAAGGTTTGACGTTCACCAAGCTCATGTTAATGGACAGATCGCGGGTGGAGGCCGAAATCCCATCATGTTGACAAATCCCAACTATCTGACCACCGTGGAAGACCTGAAAATCAGGTTGTATGAGACTTGTCGCCTGAGACCATCAAGAATCAACATATACAAAGATGGAACTCACTTAGACAATGCCCAGTATTCGCTGCTATACTATGGGATTCTTCCAGGCACTCATCTCGAGGCACGGGAAATTCTGCCCCTCAGAACCAAAAACTCTCTCAAAATGAGGGTTTTCGTCAGAACACATAGAGGGTATAACTTCAAACGTCGTCTTTTTAATTTGGCAGGAAAACAGAAGTCCATTTAGTCCATCCACAAGAAACTATCCGGGAACTTAAGGAAATGATGTATGAATGGACGGGTGTACCTATTCGATTCCAGCGGCTGGTCTTTGGTGGTCGCCATCTTGAGGATCACAAAACTGTGGAGGAATGTGAGATTCGAGAGAATAGCACGATTAGTCTTATGAGACACCGCGGTGTTAGTGAGGGCGGCAATATCGAATCTTCCAGACGGGAATTGAATGGTGCTCTGGAGCTTGACCATTTTGCATATCTTTTGGGAAAGACCCTAGAGATGTTCCGTGAAGGGGTGGATCCGCATGATGAAGTTCTTCCTACAACAATTCCTCGCTAACCTACTAGATAATTCAACATCTTTTTGAGAAATGGAAAGATCGTGTGACTTCCTCAAACGATATTATTTCAGATGAGATCAAGGTGCTGTTCACTGGTCCATTCCGTATACTGATGTCTGCAGAAGTATAAACTGGATCAAACCTCATCTCAAATTTTCTACGATCTCAGGCTCGAACTCTCTCAAAAAGGACGAATAAGAACCACACTCGACCTCGGAAAATTCCTCGCAGTACTCTGGATCGCTCAAGAAATTCTCAAACTATCACAAGCTTTTAACCCACTTTCCAATCCTCTTCAATTTGCCAATCCTGGATGGCGTGTACAATATCTTAAATGGGATGATGTTCAAACTCTCCAACAACAGACTGATCAGAACACTCAAATGCTACTTAGTCTTTTGGAGCCACCAGAGGGTTACTCTGAGAAGAAAGGTAAGCCGCGTAAACTCCGGAAGTCGTTCCCTCCGGCAGGGACAGCATGTACCAAAGCGGAGAATAAAAGTGGGACGGTGGAGACTGTGAAGGAGGTGACGGAGAAGGGAGGCGAGAATGCTAAGGGTGTCAAGCATAGGTTCACATTCTGCTCGACTATTCGGAGGCTTTTCAAGCGATGGCGTTTGGCATAACGAAATAGTGATATGCAAAATTACTCTTAAGATTCACCTATTAACTCGAAAGTTCTTATCCAAATGATATCAACCAAAGCTTGTGCCACATCTCATTCTTATTTGACAGAGTACAACTCCACATACAATCATATTGTGGTAATCCTCCTAACGCCTGAAGTTTCACGCTGCGCCAGATCGCCTGAAATATCCCGTTGTTGCTGCTCCATCTCACTGTCGACCGGCTCCGCTTCCGTTAACTTTGTTTCGCTCTCCAGTCCATCTTGCTCCTCCAGATTTCCACGAGCTTCCACTGTCGACGGATAAATTGCTCCTTCCACTAGTGGCTTGACTATGCCCGCGAATCCTGCCACTCTTTTCCCATTTTCACAGATGTCTCCCCACGCCACTCCCCCCGAGGGGAAGCAATCCAGCTTGGTACAAGACGCAAGCACAACACGAACCGATCCATTCATTATAGGCATCCACGTCGTAGGCCATGGAATGAACATGTGAATTGTCACCACAACTATAATCGTAGCACAGACTAATCCTCCAACCGCTATTACTCCAGGTGAATGCGTTAGGAAAAAGAACAGACCTTGACCATAAGTCTGTCCAGTGTATTCATCGTAAAATGTCGCGCTGGTTTCGAAGGTGAAAAATGCTTCTGAAACTAGCCAGTGACCTATCGTTCCAAACAACATCAAGAAAATGGTGAGGGGGTATGGAAGCATTAGGAACCGAGGTTCTTTGACGTTTCCTCCCTGCAGCCTAGATTGTGCATCTGACGAAACTCGAGGATATTTAGGATTACAGTAAAACCCACGCCATTGGGCTTCAAGCCAGACCCTATTGACATAATTGCTTAGAAGAAGGATTAAGATGGAGAGCCAGACTTGAGGCGCATTGCCAAGGAAAATAAGAGCTAGCAATTGCGCCGAGTCGAGTTGTCCTTTGAGATAGTTGTAAGTCCACAAAACTTTGAATGGATCACCCCATCCGGACTCAACGTAAATTTTGATAATGTTTGTCGTTTGGTAGTAGGTAAAGTAGCTGGTTGTAGCATCGTATATGTTGAAGATCAGAGCTCCAAGGGTAAAGTAAAGGAAACCGTAAGTTATCCAATCTGACACTCCCATCAGCTTTCGCCATGGAACTCTTCGCGCCTTGGCGTCAATTCCTGGTGGCATGCCGATATATTTTTTCCTAGTTTGGGCATCGAGGAGGCATTCCCCTTGAGGAATAATATCCCTATCTTGAACCGCAAGATCCAAAATGTCGCCAATGTTGTTATAAAGTGGTTGTTGAAAATGGGACATGAGTTTCATCGCAACTAGGATAACAGCGGATTTGAAGAGAGTTGACAAGCTGAATACTAAGAGTGGGGCCCAGCGTAAGGTGATACCGCATTGAGACTCAACTTTATTCTCATAGCAATATTCAATGTACGTCAAGTTTGGGTTGGAGGACTCGTTGGTGGGGGGAGGGAGATAGTAGCCAAGGTTGTTGATTGGTCCGGTATCGTTGACGATAATGATAAGTCCCGTAAGGTCGATGTCGAAACCATCGTATTCGAGCAGCCAATTTTGACACTCGGCTTGACTCACGTTGACCCAGTTGGCTTTTGGAAACGTAGCATTGTTCCAGGCGCTTATAGGGACTTGCTGGTACTTCAGTTCATTTTCCCGCAAGATCAACCAGTTTAGATCGAGGCTTGTATAAGCATATCCCAGCGCGATATTAAGGGCCAGATGTAGTGGTAACGATGTAATGACAAGAAGCACCCAGACAGAAATTGGTCCAATGCGACCGCGACGGAACAATGTCCAAGGCAAGGCGCTTCCAAATTTGACCTCTCCGCCTTCCGGTTTAATACCGTCTTTGATATCCTGATACGTGGGACAGGTGCACAATTGTTGCAAATACGCTGAAACGCCAACCAACAGAGATCCAAATGCGTTGAGCAGGAAGTGGAAGAATGCGTTTAACCAACGAAGCTGGTTGCAATCCCACTTGAACAGTAAAACGGATGGTGCAATAGAAAATTGATCGTAATACTGAGATGCATCTTCGATCGAACGGATGATGCAATATATTGTGGGACCCATGCAGAGCAAGGAGACAATGCTCAGTCCAATGGCGCACAGATATGACTGCCCCACGTATTTTTTCCCAGAAAGGTGTGGTACTGGATCTTCGCCTTCTTCGCTTTCATATGATGTGCTGTCGGGATCCGGAACGTCTCGACGAGTGTGCAGCCGATCCGGTTCATATTCATTTGGTTCGACTCCAACCGAACTCGATGAAAGTCTCTGCCCGACGTTGACCCACTCGCTCAAGTGTCTTCCAGTATCAGGATACAGACTTATTGGAACTTTCTCAATAGATTCTGTCTCTATGATTAGATCGGGCTAGAAGTGCAATAGGCGAGTTTTTACCCTTTCCTTCCTGCTCTTCCATATTTTCCCCTGGGGTCGGTTCTTGATGTATTCCCTCAGAATCTAGCCTCACCGGCTGCGGCAGTGACGGGGTTTCCGAAGGGTTTGCAGACATTTGCAATGGGTCAACTCTTGACGAAGCAATGAATAGCGAGCTTTGACGAGAGGCCCTGCGGGCAATTACTTCGCCGGTACAGTTGAGAGCCTTGAAATAAGCTCAGCATTCGGTCGCCACTTTGAGCCAATCAGCGGCTGAGACGCAATAGGTTAAATTGCCCACCGACGAGTCGGGAATAATGCTGAAACCAAAAATAAGAGAAAACGAGATAGATAAAACACAAGAGAAAGAGAAATTTGGTCTTGAAATACGGATCTTGGAAAGCTGAATCTGAGTCTACTCTGTACTGTCGCTACTCATGTTCTCAAGCTCTGCGGCAATAATTTCTGCTGCTTTCTCGCCAATTACGAGAGCTGTCGAATAAGTGTTTCCAGACACACTATAACAAATAGACATATCTCACAATCAGTTTCGGTTTTCGTTCAAACACGTACCTGCAATTTTAAGATTCTCCGTTCCGTATACATTCAAGAATCTATCCACTACGCCTCTTTCCTCGCGTGGCTTCATAGGACACGTACCCCTACAATTAGCCCGAATCGGGTATCGCGGTACAATGAATGAGCACCAGTTTTCACTTTCTCACTTATAAATTCCTTAATCAAATTCTCGTCCTCATCTGAATAATGAATTTTCTCTCCCGGGTGCCTTCGAACATACTCCGCTGATGCCGTGGAATTCTTGGCAAAGGTTGGGTGCGAAGACGTGACTTCTTCCAGAAAACACGGCAATCTTAGAAGAACTTCTCGCCACCATTTATAAGCCCAAACTAGAGGTCCTATATCGGCAGCGTGGGACAGCAAACCTACTTCAAAGTCGGCAGGGGCATCCACGTTGGTAGATGAAGTAGCATGGATAGATCCTGTTGAGGATGGGTAATTGAGCAATGTTACGGCGGTGAGATAACGTCCTTCAGGAGGAATATCTGCAGGATTGAAAGTGTCAATGTACCTTCTATCAGAAATTGAACAGTGATAGATTTGATACCATGAGTATATGGCGAGATTGAGGACCGGTTTATCTGGTTTGCTGGCGAATTGAGTTTCCCAAATCGATTTGAAATCAGGTCCCAATTGATGCAATTGAGAGTTCGAAGGACGCCATTTCAAGCCCACATCAATATAATTTGTGGTGAGGCCTCCTTTTCCAGCTTGAAATTGTTCAGATAGACGGGAAAGTGTGGATGTATTCAGTCGCTGGATATCATCCATTGTGTCATCTTCTTGAGCGTTGATTTTGATTATGGGACCAACGAAAATGTGGTGGTCGCGGAAAGTTGCACCAACACTGGGAAGATGAGATATTATTTGAGGAATGCCAAGTTTTGTCAGGTGGTGTTTGTTGCCAATTCCAGAACGTTCCAGAAGAAGTGGTGTTCCGATTGCTCCGGATGAGAGGACGACCAACTTCCTCGCTTGGGTTGTTCGAGGCTTCATTGATGCTGTAGGATCGATGAGTTTACTGGTGTCAGAAACAACATCTGAGGATGTACTCACTTGCTTAGATATTCTACTCCAGTTGCCTTTTTCCCTTCGAATAAGACTCTCACCACTTTGCTTTCGGTGAGAATGTGTAAGTTACGTTGAGAATCGAGGATTGGATGGACATAGGCGTGAGCAGTATCGCTCCGTCGACCGGTCTTGGAATCAATAAACTTGGGCCAGAAGCCAACTTTATTGACGGTCTTGAAATCTTGAAGATCTGACGATGCTTCCATCCCGTAGTCTCGTTTCATCAGTTCAATGAATTGCCTTCCAATCTCTGTTTCTCGTCCAGATATTCCAATTGGACCATCATAACCATGCACTTCTTCATTACCACCAGGAACACCATAAGATTCCATCTACAATTAGCCCCATCATCTGATGTCGAACCTTCTTAAACAACGGCTTCAAATCTTCAAATGTCCAGCCCTCATTCTTCCAATCATCGTAATCAGATGCACAACCTCTTGTGTACATCATGTAATTGACACTACTTCCTCCACCTAGCATCCCTCCACAAACCGCAGCACTGAATTTCGGACCGGAAGTCCTTTCACTTGGATTTCCAAGGTACACATTAACTGTATTCTCCACCCTCCCGAAATGATTTGCCATGTATCCTGGCGTAATAACATTAGGATCATCACGATTATTGCTTCCTGATTCAATGACTAGAATTTGAAGTTGAGGGTATTGTTTTGCTAGACGACCTGCAATTACACATCCTCCGGCGCCGCCTACTCAATTAGCATTGTACTGCTTGGTGAAAGAACCGCCAACGATGATAATGTCGACTTTGGAGGAAGTCGTAGTGCGGTTGGAAATAGCCATGATGTTGGGAGAATATTTGAAGGTGGAGATTTAAGGGAAGCGGATATAGCGGAGAAGTTGCTTCTTTGAGGTTAGACAGCTGAAGATAAGGTTGACACTTGGTGATTTGAAATCCTCTTTTGTCCAAGTTGCCGCGGAGACATTTCACTTGGCATTTCACACAGATCGCTTGAACCCAGCGAGCAGGCAGATTCATCTTCAAGCCAGTCTTTTTCAATGCGAGGTTCACCCAGAGTGGTCACCACGTTTTGATGGTCGTTAAAAATTCTCTGGGATGAAATCAAGCAACATCACATCCAACCATGATGTCCGCGGTGGAGGGATAATCTATCCAGAATCCAAACGATTGCTATCCAGATTGCAATGCAGTCTCAAGCTCTAAAGCTGCACATATTCATTCATCGAGGACCATCTTGATTTGACAATGTATTTCGCACTTTGAATTTCGTAATCAGAAGGCATTACGATCTCTGGGTATTTAAGGGTTCAAAGAAAAGGTATCTGAAACTTCGCGTGTGAAAAGCTTCACTCACAGCGCATCGCCACTTACAACGACGAGGCAAAAGAACAGGATTGGAATGTGTTTGATTTGGCTCAACCATGGGAATAGCAACGTCAGATTCTTGAGGTAACGAGCTGATCAACAGGTACGATTGTCTATCTTTCGCTGTCAAAATCAAAACTACTTGTAAAACGGTTGACAGAATTCTCGCAGAGCTGTATGGACTGAAGATAGACCCCCATCGCCATGACCCCAACCCCAACGGACTTCAATGGTAAGAATGTTGACCTTGTTTGACCAACATGTAGGATATTATGCCTTTCCTGAATTCTCCAATATTACATCAAAATCCTCCAACGTTCTCAGTCCCCCTTGTTTTATTACATGGCGACCTCCCAAAGGCTGAGAAATATGATCCATGCATTGCGAAGGTTACCATGGGGACGAATTGGAGAATTGTATACTTAAGTTACGCCCGCTATTTATATCTTCATTGTCCTTTGAATGTGCCGTACGTCGGTAGGATTGAGATTTAGCTTCGTAGAAATCCACATCATTAACATGTCTACCACCAAATTCCTACATTTCTAGGTGCCGAATCCTAAACACAATGCCAAAGACATCAGGTGTACTGTCAAAGTTGTTGGAATGGCCTACGTATGATAGCGCTGGTGGAGGCATGGAGATGAGGTTTAATCAGAGTTTTACTGAGTTGATTGTTTCCACGGATGTGGATACTCCGCATTGACAACGGTGAGTTTGTGAATTCAGGAATTGTATTACTTAGCAATTCTATGGGCTGGAAAGTGGAATTATGGGAGTTGGAGGGGGTGGTACTCGGATCTGACGAGAATGCTGAACTGGAGTGGAGGATGTGGCCCTTCATCTGACTAGTTTGTCTCTGGCAATATCCGTCTCGTGCAGTGTGATACAAAGAACCTGAACATAATAAACACCGATTTTACTGAGAGCCTTCAGATTGATTGTGCATGACCAGATAGAGATTTTATCTGTATTTGGAATCTAAGTTCCTAATTGATCTCCAAGGCAGTTGGTTGAAGAGAAGAAGATTACGAGATGGAGACTCCCGTTTCCATCTGAAGACAAACAATCACTTTTGGAGATTCAGTGGATTCATCTGAAGAGGCGATGTCGCCTAGTATTCATTCTTTGTACGGGTAACGGAAGCAACTTATACAGAAATACGACATCCACGCCTTTTAAATCTGAATGGTCGCCAGGAAGTCACGTTTCGGGGCCGAAAGTTCGGATGACCGTTTGAGTCCCAAAGGTATTTAAGGGACAAAATTCCCACTTTGTCATCTATCTCCAAGGCCATGCTCCACCTGGCAGATATCGAACTCCCTGCCCACCTAAGTGCATACATCTATGGCGCTTCTTGGGTGTTGACTTTTGTCCTCACTTTGGCTGTCTACTTCTGCGACGAAATGTCAACCGTGCTCGTCTTGCTGTCGGCCCTACTTCTCCTAGCCACCTCCTTGCTAGATGATCGAGACCGTACCCGTATCCTTCGAGCAGTGGTCCTTTTGAGCGCGATGTGTATTATGTCCAAACCCAACAGCCCAACGAGACTGGAAATTTGCTTTAAACTACCCACATTGAACGGAAGCAGATCTGAGTCCCTCTGTTACGGATTCGAAATAAGACGTCCTACTCCTTTCCGGCTACCCAGTAACAGCACCTCAAACGGCTCATCATCGTCTTCATCTCTTCCAAGTGACTCGACAACGGGCACACCACCTCCCACCAGAGAACCCGGTAGAGCGTTGATAATCGAAAGGAAGCGACCATACGAAGACCTTATGATCGATTTGATCGACAACGTCGAGATACACTCAGCTGGGGAGTCGGACCCAAAGCGGTACGAAGAGAACGATGATGAATGAGTCGCATTATTGTGGGTTGCATGAAGAACTAGAATTGCTTAGAATTGTGTCATTGTACTGGATAGAAGTGAGGAATTGCTTAGCTGGAAAAGGAGATTATTACGCTTGAGAATCAGTAGCTGAATACTTCAATCAAATGAATAATTGCATTCGTAATTGGTCGTACTGCGCTAATTACTGGTCTTGGAAGAAATGGAGGCTCAGACATTAATTCAGGACTGGCCCTTTGAAAAAGGCCATCACGTAACGAACGCCATTGTTTTGTGCTGCACCGTGAGAGTTACCACCAGTCAAGACGTATGCGCCCTGCCTGAAGGACATTCCTTTGAGACGCTGGACGTTAGATTGGACGAATTCGTTTGCCAGCATCTTTCCCACTCTTTTAATGGACTTCAACCTCTAAGTGGCTCTGCAGCTGCCACGCATGGAATTGAGCAGCCGAAGGTGGAATATCGTGACCTGACGTTGGTGGAGTTTGATGAAGCAAAGCGAGATCTAGACTTTTTGAAACAATTCGTCCCAGATGGGATCTTGTTAAGGCGACTATCTCACGCCTAGGGTCCAATGAAGTGCATATATATGTGGAAATTAGGAAAGCACTTGCGATTCTTCGAACCACAACCGAAGTAATTGAGACTGGACTTGTACGAAGCGAAATGTCGTACAGCCATCCGCGAGCGACGACGAGAGTGTGAAGGGCATATTGATTGCAGCTTGTTCTGTATCACTGCTCTTCTTTCTCTACATGGGTTATCGGGAGTATTGTGATAAGTTAAAGTTGACATAGTTGTCTTTACTCATTATACAGCAGATCCAAATCTCCAAGATAGATATTGGCGTCTAAATAGTGAACTACCACGAAAGATGAGACATGGGCAACACCGGGACCCGCTTTACGGAAATCGCTATCGATTTTCATGGCCCCTCATCATCTGAAAACATTCCCAGTCTGAAACACCTATCCTCATAAACATCTATGGGAAACTATTTTCGAAGGTGCTCCTAACGGCTGAGATCGAATCAAAGGACCGACATGTTTTCAGCGACTCTTCGATGACGGAACTCTTGGAACGGACTCAACTAATGGTTACAGCCCCGGATTGCGTGAACATGCTGAAGTTTCTAAGCAAAACCAACAACATCGCTTTAGAAATTGCTTTGAATAATTGACGTGAGATGTAACTTGGAGCCACCTTTCAAAATGTAATTGATTTCGTGACGTGTAGCGTAAATGAGCTCTTAAACCGTACGTAGGGGTAGCGACCAAAGCGCCGTATGTGGCCAATGGCGCAACCGGTCTCAAGGTTCGTCTGTTCAAATCTTTCAACGGCTTCATGTCTGCAGACATAATCTCGAAGGACAATCACCAATAGAGGCCGGAAACAGGACCGAAGTCACGTTTCGGAAGCTAAACCTAAATTTCGGCTTTCCCTCCCTTTGACCACCGTCATGAGAAATCATGATGAGTGGGATAGCTCCGGTCGATATACTGTTATGAACGCAGTCGAAGCTACCTACCCTACAGGGCACGATTGGGCAACGAGATGACAACATGGTTTTGCCCATTTGTTACGTATATAGGTTTTTCTTCCTGTCATGCGGTGTACAACAACGACCAAAGGAACATCATAGTGGCTGGTTTTTTGTTATTGTGTTACGGATACATATGAAATGCGAGGACTCCCATGTCTGCTAAACCGGATTGGTGATCACGAAGGGCATGGTCATGAATGAGAGTTTGGTTATCACATCGGCTTGGAATTTGCACGGAGCTTTGTTTGTTTGAAGCCTGCTACACATGGTAAAATGGATTCACGATCATGGAAGTGTTTAGGTGAGATTTTAAGAAGTGGGTGTGTGTGGAAACCTGATTTGGAATGCGTACGTTAAAATTGTCTGGATTTGAGTTCTGGGTTATTAGGTTCATCATCGGACTGAGTGTATTTAGTTAGTATCGTGTATGTACTTTTTACAGCCCCCGAGCTATTTATTAGCTAAGCCCTTGTGGCCAAGGTGGGTGAAGTCAATAGGAAACGGTTACAATTCTTCACTTGAAAACCTCATCCCCGTAATCTACAGGACGTTGATGATGATTACATATATTTGCCAATGAATTGGAAATTGATTTGCTATTACATACATTTGTTATATAGGTCAATGATATAAATATCTTTGCCGCAGGATGATCTATCATCGACATTTTGATCCCAAAATTCTACGATCCTCTTCTTGATCATGAGCGCAATTCATGCGGAGCCACTGGTTCTGCCCTCAAGTAATCACCCGTGCTACTGACTCTCAATAATATCTGAAGCACTGAGACATGGAACTTGGCGTCATATGGATCATGGATGTTTCGGATAACTCCAGTGCGCGATTTTGCATGCATCCGTATTGTCACGAGACTAACCTTCCGAGACGTTCGAACTCATCACGGAACGAAGCCAACGTCTCACTTATACTTCATCATGAAACTCCCCAGCAAACAGTTCGGACGTGTTATACCTGAAGAACGTATTTCAAAGGTATTACTGAGTACTGAGAGCGAATCGAAAGAATTGTCTTGCCTATCATTTCGAGGAGGGTCCGTCAATTCAACTCCGAAAAGACCCATCTCTCAGCTGCCACGTCGCCAGAGGAAATCATTTGACCTGACGCCTGAAGAGTTTGATGTTGTCAAAAGAGCCTTCGACGCCTTAATCCAATTTTCGCAAGGTGAGGCTGTAATACCCACAATCTGATAACTCTAGGACCACGAGAGGTTCACATGACTATGGAAGTCAAACGAGCTTTCTGTACTCTTCTAAATGTAGCGCAAGTCATGGAGAGTGCCATTGATATGAAGCATCGAGCGTTGTCATCGCAAAAGGTTGTAGGCGAAGAGTTGACTATACAAACCCTGTCCCTGATCTTCGGTGGGTTTTTTGCTGTAGTAGCGGTTATTGTTTTCTTGGGTCTAAAGTAGAAGACTAAATCTGGAACAGTCTATTATATTACCCTTCAGCTGTCACATGAATCTAATTCCGTGTTCCATTGCAATTGCAGGAGACTACCTCCACAACTGAGATGGCTACTGAGTAGGCATGTTGTGCAAATCCTTGCACGACGCAAAATCCAAACCTCGAATTTTGCGTGATTGAGATGAGGAGGAGCTGGCGAGCACCGAAGCTCACATTGAACGCATGACTTGACTACCACTTTGTTCAAGGTGTACAAAAATCGACGTAAATTTGAACATTTTAGCTGACTTTTTCA
>Ga0335073_10000931_pt1 | contig 38624 bp, 40 predicted proteins | sample Lox_Sample_22_FD_207093 | JGI IMG/M metagenome (GOLD analysis project Ga0335073, IMG submission 207093) | Soil microbial communities from Loxahatchee National Wildlife Refuge, Florida, United States - Lox_Sample_2.2 | ecosystem: Environmental > Terrestrial > Soil > Wetlands | place: USA... | reverse complement strand
CCGGTTCCCCCGCGGTGTGGAAATAGAACCGGCGGTGCGGCGGCAGCGGGGTGGCGGTGTATTTGCGCTGGTGGCGCACGTGCGGGCTGATCCTGGTGGCGACAGTGAACGGCCGGGGCGGCTGGCCAGCGACCGCTATGGCGGCGCGGGGCACTGCCATCGGGGCGTTGGCGGCGGCAGGGGGTGTTCCCGCGGTGACCAGGGTGATATCGACCGTGCTGCGGACGTCGGCGGGCACCGTATCCGGCTGCCACGTGGCGATGCAGGTGCCGGGCTCGGCAAAGCCGGGTCCGCGCGGCTGCCCGGCGCCGCCATACTGCGCGAGGTGCGCTTCGTCGGTGATCACCCAGTGGGGGATGCCGTGTCCGGCGCGCTCGGCCGCGACAGCGGCCGGCAGCCGGTTCAGGTAATCGGACTTGCTGGCCTCGGGCAGGCCCGACAGGTCGAGGATCAGGCTGGACCGCCCGGTGCGGGCGATCGCCAGCAGATCGGTGGGGCCGGGCAGGTGCGCCACGGCGTCGACCAGGTGCACGCCGGGACGCTGGGTGAGCCCCACGTGATCACCTTCTGGGTCGACGATGAGTACGGAGTAACCTGCGCCGATCCACCGTTCGGCCAACAGTCCGGCCAGGTAGCTCTTGCCGGCTCCGCTGTCGCCGGCGATCAGCAGGCTTCCCTGGGAACCGGGTACCAGCACCGGCTGCCCGTCATCGAAGGTCCCGATCTGCACCCATCGCCGCCTGGGGCATAGTCGTCGCTGGCCAGTCAGCAGCGGCCCGGACAGCAGCTCGGTCACCCCGGCGCCGTTCCGCGACCCGAGGTACAGGTCGGCGTGCGCCGCCAGCGACGGCACGGCGTTGGCGACCGCTGCGCCCACTTCGGCAGCGTGCAGCAGTGCCAGGTCGTTTTCCGCGTCACCGGCGGCGATCGCATTGTGAGGTGACAGGCCGAGCTCATCCAGGGCGGCAAGCAACCCGGTGCCCTTGGTGACCCCGGCCGGGAGGATCATCGCGGCGCCGCGGTTGCGGGCCACCTGGCAGTCCAGGCCCAGGCCGGCGATGACTTCCACCGCGGTAACGGCGTCTTCCGCGGCCAGTGCCAGCAGTACCCGGCCAGCGCGGGCGGACACCCCGCGGTCCGCCAGCGCCTGCCACACGGCGGGATCGACCGGGCTGGCCAGCGGCCGCGCGCCGGTTTCGGTGTGCAGCACGGCGCCGTTTTCGGTGACGACCGCGTCGAACTCGCGCCAGAGCCCGGGAAATGAGGCTTCCAGGTCGTCGAAGATCCGGCCGGTCACCAAGATCATCCGCCGCTCGGCGCGGCTGGCCTTGACTGCGGCCATCGCGCTGTCGGCCAGCTGGTCACGGTCGGTCAGCGTCCCGTCCAAATCGAGTGCCACTGCCCGGAAGAACCACATTACGCACCTCCAACGACGGGTTCCGGCGAGGTTCTCGTCCTCGGACCGGTCCCGGCGGGTACAGCTGTACGTGCTCAAGGCGCGGATCTTTCTCGCCGTCGAGCCGCCATCATGCGCCTCTTCCGCTCGTCCTGCCCGCCACTATGATCCGGCACCACGAGCCTGGCCGGTCCAGGCCAACGTCAGCCCATGACGGGACGAAGGTCACCGATGACCCTTCCGGCTTGCCGCGACACGCAAAGCGGGATGATGAGGATGGGCAGATCGGCCAGAACGGCGTCTGTGATCGGGGCGAAAGTCCCTATACAGATGCCCGATCGGCCGCTGCGCAGGCGGTGAGCTGCCGCGATGGTAAAAGTATGAGCAGAGCAGTCAGGATGCACTCCGGACCGGTCGGCCAAGGCCGGCGTGCGGGCACCAGCGATGACCCGCCCGGCGAGGCTGAACTAGCTCGCCGGGTCGTGGCGCTGGTGGGCGGCCGGTACTCGGCCGAGCTCGGGATTGACGTGGACGCCGGGGAGGCGCAGGTGGAGCGGTGGTTCGTGGCCGCAACCTTGTTCGGCGCCCGGATCGCGGCGCGTGTGGCGGAACGGACGTTCGGCGTGCTGGCGGCGAACGGGCTGGTGCGGATCGGCCAGATGCGGCACGTCCCGTCCGCCGACCTGATCGCGATGCTCGATGCGGGCGGGTACGGCCGCTATGACGTGCGTACCGCCGAGCGGCTGCTGGAGCTCTCCGAGATCATCAACGAGCGGTACGACGGCCGGGTCGCGGTGATCGGCCGCCGCTTTACGGCGTACCCGGAGCTGCGCGCCGCCCTGGACGCGCTGCCCGGGTGGGGCCCGGTGACCGTCCGGCTGTTCCTGCGCGAGCTGCGCGGGGTGTGGCCGGGAGCCGGCCCGCCGCTGGACGAGCGCGCAGCAGACGCCGTGCGGCACCTCGGCCTGACCGGCGCCCGCGCGGGGCTGACGGGCGTGGCCGGGCTCGCCGCAGCGTCCGGGCTGGACGTGCGCGACCTGGAGAGCGGGCTGGTCCGGCTGGAGCTGGCCCATGGCCGGGCGATGGCCCGCTGCCCGGGAGGCCAGGCCTGCACGGCGCTGCAGCCGCCGGGGCCTGTTCCGGAAGGCCTTTGACCGCCGCTCCTGGTCGCCACGCCTGCCGTCGCTTCGGCTGGGGTCAGAGGTCCCCGCCGGTTCGGTCCATGGACCCTGCCGCGCTGCCCGCCACCGCAAGAAGGCTTGGGTAGAGGAGTGATGCGGGATGACCGAGCCGGAACCGCCGACGGCGGACTGGTCGCGGGACGAGTCATGGGCTCAGGTGGCCGAGACTCACGCTGCCGCGGTGTTTCATCGTGCCCGCCGCCGTGAACGAGCGTGAGGTCGCCGTAGACCTGCAAGAAGCCGGGCAGGCTCCGCCTGACCTGCTGGCGGACAAAGGCTTCAACGGCACGGCGTTCGCCGCCCGGCTGGCCGCCCGCGGCACCGCCGTGCTCGTCCCGCCCGCCAAGGCCCAGCGCGCCAGCATGCCGCCCATCCTGCTGAAAGTCATCGCCCAGTGGCGCAACCGCATCGAGGCCACCTTCGGCGAGATCACCGAGCGGATGGAACTGGCCCGGCACGGCGCCCATACCTTCTGGGGCCTGCTGACCCGCACCGCAGCCACCATAGCGGCACATACGCTGCTACGTGCTTGCCTGGCCGTAGCGTAGATCAACCCCCATAACGCGCCCAAGGCGGCCCGCGGCCCGCAGATCGACGAACAGGGCAGCCGCGACGTCCCTACGCCACCACTACGTCGCCTACCGGGCCTTCGTCCGCGTCAAGATCGCCTGCCTGCGGATCACCCAGGGCGACCTGGCGGCCGGCTTCGAGGCGCGCTGGCTGTCCGAGCTGACACTGCGGCACCTGCGCGCGGGTGCGGTCACCTTGGTCCTGGGTCGGCGGGCTACCCGGGACCGGCAAGTCCGCGCTGGCCGGCATGGTCGCCGGCCGGCTCGGCTTCACCGTGCTGAACAGCGACCGGATTCGCAAGGAACTGGCCCGGCTGCCCGCCGAGGTCAGCGCCCGCACCCCGTACGGGCATGGCATCTACACCGCGGAGTGGGCCGAGCGCACCTACCGTGAGCTGCTGCGCCGCGCCGCCGTTCTGCTCGCTCGCGGTGAATCGGTGATCGCCGACGCCTCGTTCATCTCCGCACCGCAGCGGGCCGCCGCGACGGTAACCGCCCTTGCGGCCCGCGCCAACCTGGTGGTACAGCTGCTCTGCACCGGCTCCCTGGAGCTGGCCGCCCGGCGGATGAGTGCCCGTACCCGCGGTTGTCGGACGCGGACCAGGCGGTCGCGGAGGAGATGCGGGCCATCGTGGAACCATGGCCGGATGCGATGGTGATCGACACCGAAGGCGGTGGCACGGCCGGGCTGCCCGGCGAATGCCTGGAGCAGGCGCTGGCGGCGATCCGTCCCCACGGTCCCGAACATGTATGGCGCCCCACCCGGCCGTACATGCTCCCCGGATGAACCGCTGCTTCCGGAACTCCGTCCCGCGCGATGCGGTGGTCTAGCCGGGGCAGGGCCCTGGCGGATGCATGATCAGGCGGCCGTCGGGCCGGTACTCGACCCGGGATCCGAACTCGCGGCTGATCCGGCTGAGGGTGGCCGCCAGCCACCGGCTGTCCGTGGGGCCGGCGTGGCGCAGCCGCATGTTCCTGGCCTGCATCGGCACCATGGTCAGGGCGGCGAGTTCACCCGTGCCCGGTGCTATCGACGCGAAGTACAGCAGGCGCAGGTCGTCTCGGTACTCCTCGTAGCCGGTGATGCCTTCGTAGTCGTCGATGCAGTCGCCGCAGCCGTACAGGATGAGCTTGCCGCGGTACACCTCGATGGGACGAGGGTGATGGGAGGAGTGGCCGTGGATCACGTCGATGCCGCCGTCGATCAGCCGGCGGGCGAAGCGGACCTGGTCGCTGTCCATGCCGTATCCCCAGTTGGATCCCCAGTGGATGGAGACCACGATGACGTCGCCTCCCTGCCTTGCGGCCTGAGTCCGGGTGATGAGGGCGTCGGCGGCCGCGGGGGACAGGCTGGGCAGGAAGTTGATCCCGGGCCGGGTGGCGGTCGCGGCCCAGCGGGCCGGGATCCCGCTGGAGGCGGTCCCGCAAGAGACGACGAGCATGCGACCGCCGTCCGGGAGCGGCACGACGGCGGGCCGCCCGGCCTGGGCCGCGTCGAGTCCGGCTCCTGCCGCCGCCAGGCCCGCGCCGGCCAGTGCGCCGAGGCTCTCCCGCAGCCCGCGCTCGCCGAAGTCCAGCACGTGGTTGTTGGCCAGGGCACACACGTCGGGCCGGATCGCGGCCACGCACGGCAGGTTGTCCGGGTTCATCCGGTAGTGCACGGCCTTGCCGGGAGCGAAGTCCGCGCTGCGGGTCACGCTGGTCTCCAGGTTGATGACCCGGACGTCCGGTGCCGCCTCCTCGACCACCGCCACGGCGTCACCCCAGGGCCAGGAAAAGCCGGCCGGCCGCGGGATCGGGCCGTTCGCCCGTTCGGCCAGCGTGACGTATTCGTTCGCGTCACGGACGTAGTCTTCCCGCAGTTCCGGGTCGCCGGGATGCGGCAAGATCTGGTCGACGCCGCGGCCCGGCATCACGTCGCCGCAGGCGAACAGCGTTACCAGCTCACTGGTCACGGATCTTGGCCACTCAGCCCGGAGCACGATAAGGCCTGCGAGGCGATTTTCCTCCGCCGGCATTGCCCGGATCAGGTGCTAGGGGTCGCCGTCCGGCGATCACCAGACGGCCTCTCAGCCTTCCCGGCGGACTATCACCGGGGGTTTGACCCGCCCGGTCGTCTCCGCGGTATGGCTCCCTCGCTCGTCTCGCAGGTGATTTCAGTATGCCCGGCATCGTATGTGACTGTCGGCGCCGAACGTCCTGACCATGGGGTCTTTAGTCCCTCGCTCGCCGGGACTCGGCCGCAACCAGGTCACGGTGGGCCGTGCAGATGACCTTACGGGCCTGCTCCCGCAGCCCGGCAACGTCGCGCTGGGTCAGGCCGCGGGTCTGCAGGGGGCTTCCGGCGACGATGCCCACCTGGCCGCCGCGGATCACCTTTCGCCCGGGCGGCCAGATCCCGCGGGTGCCATGGATGGCAACCGGAACGACCGGCACCTGGTTGGCGACCGCGATGATGAAGGCGCCGTCCTTGAACTCGCCGATGGCGCCATCCAGCGAGATCCTCCCCTCCGGGTAGGCCAGCAGCGAGTGCCCGGCCGCCAGGTCCCGGGCGGCCGCCTGGTCGATCCGGCGGAAGTCAGGGGACTCCCGGTCAACCTCGATCATCCCGATCGTGCGCATCGCCGGGCCGAACAGCGGGATCCGGAACAGCTTGCGCATGGCCAGGACGCGCAGCGACACCGGCAGCACCCGCACCTGCACGATCGGGTCCAGGCTGGACTGGTGATTGGACACGACCACGCACGGGGCGGCAGACGTCAGGTGCTCGCAGCCGCAGGCGGCTACCCGCGCCCCCGCGGTACTCAGCCACACCCCTGCCCACCACTGCACCATCCGGTCGGTGAGAGCCGAGTCGGCCCGGACGACTCCACGGCACCACACCAGCACGGCGACGACCACCGTCGCCAGTACGCCCGCGACGAACGTCGGCACCGTGCGCCAGTACACCCATCGACCCCTTCCGCAGCCCCCGTGGGCGGCTGCGGAGCGCCGCTGCGCGCAACCCCGCAGCCTCAGCAGAGGTCAGGCCTTGCCGATGGCTATCTTCCTGGCCAGTTCCCGCTTCGGCTCCGGGACGCGGATCTCAAGGACCCCGGCCTTGTAGGTCGCGGTGATGTCGGCCTCGGTCACGCCCTCTGGCAGTGGCAGCGACCGGGACAGCGACCCGTAGCGCAACTCCTGCCGCACGTAGCCCTTTTCTTCCCGCTTTTCTTCCTCGCGGCGTTCGGCTTCGATGTGCAGCATCCCGTCGGTGACGGTCAGCTCGACGTCCTTGTCCGGGTCGATGCCGGGCAGGTCGGCATGGATGACCAACGTCCCGTCCTCCCGGTATTCCTCGACGCGGATCAGGTCCGCGGCTTCCACCCAGTGCGGGAACGGCACGGCCCGGAACGGCATCATCCGGGCCCATTCCTCGAACATCCGGTCGAACCTCCTGAAGACATCGGTTGCCTCTCCACGGGCCTCGCGCTTGCTCAGACCTGGCATGGTCCTCACCTCCTGCCCGCCAGGCAATGCCGCGGCCAAGGCGGCCGGTAGGGCCTTTGGTCCCACGCCGCGGGGCAGGAAAGCTCTATGCGCCCGGATGATCTTCCGTGACGGTGAAAGCACGACTAGCTGATGCGGAGGTACGGCCATGAACATGAACGACCGCTGGCTGGTAAAGCTGTACATCACCGAGATCGACGGCCAGACACACGCCGAGGCCCGCCTGGTCATGCCGGACGAGGGTGAGCTTTCCGGCCGCGGCGAGGCCCGCCGTAATCCTGCCGACCGGGAGATAACCCAGGCCGGAGAGCAGATCGCCGCCGCCCGCGCATTGTCGGATCTAGCTGGGAAGCTCCTCCACACGGCCGCCACGAGCATCGAGAATATGACCCACGAGCGGGCCCATCTGCACCGGTAGGCCGATCCGGGTCTTCACAGTCCCGGCGGCAGGCCGGTGGTGTCGAGCGGCGGTCCGAGGGGATCTGGTGGTCCCGTGGAGAGGGGACTTTGGCACCTACATCGCGTGCGGGGGCGTCCGATGACGCCTACCGCGATCTGGAGTCCGGGCTGGCCCGGGTCGGCCCGCTGGGCGCGGCGCCGGGTATGTCGAAGCTCGTGGTGGTGCGGTTCGGTGACATGACGGTCCACAAGGACTTCGCTGTCGCGGCGCTGCGGTGGGAAGCCACCGGGCCGGGCGGTGCCCTGTTTCCGGCGCTGGACGCCGACATCAAGCTCACCCCCGCTGGGGACGACGCCACCGTGCTTGCCATCTCCGGCGTAGATTGCCCGCCCGAGCCTGTAGCACCCGGCCAGCAAGTCGCCGCGCAGAGCCGGCCGGGCACCAGATCCTCGACCCACTGCCCGTTCCGCTCACCGGGCAGGTAGCCGAACAGCTCCTCGGCCCGCCGGTTCACCAGCACTAGCACGCCGCGGAAGGCCTTTCAGAGATAGTTGCCCGAGCAAGCAGTGGCCACGGTGACCTGCGCGGAGGCGCTGCCCAGCGTGGCGTGCCGCGCGGTGACCGTTACCTGGCCGGTCTTCCCGGGGACAGACCGGATGAACGCGCCGCCGACGCCACCGTAGCTGCCGAACGCGAACGGGTTCTGGCCGATCAGGACGGCCGGCCCGGTGAGGATGAGGGTGACCTCCCCGGTCACGTTCGGGCGGTGGTTGCCGTAGGCGTCAGTGGCACGGAACGTGACCCTGGTGGCGTCGGAGCCGTCCGCGGTGATGGTGGTGTCGTCGGCGGTCAGCTGCAGCCGGTCCTGGCTGATGTCGGCGGACATGGGCAGCACGGCGGCCAGCCTGGTCCCGATGTAGCCGTCTACCCGGAGCTCGGGGAGGGTGCCGCCGGGCACGGTGAGGTCGGCGAAGGCGGGCGGGTGGGCCAGATGGCCGAACCGCCGCCTGTCCGGCATCGCGGTCGCCAGGTGCGCGCCGCCCGCGAAGATCTCCAGCCGGTCGCAGTTGGTGGCGAACATGCTGCCCGGTCCCGGGCCCGCCGGGGCTGAGCGGGAATCCCAGAAGAACACCGGCACGATCACCGGTCTCTTGGCGGGATCGGCCTGCGACTGGTAGATGGCCGCGCCGGGCTTGGGTACCCGGAAGGTGTCGACCACCCCGGGGGTGCGCAGCGTGTTCCAGTTCTTTCTGTTCCTCCCGGCCGCGTAGTAGTCGAAGCCCGCCCAGGCCAGGACCCCGGCGTACCGGATGTCCGACTGGGCCTGGTCGTGGGCCAGGGCGTGCGCGAACGCCTGGCTGGCGAGCACCGGAGGCGGGTCGAACCACCGGTAGGCGGGGTTCAGCGCGCCAACCGATTCGCTGACCAGATAGGGGACGCCGGGGACTGGCGGGAGCAGGTCCGGTTCGCCGCCGGCGAGGTGGTAGTCGTCGTAGGAGAAGACGTCCTCGGCCCAGCCGGCGGTGGTATGGAACACCACCGCGCCGGTGGTCTGCCGCGACCCGTCGCAGGCGTAGGCGATCTGGCGGGCCTGCGCGTACAGCGCGGGGTAGTTCCCAGTCTCGTTGAGCCGGGTGCCCCAGATGACCACCGATGGCCGGTTCCGGTCGCGGACCACCATGTCGCGGACGTCGCGCAGCATGCGCGCCTGGAAGGCGGCATCGCCCATGTGTCCCCAGCCGGGCGGTTCCTCCCAGACCATGAGGCCCAGCTCGTCGCACGCGTCGAGGAAGTGCGGCGACTGCGGGTAGTGCGAGCAGCGGACCATGTTGCAGTTGAGCTCGTTCTTAAGGATCTGGGCGTCCCTTTGCTGCAACCTCGCCGGGGCGGCCATCCCGAGATAGGGAAGCATCTGGTGCCGGTTCAGGCCGAAGATCTTGTAGCGGTCTCCGTTGAGGTAGAAGCCGCCTTCGGTGAAGACGGCCTCGCGGAAGCCGATCATCGTCGTGACCGTGTGCGCGCCGCTGCGGCCCTCGTAGGACAGGGTCGTCCTGACCGTGTAGAGCTTGGGGTTCTCCGGCGACCAGTAGGTCACCGGGCCGATCTGGCCGATCGTGAGGCTGACGGTGCTGGTGCCGGTCCCGGTGATCTCGTCCGTGGTCCTGTCCGAGGCCAGGACCCGGGTGCCGTCGAGCAGGGTGGCGGTGATGGTTGCGGTGTTCCCTGCCGGGACGACGGCCGCGTTGACTGCCGCCTGGACCGTGATGTAGCGGTCGTTGCTCAGCACGTTCTGCGGGCGGGCGAAGACGTCTTTCAGGTAGATCTCGGGCACGACGTGCAGCGTCACGTCGCGGTAGATGCCGCCCGGCTGCAGGTAGTCCATCGATGAAGGGCCGGCGGGTTCGGCGTCGGGGGGAACATCCAGCCAGCGCGCATCGACGATGACCGCGAGGATGTTGTCGCCCTCGGTCAGGTGGCTGGTGAGTTCGGCCGTCCAGGGCAGGTAGCCGCCGGCGTGGGCTCCGGCCGTCCAGCCGTTGAGCACCACGATGGCGTTCGTCATGACACCATCGAAGGTCACCAGCACCCGTCCGCCCGCGACCGCGGCGCCGGGGAAATGCTTACGGTAGATCCAGACCCGCTCCCATGAAGCGTAGTCCCAGTTGTCCCAGGACAGACTGGTCACCGTGTGCGGCAGCGTAACATCCTCGAAGCCGCCGTCGTCGTATCCGGGCTGCTCCGCGCCCGTGACGTACCGCCCGCCGAATAGCCAGCGCCGACTGAAGTCATAGCTGCGCGCTTCCCGGACCGGCCGCGGACCGGCACCTGAGTACTGCCGGGCAAGCAAGGCGAGCGACGTCCCCAGCGCCGCCGCCGTAGCCCCAAGCACGCCGCCGAGCAGCACCGACCTGCGGGAAACCGACATGTAGGCTCTCATCCTCCTGGCCACCCGGCACGCCGACCCGGTCTGCCTTGCTGAATACGTCGCACACCTGACCGGTCTACTCTCGCAGCCCGAGGCACTATCCAAGCTCAGGACCGCACCCGTTCACACCTGTCCTTAGCAAGGCGTTAGCAGCCCTTTCGCCTCGAAGGTGGCGGGACTTATGGCCCTGTTGGCGTGATCTTCTGTGTCACCGCTGACCTTGCCCGGCCTCTTCGTCCCGGACCGTCGGCCCGGCCCAGGCGAGCCTCGAAGATGCAGCTTTGGTGCCGACTGGCAGGTTAACCCGCGCGAGGCCAGCCTGCCGGATGCTGGCGTGGGTGTTCCCGGCGGAGACGGGCGCTGGGGGAGGGCCAGCAGCACGACGCAGGCCGCGGCCGCCACGACGATGGCGGCGATGAGCAGTCCGAGGTCCATGCCCGATACGAACGATCGCCGGGCGGCGTCGGCTAGCGCGGTGCCGGTGGGGCCAGGGATGCGTGCGGCCACCTGGAGCGCTCCGCCCAGCGATCCGAGGATGGCGTCGCGGATCGCCGGCGGCGTGGTGTGGCCGCTGATCAGCGCCGTCATGAGGTGCTGGTACCGGACGTTCAGCGCCGTTCCGAGCACGGCCACGCCGAGCGCCCCTCCGGCCTGCATCGACGTGTCGCTGGTGGCGGATCCGACCCCGGCCTCGTCCGTGGGGACCGATCCCATGACCGCGTCGGTCGAGGGGGCTAGGGCCAGGCCTACTCCGCACCCGATGAGGAGGAAGAATGGCAGGCACCAGCGGTAGCCGTCGCTCACCGTTGTCTGTGACAGGAACCCGAGGCCGGCCGCGATCAGGAGCAGTCCGGGCACGATGACGGACTTGGTTCCGATGCTGCGGGCGAGCACCGCGGAGAACGGCGCGGTGACCAGCAGCACCAGCGCCACCGGCACGATGGCGAGCCCGGCCCGGAAGGCGCTGAAGCCCAGGACGAACTGCAGGTACTGGGTCATGAGGAACAGCAGGCCCAGCAGGGCGAAGATCACTAGCGCGAGCGAGGCGATGGCCGCGGAGTAGCGGCGGTTCCTGAAGAACGACACGGGGAGCATCGGGTCGGTCCGGCGGTGCTCCCAGATGATGAAGCCGGCGATCAGCGCGGCGGAGGCGGCCAGCGCGCCGGTGACGGGGGGCGCGCCCCACGTCCGGCCAGGAGCTTCGATGATGGCCCACAGCAGCAGGCCGAACCCGGGCACAGATAGCAGCATGGCGACCGGATCGGGCTTCTTCGCCTGGACGTTCCGGGAGTTGGGGACCACGAAGATGGCGGCGAGCCCGCCCGCGGCGGCGATGGGAACGTTGATCAGGAAGACCGACCCCCACCAGTAGCGGACCAGCAGGAAACCGCCCAGGATGGGGCCGATCGCCACGCCGAGGCCGGCCGTGGCGGACCAGATGCCGATGGCGCGGCCGCGGTCGCGGTCCGCGCTGAAGACGTTGGTCAGGATCGACAGCGTGCAGGGCATGAGCGCCGCCGCGCCGGCTCCCATCACGACCCGGCCGGCCGTCAGCCAGCCGACGCTGCCCGACCAAGCTGAGAAGGCCGACCCCGCGGCGAAGACGAGCAGCCCGGCCAGGAACACCCATTTCCGCCCGACGCGGTCGCCGAGCGCGCCCAGGGTGAGCAGCAGTCCGGCGAAGGCGACGGCATAGGCGTCGACGATCCACTGCAGCTGGCTCGACGTGGCGTGCAGGCCCTTGACGATGGACGGGAGCGCGACGTTCAAGATGGTCAGGTCCAGGCTCACCAGGAGCAGGGTCACGCACAGAACGGACAGGGCCGCCCATCGCCAGGGGTGGCTGCCGGGGCCGGCGCGGGATGTCATGGCCGCCTCCGGCCGGGGCAAGTTGACAGTGGCATGCGGGCTCAGCAGGTGAGATGCAAGATGGCGTTGGTGTCTGCCGCGGCCTTGGTCAGCATGCCGATCGCCTCCGCCGTCGGCACGACAACGAGGTCGACCTTACGGCGGCGGGCCTCGTCCCGCACCTCCTGCATCACCGGCAGCGCGCCGTCGGTGCCAGTGCCGATCACCAGCCGGCGGCACCGCCAGGGGATGTCCTCCGCGGCCGAGAGCGGGGTGTGCCCGTACGCCCCACGGAACTTCCTGGATGCGGCCTTCTTGCGCTTGCGGATCTTCCCGCGGTCGATGACCAGGTCGCAGTCGTAGGTCACGCCGTCGACCCGCACGGAACCGAAGGAGTAGTTGCTCACTCGCATGCTTCACCTCCTAAACCCCGCGCCCCGGATCCACGGCTGGTACCGGGACCGGTCTGCGGGTCCCACCTGGCGGAGAGGTGCACGTCAGGTAACCTCTGCTATCCGCCAAGCACACCACGCGCCGCGACGAACCGGCAGAGCACAAGGTCACATCCTGTGCTCCTCCTTCGCCGCGACTTCGTCCGGTCCCTGGGTGCGCGGACGTTCACCGAGGATGCGGGGGACGTCGGGGATGGGTCCGTTGTTGTCGTTGACACGGTGGGCAGGCCGGTGCCTGAGGCGTCCTACGGCCTCACGCGGCCCAGGCTGATCGCGTGCCGTTTCTCCTCCCGGACCAGCCGGGCGGGATCCGTGAGCACCAGCCGCGGCTCCCACATGGCGCCCAGATACCGGGCGGAGCTGACCATCTTGCGCGTCGCGTCCGCGTCGATCCACTCGATGCCCGCGAACCCCAGCGAGGACATCAGGCGGACCTGCTTTTGCGGGCGCGTCACGTAAGCGGGGGTGGTGGCGACCCGCAGGAAACCCGGGCGGATCTTGCCGCAGTCCAGGCCTGCCTCATCGATGAACTCCCCGAGCCGATCCACGCACTGCTCCAAATGGGCGTGCGCACGCCGCAAGAACCGCTTGCCCCGCAACATGGCCGTGGTACCGGAACCCAGCCCGATCACGGTCATAGCGAACGAGCCGTTACGCCCGCTCGCGCCGTAACCCACTGTCTTGGCCTCCAGCACAGTGGCGTGCCTCCCACGCTGGGCGCCTGGCCGCGGCGCCGCAGCGCGATAGCCGTCGCCATGCCGAGGAACCCGCCGCCGATGACCGCGACATCGACGCTGATATCACCGGCCAGCGACGGGACTGTAATCTCAAGCTTGACAGACCCGGCCCATCCGGCGGTCCGCGACAGAGCGAGCAGTGGTGACGGTGACCTGCGCGGAGGCGCTGCCCAGCGGTCCCAGGCCGAGCCCGGCCTTTTATCTCAGCGGTATGGCGGACCGCTTGTTGTGCAGGAATTCCTGAAGCTTGTCGAGCGGCCAGGTGTTGATTACGTCGGCTGGGGTGAGCCAGCCCCGTTGGGCGGTTGCGACCCCGTAGCGGAGGTGTGCGAGGTGCCGGGTGGCGTGGGAGTCGGTGTCGATGGCGAAGACGGCTCCGTGCCGGAGGGCCAGCCTGATGAGGTCCGCGGGGAGGTCCAGGCGGTCGGGGAAGGCGTCGATCTCGAGCGCGGTGCCGGTGCGGGCGCAGGCCGCGAACACGGCGTCCCAGTCGGCGTCGATGGGTGCGCGCTTGCCGATGACCCGTGTGGTGGGGTGGCCGATGATGTTGACGTGGGGGTTCTCGCAGGCGCGGATGATCCGCAGGGTCATTTCCGCGCGTGGCTGGCTGAAGTGCGAGTGAACCGAGGCGATGCACAGGTCGAAGCCGGCGAGGAACTCGTCTGGCCAGTCGAGGCCGCCGTCGGGGCCGATGTTGAGCTCGGTCCCGTGCAGCAGCCTCAGCTGAGGGTAGGCGCGGTCCAGGCGCCGGAGGTGATCGCGCTGGGCCAGCGCCTTCTGGCTGGTCACTCGTTCCATGTACAGGTTGGGGGCGTGGTCGGTGACGGCGTAGTAGGCGTAGCCGCGCCGCGCCGCCGCGGCGACCATCTCCTCAAGTGATGCGAGCCCGTCGCTCAGATTGGTGTGCGTGTGCAGGTCACCGCGGATGTCAGTCTCGGTCACCAAGGCGGGGAGCTGGCCATGCAGGGCGGCTTCGATCTCGCCGGTGTCTTCGCGCAGGGTGGGCGGGATCCACGGCAGCCCGAGATGGCGGTAGACCTCTTCCTCGGTTTCGGACACGATCAGCTCACCGGTCGCCACGTCGAACAACCCGTACTCGGAAAGCTTGAGCTTGTGGTGGACGGCGATTTCACGGGTGCGGATGTTGTGGGCCCTGGCCCCGGTGAAGTATTGCAGTGCGGCGCCCCAGCACTGCGGCGGCACAACCCGCAGATCTGCCTGGACTCCTGCGGTGGTGCGGATCGAGGTCTTGGTGGCGCCGCTCGCGATCACCTCCGCGACGTCCGGCAGGCCGGTGAATGCCGCCATGAGCTGTGCGCTGTCAGCCGCTGTGGCGAGAATGTCGATGTCGCCGATGGTGTCGCGCATCCGGCGCAGCGAACCCGCGTAGGTGACCCGCTGGCAGCCGGGGACCGGTGACAGCGCGCCGACGATCTCCTCGGCCAGGTCCATCGCGACATCTAGGCGCACGCGCTGGCCGGCCTTGTTCATCAGCTCGATGCCGTGCAGCAGGTTTTCCTCGGTCTTCGCGCCGAACCCGTGCAGCCCGGCCAGCTTGCCGCCGCGGATCGCCTCCTCCAGCGCGCCCGCCGAGTCGATGCCCAGCTCCTGGTACAACACCATGGCCTTTTTCGGGCCGAGCGTCGGGATCGTGGTGAGCCGCCGCACCCCGGCCGGGACCTTGGCGCGCAGCTCCTCCAGCTGATGGATCACCCCGGTCCGCAGGTGCTCCTCGATTTTCCCCGCGATGGAGGCGCCCACATTGGGGATCTGCCGCAGGCCCTTCTCGTCCAGCTGGGAAATGTCATCCGGGTACCCGCCGACCGACCGGGCAGCCTTCTCATAGGTCCGCACCCGGAACGCGTCACCACCGGTAATGGCCACCAGGTCGGCATACTCCTGGAGCACGGCAGCCACCTCGTCGTTCACCCGCACCATGTCAACCACTCCCTGGATATACGAAACCGCCCAGCCACTGTCCGCTCCCACGGGCCGACCTCCACCTGCAAGCTCTCCGGTGAGCGTCCGTCTCCAGCGGATTGGCGAGCCAGGGCCGCAGGTCCCGCCACCGGCGGGGCCTTCGCCCCGAACCCCGCCGGATGCCGGAGCCAACCCGGCGGCAGCATCGCTGGCGGCCATGACGGTCCGCACCGCCGGTCGGCTTGCGTAACGGCCGGGCCGGTGCGAACGCTCGCCGTAGCGGTGGCCGCACCTCGCGGGGAGAGCCACCGCCACGGCTGCCTGGGCGGGGGTGCTACTTCCCGGCCTTGACCTCGATCTTCCTGGCGGCCTCCTTCTCCCCTTTCAGGCCGATGGAGACGGTAAGAATGCCATCGTCGTAGCTGGCGGTCACGTCGTCCTCGACGGCGCCGGCCGGCAGCGTCAGGCTCCGGGTGAACGAGCCGTACCGGAACTCCGACCGGCGCTTGCCCTCGGTCTTGACAGACCGCTCGGCGTGGATCGTCAGGCATCCCGAGCCGACCGTGACCTCGACATCGTTCTCCGGGTCGATCCCGGGCAGTTCTGCCTTGACCAGGTACCGGCCGTCCTCGGCGTACTCCTCGACTCTGATCGGCCGGGCCAGGTAGGGCCGGAGGGCCAGGAACGGCTCCTCGAACCAGTCGACCAGGTCCGGGAACACCGTTCTGCGCGGCAAGATGCTCATCTCAGCCTGCCTTCCTGTTGCTGATCACTGTGCTTGCATCTCGATCGCATAACGGCACGGTCGGAAACGGCAGGGACGGACGACACGTCGCGGCATGACTTTCGCCCCTGGCTGTGCGGCCCCATCCCGGAGGAAAGGCGCTAAGCACGGGGTGATGCGGGATGACCGAGCCGGAACGGTCGGCGGTGCACTGGCCGCGGGATAAGTCATGGGCTCAGGTGGCCGAGCCTTTCCGAGGGCTGCGGGGTCAGCCGGCCCGTGGCTGCCGAGGACCGCAAGGTCACGGGAACCGGCGGGTCCGGCTGAGTGTCAGTGCCGCACCCCGGAGGGCACCAGCAGGCCGTAGTGGCCGTCGTAGCGGTGGTAGACGACGTTGCCGCGGCCGGTACCGGCGTCGGCGAAGAACGTGAACGGCTGCCCGGCGGGCCTGGGGAAGTACGCAGGCCGGTGCGCCGGGATGGCCTGGTGCCGCCATTCGCCGGGCCCGGCCGCCGGGACCGTGCCGCAGCGCGCCGCCCAGTTCCTGGCCGCCCGGCCGAGCCGGACCCGGAGGGGGTCCCCGGCCACCGCCAGCGTGACGCGGGCGGACAGGACCGGCTCGGACGGGGCCCGCAGCAGCGGGCCGACCCTGGCCTGAGCCAGCTCCGCGGACCCATCGGGAACCCTGCCATGGGTCTCGACCCGCACCTGTGCGGTCTGGGCGGCCATCATCGTTGGTCTCCTCTTGTGACGCTCTCTCCTCCCGTGACCGGGAAGCGGAGCTTCGCGGCGACGCTGAACGGGGCGTCGCGGATCACCGTCACGTCTGCGTTGTCGTCGAGGGTCTGCTGCACCATCTCCTCCAGCAGGTCCGGCACCGGCCGGGCGGCTGTGCCCCAGTCCGGGCATTCGTCGATTCCGGTGCTCAGCGCGCCGCAGCGGCCGCACACGTACCCGGGGATCATGCCCTCGTGGGCCACCAGCAGGTGGGCGATCGCGCCCTCGTTGACCGCGGCCAGGGACGCGCGCAGCCCGACCGCTGCCATCCCGCCGAGGATCTGCTCGGCCAGTTCCCGTTCGCGGCGCGCCATCCACCCGGCAATGACCGGGCTGGCCAGCTCCCGGATCCTGGCCGGGGTCAAGGTGTGCGGGTCGGCGGTGAAGCTCCCGGCGAAACTCTCCCGCGCCGCGGGCGGCAGCGCCTGCAGCAGGCCGGCGATGCTGTCGTGATGGCCCCCGATCACCAGCGGCACGTTCCCGGCCGGCCCGGCGGAGCGTTGCAGGATCGCGGCGACCTCCCGGTAGTGGTGGCGGGCCAGGCCGATGATGCGCTGCTGGATGCGGTGGGCCTCCAGGCCGTACCAGCCGCCGAAGCTGGGGCTGCGCGGGCCCTCGCCGGACTGCCTGGCGACGGTGTCCACCCTGTTGCCGCTGACCGACAGCACCCAGGCATGCCGGCGGTCGGCGATCGCGACCCGGTAATCCGGGCAGCGCTGCACCGCGGCGAGCAACGGCCGGACATGCGGCCGGGTCGCCAGCACGGCACGTTCCGGGACAGCGCATGGCAGCGGCAGCGCCTCGAACAGGCCAAGCTGCCGGCAGGCGAAGAACGCCACCGTGTGACCGAGCCACTCCCGCCCGTGCGCGGCCACCGCGTCGAGCACCGCATCACGGTCGGCGTAGCTGAGCCCGGCAGTGCTCCCGCCGTCCAGCCTGACGGCGCTGACGCCGGCGATGAGGTCACCGGCCCTGGCGGCAAGGCCCCGCAGCCCGGCGGGATCCAGCGGCACCGGCAGGTAGAGCGACAGCACGGACCGCCCAGGCGCACGCATGCCCCGCAGCTTCTCCACATCCGCGTGACTGATCATCACAGCCTCCCTCGATCCCGCTGCGGCAGCATGCCACCGTGGCCTGCTGCCGGTCGCGTCGCTCCGGCTTCGCCGGGAGCAATAGCTCATGGGCGCCCCAGGCCGCTTGTGCGGCTTTGAAGTCTTCCGGTTCGGCCACCGGGCCGCCCTCAATCCCGCGCGAGCACCTCGACGGCCTCGGCGAGTCGCATTGACCCGGGCCTCGAGCCCGCAAAGGCGTTCCTTAAGCGCAGCCGTCGCGGTGGAACCCGACTCTGCTGTCTCATTCACGGATGCCAGGCTGCCCCGGGTCGATGCGGGCAGCCAGGGTCTTTCGTCACCGGATCGGCACAGGAGGTCCCGCGGCCTGTATCCTCCCTGACCCGTCGCCGTGAGCCCGCCGCTGACCGCAGGCCTGGGCTGTCGCGGCCGGTGCCGCCGGTGCGGGGCTGGCGGCCCCGGATCACGCCGGGCGTGAAGGTGGCGGCGGGGGAGAACTTCCGGAAATATCACGGCCCAGGTCGGTGGCCGCCGCATGCAGGTCACCTCGATCCTGTCCAGCCCGGACGCCGGTCCGCACCTGTATGAGTCCGGCCCCCGGTGGTGCTGATCACGCCCGGGACACGGACCCTCCGGCGGTGCCAGGGTAAAAGGCGTCGTGCACGCGTTTCTCGCCGTCGGGGCCGGTCACGACGAGGACCCGGTCCCCGGTGCGGAAACGCAGCGCCGGATCCGCCCAGATGGTCTTCCCGCGCCGCACCACGGTGGCCACCATGTCGCCGGGTCCGCGCAGACCATCCGCCTCGCCGACCTGGCCGGATCGGGCCTGGCCCTGGTCGAGACCAACATCACCGCCGCGTCGGCGGCCCGCGGCAAGACCATGGCCGACCTGCACCTGCCCCCCACCCCCTCGGTACCGGACGGCGCGAGCAGCCGGACGTCGCTGCACAGCGCCGCGGCCCGCAGCAGGCCCGCCACCGCCGGGGCGTCCTCGACCTCCCCCTCGGGGCGTAGCCGGTGCCGGTCACCTTGTGCACCCGGCCCGAGGCGTACACCTGCTGCACGGTCATCTCGGCCTCGGTCAGCGTGCCGGTCTCGTCGGTGCAGATCACCGTGGTCGATCCCAGCGCCTCCACCGCCGCCAGCTTCTTGATCAGCCCATGGCGGCGGGCCATCCGCCGCACCCCGATGGCCAGCGACACCGACAGCGTGGCACCTGCCGCTGCAGCGGGCTCGGCTTGGCCGGCAGCCCGGTCGCGAACACCACCGCCTTGCCGGTGCCGGTGATCACCGAGGTCCCCATGAACACCCCGTCGCGGGCCTCGGCCGCCGCGATGCCCGCGCTTGCGGGCTCGGCGGTCCGGCCGGACGGCTGGCTCTCCCCGGTCAGCGCGGCCAGCTCGACCGACAGCGCGTACGCCTCGATCACCCGGGCGTCCGCGGACATCGCGTCGCCGGCCTCCAGCACCATCACGTCGCCGGGCACCAGGTCCTCGGCCGGGATCTCGGCCAGCTCCCCGCCGCGCAGCACCCGCGCCGCGTGCGGGACAATGGCCTGCAGCGCCTCCGCGGTCCGCTCGGCGGCGTGCTCCTGCACGAACCCGATCAGCGCGTTCAGCACTACCACGCCCAGGATCCCGAACGCCAGCACCAGGTTCGCTGGGTCACGCGGCGTGGACAGGAAGTAGATCAGGAACGTCAGCGCGGCGGCCGCCATCAGCACGACCGCGAACATGTTGGCGAGCTGGGCGGCCAGTTCCGCGTCCGTGGCCAGCACGGCAGCGGAGTCAACGACGGTACCGGTCACCGGCCATCCCGCACGACCAGGACGGGGCATCTGGCGTGCTGCACGCAGTGCTGGCTCACCGATCCGAGCAGCATCCCGGCGAACCCGCCGTGTCCGCGGCTGCCGACCACCAGCAGGCCGGCGTCCTTGGCCTCGCGCACCAGCGCGTCCGCGGCATGCCCCTGGACCACCAAGGGCTCTATCACCACGTCCGGCGCGATGCCGCTGACCTCGGCGAGCGCCTCGAACAGGGCCTTGCCCGCGTCGCCCTCGAGGTCGGCCGCCCCGTCGCTGACAGGCGCCAGTCCGTAGCCGGCAGGGTACGACCACACTGTTACGGCCTCAATTTCCGCGCCGGTCAGCTCCGCCTGGCGGACGGCCCAGCGCAGGGCGTTGATCGAGGACGGTGACCCGTCCACGCCCACCACGATCCGGTTCTTCTCGGTCATGGTCATCACCACCATTTCCTGGCCAAAGCGTCATGCGGGGCGGGCGGCCGGCGGAAGGGGCGAACGCACCGGCAGGCCGGGACCATCGGCTCTCGCGGACGTCACCTCGCCGGGAGCGAGCATGGGATGAGGTGGTTAGTTGCGGTTAAGCAAAGCGAGGGTGCGGTGGCGACAGCGAAGAGCCGGGTGGCCGGCGCCGAGCGCCCGGCCGGCGGTGACCGTTACCGCTGGGTCGCGCTGTCCAACACCACGCTGAGCATGATGATGGCGATGATCGACGCCTCGATCGTGATCATCTCGATGCCGGCGATCTTCCGCGGCATCGGCCTGGACCCGTTCGCGGCCGGCAACATCACGTACCTGCTGTGGATGATCATGGGCTACCTGCTGGTGCAGGCGGTTCTCGTGGTGAGCCTGGGGCGGCTCGGCGACATGTACGGGCGGGTGCGTATTTACAACCTCGGCTTCGTGGTGTTCACCGCTGCCTCCATGGCCTTGTCGTTCGACCCGTTCACCGCGGGGCGGGGCGCGATGTGGCTGATCGCCTGGCGGGTGGTGCAGGCCACCGGCGGAGCGATGCTGATGGCCAACTCCGCGGCCATCCTCACCGACGCGTTCCCGGCCCATCAGCGTGGCATGGCGCTGGGCATCAACCAGGTCGCCGGGATCTCCGGGCAGTTCGCCGGCCTGCTGTTGGGCGGCGTGCTCGCGGCCTGGGACTGGCGGGCGGTGTTCTGGGTGAATGTGCCGATCGGGTTGTTCGGCACGGTGTGGTCATACCGCAGCCTGCGCGAGATCGCCAGCACGCACCGGGCGCGGATCGACTGGGCGGGCAACGTCACGTTCGCGGTCGGCGCGGCGGCCCTGCTGGTCGCGATCACCTACGGGATCCAGCCGTACGGCGGCGCCGCCACCGGGTGGGGCAACCCGTGGGTGCTGGCCGGGCTGGGCGGTGGGGCGGCGCTGCTGTGCGCGTTCGGCGTCATCGAGACCCGGGTGGCAGAGCCGATGTTCCGGATGGGCCTGTTCCGGATCAGGGCCTTCGCGGCCGGGAACGCTGCCGCGCTGCTCGGCGCGATCGCCCGCGGCGGGCTGCAGTTCATGCTGGTCATCTGGCTGGCGGGCATCTGGCTCCCGCTGCACGGCTACGACTTCGCCGTCACGCCGCTTTGGGCCGGGATCTACCTGCTGCCGCTCACCGCCGGCTTCCTCGTCGCCGGGCCGGTGTCCGGATTCCTGTCGGACCGGTACGGGCAGCGGCTGTTCGCGACCGCCGGCCTGCTGGTGGCCGCGGCCGCGTTCACCGGGCTGATGCTGCTGCCCGCCGACTTCCCCTACTGGGTCTTCGCGCTCATTATCGTCGGCAACGGGCTCGGCAACGGCCTGTTCGCCTCGCCCAACACCTCCGCGATCATGAGCAGCGTCCCGCCCGGCCACCGCGGCGTCGCCTCCGGCATGCGCTCCACCTTCCAGAACTCCGGCATGTCACTGTCCATCGGCATCTTCTTCACGCTGATGATCACCAGGCTGGCGGCCACCCTCCCCTCAACCATGACCTCAGGACTGCATGCCCAGGGCGTCCCGCTCGCCGAGGCCGCCAAGATCGCGCACATGCCGCCGGTGAGCACCCTGTTCGCCGCCCTGCTCGGCGACAACCCGGTCCGCACCCTGCTCGCCCCCACCGGCCTGCTGCGGTCGCTGCCGGCCCGCGACGGCGCGGCGCTCACCAGCCGGACGTTCTTTCCCCAGCTGATCGCCGCGCCGTTCCACCAGGGCCTGGTCAGCGTCTTCACCGCCGCAGCGGCCATGGCGCTGGCCGGAGCGCTGATCTCGCTGCTGCGCGGCGGCCAGTTCTACTACGGCGAAGACGCCGGTGACGGCGTGCCTCACCTGGATCACCTGCACTGATGTCCCAGCCGCCAGCGCCGGCCGGCTGACCCGAGGATGCTGGCACCGTCCCTTGCGGAGGCCACGCCGCCGTGGCGGCCTCGTGCGCGCGGAGTCGCCGTCCGGTCGTATCCATCGGGCCGCTCAGCCATCCCGGCGGACCATCTCCCGGGGGTACGCCCCCCGGCCGCGTCCGCGGTCTGGCTCCTCCGCTCGTCTCGCAGGCAGCGTCAGCCTGCCCGGCACCACAGGCGGCGCTCAGCGCCGAACGTCCCGGTCGTGCGGGACCTTGGTCCCGCATCAGGCGGAATGGACGACATGCGGGACCTTCGCCCCTGGCGGGGGCGGATGTCCGCCGTGAGCCTCACTTCTTGAAAGCACAGCAGCCGCGAGACGGTGCGGGAGGTGATCCGGATGCGGGCAGAAGCGGGCGACGAGATCGTTGCCAGGGGCCGCCACGTCGGCGACGAGGATCGCAAAGGCGTGATCATCGAGGTTCACGGAGAGCGCGGAGCGCCGCCGTACCTCGTCCGGTGGGAGAACGGCCATGAGAGCGTGTTCATGCCCTCCTCGGACAGCCTGGTGGAACATCGTCCCCTGCCCCGGCCCGCCGGCTGAGCGGCGCGCCGGGTGACGCGGCGCCACGTCCGCGCGCCGCCGGCCTGGCGGCGCGGTCGCCGTGGCCGTGCCCGAGCGCGGCCTGGTGACGGTCTCCGGCCGGCGGCATGCGCTGCGGCGGCGCAGGCTGGCCGCGGCCCGCTCCGCCTGACCGGCCCGCCTGGCCTCGGCCGCTACCGGCGGTCCTGGCTGCGCGGCGACCTGCTGGCCGGAGTGACAGTGGCCGCCTACCTTGTCCCGCAGGTCATGGCGTACGCGCAGGTGGCAGGCCTGCGTCCGGCGGCGGGGCTGTGGGCGGCGGTGCCCGCGCTGGTCATCTACGCGGTCCTCGGCTCGTCCCGGTCCCTGTCGCTCGGGCCGGAGTCGACGACCGCGCTGATGACCGCGGCCGCGATCGGGCCGCTGGCGGCCGGGAACTCGTCCCGGTACGCGGCCCTGGCCGGCTCGCTGGCGCTGCTGGTGGGGCTGATGGCGCTGGCCGCCGGGACCCTGCGGCTGGGGGTCCTCGCCGACCTGCTGTCCAGGCCGGTCGTCGCCGGCTACCTGGCGGGGGTCGCGCTGATCATGATCGCGGGGCAACTCGGCGCGGCCACCGGGGTGCCCGTCGCCGGGCGGGCGTTCCCGGCGCAGGTGGTCTCGTTCGGCGAGCAGATCGGCGGGACCCGCCCGGTCACGGCCGCGATTGCCGCGGGCGTACTCGCGTTCTTGTTCCTGATCCAGTGGCGGTGGCCGCGGGCACCCGGGCCGCTGCTGGCAGTGCTGCTGGCGGCTGGCTGCGTGGCCGCGTTCGGCCTGTCCCGGCACGGCGTCCAGGTGGCCGGGCGGATCCCGGCCGGCCTGCCCGCTCCGGCGCTCCCGGACACGAACCCTGGTGACCTGCGGGAGCTGCTGCTTCCCGCGTTCACCGTCTTCGTCGTCGGCTTCAGCGACCTGGTGCTGACCGCGCGCGCGTTCGCCCGCCGCGGCGAGCAGATCAGCGCCAACCGGGACCTGCTCGCGCTCGGCGCCGCCAACGCCGCGGCCAGCATGCTGCACGGGTTCCCCGTCTCATCCAGCGCGAGCCGGACCGCCCTCGGCACCGCCGCCGGAAGCCGCACCCAGCTGTACTCGGTCACCGCGGCCGTGGCGGTCGTCGCCGTCGTGGTGCTGGCGCGCCCGCTGCTCGCCGCATTTCCGGAAGCCGCGCTGGCCGCGATCGTCATCTACGCCGCCACCAGGCTCATCGACGTGCCGGCGTTCCGCCGGCTGGTCGCGTTCCGGCGTGGTGAGCTGGTCATCGCCGGCTCGGCGCTGGCCGGGGTGCTCGCCGCGGGCATCCTGGACGGGGTGCTGATCGCGATCGCGGTGTCAGTGGCCGAACTGCTGCTGCGGGTGGCCAGGCCGCACGACGCGATCCTGGGCCTGGTGCCGGGGCTGGCCGGCATGCACGACATCGATGACTACCCGCAGGCACGGACCATCCCGGGCCTGGTGGTGTACCGCTACGACGCGCCGCTGTTCTTCGCCAACGCCCAGGACTTCCGCCGCCGCGCGCTCGCGGCGGCCCAGTGTCACGGGCCGCCCCGCTGGTTCGTGCTGAACGTCGAGGCCAACGTGGAGGTCGACTTCACCGCGCTGGAGGCCGTGGAGGCCCTGCGGGACGAGCTCGCCCAAGACGGCACCGTCTTCGCCTTGGCCCGCGTCAAGCAGGACCTGCTCGTCAGGCTCAAGGCGTTCGGCCTCGCCGCCAAGATCGGCCAGGACCGGCTGTTCCCGACCCTGCCCACCGCGGTCGCCGCCTACCAGCAGTGGGCCGCAGAGCAGGGACAGCGCCCAGGCGAGGAACCAGGCGCCTCCCGCGAATCCGCCTGAGGCGCGACCTGCGCCGCGACCCAGAGGGCCAGTCAAAGGCACGGTCTCTGCTGGACGGCGGCCGGGTGCTGCGGGCCGCGCTGTGGCGGCACTACGGTGACCGGCGCCGCGCCGCGGTGGCCGCGGCCCGCGCCGTGCAGTACCTCCGTGCGGGAATCATGGGTCCCGGCGCGGCCGAACTGCTGGTGTGGGCCGCCTGGGGCGGCCTGTGGCTGATGCTGATCGGATGGTTCCATCAGCGCGGCCGACGCCGCGGCGGTTCACCGCAGCCGCATCTGCGCTTGAGGGCGTGCGCGTGGCGGACGTCATGACCGCCGGCCCGCATATCGCGCACGGCTGGATCACGGTCCAGGACTTCATCGACCAGGTCGCCCCCTGGTCCCGGCAGGACGCCTTCCCGGTCGTGGACCTCGACGGCAGCGCCCGCGTCGTGGTCACCGATCTTCTGGCCAGGATTCCTCCCGTTGACAGGGTGGAGTTCCGGCTGGACCGGTGGCGCTCGCGGTTCCGCCGTCCTACCTGGCCGCGCCGCAGGACCCGGCCGGGCCGCTGCTGGCCCGCCGTCCGCTGGGCGGCGTGGTGCTGGCGGTCGTGCGGGCGGGGGGCCGGATCGTGGGCATGGTAACCGTCACCGGCCTCCGCCAGGCCGCGCGCTGGCGCAACCTGACCGCCCCGCCCGCGAGCGCCAGCTGAAACGGATCGCTCGCGCCCATGACTCGCGGGCGTTATGCCGTGTTCACCCGCCGGGGCCGGGCAGCATTACCGTGATCGCCGACGTCATGCCGATGGCCGCCGCGAGAACGCCGGACGTCACGACGTAGGCCCTGAGCCGGGCCCGGTTAGTACGCGCGTCCACCCGTTGGCCGGGTCGCGCTGGTCCACGTGGAACTCGTGGTCCAGGCCGGTGATGCGGATGATCTTCTCCAGCTGCGGCCGCGGCGACATCAGCCTCAGCGCGCGGCCGGCTTGCCCGGCGTAATTGCTCATGCGCACGAGCGCCCCGAGACCGCGAGCGTCGCAGAAGCTCAGGGAGGCCAGGTCGAGAACGACGGGGCCGTGGTGCCGGTCGATGGCGTCCCGCACGTAGCCGAACGCCAGCTCCGCCGAGGCGAGGTCAAGCTCACCGGCGAGGGTAACGGTGACCTCGCCCGGCACGGTCAGCTCGCAGCCGAACGAGAGCAGCTCACCCGGCTCGCCGCTGTTGCCAAAGGCGCAACCGCTCATCGGTGATTCCCTTCGGTACTGCCTAGCGGGTACAGCCAGCAGGCTGCCGTGTGGCCCGATCCCCTGGGCAGGGCCGGAAGACGGTCCCGCCCGGGTCATTGGTCCTGAACCGGACACGGGGCGAGCCCGGCACGGAGCTGGTGCCGGGCACGGTGCAGCGACGATTTCACCGTGCCGACCGGCATGCCGGTCAGCTCGGCGATCTGCCGGTATCCCAGGCCCTCCACGTCCGCCAGGTAAACCGTGAGCCGGCGGCTGGCCGGCAGCGCCCGGATAGCCGCCACGATCTCGGCGTGGACGACGCTTCCCAGCACGCGCTCCTCGGCCGACCTGCTGTCGGCCGCGTCCCGTGACCAGGCCAGGTCCGCCTGCCCGCCAGGCCGGTCCGCGGCCCGCAGCGGCTCGCGCTGCCGCCTGCGGTAGTCGCTGGCGAACGCGTTGAACATGATCCGGTACAGCCACGCGCCCAGGTTCGTGCCCGGCTGGAACTGCGCCGAGGCCGCGAACGCCTTCGCGAACGTCTCCTGCACCAGATCCTCCGCGTCCGCGGCGTTGCGGGTCATCCGGGACGCCGACCGGTAGAGCCCGGCCGCATGATGGCGGATGGCAGCATCGGTCCACACCGGGCCCGGGTCGGCTATCGCCTCGGTCATCGCATCCTCCGCGCGCTTCGGACTCCCGATCCGGGACTGTCCGTCCGCCCCGGACGTCGCGGCCGTTCGTGGCTCATCGCAGCGCCTCCCTTGGCCGCAGGCGACTACCCGCGCCCCCGCGGCGCGCAGCCACACTCCCGCCCATCACCGCACCATCCGGTACCGTGCCAGGCATCTCCTCCCGGATACTCAATGCCGCGGCCCGGCCGGCCGGTAGGGCCTTTGGTCCCGCGCCCGGGGAAGAGGACGCGCTGACCGGGTCGGCGATGTCTGTCGCGATGTAACTGGCGAAGCCGTGGACTGTCGCCTGGGCGACCTGGTGCACGACCGCCGGGTCCAGTCCGGCGGCCAACCGGGTAAGCGGCGGTTGCCAGATCCCGGACACGGTGATCACTGTGGCGCCTTCCCCAGCTGCGGTGAGCTTGACGTGGGCGTCCAGTGCAGGGACCAAGGGCCCGCGGCGGTCGGCGACTTCCCGCCGCACTGCCCAGGTGGCCGATTCCCCATGGGTCACCATTGTCGCCGACCCGTGCCGCCGCGCCGAAAGTCCACGGGCGTGCAGGATGGCTGGTGAGATCGGGCTGCTGGCGGCCGGCATGTGGATGGAAGCGTGTTCGACCTGGCCGAACCTGCGAGGGTGGCTGACCTTTGCCCTGACCCTTTAGCCGACTGGTAAACGGCAGGTCAGCCCGGGCGGGCGCTGGTTCTGAGCTGAGAGTAGGGTGTTTTAGCGATGCGCCAGTCCTCGCTTCCGCTCGCCGCCGGCGGCGGCGTCTCGCCCCCTGCTGGTATTGGCGGACGCGCTGGCTGGCGCCGTGCCTGACGGCCCGTGCCCAGTGCGGTGGGCGGGAAGGCAGGCGGTGGTAACACTGCCGGAGAACCTCGACCTGTCCAATTCCGGGCCGATCCGCGAGCAGCTGCTGGAACTGCTCAACCGGGGCGCCGAAGTGCTGATCGCCGACATGACCGGGACTGTCTCGTGCGACTACAGCGGCGCGGATGCCCTGTTGCGTGCCTACCAGCGCGCATCGGCCAGCGGCGCGCAGCTGCGGATCGCGGTCACCACCCCGGTTGTGCGGCGGGTCCTGGATGCCAGCTGGCTGGACCGGCTGGTCTCGGTCTATCCGTCGGCGGAGGCGGCCATCGTCGCCGGGACGCCGGATGTCATCCCGCTGCTGCCCAGGCCAGGCCCGGGCCGGGCTGGCCCACGCCGCCAGGGACGCGCGCCGCGGGACGGGTCCCGGTCGGGGATCACCCCGGCGATGCTGTGGGGCCTGGTCGACGCCCTGGATGACGGGGTGATCCTGACCAGCGAGGATGGCGTGCTGATGCTGGCTAACCGGCGGGTCGGGGACATGTTCGGCTACCGGCCCGGTGAGCTGATCGGCCAGCCGGTCGAGTCGCTGGTCCCGGCTGAATTGCGGGCCGCGCACATCAGTGAGCGGACCAGATATGCGCAGGATCCGGTGGCCCGGCCGATGGGGTCCCGGCTGCGGCTGGCCGGGCAGCGTAAGGACGGCAGCACGTTCCCCGTCCGGGTCAGCCTCAGCCCCGTGATCACCGCGACCGGCCGTTTCATCCTGGCCGTGATCCGGGACGTCACCAGCAACCGGCCGCGTGCCGACCTGGCCGAGTTGGCCCGCGCCGCCGCCGCGGCAGATGATCGGCGGGCCCGGGAACTTCTCAGCCGGGTAGTCGACGGCCTGCTCCGCGTCGGCCTCAGCCTTAACGCCGCGATCGAGTCACCCCATGAGCAGGCCGTCCAGCAGATCGCCGATGCCCTGCGGGTCCTGGATGACACGATCCGCGAGATCCATGACCACGTGTTCGCCGCGCCGGACGAGGACGGCCCGCCGGATCCTGCGCGGCCAGGCCAGGCCAGGTGAGGCGGCGGCTGGCCGGATGGCGATTATGGCGCCTGGGCTGCGCGCGGCGGGGATCCGCCCTGATCTCCGGTCCCGCCGTTGCATTCAGGGACCGGGGCGGGGATGGTAATGGCGGCGGTGATGCGGTCCAAGAACGCCCGGATCGTCGTCTGGGCGACGCGGCGCACGATCGCCTGGCCGAGCCCGCTGTCCTGGATGCCGGGGTCACGGCGGGGTAGAACTCCCCCGTGGCGGGGTCGCGGCGGTAACCAACCGGCGGGTCCCCGGCCGCCAGCCGCGCGACGGCGCTGAGCAGCCGGGCGACATCCTGCTGGGAGGTGTTGATTCCGGCGCTTGCCCGGACAGCGCCGGGCGCCGCGCTGCGGCGGCCGTTGCCTGCCTGGCTTCGTGCTTCCGCGGGGCCGAGCCCGAGCAGCCGGGTCAGGCAGGGACGTGCCTGGAAGTCGCCGTGCCGTACCCCGATCGCGTCCTCGGCGGCGAGCCTGGCCGCGACCAGCGCGTCCGGGACGCCGTCGATGGTGAACGCGGCGACCGGCAGGGTCTGGGTGCCGGGGCCCGGCCCGAGCAGCCGGACGCCGGGAATCGCGGCGAGCCCGCGCCGCAGCGCGGTCGCGATGCGGCGGTCATGGCTGATGAGGGCCGGCCACCCGATGTCTTCCAGGACACCGATCGCCGCGAGCAGGGCAACGGCGCCGATCACGTTCGGCGAGCCGGCTTCCTCCCGCTCGGGCCGGGCTGCCCGGCCCGCCTCGCCGTTGCCGGACCCGGATGCGGCATCGCCGGGGCCCCTCTGCCCGGCGGCCAGCACCCGCCGCGGTCCCACCAGCACGCCGGTGCCGAACGGGGCGTACATCTTGTGGCCGCTCCAGGCCAGGAAGTCCGCCGCGGCGGGCAGCGGCCGGTGCGGCGCGAGCTGGGCGGCGTCGACAAGCACGGGGACGCCCCGGTGGTGCGCGGCAGCGATGATGTCCTCCAGCGGCGGCAGCCAGCCGGTCACGTGGGAGGCGCCGGTGACCGCCAGCAGCCGCGGCCGGGGCCCCCGGTCGAGCGCGGCCGTGACGTCCTCGGGAGTGAACGTGCCGTCCGTGCCGCACTCCACGTACCGGCAGGTGGCCGCCCGCGCCCAGGGCAGCCGGTTGGCGTGATGCTCGGCCACCGTGGCGACCACCACGTCGCCGCTGCCGAGCCCCAGCCGGCAGGCCAGGTGGCTGATCGCCTCGGTCGTGTTCTGGCGGATGACAGCGTCATCGCCGCAGCCCGGCGTGCGCCCGGCGAAAGCCAGCGCGGCCAGGCGCGCGCTGTCATAGGCGAGCGCCGACGCCTGGGACTTGTAGCCGGCGCCGCGGTGCGCGCCCGAGTACCACGGGAGGAACTGCTCCACCGCCTCCAGCACGGCGGGCAGCGCGCTCGTCGAGGTCGCCGCGTCGAGGGAGAGGTACGGCCGCTCGGCGCCGTCCGCGCAGGGCACGGGCAGGCCGTCACCGACCAGGGCGGCGGGCAGGGTGAGGGTGGTCATGCCCCGACCCTGCCGGACCAGGCGCGCCAGAGCGAGGGTCTTTGGTCCCTTTCGCTCCCAGCATGCCGAACTTGCCCGGCTGCCCGCGCGGTCAAGCAGGCCGTACTCCCTGGCCGGCTGGCGGCGGGAAGTGGCTTTCCTCCCTGCCGCCGGGGCCCTTGGACCCTGAGCCGGGCCGGGCGGCGGCGGGAGCGTGGAAACGTCAAGGAAGGCCGAGGAAGGAAGGCATCATGTATGCGTTCGGCGTGATGGCCCTGTCGGGGCTGGCGGTGCTGGTGGTGGCCAAGATCGGGGAGCGCTGGCTGCGGGGGATCCCCGGGGCGCTGGCGTTCTTGCTGGTGGCGCTCGGGGTCGGCGCGGCCTGGCTGGTGAACTTGAACCTGTTCGCCGCGTGGTCGATCCCGGTGCGCAACAGCGACATCGCGGTGACGGTGACCGGCGTCCTGCTCGCGGGGGCGGCGTACTTCTGGCGGGAGGTCCTGGGGTTCTTCGCCGGGCTGTACCGCAAGTTCACCGATGAGGCCAGGACGATCGAGAAGACCGAGAACCTGCGCCGGGTCGCCTGACCCGCCGCAGGCCCGCAGGCCGGGTGCCCGCTCCCCGGTGACGCCGGGCGGGAGCTGATCAGTCAGCTCCCGCTGCAGGCGTCGCAGCCCGGATACCGTCACAGCCAGCTGCCTGCGGAGCCGTTCAGCCTGCGAAGGTGCAACGGCCCGTGACGATCCGCGGCGTCAGGTGGACCATGCGGACCCGTGCGCCGCCCGCCCTTGCTGATGCGGGCCGTCCCGGGGACAGTCCCGGGACCCGGACACTGGAATCCGCAGGAAGGCTCACATTCACAACATGGATAAGGCCAGGCCCGGGACGTTCGCCAGGGACCTTGGTCCCGGACGGCAGCGACCGATGTCCGGACCTGCGGCCCTGGGCGAGCGAGATCCTGCGGCGGAACGGTCCGAGCGTGGGCGAGAACGCGTGTGATGACGTCTTCGGCTGGGCCGACCGCGATCTGGGCCGGATCACGTTCGCCCGGAAGGCCGATGGCGAGTGGCTGCCGGTGACCGCGGGACAGTTCGCCGCCCGGGTTGCCGCGGTCGCGGTCGGCTTGATCGCCGGGGGGATCCGGCCCGGCGACCGGTCGGCCTGATGGCGGCGGCCAGCCTGGACTGGGTGGTCTGCGACTTCGCCATCTGGGCGGCTGGGGCGGTGACGGTCCCGGTCTATGAGACCTCCTCGGTGGAGCAGATCCGCTGGATCCTGAGCGATTCCGGGGCGGCCGCGGCCTTCGCCGGGAACGCGCGGCACGCCGAGGCCATCGGGCTGGCGCAGGTGCCGAACCTGGGGGCGGCGTGGGTCCTGGATGGCGGCGGCCTTGACGCGCTGGCGCGTGGAAGCAGCCGCCGGCGACCTGGCCGGGGACCCGGCCTGCACGCCGCCGTCCAGCAGGCCGTGGACCGGGCCAAGGCACTACGTCGCGGACACGTAGGCCGCCGACAGCGGTCAGGTGCACCAGCCGACGAGCCGGATGCCGGTGATGAACTGGGGCTTGATGGCGATGACGTAATCCATCTGACCGGCCACCCACGGCTCCAGCAGCTGCTCATACCGGGCGGCCGCGGCAGGGTCGCGGACCAGCCGGGCCACCCCGGTGGCGATCACGCTCCACCCGGTGTGCCGGACCGGGTCCAGGTCGTCGGTCTCGTAGCAGACGACGGTGCCCTCCTCGGCGCTCGCGCGAGCCACGATAGCCGCGCCCAGATGCGACCGGATGATGATCATCTCATCATCGACCAGGTGGTTGACCGGGCGGATCGCGGGCATCGCGCGCTGGGTGAACACGATCCTGCCCAGCGACACGCTCGCCAGCAGCTGCCAGGACTCGTCGCCGGTCAGTTCCAGGGTCTGCCGCGGCTGCATGATTCGCGACCGAATCGGCTCATCTCCTGCCACAGGCTCCCGCCATCATTTAATACGTCCCCCGGGCCGCAGCCGTCACGCCATGCAAACGGTCTATGACTACCGGCCGGGAGCGTGGCGAGCAAGGGACCAAGGTCCTGAACCGGACTGTCGATCCGTGAACACCGCCAAGCAGGGAGCTGCGTGGCGCGGCCGGAGAGGATGTCGAGGGTTCCGCGACACGGTGCGGTTGTCACCGGCGGGGTGCACGATCAGGCTGCCGCCAGTCGGTGTTCGATCCGCGATCCGAACTCGCGGCTGATCCGGCCGAGCGTGGCGGCCAGCCATCGGCTGCCGGCGGTGCTGGCGTGACGCAGCCGCATGTTTCCTGGCCTGCATCGGCACCATGGTCAGCGCGGCGAGTTCACCGGTGCCCGGCGCCAGCGACGCGAAATACAGCAGGCGCAGGTCGTCTCGGTCCTCCTGGTAGCCGGTAATGCCTTGGTAGTCGTCGATGCGGTCGCCGCAGCCGCACAGGGCGAGTTTGCCGCGGTCTATCTCGATGGGTCGCGGGCTATGCCGAGCTGTTGCACCGCGCCGCCGTCCTGCTCGCCCGCGGCGAGTCGGTGATCGCCGACGCGTCCTTCGTCTCCGCGCGGCACCGGGCCGCCGCCGCGGCCGCGGCCGCCGAGGTCGGCGCGGACCTGGTGCAGCTGCACTGCACCGCATCCCGGGAGCTGGCCGCCCGGCGGATGGGCGCCCGGACCGGCGCGGTCTCCGATGCGGACCAGGCGATCGCGAGTCAGATGGCGGCCGCCGCGGACCCGTGGCCGGAGGCGACGGTGATCGACACCGAAAGCGGCGGCACCGCGGGGGCGCCCGGTGAATCCGTGGCGCAGGCGCTGCAGGTGATCCGCCCCCACCGCCCCGAGCACGTCTGGCGCCCCACCCGGCCGTACATGCCCCCCGGGTAAGAGCAGATCCCATGAACGGCCCCGGGACGACGGGCCGGCCGGCGGACGCCCGGCGTGCCCGGACAGCGCCACGGGTAGCCACCGGCCCCGGCTGGCCGGAACCGGGCAGGACGAGGCAAGCCTCGTACCGGGTGGTGGCCGGCATTGACGGGCGGCGCTGCGGCGGGTGTGGTTCACCGGGACGTCTGGGCGGTGCCGGAGGGCACGGTGGTGTTCGCCAGAGAGCCGCTGCGTGCTGGCCGCCCGCGGCGCCCAGCTGGTCGACTTCTCGTTCCGCCGCACCCAGGGCATCGAGGCGGCGATGGCGGTGGCCCGCGCCTCCGCCATCGCGGGCTTCGCCGCCACCAGCAACACCGAGGCCGCCCGCCGGTACGGGCTGACCGCGGCGGGCACCATGGCCCACTCCTATGTGGAGGCCTTCGGCAGCGAGGAGCAGGCGTTCACCGCCTTCGCGGCGGACTTCCCGGGCAAGACGACGTTCCTGGTGGACACGTACGACACTGAGCAGGGCATCCGCGCCGCCATCGGTGTGGCACGGCGGCTGCGGCTGCCGGGCCCGGTCGGGGTCAGGCTGGACTCCGGGGACCTAGCCAGGCTGTCGGTGCTGGCCCGCCGCCTGCTCGATGACGCCGGCCTGCCGGACGCCAGGATCGTCGCCAGCGGCGGCCTCGACGAGTACGCGATTGCCGGCCCGACAGCGGCCGGCGCGCCGATCGACGCCTACGGGGTCGGCACCAAGATGGGCGTCTCCGCCGACGCCCCTGCATGGACAGCGCCTACAAGCTCGTGGCCTACGCCGGCCGCCCGGTCATGAAGCTGTCACAGGGCAAGGCGACCTGGCCGGGTGCCAAGCAGATCCACCGCGGCCCGGCCGGGGATGTCCTCCCGCTGTCCGTCAGTGACCGGTGACCAGCTGCGTGCTACGGCTGGACTGGGCGGCCTTGGCGCTGGCCACCTCGATCTGGCCGAGCATCTCGATCACCAGGCCGCCGGTCCAGCCCAGCAGGCTTGCATACCGGACCCGCAGCTCGTCTGCCGTGGGTGCAGCGGCGCCGCTGCGGGGTATGAGGTGGTGCAGTTCACCGGCCAGCGCCGGAGACAGCGACCGGGCCAGCTCGGCGGTGAGGGCATCAAGCTGCCGCTGCAGCCGCGCCGCTGCCGGGGGCGGCAGCTGCACCTGGTGCAGCTCGTTGCCGGCATCGTTGAGCAGCGCCCAGATCCGCAGCACCCGGTCTGGCGCGTCCACCCGGCAGATATGGCTCGCGTCGGCCGGGCCCGGCAGCACCACGGCCAGGCGCGGCGCCGCGGCGACCCGGACACCCGGCGCGCGCCCGCGCTCTGCTGGTTCCGTGCTATTCATTCCTGCGCTCCCGTGGCCTAGAGGTGCCGCCTGCCCGCTCCCGCGGCCTGCATTCCAGGCTGCCGCCTGGGTTCGCGTCGGCCTAGGGCCCGAGGTCCCTGGCAGGGGGGCCAACAGGTCCGGCCTGGCGACCCGGCACGGACCTTTGCCGGGCCTTTCTGCCCTGGACGGGATGCCGGCCATGAGGCGCACCGGGGACATCGGAAGGAGGTGCGATGATGTCGTTCACCGGAGTCAGCAGCCTGGATGCCAGCATCGACAAGGCCAATGCCTGGCTGGCCGAGGTCGCGGGCGAATTCGGTACCGGGACCGGAGACTGGCCCACCGGGTCACCCGGGCCTGGCTGCACGCGCTGCGGGACCGGCTGCCCGTCCCGATCGCCGCGAACTTCGCCGCACAGCTGCCGGAGCTGCTGCGCGGCAGACTCCGGTCACGCCGGGACGGTGAAGGTGGTGGCGGGGAGAACTTCCGGCGGAACATCGCGGCCCGGATCGGCGGCCGCCACGTGCAGGTCACCTCGATCCTGTCCAGCCCGGCCGCCGACCCGCACCTGTATGAGTCCGATGTCGCCACCGCGGTCGCCGTGGCCGAGGCGGGGGCTGGTGATCGAGAACGGGTGGCCGGGTCCCTGGTCGTGGCCGCGCTGATCGTCACGCTCGGCGCCGGCCCCCGGGAACGCGACTGGGCGATCGGAGCCGTCCTCGCCTCCGGGATGGGGATCTCGATCCTGCTGCCCGGCTACTACCAGGGCTTCGCCGCCGAGGCGACCAACATCCTGTTCGGCAACATCTTCGGGGTCTCCGGCAGCCAGCTGCTGATCCTCGTCGTGATCGGCCCGGTCGTCGTGGCCGTCATAGGCACCTGGTACCGGCCGCTGCTGTTCGCCTCCATCGACCCGGAGACCGCCGAGGCCCGCGGGGTCCCGGTCCGCGGCCTTGGCCTGATGTTCCTGCTCGTGCGCGCCCTCACCGTCCATCGGTTTCGCCGTCGCCGCGGCCAACAGCGTGGCTGCTTGTCAGCTTCGAGATCAGCACCGTGAACGCCAGCGTGTTCATCGCCGGCATCAGCTTCGCCATCTACCTGCTCGCCCGCCTCGCCGGCCCCGCGCTGCGGAACCGCCGGCGCTACGGCCCCCGCCGGGAAAGCCGTACCGGCCGCGGAGCCGGACGAAGCTCACCGCGGTCAAGGATGGCTACTGCCCCGTGGCACGATGCAGACTCGATCTGACCGGGAACGTCCCTCGGCGCACAGCCAGCTCGAGGCCGTCGCCATCGGCACCCGCGCCGGTTACATGCCCAGGCTGCCGGACGACCCGGAGGCCACCTAGAGCTCTCCCTGCCTTATCTGCGGGTTTCTCGGGTCTTCAGGTGCCGCGCGACTTCCCGGCCCCTTATATGCGGGGCCTGATCGGACCATTTGAGGGGTGCCCAGCCCACCGGGTGCTTCCATAGCGTTTGCGCGATGCTCCCCGCTATTCCAGCTCGGGCTGGCGCCCGGGCGCCGCAGGCGGATCCCGGAGACGGCAGGACGTGAGCGGCGGATGCCGCCGCCTGAGGACGAACCGGCTCGGCACGTGCCCGCGCCCCGGCCCGGGCCTGGTCGCTATGCCGACGTTGCCCGCTGCCTTGGCGTGCTGCACAGCGTGGTAGCGCATTCGTTCCTCGCGGGCTTCGCCCTGGCTAACGTGCGGGCGGGTGTCTGCCGCGAGGCAGCGGTCAGCGTCGATCACGCGCTCGGCCAGCTCGACGAGATAGTGCGCGAGGTACATGACGCTGCCCTCCAGCTGCAGCGCGCGGACGCCCGGATCCGGTCCGCCGGCCCGGCCGAGGTCAGCGAAAGCGGAACCGCATGAGACCGGGGTAGTGGCAGCCGATAACCGAGTGTGCCCGCGCTGCGGTCGCCCGAACCCGGGACCTGGCCGACCGCAGCGCGCGGGCACGGGCGATGGCAGCCGAGCTCGCCGTCAGCGCGGACGACCTCTGTGCCCGGGCGCATGCCGAATGCGCGCGCGCCCGGCTGCTGACCAGGGAATGCGTCCGCCGCGATCGCAATAGCCCCATCGCCGTTTCCCGTGCCGCCTTGGGCCAGGTGCGCCCCGGCAACGGAACGAGCAAGCCCCGCTGCGGAGCTGAGCTCACGTGTGAGTGCGCGGATCGGGATGGCGTGGCTGGCGGATGAGCTCGGTTCCGGTGTCTTCGAGGCCGGTCAGGTGCCAGCCGTCGTCGCGGACTTCGATCGTCAGGCGTGAGCTTCCGAGCCGCAGGCCGGCCGCGTGGAGCGGTAGGTAGCGGCCGGGGATGGCCGGGGCGCACCACAGCCGCCGGGTGCCGGGCTGGGGGGTGACCCGCAGCAGGCTGGTGAGCAGCTGCAAAGGGGCTGCAGCCGCCCAGGCCTGGGGTGAGCAGGACGCCGGGTACGGGATGGGGGCAGGGTACCAATCGCGCGGGAAACCGCAGAACAGCTCGGGCAGGCGGTAGCCGAAGTGGGCGGCGGCGCCGAAGACGGCCTCGGCGACCCGCTGGGCGTGGGCGGTGAAGCCGTAGCGCATCAGCCCGGCCGCGCACAGCGCGTTGTCGTGCGGCCATACCGAGCCGTTGTGGTAGCTCATCGGGTTGTAGGCGGCCATCGACGCGGCGAGGGTGCGGATGCCCCAGCCGCTGAACATGTCAGCAGATAGCAGGTGGTCCGCGACCGCAGATGCCTTGTCCGGATCGGCGATGCCGGTCCACAGGCAGTGCCCGATGTTGGAGGTGAGCGCGTCGACCGGCCGCTTGCCGCCGTCGAGCGCGACCGCGTACCAGCCCTTGTCGGGCAGCCAGAAGGCCTGGTTGAACGCGTGCTTGAGCCGGGCGGCGGCAGCGGTCCAGTGCCGGGCTCCGTGATCGTCGTCCGCCTGGCGGGCGAACGCGGCGCGGGCCCGGTAGGCGGCGTAGGCGTAGCCCTGCACCTCGGCCAGCGCGATGGGCGGCTCGGCGGTGGTGCCGTCGGCGAAGTTGATGCCGTCCGGCGAGTCCTTCCAGCCTTGGTTGGCCAGGCCGGCCGGGGTCTTGCGGGAGTATTCGATGAATCCGTCGCCGTCGGCATCGCCATAGCGCTGCATCCATTCCAGGGCGCGGTCGGCGTGGGGCAGCAGGTGCCGCGCGAGCTGGCCGTGGCGGCCCCACCGCCGCAGCTCGCCGAGGAGCATGACGAACAGGGGGGTGGCGTCGGCGGTGCCGTAGTAGGCGCTGCGCCCGCCCAGGGCCAGGGCGGCGGCCGGGCCGAACCGGACCTCGTGCAGGATCCGGCCCGGTTCCTCTTCTGACGCCGGATCGACGGCGCGGCCCTGCCGGTCGGCTAGGGTCTGCAGCGTGCCCGCGGCCAGGCTGTCGTCCCAGGGCAGCAGCATCCAGGAGGTGAGCAGCGAGTCGCGCCCGAACAGGGCCATGAACCACGGGGCCCCCGCGGCCACCACGGGCCGGTCCGAGTGGGCGGGGTCGAAGATGCGCAGCGCCCCGATGTCTTCGATGCTGCGGTGTAGCACCGCGGCCAGGTCTGGGTCGGGCGTGGTGACCCGGGGGGCGGCGCGCCGCCAGTCCCGGAGCCTGCGGGCCGGTACGGCGTGCTCCGCCGGCTGGCCGCGCGGGTGATGCAGCCTCATCGGGATCCCGTCGCGGGCCGGCACCGCTTCCACGGTGGCCAGCCATTCGCCGCCCGCAGGGACCACCGCACGCCAGGACAAGGCGCCGGGGGCGGCCGCGGGATCGCCGTCACCGGAGATCAGCAGCCCGTGGCCGCGTTGCTCCTGGCGGGCGTCGAAGGTCAGCGCCGACTCCGTGGCGGCCGCCCGGGCCGCGGCGGCGGGCTGCGCCAGCCCGGCCTTGACCTCGAACAGGTCGGCGAAGTCAGCCTCCGCGGTGAGCGTGACCGTCACGGCCGCGGGCAGCCGCGCGGTGTTGTGGATGGCGATGTCCTCGCGCATGCCGTCGCCGATGTAGCGGCGACGCACGATCAGCATGGCGGCGTCGGCGGGGGCGCCGGGCGGCGGCGGCAGGCGGCCGAGGAACGCCGCAGCGTAGGGGTCGGCCTGCTGCACGGTCAGCGGCTCGGCAGGCCGGCCGTCGACGGTGAGGGACCAGCCGGACAGGACCCGGGTGTCCTGGACGAACAGCCCCTGCGGCTGGCCGGGCAGGATGTCGCCGCTGGATTGGCTGATGCAGAAGGTCGAGCCTTCCACCAGGGTCACCGTGCCGGGCAGCCCCGGGATCGCCACTGTCACGTCGGCCGACCAGGGCGTGGTCACCGTGCGCCGGTTCCGGTCCGGCCTGGGGCAACCCGGCCGGGATGGTCCAGGACGGCCCGGTACAGCCGGTCGTAGTCGGCGGCCATCCGGGCCAGGGAGAACCGCCGCTCGGCGGCGGCCCGGCACTGCCAGCGGTCGATCTGGCCTATATGAGCGGCGGCGGCGCTCATCTCGTCCTCGTCCCGGCATAGGTACCCGGTGCGGCCATGGTCGATGATCTCAGGTGCCGCGCCGTTGGGGAAGGCCAGCACCGGGGTGGCCGCCGCCAGTGCCTCGGCCATGACCAGGCCGAAGGGTTCGGGCCAGGTGATCGGGTTGAGCGGGCACCAGGAGACGAGAACCGCAGCCGGGGCACTGCCAGGGAGGCGCGAGCGCTCCTGCGAGGTCAACCGAGACGACGTATGCGGTCATGACCGGAGCCCATCAGGGCGCCGCGGCGGGCGGCAGAACCAAAGGTCCATCAGTCTGCGGGCATCGGGACCAGCATCACCGGGACCTCCGCCTCCAAGATGGTCCGCCGCACGGCGGCGGCGCGGCCCGGGTCGAGCCGCTGCGACCAGGCCAGCGCGATCATGTCCGCCCGCTCGGCCCCGGCCACCTTGGTCACGTGCTCGGCCGCGGCGCCGCTGCGCATTTCCAGTCGGGCCCCGGGCAGCGCGCAGTAGCGGGCCAGGAACTCCTGCTCCCACGCCTGCCCGGCGTGGGCGTGCTGGTCCCAGAACTTCGGGACGGTCTGGGCGTCAAAGACGTGCAGCA
>Ga0335073_10000930_pt1 | contig 38629 bp, 32 predicted proteins | sample Lox_Sample_22_FD_207093 | JGI IMG/M metagenome (GOLD analysis project Ga0335073, IMG submission 207093) | Soil microbial communities from Loxahatchee National Wildlife Refuge, Florida, United States - Lox_Sample_2.2 | ecosystem: Environmental > Terrestrial > Soil > Wetlands | place: USA... | reverse complement strand
ATTTATATATTAAAAATTCAATAGCTTTTATAAAAAATATTTATATTTAATATCTACAAAAATTTTTTTTATAAATTATTATAATATAAATTAAATAATAAAGAAAATTATGCTACATATAATAATAAAAAAGCCATCATTAAAGCAAATAAACCTGTAGCTTCTGAAAAAGCGAAACCTAATATAGCATAAGAAAATAATTGTCCTCTTAAAGAAGGATTTCTAGACACACCTATTATAAGTGCTCCAAATACCACACCAATTCCTACTCCTGCTCCTATTAAACCTGTTGTAGCCATACCTGTTCCTATTATTTTAGCTGCTTGTATCATATTAATTAAATAATCTATTATGCACTAAGAAATATTCTTTTTATACATAAGCAAATAGTTATATTATAATTATTTAGTTATTAATTATATGAAATTATTATAAATTTTTAGTTGTAATATGTATGTATTAAAAATCAACTATAATTATAAATTAATATTATAACTATATGATTTAATATTAAATTATAAGATAAAAACAATCCTTAAATATATTTATCATATATAATCTTATTTTATAAATATTAAAATATTTATAAATTTTACTAAAAATACTCATACATAATTAGACTTTCTCTTAAAAACTATATACTATTTATATTTTTATATTAATTTACTTTGAAGAGGTAAACTTACAAATGCATGAGGTTTAGGTGGACTATTAAGACTTCATTCAAGGGAATTATAATTTCTATTTAATAAAGTTTGAAACAAATCACTGAAAAATTGAGGAGTTAATCAAGGATATTTAGAAGTGGCCTCTCCTTCTACTAACTGCATATAGAAAATATATAAAAATAATCAAGTAGCAACTACACTAACTATAGAACCAAAACTACTTACTAAATTTCATCCAGCAAAAGCATCAGGATAATCACTTATTCTTCTAGGCATACCTTGTAATCCTAAAAAATGTTGAGGGAAAAAAGTTATATTAACTCCCACAAATAAAATAAAAAAGTGTACTTTACTTAATAATATATTATAAGTAAGACCAGTAATTTTAGGTATTCAGAAATATCAAGCACTATATAAAGCAAAAACAGCTCCCATAGATAATACATAATGGAAATGCAATTTTATAAATGTTTATAAAATTGTGGACTATATCTTTACCTGTAATAAGCATACTATTTATCTTCGTATAATAAATATTTATTTACAAAAGGTACTTTATATCATAAAGGATTATTATATTTAATTCAATCTACAACAAAATCTGAATATATTTTATGTTCTATACTATATTTAGGGAATGTTTTATATTTTCTAATTTCTATAAAAGATTTTATTTTAGTAACCCTGTAGAATTTAATATCAGAATATAATCTGTTGTGCATAAAATAATCATATATAAATAGCATACTATTAACATTTTGAAATTTAAATGCGATGGATGTAAATTCTTTCTTACTAGAAGAATTCTCACTAGAATGCATTTCTGAAAATGTGTGAGAAGATCTTTTACGTGTAATAATAAACGGTTTAGAATTTAATATAGTGTTATCAAAATTAAGTTTAGAAGTATACTGATTGTATTCAAATTCCAAATTACATTCAATTCTGTTTCCAGCATAATTAAATACTATAGAACCATCAGTATCTATTAAACCTGCATAATAAGGATCATATAGTTTTATATTGTAATTAGCCTCAATATAATTCATATTATATAAGGCACAAGCTTCTTTAAAACTAGGTACTTTAAGTCTGATTAGTCCATTAATATTTTCTAAAATATATTTCATAGTTTCTTTTGTAGAAACTATATATATGGAATAAGGTTTATTTTTATCAGCTCTAATTCTACCTATATGTAAATAATTTTGTATATGTGTTAATATTCTAATATCTCTGTTATGTAATTTAATTCTAATTTGTTTAAGAACCCTTTTTTTAGGGTTCTGGTTCTTAACAGGATCTGTTCTAATATCAAAATTTCCATCTCCGTCTATTATACCGGCAAATCAATTTCAAAATTTATAATCTTCGATGTCAGGTAACTGGCGTGTAGTCTCTGAGAATCCTTCACAGTTTTCTGCTGATTGTGTATTCATAAGTTCTGAACTTATTGTAATATTGTTATTTTGACTATTTAAAAGAATATTATTCTTACTAACATCTAATTCATAAAGATAAAACGTATAAATAAATAGTAAACAATATACAAATAATACAGTTTCCAGCATATAGCCAGTTGCAGAATAATACTTAGAAGAAAATATATTATTCTGGCCCATTTGAGCCACTACATAATAAGTATCATGGAATGCTATATCAAGAGATGCATTAGCTAAAACAACTCCACTAAATCCACCTATTGTAAACATTACAACAAATCCTAATGCAAACAACATAGAAGCCGTTAAATGTAAAGATCCACCATAAATAGTAGCTAATCAACTAAATATTTTAATACCAGTAGGAACAGCTATAATTAATGTAGCTGCTGTGAAATATGCTCTAGTATCTACATCTAAACCTACAGTATACATATGATGACTTCAAACTAAAAAACCTAAAACTCCAATAGACATCATAGCATATATCATACCCAAATAACCAAATACATTTTTATTAGAACTAGCTGATATTGTAGTACTTATTACTCCAAATCCTGGTATAATAAGTATATAGCAAATATTTTGATTAACAAGATAACTTTATATTTATAAAATTTATCTTTACTAATACTCAAAAACTTTTATATTTTTGTTAGGACTTTATCTTAAATTGTAGTATTATCTTCATGAAAATTAATTAAAGCTTTTAATTTGATAATTTTATTTATACCTTTTTCCGTTAGATGTTCTCTATTTTGTATTAGTCTATAAACCTTTCTTCATCTTAAGTAGCTTATATGTTTTTTAGATTGTAAGTTAAATTTATCAAAATAATTGATAACATTCTTAGCAGAACCAAAACTAGTAGAACCATAATAATAAGTATTTTGACTCTTTCTATAACCTATATTACCTCCAATATAGTTTTTAATTAAAACTAAAATATCATTATTTTTTTGATCTATTTGATAATTAAGTCTAATTTCCTTATTTTTCTTGTTTATACGCTTAATAATTTTAATTTGAAAACTTGCATCTGCATCTGAAAAACCTGCTAATCAATAGTTATTTAAATCATCAGTTAAATTTAAAGTAAAATCAATACTTTCTTTTATTTCAGAATAACTTTTGTGATTTAATATATTTTTAATTACTTGATCAAATTTATTTTTTGTTCTTAATTTATTATTTATTAAATTTAATACTCTTAATATACCTTCTTTATTAGATACTATTAATAAATAAGCATTTTTATTACTAATTTTTCTAATATTACCAAACCCTAATTTTTCTTTTAAATAATAAGCTAAAAAAGCATCTGGATTATTAAACACAATAACTAATTGTTGAGCACTACTAAAATGACCATCACCATCTATTAAACCAGCTAAATAATGTCCTAATTGAACATTATTAATAGGTTTTGAATGTTTAGGCACATGATCTGATATATATTTTATATTTTCTGAATTTACTACAATCTCGTTACGTAAAGTCTCTGAGGTTCCATTTTTATTTTTTAGTAATAATAAAATGTTACCTGCTGATTTACTTCTTTGTTTTAACTTTTTTACTATGTCTTTTAAGATGGAGTAATTAAAACAATTTATTAATAATGAAGTAGTTCCAGCATACAGTAACGTTAAGAGGCCTATATACATAACCTCTGGATGACCAAAGAATCCAATTTCATATTATATAAATATTTTTCACTCGTTATTTATGTAACCTTTTTAAAAAGCATTTTAACAGATATGTTAAAACAGAAATTCGACTGTACATTAAGCAGCATTTCAGCCACCCACCGATGAAGCAGTCTGTAGCGGTCTTTTAAGAAACCGACGGTCTTGTTTTGAGCAAATGTTGACCGTACCATCAGTGTTGCTTATATACATTTTTTTTATTACTTTTTCTTAAAAATTGTATAATATGTATATAAACTAGGATTTTGGTATACTGATAAGTATTTATAAATAAAAGTCTTATATAGTTTTACATCTGCTTTTATTTATTTCATAGTTTTGACTAAACCAAATCCTTTTTTCCCTTTATTTTTCTTTTTTATTTATTTGTTTACTAAGATTTATTAATTCTAACCTAGTATCATCTTTTAAATGATCCTTTTCTAATAATTTTTTATACATTGATTTTCAATTTAAATAACTTTCTTTTTTTTTTGTACAAAGTATAAAATCATCAAAGTAGTTAAATATATTATTACAATTTTTAAGACCATTTATTCTAAGTTCTCATATATTTTCTGCTGCATGATGTGGTACTACAGTACCTTTAGCACCAATTGCTTCAAAAATATTTTTTATATGTTCCAATACTAGTACATTGGCCTCTCATTTTTGTGTTAATATATATCTAAATCTGAAAGCATTAGAATTAGATAATATAGAACAAGTGAAAGAACCTTCTCCATCTGTTATCCCAGATATTCAACCATCGTTTAAACTAGGTAAAACCGTATTGTATAAAGGTAATATTACTTTTTCTTTATTTTTTATAACTTTTTCATTAAAAGATGACAGAAAAGTAAGAAATCTTCCATTTCTAGTAGGAAAAACCATATTGCCATTAAATAATAAACATATTAAATATAAATTTTTATAATCTTGAATTACAAATCTATGAGTTTTTTGCTTAGTTGACTGTGATATAACTTTACCAAATCCTAAATTATCTTTTATATAATATAAAGATGCAACATCTATAGTAGACTGAGTTATAACAAAAGACATATCTCCTCTTTTAGCTACTATAAAGGAACCTTCTCCTTCTGAAAATCCTATTAACCATTCTAAAAATCTTTTATTAGGTAAAGGAGTATTAGGATAACATTCTTTAAATTTAGTTAAAAATAAATCAAAATTAAAACTAGTAGGCCCGTTAACTCCCGTAGAAATTGATATATAATTAGAATATAATTTATGACTGCGCGAGCCGAAACCGAAACTTTGTTTACCGGCACCAGCTACAAACAAATAAATAAAAAAAGAATATACTATTATTGGTAAGAAAAGATGTTGATATAAGATAGGATCTCCACCTCCAGCTATTTCAAAGAAAGATGTATTAAAGTTTCTATCTGTTAAAATCATTGTTATTCCTCCTGCTAATACAGGTAAAGATAATAATAATAACACGGCTGTAACTACAACTGCTCAGCCAAACAAAGCTAACTTGTGTAATCTAATACCTGGACTTCTCATATTTAATATTGTAGTTATAAAATTCATAGCTCCTAATAAACTACTTATCCCTGCTAAATGTAAAGCAAATATAGCTAAATCTACACTTGGTCCACTATGACTTTGTATACCAGACAAAGGAGGATAAAGTGTCCAACCTGTACCTGCTCCATTTTCAATCATAGCTGCAAATAAAAATAATATTAAACTTGGTATTAGCAATCAGAAACTTATATTATTTAATCTTGGAAATGCCATGTCAGGACCCCCTACTAATAAAGGTAGTAAAAAATTCAATTTACTATAACTGTTAAGTTATAATTGGACTATATCTTCACCCTTACGGGGCATAACGTGTAGTCTCTGAGGATCCTACGAATAATTTATTATTGTTTGTTTCCTGCGGATTGTCCATTATCTATAAAAAGAATATTTTCTTTGATTTTTAAGATAATGTATACATTTAGTCAGTAAAGTTTTCATTATTCTTACAAAGAAACTTTAGGAGTTTCCCGCATATAGTTATGTAATATAGATAGTATTTCTACTCCTACGGCAATTTTTTAAAAAGTAAATAAAAAGATAATAATTTATAATGTATCATATATAATTATATCATATTATTTAAATGTGAGAAATCAAATAATTTACGTTTATTATTAAACTGAGCTTTAATTCTTTCAATTTCTAAGATATCTTCTTGATTTAAAGGCTTTCCTCCACGAGAAATACTTTTATTTACTACATAAGATCAATCTTTATAGGCCAAATATTTAGAAGAATATAAAGGAAAATTATCAAAATATTCTAAAACTTTTTTATGACTAGTTAAACTATGTGATATAACTATAAAAGAATAATATATCTTATCTTTTTGTTCTCTAGTTCTAGATAATAGTTTTACACCTAGATAAGATGCTATTTTATTCAATATAACAAAATAACTAGTGCCTCCGAGATCTGCCGAGACATTACGATGATAATTCTGTCTTAATTCAATACGAAAGAAAGCTTGTACTCTTTTAGTTGTTATTACACCCCTCTTCTTTCTATTTATTAAATTAATACTAAAATTACCATCTCCGTCTGTAAAACCAGCTAATCAAGCATTGCTATTTATAGGTGAGTTATCTAAATTTAGATGTATAATATTACAACCTTCATAATGATTATATCAATCTATAGCTCTATATAATGCTTCTACTTTAGGAGTACGCATGTATCCATTAATTATATTTATAATTTTGATTACTTCTTCGTTTTTTTGAATAAGTCATATGACATATCCTGCATTATTTTTATGATATACAGTACCTACATTAATAATATAAGCTAATTTTTCTGCTAGGGGCTTATCAGCTAAAGCGAATACTATTAATATTTTTGGACGATATCTTTTAGCTTTAGAATTTATATCATGTACTGCAATAGACCCGTCTGCTTCTATAAGCCCTGCTAAATAAGCTCCTATCTTTGATCTTAAATCCCTATTTTCAACACTCACATTAAAATATCTTTTCAAATAACTTAAATTAATCTTACCAAATCCTCCAATCATAGCTGGCATAACCATAAAAAATATCATTAATATTGCATGTGCTGTTATAATACTATTATATAATTGATTATCCGCAATATATTGTACTCCAGGCCCTGATAATTCTAAACGTATAAGAACAGAGAAAGCTGTACCAACCAATCCTGAAAATAATGCAAACATTAAATATAATGTACCTATATCTTTGGCATTAGATGAAAGGAATCATCTTTCTTTTCACATAGTGAGTTTGGTTCAACTTGTCATTGAATTGTCTAAGTCAATTGCATGATTATTCATAATAAATCGATTTTATGTTATATTTAATTATGATATATATCATAATTAAATATTTAAGTTGTTGAAATAATTAAATTTAATAAAGCGTCGGAAATAAAAGTATAATTTTTTTGCATTTATTTATTTACATTCTTTGTTGACTTTTGTTAAAACATATTAATAAAGTTTAAGTCATTTTCAAATATTTTATTATATTACTAATTATTACTCAATATTAGGGAGGATACCTTGACTTGAACAAGGATATACTATGCCACATACAGTAGTTCTACCATTAAACTATATCCACCTTTAAAATTTTATGATCAAAATAATAATAATCGTCTCTAAGATGAATCGAACATCTATACAAATATTAACAGTATTATGCTTTACCTTTAAGCTATAAAGACTAAAAATGTTTTTAATAAAAATTAGACGCGGACAAGATTCGAACTTATATCCTTATGACCGTACCATATTATTCTAACCCTTGAACTACTGCGCCTTAAAAATAAAATGATAATATGAATTTATGTTGGAATAATCTTTCTTACCATTCAGTAAGCTGTTTTATAATAATAAATAACGAACTATTATTAATAGCTATATTTCTACTTTCTGATATGGCTCAAATTTATATATTTAACTTATAAGGTTAAGGTCTTAACTTATTAAACCATTCTGGCTAAAAATATTAATTTCGGAAGGGCGATTCGAACACCCAGATATGAATACCAAAAATTCATGACTATACCAATTTGTCTATTCCGAATAATAATTATTGATTAATAATTATTTCAAGGACGTATTTGTCATCCCATTATGTTAGTTTCACGTTTAGTAATATTAATCATAAAACAACCTTCTGCATCTGTGAAACCTGTAACTCAATATGGATTTAATTCATTTTTATTCATAACTTTATTCATTTCCATTTTATTTTTAAATATTACATAATACTAGATTAAAGCTCTAGATAAACTTTTTAATATGAAATCTTATTAGAATAAATCTTTAAGATTTTATGGATCGTAAGATTCGAACTTACACAGCTAATGCCTCTCCGGTCTGAGCGGAGTCTGTCTACCAATTCCAGCACATCCATTTTATTTATATGTTTATATACAGACAATAAGATTTGAACTTATATGACTAATGCCCTTCCGTTCTTAACGAAATCTGTCTACCATTCCAGCATGTCCGTTTATAAATAATTAAACAGTTAAAAAAGAAGATAATTTAATTATTAAGTTATTAATTTTTATACGGCCAATCGAATTTGAATCGATAACTTTCGTTTGGAAGACAATAGTTTTACCTATTAAACTATAGCCGCTTTCCTGTTTTATACAGGACATATTTAATTGTCATATTAAATATAAGGATTATTGTCTAATTAATATAAATTAATTATAAAAATTTGTTCATTGTATGAATAGATTATCATCTAACATTACCTAAATTATTATGTATATTACTAAAGTAAAAATGTTTACTTTTAAGTGGATAATATCTTGCATAATCTGGTAATATTTTATTGCGATAATAATAATCATTATGATTATACAAAGAATTTCTATAGTCTGTATCTAAGTTATTAAGGAAGTTACTTATACTACTAATCTGTCCTCTTCATTGTTGAGATCCTTGATTTACATTGTAACCTCTTTCTCTTATACTATTTACAAATGATTCCTTATTATTAACAACAAATACCATATTATCTAAAAGATTTATTGAAATAGAGCTATCACTATGAATTAAACTTGGGTTCAAGTTTTTGTTATGCAATGGACTATAAAATAAGTTACAAAAATCTAAATACTTTTTATTATATCCTAAATCTAATAATAAAGACAAATTATTATAATCATTAACATGCAATAAATGATTAACTAATTTTACTACACACTTAAGATCAATTGAACGTATTGATTCTGGTTCCTTTAATAAATTTAAACACCCTCTTTCAACCGGAAATACTCGTCTGGTACTGAGACCCTTTTCTTTACTAACATAGAAATCCATAAAATCATGTTCCAAGAATACATTATCTAATAATACAGAATACATTCTTTGTTCAACATACTTTCCTCAGTCTTCTTATGTAATAATTTCTTATTACAAGATATACAATTAAACTTTCATAAAAATCCGGTCTGTAATAAACGTAATTATAAACCAAACTCTTATCCTTTTTATTAAGAATTCTAAAATTTATTATATTTATACCTTCAGGATTATTCTTGACCTTTATGTTTTTATTAGAATAATCATCCCCCAAAAAAATATTTATATAACTGGAAAAATTAGGGATCAAACTTAGAGACTATTATGCTCGAGATAAGATTTGAACTTATAGCCTAAACATCTTCAGTGTTCCGCTCTACCAAATTGAGCTTCTCGAACTATAATAATATGGAAATATTAGGATTCGATCCTAAAATAAGGATGTGTAAAATCGTAATTTTACCTATTAAACTATATCCTATACGACTAATCGAATTTAAATAGATAATCTTCGTTTGGTAGGTGATAGTTTTATCATTAAACTATGACCATCTTCCTATTTTTTACAGGATATAATTTTATTGTTATAGAAAATCTAAAGATTAATTTATTGAAGCTTTTATCAATAGATTACCATTTACATATATTACATGACAATTGTCAGTTAAGATTGGAGAAACTAGGAGTCGAACCTAGAAAAATAATGTGCAAGATTATTGTGTTACCTAATTATACTATTTCCCCTTTTTCTTTTTTTAACACACTATACTTTTTTCCTTTATAAATTTTGTGCTTTTTTATACATTTAGCTAAATAAGAATGATGCATACCTATATATATATATAGCAGCTTTTCTGATAGATAAAAATTCCTTCTTTTCTAGTGTATAATTATTTATTACAGAAACGTATTGCGCCTGTTTACTTCCAATCAATATTTTCAATTTAGTTTCCTCTGTACGTTTATGACCTAATTTAATGGCACTCATAAATTTAGTAGAAACTTTGCTGTGTTTAAATCCTAAGAGAGACCCTGCTATATTTAAAATGTTATATTCAGGTTTCAAAATATCAATATAATATTGTTCTCTTTTAATAAGAATAGAAGAAGGACAATATTCAATAATATCTAATTTAAACTTAGAATATCTGTATTTCAATAAAGCTTTATAAATTAAACTATTATTCTTACAAACTTCCTTTTCCAAATAAGATATGTTATAATAATTTTTAAATCGAAGAAACAAATTTATTGCAGAATCAACATAACTCTTTTTAGATAAAATATTAGTCCATCTATATATACCAGTCTTACCTTCATTATCTTTTAATATATCTAGTTTTTGACTATTAGCATTTTCATAAGAAATAATAGGAACGACAGATGTCATATTGTTAGAATTATTCATAATTAATATTTTGTTAAATTTAATAGAATACTAGATTAAAGCTCTAGATAAACTATAGGTAATTCAATATAAATTATACCTTTTTCTCTAATTTAAAATTTTTTTAATGCTAAAAATTTTATTACCAAAAAAAGGTTATCCGAGAAACGATTTGAACGCTTATGATTAATATCAACGAAGCTTAAGTTCGTCCTGTCTACCAGTTCCAGCACTCGGATTTAAGGCCAGAATGATTCGAACACTCATCTAAGCTATCATGAGCAGCTGGCTTTACCTATTAAGCTATAGCCTTAGTGCGGACCAAGGATTTGCACCTTAATATCTTGGTCATGAGCCAAACATGTTAACTATTACACTAATCCGCATTAATTATTTCATATACATCTAAGAAATAGGTGAGTCGAACACCTGACCATTCGTGTGTAAAACGATTGCTCTACCACTGAGCTAATTTCTTTAACCCAAAAGAGATTTGAACTCTTGCTTTTAACAGTGAAAATGTTATGTCTTAACCTAACTTGACTACTGGGTCTTAGCCCAGTGTAAGTATTGCACTTACTTCATCCGATTACAAAACGGTCACATTACTTTTATGTTAACCAGGCTTTATTAAAAATTAATAATTGTATTATTTAGTAATTTATAAAATTAGTACTCTATGTCTAAAAAATTCAAATTTATTATAACTAGAGCCTAAAAATTATATTTATATAAATATAATTACGTAATGTTTTATTACGTTTATAAGAGTATTTTAAAGTAAGCTTTGCGCTTATATGCTTTCAGCACTTATCTTTAATTGACGTAGCTTTCTTGCCATGCTTATATTATATATATGTTCTTAGTGATATCATATATTTGAAAAAAAATTTTTTAACATATAAACAACAAGTAAACAATTGGTCAACATACCCAGTTCCTTTCGTACAAGGGGGCTATCTTTATTCTACTCTAATTTCCTCTAGAAGATAGAAACCATACTGTCTCACGACGTATTAAACCCAGCTCGTGTAGCTCTTTAATCGACGAACAGTCGAACCCTTCATGATTCCTGCGTTCATGTGGATGAGCTAAGCCGACATCGCTTTTATTTTCATTTTTTTTAATGATTTAGACTATATCTTCATCCAGTATTAATGAGTATTTAATATTGTTCTGGATGTTGGCGTTTAGTCGTTGAAGGTGTTATATAATATAACTTCCCTGCTGATTAGCAATATATTTAATATATATAAATATATATACGTTCCAGCAATTAGCCAACTTCTAATTTTATATTATTATAAAAAATCCCCAATGTCATTAATAGTAATATCCTAATATTGAAATAATTAAGAATTCAATTTATAAAGAAATGATCTATGCATGTAAGGTATAATTAATGGTTTGACATTATTTAAAGAATTTTTCTTAATATATATTCTATTATAAATTTTCTCGGATTTTCCTTTCTTTTTATGAATAGAACATTCAAAATTATATCTATTAGATAAAGCTTTTATTAATATTTCAACTTCAGCTAAAGTATAATTATCTGTACATAAAGTAATACCACCTTCTTTTACTTGTTGACCATCATCACATATTCAATAAGCTAAAGTTATAGGATTTAAATACTTTTCTATATCTAATGGTAATATTTTTATATTAGTATCAGATAAAAACATATTAACAAAAGGATAAAGCAATTCAGAATTATATGTTTTAAAATAGATTGAACTATTTAGACTATCATATCTATAATCTTTTCTTGAATAATATTTAATATCATTAAGTTCAATATTTGATTTACTTAATTTATTATATATATCAAGTATATATTCCTTATGTTTTATTGTTTGTTCGAAAGTAATAAATCCTTTATTATTATTAACTCTTCCTATGTGTGCATCACCTAAAATACAACCTATTATCATATCTCTAATTTCATTATTCAAGTTGTTATTCATGTTAATATTATTCATTTTAGGTTTTAAACTTTACAAATTTTTCTTTTACAATATTGTAATTTTTAATTTAATATTACTTATGATTTTAATATCAAGGTGCCAAACCGCGCACTCAATTTGTACTCTCTTGCGCACATTAGCCTGTTCAAATTTTGTTTATATAAATATTATATTTATTTCCATATATTACTATATGGTTCAGACTATTTCATCATTTATTATTAAATAATAATGTAAAATCTTCTCTATTTTTTAATTACCACTAATTCAACCTTTTACACCAAATGAACCTATTCTTGTCTTGGAATTTAACTTAGTAAATTGTATATTAGATTTTAAATGTCCTCTTAATAATACAGATGACATACTATTATATGAAGAATCTAAATTAGATAAATTTCCTTTATAAATTAATTTCGAAATGGATCTAGATGCAGTATAACGTTTAGTTAATCTACCTTTATTTTCTAATCTGAATCCTGTTATATGCTTGTGTTTTATATTTCTTAAAATAATTTTTTCTATATTATTTTTATTTATATATTTATTATAATAAGTTAGATCTATTTCATAAAGATATTTTTTTTTCTTAACTTTTATTTTTTTTTTTAAGATATTTAAATATTTTAACAATTTTCTTCTGTTTCTTTTTATCTTTAATATTATTGATTCTGACAATATTTCACTGTTCAAATAAAATTGTCTTATATTTACTAAATTAAATTCTATGTTTTTTCCATACAATTTTTCTAAATATTTTTTCAAGTATTGTAAATAATTATAATTTAACTTAGACTCGTTTATAAATAATAATTGTTTATAATATAAAAATAAGATTAAACTTTTTAAATATTTTCTTATTAATTTTTTATAAAATACATTAATATAATTCGACAAACTTTTATAATTGTTTATTAATTTATTTTTATCGTTATTATAGACATTTAAAATATTTATTAATAAATATTTTATTTTATTTAATTTTTCTATATATTTAAAGCTTTCATTTTTTATTATATCTAAAATTTTATTTATTTTTACAAATTTATGTTTAAATTTGTTTATGTATCTTTTATCTATATTTAATAAATAATTATGTCTTTGTCTATTAAATAAATATAAAGTAACAATTACTTTATTAGTAGTATGTTTAAATTCACCATTACTAATATATATCTTGTTAGATGAAGTTCTTCTTAATCTAGATAATAATTTATTTTCTCTTACTTTACGTTCTAATCTTAAATTATATAAATTAAAATAACTTTTAATTAATTTAATAGAAGATAAAGTAACTTGAGGTATATGATTAAAAGTATATTTATTATATGTATATATACTATTATCTCATTCTCTAATAGAAGAAGGATAATTATTAGTATATAAGATATAATCCTTTATAATTTTTTTTTTATTTTTTATATTTGTATCTTGTTTAAATATGTTTAACATAATAAATTTGTAGAAAAATTCCTTAAATTAAATAGTTTGTATTAAATAATTTAACAATAAATGCTGGATTTTATTGAGTCGTTGAACGTTCTTATAATATTATAAGTTTCGCTTCAAATTAACTATATAAGTTTTTCTTGAAATTTACCCAGATAATTACCAATATCAAAAAATATTTGGAGGACTAACACTTAATCCCTAGCGTAACTTTTTCAAAAATCCAAGACCTTTCCTTTCTGTATCTTGCGATCATATGCCCCGCTTACGCGACTGATAGACTTGTAAGTCTGACAGTAAAGCAAGATTTAGTCATTAAACTTTTAAAGTAATACAAAATATCATAATATAAAAATAGACATTTTTATATTACAAAAATAAATAATTTAAATTAATCTAAATTATTTATTTTACATCTATTCACCATATAGTTAAAATCTTACTTAAATAAATAATATATAAGTATTCAAAACAATAATAACTGAATAATTATTAATATAATTAATAACAAATTAAAAAAATAAAACCATTGGTTTTATACACAAAAACATGTAATTTTACAGTTAGAATTTTGGATATACCCAGGTACTTTTTATGGGATCTGTGCCCCGCATAAACTGTCTTCTAATCAATATGCTATAATAAAGTAAATAAAGGTGTCTCATTTATGTAAAAATATATATAATTTAATTTACAAATAAATTTGTAAAAATGCTTTTATAAATATTAAATATTAAATTATCTTGTAATTAGACTTTATTTAATATTTAATATAATATAAAAACTCATATTATATAATAACTACCTTCTACACTAGAAATTCTTATATTATAACTTAAACTAGTAACAGTAAAGCTGCATAGGGTCTTCTCGTCTATCTAGAGGTAAGCAGTATCTGCCAATTCTGATTAATTAAAGATGGTTTAACCATCAAGGAGTTCCATGTCATTGTGTTATGACTATTAACTATATATTCTTATTAATAATCCATTCCTCCCTACGATATTACACGTTACAGAATTCGACTGTACATTTGGACAGGCATTTCAGCCTAACCCTGGCGAACCAGTCTGTAGCGACATTTACAACTGCCGACGGTCTTTAAGTTGGATCTTATTAACCGTTTTCACCTAATTTTTCTATAGTTAAAAGATTATTTAGTTGTAACTTTAACTTAATCCATATTATTTAATTTATTTCTATAAAATACTCCAATACGTTTTACTTTGAATTTTTTAATACTGATCATCAATTCATCTGAATCTAACATTTCTTCATTTAATTTACTACTTAACGTTTTAATATTTACACCTATGATTTTAGCAGCTTCTGTTAAAGTTTGTACTATTAATATATTTCCTTCTGGGTCTAGTATTTTGTAAATACTACTTTCAGCTTGATAAATTATCTTATTAGATAAGATGTCTATTATGCGACCATCTCTTAAATGTCCAACCCTAGGATTTATATTTATAAGTTTATCTTTTTCCTCAGAGTCTAAAATTTCTAAATTTAAGTTAGAAGTAGACAATCTATAATTATTCATATTATAAGATAATTTTAAAATTATAGATTTTGAGGATTTAAATAATCACAATTAACCGAAAAATTATTATTTTTGCTTGTATTCATTTTTTTTTTAATCAATTTATTTAATATAATATAATACTAGTTTATATTTAACGGGGGTACTAGATAAACCCCCCCCCTTACTTATTTTCAGACAGATATTTATCTTTTAAATCGCTATAAAAATATTTTAAATTAGAAATTTTTTTGATCAAAAAAAATTTAACTATCTAATAACTTAGATTAAATAGTATAAAACAATTCTTATTTTATAGAAACAAAACTATAGAGTTGGATTTACACCAACGCAGCAATATTACACATTTCACTGCTATTCCAATTTCACTGAGCCAATCATCGAGACAGTTGTTGTATCGTTACATCATTCATGCAAGACCGCATTTAACGGCCAGGGTATTCCGCTACCTTAGGACCCTCATCGGTAAGGCCGCCGTTTATCGGGGTTTCCTTCAAAACTTAATTTTAACAAATTAAGTATATTCGTTACCCAGCCGACACAGGGCAGACATCACACTCAATATATTGATTAGTATCTTAGCAGAGTGCTTTGTTTTAATTAAACAGTCGTACAACACTATTTTATGCTTCCTATTTTATAATTGATAATTACAATTAAAAATGGCCCACCTTATCCCGAAGTTACGTGAGTTAATTTGCCGAGTTCCTTAATGATTGATTACTCAAACGCCTTCATATTCTCTACTTGCTTACTTGAGGTAGTATTTAGGTACGGTAATTTACAAGCTAGATTTTCCAGAACTTTTTTCACTTAAAAAAGTTTTTTCTAGACATATCTCATCAGCAACAATATAAAATATAATAATATCAATTATAGATTATACTTTCTTCTTTCATTATTTATTATATTATAACAAAAATAAAAATGCAAATATTTATTAAAAAAAATGATCTTTTTTACGTCACTAAAATAATATCATTTTTTTTATAAATCATTATATAAATTATTATATAAATTATAAAAAAATTTTTAATAACTTTAGAGACCGTAGATTTATTAAATACCATAAGCTTAAGGCGAGCAATTATTAATTTCTTTTTCGTTACTCATGTCAGCATTATCACTTGAATTATCTAATAATTAAAATTATATTAATTTCTTCTAAATTAAAAAAATTGAATCTAAGATTTATTCATTGTTCCGCTACCTTATAAAACTATATAATTAATATAATTTCATAAACAAGGTTTCGGTATATTGTTTAGATCCGTTATATTTTCGGTGTAATCTTCTATAATTTAATCAGTGCTCTATTACGAGATCTTTAAAAAATGGCCGCTTCTAAGCCTATTTCCTAATTGTATTCAAATATACATCCTTTATTTCACTTAACAATAATTTTGGAACCTTATTAACTCTTGTTCAGGGCTGTTTCCCTTTAGACATACACGGATCTACCAAATAAAGTCTATAGACTTTATTTGATCCTTCTCCCTAAACAGTTTACTTGTCTGTAATAAACTATCCATTTAGACAATAGGCTTTAAAGCCTGTTTTAAATAAAACAAAAAACTTTTAATTTTTCTTAGTTAATTCAGCTTTATGGTAATATCTATTTAATCTATTAGATAAATCTATAGCACTACCAACATAAGTGTTTTTACTTATGTTATTTACCCAACGATAAATACCTGATTTATTACTATTATCTGCCAATATTTGTTTCTTTAAATTATTGGCATCATCATAGACCTTTATAGCTAAAATGCTATCTGAGTTATTTGCATTGTGTAGAAAACGTCTTATTATTATTCTTGCTGTTTTATTAATAAAATAGATGGTCTAATTTACATTTAAAATTTGAAGTATATTTCTTTCAATTCTATCTTAAAATTAGGGTGCAAGCCTTTTTAAGGCCCGAGTATCTTTCTACGGAATACTTTGCTTTTCTGCTTGTACGGGTATTTACTTGTAAATATATTTGGTCATTACTTCATTCTTAATAAAATATATAGTAATAAATTCTAAACATAAATTAGCCATGTGAGTTTAGTTTTTAAATTAAAAGTTTTTCATTGCCATTGCATTCTTTCGAATGGGGCCTGACTATATCTTAAGCTTTCTATTTAAAATAGAAAGCTAACCACCATCTAGTCGATGAACTGCACACCATTTAGGTGCTTGGCTGCGGATTGCCTATTTATATATTAATTAAGTAATTACAGTTTAATATTATTTAATTGTATCCATTAAATAAAACTGGTTTTATTTAATGGTCTAATTTACTAGAATACTTCCAATTTAATGGTTTTTAACTTGTTTTTACGCTTCACTCGTGAAAACCATCATATTGAAATACTAAAAATACAGTGAATTACATCTGTTTTTAGATATCGATATACAGTGACAGTAATTCGAATTTATACTTTTAAATATTGTTTACTTGTAATTAATTATTAATATAACATCAATCTCGATTTTACCATACCACGAGTCATTACCTGTGCCACTAAGTATGTTGCCATCTTCGCTTGGTTGAGATTGCTTTAAGGTTTTCCCGCAATTTGATGATTTAATGCAAAAGTTTTTTTTTTACAGAGGCTGTCGTGCATACGCAACCTTATCGTACTATGTCCGATTATTTAATAATCATCTTAACCCTTTCGAGTGCAAATACTCTCCGATAAAATCTTTACAATTCCCCGATATATGCAATTAAAATAATTGCTCGAGATCACAGTTCTGTACCTGCTAAGATGTAACTTAAATTACCTACTTATATAGGTTTCGCGGAAAACCAGCTAAACTAGTCAGTTTTGTCTTTCACTTACTTACCTTTATTCTTCGGATATCTATATAACGATAACCCGTTCGGACTTTTATAATCCTGTTAAAAGTAAGATCACTAGTCTTCGGGTCTAATTTTAGATACTTGCTTATTTTTTTATAATCGATTTATCTAGGCAACATTTTATTAATAAAATTATAGTTGCTCGCATCTAATATTAACTTGCTGACCCATTATGCAAAAGGTACGCTTTTAATATTTATTTAAAGTTTTTTTAAGCTGCTTTTAAAATTACTATTAAATGAAATCCCTCACGGAACAGTTCACTATCGCGTATAATACCATATTTAGCTTTAGAGGAAGGTTCCCCTATATTCAAACAAATAATTCATTTTACTTATAAGCTATTCTACTTTAATTCACATTAATTATAGAATCTCGTTTGATTTTTATTTTCTAAAGTTACTTAGATATTTCAGTTCACTTTGTTTAATAATACAATTTATTGTAGTATAATATACTTTGGTTTATAGCAATCATTTCATAATAATTTCTTTTTATACTTACTTTGATATAAATATATCAAAAAATAATATATTCCTTAGTTTAACAGGATATATAGTGATCTGTTGTATAAAAGATAGTATAATTATCTTTATTAGTTTTTATCTTATATAAGTACTATTTTTTTCCAATTTTTTACTTGGACGTCAAAAAATTGTCTACTATCTATTTTTAGCGCATTTTTTCCTAATTCAAATACAAATCCTATTGTTAGAATTATAAAAAATACTAACATAATTATTAATCCATAAATGCCATTAGAATATGCACTTACAACATAAGGATATATTAATAATATTTCTAAATCAAATAATAAAAATAAAAGTGCAAATATAAAAAATGAAATACTAAATTGAGTTCTATTTTGCCCTAAGAAGGAGTGAAAACCACATTCAAAAGCACTATTTTTTTCTTGATAAGGGTTATGGGGTGAAATTATTATATTTATACTTAGTAATATAATAGCTAATGTGGGTATTAGTATAAAGAAAAATGTTAAAGATGTCATTAATTGTTTAAATTTATTTTAAGTAAATCAAGAAAGCTAAAATATACTTATGGAACAAGTTAGTAATAATAGTAATAAACTTATTATATTAAATAAAAATTAGTAGGTATTATAGCTAAACTATATACTATACAAGGTATTAATATAATTAATCCTATTATAATTGGTAATAAAATAGTTCAACAATACGACATTAATTGATCAAAACGTATTCTAGGAAAAGAAGCTCTAGCTCATATAAATATAAAAATTAATATACATGACTTTATACCTAACATTAAACTATAAATTAAACCATTTATAATAATATTGATCATATTAGTATATATTTTAATATTTAAGCTAGATAGTAATATATAGATATAAGATGGTAAAACAGTTAAATAACCTCCTAAAAATAAAATACTAGTAAATATGCATATTAATACAATACTAGCATATTCAGCAAGAAAAAAGAATACAAATATAGATGCAGAGTGTTCTGTCATAAAACCACTAACTAATTCTGATTCTGCTTCGGCTAAGTCAAAAGGTGCTCTATTAGTTTCTGCTATACATCCTATAAAAAATATTAAAAAAATAGGAAATAAAGGTATTATAAAAAATACCATTTTTTGTGCTTCTATATTAACAGTTAAGTTTAAGTTACCTGTTAATAAAACAATTATTAGTATAACTGAACTTAAAATTAGCTCATAACTAATCAATTGAGCAGTACTTCTTAAAGAACCTAAAAATGCATATTTAGAATTAGCAGATCAACCTGCTAACAAAATACCATATGTGGATAAAGATGATACGGCTAATATATATAATATACCCAAATTTAAATCAGCTATAGTTAAACCAGGTCCATAAGGTATTACTGCATATCCTAGTAATGAAAATATTAAGGTTATTATAGGACCAAGAAAAAACAAAATCATATTAGCTTGAGTTGGTCCTACATATTCTTTTAATAATAATTTTAAAGCGTCTGCAAAAGCTTGTAATAAACCGTAATAACCTACAATATTTGGACCTAATCTACGTTGCATACTTGCCATAGTTTTTCTTTCTGTTATAGTAACAAATGCAACTGTTAATAAAGCTGGAATTATTACTAGCACCACTTCTAATAAAGCTATAAGTGTATTTATAAGCATGTTATTAAATAATAATATTTTATACATATGTTTTTATTTTTTTTTTAAGATTATATTAATAATATTAATTGTGTTTTAACACTAATACTAGCTTAACTTAGCATATTATAAATATTAAATTATTTAAGAATTTACGAACCTATTTGATCATATAGTCAATATAAAAATTTGTCAAGTTTTACAGACTGTATAGATATAGGCATAGAACTATGTAATATACCACATAGTTCTGAACATTGTCCAAAATAAGTTCCTTCTCTATTTAAGTAAACAGAAGATTGATTCAATCTACCAGGATATGCATCACATTTTATACCTAAAGCAGGACATGCATATGAATGTATTACATCAGCTGCTGCCACTATAAAACGTGTATGTGTTAATTCTGGTATTATTACTCTATTATCTACTTCAAGCATTCGTAATTTACCTTTTTCTAAATCACTTTCAGGTATTATATACGAATCAAATTCCACATATTCATCATTATTATTAGTAAAATCTGGATATTGGTAAGATCAATATCATTGGTGCGATCGACTGTACATTAAGCATTAAATAAATTAACACCCACAAGTGACCCAGTCTGTTGCAATAAACATAAAAAAATAAAATTGTTTACTGACAGTCTTGTATTATTTTCTTAGTTTTAATTAGTAATAATATTTTAACTGTTTTCACTCGTATCGCCAAAGGAAACGATAATATTTCCTTTAAGTCTCCTGTCGGAAACTTAGAAATAGATAGATCTCTTTTTATTAACCTTAGCTCTAAGTTAACTAGTTTGTAAACTCGCCTATCATATTTCACGACTACTATATATATTTATGTGCTATTAAAAGAACTTCTACTTTGTCATATAATAATAAATTAAATCTTAATACCTAATTTATGATACATAGAGTTATGCATATAAGGCATAACTAACTTTATCAATTTAGATATTGATTCTTTTTTAATATAAATAGAAGATTGAGTACCATTTTTTAATATTTGTATTGTAGAATCAAGATCATAAAGTTTTTCTAGTAAATTTACTAAAAATTGTACTTCTTTTAATTCAAAATTATAAGTAGATATACGAACACCTGGATTAGCCCAACCACCATCATCCATGATTCAAATAGCTAAAGCTAATGGCGTTATATAATTTTCTATTTTTGGACTAATTCTTTTTTTACCTTTATGATAAAACATGTCATGAATTCAATTAAAACTTCTAAATGTAAAAGTATTAAATTCATAACCGTAATGTTCTTTTATATTAGGTCCTTTTTTTAAAATTCTAGTATATTTTCTAGGTTCTAAATTAGAACAATATCCTCTATTATAATAAAAATTGTATAATCAAAACAAATAATCTTTGTGTACTATACTTTGTCTATAGGAAAATCTAGTACCTTCTACAGATCTTTTATTTGCATAGCAATCTCCTAATAAAGAACCTACCAATACTGACAACACATCTTCATTATGAGGTCCTATTCTATTAGAAGCTTTTACTTTAGTATGAAAAGATCTTTTAAATACAAATTTATTATTACTAATGACTAATCCTTGAATAGAATTAATTTTCTTAATTTGAGCCAAATTAGAAATTAAAGTAGTATTTTTTTCACCATAAAAGGTATCTTTTATTTTATTCAATATATATAGTATAAGGCCACCTAAGAAACCTTCTCCATAAATTACTAAAGAAGGATCTATAACTTCATCCATTAAATAAAGTAATTTAAAAGAGGGAAATGCTATTAATATTAATATCAAAGCAGGAGTTATAGTTCAAATTAATTCTACCAAAGTACCGTGAGTTACATATTTATTAGAAATACGAGAATTAGTATAATTTAGTATTATTGAAAAAAAAATTCATGTAACAGAAAACATAATAATTGCCAAATAAAACATTATATTATTATGTAATTCCTCTAGAGCTTCCATTTGCGGAGTAGCATTGTCTTGAAAAAATAGCCCTCATGGCTCAGGAGTATCAAAATCTATACTTTCGTATAAATTATTATTAATTGTACAAAATTTCATTTGTATTTCTTTTTTTCTTTATTTCTTTCTTTCTTTTTTATTTAATTAATAATTATTAATTGAGTTATTAAAAAACTATGAATAAAAAATACATAAGATAATTTAATTTAAGATCCTCAATAATAAACTGAGATATATAAAAATAATCACACAACATCTACAAAATGTCAGTATAATATCGCTGATTCTAAACCTAAGTGATGATTCTCAGTTAAGTGATAAGCTAATAAACGTCAAAATCCTACAGCTAAGAAGGCTGTACCTATCATAACATGAAGACCATGAAAACCAGTTCCAAAATAAAAACAAGATGTATAAGTACCATCTGATATTGTAAAAGAAGATACTGTATATTCTATACCTTGAAGACCTGTAAATACAATTGCTAATATTATTGTATATATTAATCCATACAATGCTCCACTTCTATTCCCTTGGATTAAAGAATGGTGAGCATACGTTACTGTAACCCCTGATGATAATAATATTATAGTATTTAATAAAGGTAATTCAAAAGGATTAATAGCTTCTATACCCATAGGTGGTCATTTTGCACCTAATTCTATAGTAGGTGACAGAGCACTATGAAAAAATGCTCAGAATATGGCTAAAAAAAATAAAGCTTCAGATACTATAAATAAACCTACACCCATATTTAAACCACGTTGAACAGCTAATGTATGGTTTCCTAAATAAGTTCCTTCCGATATAACATCTCTAAATCATAAAGCCATAGAATAAATAACACTTAAAAGAGCTAGTGTTAATAAATTTATTCCTCCGGGAAAATTATGAAAAGATAATACTGCACTAAAAGTAGTAGCTAATAAGCATAAACTAGTATTTAGTGGTCAAGGAGATGGAGATACAAGATGAAAAGGATGAGCTTGAAACTGACTTCTAATCAAATTAGTCATATAATATATGTATTATTATTAGTTTCACTTTTATTTTTCCTTAAAACAAATATTTGTTTTAAGATTAATAAGAATATATTTATACTTAATTTAATATAATTAATAATATTAAAAGTATATAGTATACCAAATAACTAATACAGTTTATTTGTTGTTATTATTATAAAACTATTATATTATTTATATATATATATATAATTAAGTTACATTATTAATAATATAAGTTAAATTTACATAAGAATTAATTAAATATATTCAACTGTTTCAGAAAAAGTAATGGATGCTAATAATTCGCATAAATGTATAATAAAATCAGGCATTAAAACAAAACAACTAATTATTAACATAAAAATAGTTAAAGTAATAGACAAATATGTTGCTAAAGATATATCAATAAATATATATGATCTTTCATATTCAGATTCATCAAAAAAAATTCTTTTTATAATACTTAAGTAATATACAGCACCTACAACACTAGTTAAAATTGCTGTTATTACTAAAATATCAAAATTATTATTTAAAGCAGTAGTTAAAACCATTAATTTTCCAAAAAATCCTATTAAGGGAGGTAGACCTATAAATGAAAACATAACAATTACTAAGCATAAAGCTAATAAAGGATTGATAGAAAAATAACCTTTCAACTGACTAATTAATTGTATAGGAGAATTATTCTTTTCAGATAAATTATTATATTCGGGTTTATTTGTAAAGTAAAGATAAAGACTAAAACCTATACTAATTATAATAATGAATGCATTTAAATTAGTTAAAATATATTGAATTATATAAAAAATGAAAGCTTTATAAGATTCAATATTATGAACAATTAAAGCTAATAATATAAAACCTAAATGGGATATTGTACTATAAGCTAATAATCTTTTTATTCTATTTTGAGTTAAACCTAATATGGTACCTATTATTAAAGATAAAAAACAACTTATAGTTAGACTAATAGTTCAAGAATATAAATGTAAGCTTGAGTAAATCAAAGGATTAGTATAATGAGTTAATTCTATTAATATTATTAATATAGATATTTTTGCTACTATTGCTATAAAACTAGTAACTATTGTTGGTACTCCATCATATACATCAGGAGATCATCAATGAAAAGGTGCAGCTGCTATTTTAAAAAGAAATCCTACAGATATTAATATAAAAGAAAAAAATAAGTAAGTATGTTTATATCAAATTGAAAAATACATATATTTTTCAGAATCTAGTATTATAGAATATATACTATATAAGTTTGTTATACCAGAATTGGCATATATTATAGCTATACCTAAAAGTATAAAACAAGAAGATAAACCTCCTAATAAAAAATAAGTAAGAGCAGATCCTGTTGCTAATTCAGAATTTCTATACATAGCTGATATTATATATAGACTAAAACTTTGTAGTTCTATACATATATATATAGAACCTAAATCTGAAGACGACATTAATAAAACTGCACCTGTTATTACAAATATAATAATTAATGTATATTCTATTATAGTAAATTGCTCTGATAATTTATTTATTATATTTTTATATTGTCTTATTTTTTTTCTAAAAATTGTATTTGAATCTTTCTCATATTTTTTTCTTGGATAAAATGCTGTCATTAATAATATTATACCACATACTAATAATAGAAATATCTGAAAACTCTGTGTTAGAGGTGTTACAGTAAATAAACCACCATATAATTCTAAACCTTGATCTAAATAAGTCATATGAAAACTAATTATAGTAGATATTATACTATAAAAAACTATTATTAATCCTACTCTAGAATATAATATAGCTGTACTTGGTTTACTTGTTAAACCATTAGACAAAAGTATTAATAATAAAAATGTTAATATCATATTATTTTGATTAAAATATTACCTTTCTTTGTTTGTATATATTATTAAATATAAAATTAATTAATTAAACTCTAAGTAAAAAATATAAATCTTTTTATTATTTAATATTTAATTATAATCCAGATTATAATTAAATAATAGACAATATGCAGAATAATGTAAACCGTCTAATATTACAGCAGGATATATTCCAGTAATTATAGTTAATAATACTAAAATCAAACCTATATTAAATTCACGTTTATTTAAGTCAGGTATGTAACTTTTCCAGAAATAAATAAAATAAGAACCTCCAAAAGAGACTCTATTAAACATAAATATAGTATATGCTGCAGAAAATATTATAGATAAAGAAGCCAGAGCTCCTGCTAACGTAGATCTTACAAATACACCATATAAAGACATAAACTCACCTAAGAAGTTTAAAGTAAGTGGTACACCACAATTACCTAAACATAAAATAAAAAATATTATAGAAAAAATAGGCATTGTTTGAGCTATTCCTTTATAATAAGTTATTAATCTAGTTGAGGATCTATCATATAAAATACCTCCGGCACATAAAAATAAACCTGAAGAAACAAAACCATGGGCCAAACCAAGAGCTATACTACCTTCTATTCCTTGTAATGTATTACTAAACACACCAATAAGATAGACTGCTGCATGACAAACAGAGGAATATGCTATTAATTCCTTAATGTCAATAGTTCTTAATGTACTTAAACTAGCATAAATAATGGTTATGACTCCTATAAGAAAAATTATATAAGTATAATGTAAATAAGCTTTAGGTAATAAAGGTAAAATTAATCTGAAAATACCATATAATGCTAGTTTAAGTACTATACCTGCTAATATGATACTACCGCATAAAGGAGATTCAACATGAGCTTTTAATAACCAACTATTTAGATAAATAATCGGTGTTTTTACAGCAAAAGCTATAAATATACCATAAAATAAAAATAATTGAGTATTATATAAAAAATTTGATTTTGATAATATATCAAAATCAGTAGAACCTGTTATAGAAAACATTGTTATTATAGAAAGTAACATAAATAATGAACCTAGTAATGTATATAAAAATAAATAAAAACTTGCTCTTACTTTTTCATTTGATCCAAATAATCCAATCAATAAAAATAAAGGTGCTAATATACTCTCAAAGAAAATATAAAATAATAACATATCTAATACTAAAAATACTATTAATAAAAATGTTTCTAATAGTAATATTATAATTAAAAAAATCACTGTATTTTCTTTAATAGATTTTCAATTTGAAATTAAAGATATTGGCATTATTAAAGTTGTTAATAACACAAAATAAATAGATAATCCATCTATACCTAAGTATATATCATAATTATTTATATGATATTGTTCTTGGACAAATTGAAATTGTTTACTACTATAATCAAATAATATAAATATTATTAACGATAAAACTAAATCTATAATAGTAGCAGTTAAAGCTATTATTTTAATTATTTTAGTTTTATTTACATTTTCATATGACATAGTAATTGCTATAGTAAATATACCAAATAAAGGTATTATTATTAAGTTTAATAATAACATAATTTAATTAAATTATATAATTACTTCTATATTTGTCACACTAAACATATCTGTTAGTAATATAAATGAAAAATATTTTATAAAGGAATTAGAAGGAATCGAACCTTATCTTAATGATCTGCAATCAAAAGGTAGAAACCATCTACATCTAATTCCTTTTTATAAATACTTAAAGAATATTTATATGCAAACGTGTTTTTAATAATCTTACAAATCTAGGTAAAATATATTTAGTAAACATATATATAATAAATATAAGTAAAGAAAAGTTGAATACAACTTGATTTACAAAAAAGAAAGGTACTAATTGAGGCATATAAAAAAGAAGTTCAAATATAATCATTAATACATCAATACTCTAAACGAGAAAAAATTCTAAGGTAAAGCTAATATTAAATATAAAATTTTATTTCTCCTTATTAATAGTAGCAAGATCTACTAAACTATTTTCTAATAAAGTAATAAAAGGTACCATAATCAAGAAATAAGAGAAATAAAGAGTAGTAGAAATCTGACCAAATTCTATAAACGGTGATTCTACATGTTTAGCTCCTAATTGCATTAATATTAAGAAATTAGTAACAAAAGCAAAAAATGCCATCTTACTTAAAGGTCTAAATTGTATCCCTCTTAATTTAGATAAATCAGTATAAGGCATTATTAATAGTGCTAATATAGCTGAAAACATAGCAATCACTCCCAATAATTTATTTGGTATAGATCTTAGTATAGCATAAAAAGGTAAAAGATCAATAATTTAAATTAGATTAAATTTAATCTATTATTAATATAGGTAAGGAAAAGTAACAGCTTTATAATCCCAATTTATATAACATTTCTTTAATAAAAAAAGGTTTAACTAAAGTTATTAAAGTGTTCATAGATTCTTTGAATATATAAATACGGGGTTTTCTATCTCTGTTATAATGTATAGAGCATTTAATATTAAATTTATCTTGTAATGTTCACATTAACTTATCAACATCTGTATTAGTAAATGCATAAACACCTATATGCATACCATTACCGTGTTTACTTCCATCATCCATCAATCAAAAAGCTAAACCTCTAGGAGTTAATAATTCATAAATATTATGGGGAACTCTTTTTATACTTAATTCATAAAACATTTCTCTAAATACATTAAAACAAGGAAGTTGCATAGTTGTAAAAGATATAGCACTATATGTTTTTTTAGTTCTATTATCTATAACTATTCTCGATTGAGGAATATAATACTTAGCACAAAAAGGTAAAAAAAAGCTTAGTACATAATCAAAATATTCTTTATGTGCTATAGCTGTTTGAGCATAAACTAATCGAGAATTAGAAGTAGATGATCTTCGTACTATGTGGGCATCACCAAGTAAAATTCCTACCAATATATCTTTGATTTCATCTGGTAATTTAATTATAGCTCTTTCAGAAGAAGATAAACGTTTAATTCCTTTTGTAGAAGCTTGTGTTATTAAATTAGATACGAATAATAATAGAGAAAAAAAATCAAAACTAATTTAAGCTGTGTTAAACTCATAATATTTCTATTATGTTCGGACTATATCTTCAATTTAAACTGCCAAATAATAATTATAAATAAAATGAAATAATTTAAATTGTCTCGTGTATAGTCTCTGAGGATCCTACTGAGATAATTATAAGTCTATTGGTTTCCTGCTGATTGTCCTACATTACTATAATAAAGTATATATTCGTAATTAATAGGAGTTTCCAGCATATAACGAGATTAAGTGACATCTTGTTTTACTTTTTATCACTCAGGTACTATAGCAGGAGGAGTTTGCATGGGATTAGCCATAACATAATTTTCACTATCACCTAAAACATTAGGCATAAAAAACACAAATACTGATAATATTATTATAAAAATAAATATAGTAACCAGATCTTTAAAGATAAAATAAGGAGCAAAAGGTAATCTATCATAATTACCTGATATACCTAAAGGATTACCTGATCCTACAGAATCATGCAATGCGATTAAATGCATTAAAGCTAAGGCTGCCAATATAAAGGGTAATACAAAGTGTAACGCAAAAAATCTATTTAAAGTAGCATTACTTACACTAAAGCCTCCTCAAATGACATTGTAAAGTATATAATATTTAAATTATATTTTGTTAACGTTAGTTAACATTTAGACTATATCTTAAATCTAACTAGATCTTGAGGTTATCGTGTTGAGCTTATTGTTGGTACTACTCACTCATTAGTCGTTGAACGTCCTTAATCTAATCACATACCTAATTAAGTTTCGCTACAAATAATTTAATAAATCGAAGGATGTTTATTAAATGTCCTTGTAATTTTCCCCATTTGCCTCTAAAAATAAATTTATTTTTAAGGAGCCCATTTATATATTTTATTATTATAATTATTATTTTATTTAATCTGGATAATTTAAGTTTTTGTAACGTAAACTTTTCTGAAGATTGTTTAATCACTTCATATATTGAATATATTTTAATCCTATTAAAGAATGCAATCCTGAAAATGAAAAAAAATTTATAACACTTTGTATATCTGACTTAGAACTTACACCAAATTGATTATAATTATTTGTTGTATCTATTTTTCTAGTTGTATTAAATACTAATTTAAAAGCTTCAAATAAATTAGTATGCATTCTTTGTTTTAATTGAAAACAGCCTTCATCATTACTTTTTACAAAAAAAGAACCTTCCGAACATGTAAATCCTACTATTCAATTTTTAAAAAAATGTAACGCTATATAATCTAATGGATTTTTAGGTAAGTTATAAATTTTCGGTATATTATCCTTATTAGGAATTTGGTCATAAATTTTAATATCTTTATTTAATATATACATAGCTAGATTAAATTGATTAGCTCTAGTATCAGTTAAAAAGAAAATGTTATTATAAACAAGTAATGGAAATAACACTTCTTGTAAATCAGTTCTGTTAATTATTAATTTACAAGTAGGACTTTTTAAATCTTTATATATATTTATCTTACCTAATTTTAAAACAGAATTAATATATTCTAAAGTAGAAATATCTTCTAAATGAAGTGATATTACTAATTTAATCGTTATAAATCCTTTTGATGTTCTAGTTATTTGAATATAACCATCTCCATCAATTAATCCTGTTAAAAAGGCTATAAATGGTGAAGGAATTGAAATATATTCTTGCTTATTTAATCTAGTAATTTTATTACCCTTTTTTAATGCGTTTTTATTCACATTACCAATAGTTGGTAATATATCGTCCTCATTTAATATAAATAAAATAATAATTATAATAATGATAATAGAAATTCCTATTAAAATAGGAACAAATATTTTAATGTTATTTGACTCAACTATATCTTGTCCTATCCAAGGTATTGCACTCATAAGATTAGTAATAACTGTTGCACCTCATAAACTCATTTGACCATATGGTAATACATAACCTAGAAAAGCAGTAGCCATCATTAATATAAGTATTACAGTTCCAATTACTCAAGTTAAAGTTCTTGGTGCTCTATAAGATCCATAATATAATCCTCTACCTATATGTAAATATACTAAAAAAAAAAAAGCTGAAGCAGTATTAGAATGTAAATAACGTATTAATCATCCGTTATTTACATCTCTCATTATATGTTCTACAGAATCAAATGCTTCCGAAACATTTGGAGTATAATGCATACCCAAAGTAACTCCCGTTATTATTTGTATAACTAAACAAAGTGCTAATAATGAACCAAAATTTCATAAATAACTGATATTTGAAGGTTGAGGATTATCTATTATATATGAATTAACCATTTTTAATAAGGGATGACTTTTTAATATTCTCATATTATATATACATAGTATTAAGTTTCAGTCTTTGCATTTAAACCAAATTATTAGTTATAAGTAAATAAAGAATTAACAATTTTTTATTATTTTTTTAAAGAATTAGTGTATAAAACAAACAATATTAACAATAATTCAATATAATCACTAGAAATTCTAGTAAAGTACAAAATAGATACGTAGAAAATTAAACCTATTAATATATATAAAGCATATGATGTTACAACTCCAGTACTTAAATTATTAATAGATTTACTTAAATTTGTTAATTCTCTTTGTAAACCTATAGGACCGAAAATTTCTACTGAACCCTTATCCATAATTTTAGTTGTTTGACCTCCTAATTTAAATACCACATCAGAAATATATTTATTATAAAATAATTCAATTAAAAAACGTTGATTTAAAAAACCAAATATATTGTAACCTAAAGTAGAAAATTTAAATCTAATAATAGATTTAGGAAATAATTCTGTTAATAATAAAGATATTATAGTTAAAAAAATAGTAAATAAAAAAGGTAATAATTTAAATAGAATAGATACTCCAAATTCAGTATCTATCATTATCTCATGTAAAGGATGTATAAATAAACTATTATCTGAAAAAAATCCAGAAGCTAATCCTATAAATATATCTTTAGTTAAATAACCAAAAAAAATTGAAAAAAAAGCCAATATAATTAAAGGCATGCTTATATAAATATCTCCTTCATGTGCTTGTTTATAATCAATTAGAGATCCATTAGGATTAGTTAAAAAAGTTAAATATAAAACTTTAACGGAATATAAAGTAGTAAACATAGCACCAATAGTAGATATAAAATAAACTATAATACTTGAAAAATGATACTGACCGAATGCAGATTCGAGTATCAAGTCCTTTGAATAAAATCCTGTCATAAAAGGAATAGCTACTAAACTAAGAGAAGCTATTAACATAACTGAATAAGTTAAAGGTAAATAAGAAATTAGACCTCCATATTTCCTAAAATCTTGATTATCAGCCACCGCATGAATCACTGCACCTGCTCCTAAAAATAACAAACCTTTATAAAAGGCATGATTAATTAAATGAAATAAAGCTATATTATATGAAGATAAACCTACAGCTATGACCATCATACCTAATTGACTCATAGTAGAATAAGCAATTACTTTCTTTATATCTTGTTGAAATAAACCTATAAGAGAACTAAATACAGTAGTAATAGCACCTGTTCACAAACACATAATTAAAATCGTTGAACTATATTCTATTAATGGGGATGTTCGCATTAATAAATAAACACCTGCAGTTACCATAGTAGCTGCGTGTATCAATGCTGAAACAGGCGTAGGACCTTCCATTGCCATTGGTAATCAAACATGCAAACCTACTTGTGAACTTTTAGCCATAGCACCTATTAATAAACAAATACCAATAATAATAATAATATTTTCATTATAATACGAAGACAAAGAAAATACTGTATAATAATCTACGTTACCAAATGATCATAATATAACAAACATACCAATTGTTAAAAAACAATCTCCTACTCTATTAGTTAAAAATGCAGACATAGAACTTTGATTTGCGGCTATTCTAGTAAATCAAAAACTTACCAAAAGATACGAACAAATTCCTACACCTTCCCAACCTACAAACATTAACAAAAAGTTGTTTGCTGTTACAAGTACTATCATCATAAAAGTAAATAGACTCAAATAACTAAAAAATCTCTGATTATGAGGATCATGACTCATATATCCTATAGAATATACATGAACTACTGCAGATACTATTAATACAGGTATTAACATAGAAACCGTTAAGGAATCAAAGTTAAATCCCCAAGCTATATTAAGACTTTCAGCATCTATTCATCTAAAAACATGTACCGTTACTGGTATATTATTTAAACCTACTTCAATAAAAGTTATTATAGATAAAATAGTTGTTATTATTATACATGTACAAGTTATTAATTGAGATCCGCTAACTCCGATTTTTCTACCAAAAAACCCGGATACTATTGATCCTAATATTGGTAACACTATTATCGCTAGATACATTATTTATATTCTATTGCTATACTTCCTCTTAATCTATAAAATGCTACTAGTATACCTAAACCTATTGCGGACTCTGCTCCAGCTATAGATATTATATAAACAGAAAAAGTTTGCCCCAATATATCATCAAAGCTTAGTGAACTTATCAATATTAGAAGTGTTATAGATAATAACATTATTTCAATTGAAATAAGCATTAATATAATATTTTTCCTGTTTAAAACAAAACCTAATATTCCTATTAAAAACAAGATTAGTGAAAATTTCATTAAATATAGTATAGATTACTTTATGATAATAAATTAAAAAATAAAGCTTACAAAAAAGAACATATAAAAAATTCGGACTATTATGATTTGAACATAACAATTCCTCAACCCAAATGAGATGCCTAACCAACCTGGCTCTAGTCCGTAAACAGAGAATATCCGATTCGAACGGATGTAATGTTTATCATTAAATAAGTTTCAAGCTTATCGCTTTAAACCACTCAGCCAATTCTCTTTATAAAAAAATGTTATTTTAAAATAACATTTTTTTGCAATTATATTAAATTTAACATAAAAATAAATTAATCTTGATTCTTCAGCGAATTGAACGCTAAACTTACTCTTATCAAAAGTATACTTTACCTATTAAGTTAAAGAATCTATAATATGTCAATAACAAGAGTATTCAGATTTGAACTGAAAACATGAAGTTTGAAGCTTCTTATTTTACCTATTAAACTATACTCTTCATCAAACGGAAAAAAAAGGATTCGAACCTTTAAATGTAGATAACACAATATTTTAGCAGATATCTTGCCTTACCAATGACAATTTTTCCTTATATATATCTTCTTTTGTTCATATTAAGTCTAATTTTACGGATTTCTTCTAATCCTTCTGGTATTAAATGAGTTTTTTCATTTACCAGTTTTGCTATTTCACAGAAATCTTTAAAATCTAGAGCTTTAATACCTTTAATCTCATATTTATTAAATAAAGAGACTAGAAATTGTTAAAACTACAACATTCTTATATTGTTTCAAAACAATATAAGAATGTTGACTAATAATAATTCGTAAAAATACATTATAACAATTATTATATCTACGCTTATAAATGCACGCAGAAAAATAACCTTCGACAATTCAATTATAGTCTATAATTAATATAATACTAGATTATTATATTATTTAGTAAAGGTTCTATATATACCTATTTCAAATTAATATTAATATAAATTTATACTAATATAAAAATCTCAAAATTTGAATTCGAGATCACAATATTAGACCATAATTTATTATGACTTAAATTCATCGGAAGAAAGGTGATTTGAACACCTAGTGCAAAAAGCACAATATTTAGTAGATACTTTGTCCTGCCAATGACGATTCTTCCTTTACTTTGCTTTAGTTAAGCAATTCATATTATCATATTTGTTTTACATTTTTTTATTTTACAATTTAATTTAATATAATACTAGTTTATATTTAACAGGGGTACTAGATAAACCCCCGTAAAAAGACTTACAAATATAAAGTTTATATATAATTTTATTCAGGATTAGAACCTAAAACATAATATTCAACTTTATAAATTAAGCTAATAAGACGCATTAATATACAATCAATTAAAATAAAATAAGCAAGTATCTTACCTTACCAATGGCAACTTTCCCTAAACGAGTTAAACCGGTATCGATCCGGCATCTATTTTCTCGACAAGAAAATCCTTTACCTATTAAGTTATTAACTCTTATAACAATATACTAATTATATAAACAGATTTAATAATTTTATGACTAGTCGAAATCGAATCGACACACTTCGTGTGGAAGACGAACAGTCTACCGTTAACTTATAGCCATTTTTATAAACATAATAATTTGAGTATTATATTAATAAATAATCAAATAACTTTAAAACCAGGAGAGAAATTCGAATTCTCATTATTAATGCATGAAATTAATGTTCTATCCAGTTGAACTATCTTGGCTATAAATGTTCTTATCCAAGATTTGAACTTGGATCAAAATATTAGAAGTATTTTGCTCTACCATTGAGCTAATAAGAAATATAATGTAAGGGATTATATATTAGGAAGAAAAGGATTCGAACCTTCGTTAGCTTAATGCTATTGAGTTTACAGCTCAACCCGTCAACCTACAAACGGACCCTTCCTTAAGATCTATGAGATTTGAACTCATATTATAACGATTAAAAGTCGCATGTTTTAACCCTTAAACTAAGATCTCTTTGAAATATTATGTTTATTTAAATTAATGTATAATAATATCTTTATATTTTAATTTCTTTGTTTAATAGTTATAACTATTGCTCCTACCATAGCTAGTAAAAGTATAATGGAGGTTAAAAGTAATCAAATAGAATAACTAGTGTACATTATATTACCTATACTCATAATGTCTGTAATATCTACTAAATACCCATCTCAATTTCTAGAATTTACATATACTAATTCTTTACTACTTATTATATCTTGTAATAACTTATTAAATTCTATACTTATAATATTTGAACTAATTTTAGTCTCTGGTAATAAATTACTAATAGGTACAAAAAAAATCAATAAAGTCAAAATGGCTAAAGGTATATTATTATTTGTATCACTAATAAGTTCTGATACTCTTATATTTATTAACATTAATATAAAAAGAAATAAAATAGATACAGCACCTACATAAACTAATAAATAGGATATACCAATAAATTTAATACCTATAAATATTAAATAACAAGATATACTAGAAAACAATAAAATTAAATATAAAACAGATATTATAGGATTTTTTGTTATAATTATAAACACACCTAATAACAAAGATAAAATAATTAATAAATCTAAAAAACCTAGAAAATAACCATAATATACATCATGTAAAATATACAAGCTAGACATACCTAAAAATTTTTTATTTTCTTTTCTTAAAGATAAAATTCCAAATGAAAACGATTTTATTTTTATTAAAAAATTATTATCTTTTTGGATTTGAACCAATACAAATTAAAATTTGTATAACCTATAAAGATAATTAACCTCTTAAGAGGTTATTATTAAATTTTAATTATAATACATCCCGTGCAATTTCCATTACACGAACCATATTTCGACTTAACACTAATTGGAATCATACATACGAAAGTTTTATATAAACAGATATATAGCTAGACAAATATATTAAAGTAAATATATAACCAAACTTATTGCACATATTCCTTTCAGCGCCTGACGAGTAGTTAGTACCCATCTGAGATAAATTTCACCGTGACGTAGTGATTCACGATTACTAGTGATTCCTTATTCATGTAGTCGAGTTTCAGACTACAATTCACAAATAGTTATGTCCGATTTTAAGGATTAGCTCCATTTTACAATATAGCATCCTTTTGTAAAGGCATATGTGGCACGTCTATAGCCCACGCTATTAAGGCCATGATGACTTGTCTTAGTCCCTTTTAACTATTCCTTTATAATGGAGAACAACTTTATAAAAATAAATAAAGTAAGGGTTTTCGTTAATTAGTGGAACAAACCAAAATCTCACGACATTAACTGAAGACAGCCGTGCAGCGCTTGTATTAACTGAATAATATTCAATGCATAAGGTGGTAAGGTTGTTCGCGGATTATCGAATTAAATAACATACTTCACCACTGGTTTCAGAAACGGTCTAATGATTTCAATTTGGGCGTTGCCGCGTTACTCATGAGGTGGAATGTTTGCACTTTCATTTATAAGTCAATTTATCTGGCTTATTACATTCATAATTTTCTCCTAGGACTACTAGGGTATCTAATCCTTCTTGTTACCCTAGGCTTCGTTCCTCAACGTCAGTTTTTACATAAAAAATTGCCTTCGCTGTTGTCCGTCTTTCTAGTATTATTAAATATCAACTTTACTCCAGAAATTCATTTTTTCTCACATAAAACTCTAGAAAATTAGTTCCATTTATGACTTAATTTTCAGTCTAGGTACCCTTTAAACCCATTAAAGATGAATAACACTAGTCTTCTACGTGTTACCGCGACTGCTGGCACGTAATTTGGTCAAGACTTATAGATAGATTTTTGTCATTATCTTTTTCCTATCTAGAACTTTATACGACTTATTCGTTATACATTCTTCCAAGTTGCTGGTTCAGCCGTTAGGCTATTGACCAATATACCCCACTGCTGTACTATTTGTCTTGGACTTTTTTCAGACCCAATGTGGTCGATCGACCTCTCAGTCACGACTACCAGAACATGAGTTAGTTTTATACTAATACTCCTCTAGAATAAATACTAATATCTTAAAGCGAAATTTTCTTTTTCTTTTTTATTAGGAATTTATTCCTTACTTCAAGGTAATTAGATTATCATTTACTCACCTGTACACCACTTTTAATTAATATTTTATAAAATTAAACGTTCGATTAGCATGTGTCAAGCATTTGGATAGCGTTCATTCAGAGCTATCATCAAACTCAGCTGTTTTTTATACCTGATAAATAAAATTATTTTTACAGGATATATTGTAATCTGTTATATATATATATACATTACAATTTTTTAATTATTTAATTTACTTATTCGTAATAGTTATATATTGGATTAAAGTAAGAAAGTTTCTGTTTTATTGTATGTGTACTTAATAAAGCTAAATATAAAATGTTTCTCGCAGTTCTATATAATTATATAGTTAATATTTTCTGTTATAATATTAAGTTTTTTACTTAGATTAAAAATTTTTTATTTATATTTAATCTATATTAAATAAGCTTTTTACTTTCCTCTGTTAATATTAATAACAATATACGTTATTTATCACATTTTTTTAATTATTCTAAACAATTTTTTTACTAAAAATTTAATGTAAATCTAAACCATCTTTTATATATGAAGAAGATAATACAACAAATACTTGTGCTTGTATAAAAGCTATACCTATTTCTAAACCTGAAAATGCTAATATAAATAATAAAGGCATTAATCCTAGAAAGAAATAAATTAAACCACTAGTCATTATATTATAAGTAAATCCTGCCAAAATATTTAATAACATATGACCACTTAAAACATTAGCACCTAATCTTAAACCCAATGAAATATTTCTAGAAAGGTAAGAAATAAATTCTATTAAAACTAATAAGGGCAGTAGTCCTAAAGGACAACCAGAAGGTACTAATAAGGAAAAAAACTTTAATGCATGAATTTGTAAACCTAGTATTGTTGCTCCAATTACTATAACAAAACTTATAGAAAAAGTTATTACAAAATGTGAAGTTGGAGCAAAACTATAAGGTACCATACCTATTAAATTATTTGTCAGTATATATATAAATAAACCTGATATTAAAGGAAAGAACATTTGTCCTTTGTTTGCATTTATTTGATTTGTTACTATACTATATATAGTAAAATGTATAGATTCCTGACTTATTGATCAATTATTAGGAGTTGACAAATTATAATTTGTAGTTAATAAATAGAAAAGAAATATTATAAATGTTGCGATTATTAAATATAGTCCTATATTAGTTAAAGAAATTTGTATATCAGTTAATAAATCACCTTTTATAGTAAATAAATTTCTTATAGTAAATTGATCTAAAGGACTGTAATTTCAAGATGGTAAGTTATAAATATATATCATGATTTATATATTAAAAATTCAATAGCTTTTATAAAAAATATTTATATTTAATATCTACAAAAATTTTTTTTTATAAATTATTATAATATAAATTAAATAATAAAGAAAATTATGCTACATATAATAATAAAAAAGCCATCATTAAAGCAAATAAACCTGTAGCTTCTGAAAAAGCGAAACCTAATATAGC
>Ga0335073_10000929_pt1 | contig 38673 bp, 50 predicted proteins | sample Lox_Sample_22_FD_207093 | JGI IMG/M metagenome (GOLD analysis project Ga0335073, IMG submission 207093) | Soil microbial communities from Loxahatchee National Wildlife Refuge, Florida, United States - Lox_Sample_2.2 | ecosystem: Environmental > Terrestrial > Soil > Wetlands | place: USA... | reverse complement strand
AGGGCGATCGATTGCAGTCCGCAGCCGAGATCGCCGTGGGAGAAGACCACGATCGGCACGCGCGCGCCGCACCAGCGGCTGGGAGCGGCATCGAGCGCGACTTCGCCCGAAAATCGCGCCGAATAACGATACGCGCCGGTTTGAGCCGTGGTCGGGTACCAGATCGCGACCGCCTTGCCGCCGAAGTGCGCCACCCGGTAACCCACGGTGGCCTGTGCGCATTCGGCCGCGCTCGCCGCTGCGCCCTGCGTGAGTCCGGCGAGCGCGAGCATCGCCAGCATCGCCGACGCTGGGCCGCGCGCCCTGCGGATACGAGGCGCGACGCTCACCGCAGCTGCCGACACGACGCCATCCCCCACGGATCCTCCCGGCTCTTCGAGCGGCCTAACGCTTGCCCGCCGTCAAGGTCTTCAGAAACTGGTAGTAGAACTCCGCTCCGGTGTAATACGAGTCCACCTTGACGCGCTCGTCCTTGCCGTGCATGCGCACATCGTCTCGATCGATCGCCACACCGTTGATGCCATAGGTCGGAATCCCGGCCATCATGGTGTAGATGCTGTCGGATGCCCCCGTCTCCATGATCGGCAGGACCGGCACGGCCGGCCAGAGCTTGGCCGCAACGCCGCGGAGGGCGTTCATGACGTCGGGCCGCAGCGGCGGCGGCGTCATGGCCTTGCGATCGGTGCCGTGGTCGGAGAGCTCGCCGCTGTCGCTGCGGTAGCGTACGCCGAGCGCCGGATCATTGAACACCTTCTCGAGCTCGAGGCGGATGTCCTCCTGCGAGTGCCCCGGAAAGATGCGGCAGTTGACGTTTGCCTCGGCGCGCTGCGGCAGCGCGTTGTAGGCGTGACCGCCGGCGAGCATGGTGGCGACGCAGGTGGTGCGCAGGGTCGAGTTGTAGCGCGCATCCTTCGACAGCCGCGCGATGGCCGCCGGATCCGGCGCCTGCGCGAGAATCGCGCGCATGTCGGCGGCGGTCTGCCCGGACTCTATCCTGGACATTTGCGCGAAGTACTCGCGCGTGACGCTGTTGAGCTCGAAAGGGAACTGATATCGCTGCAGCGCGACCAGGGCGTCGGCCACGTGATAGATGGCGTTGTCGGGCCTCGGGAGCGAGCTGTGTCCGCCGGGATTGGTGGCGAGCAGCTGATAGTCCGCATAGAGCTTCTCGGTGGCCTCGAACTCCGCGCTCAACGCCTTGCCGTGCTCGGTGACGACCCCGCCCGAATCCGGATTGAGCGCGAATTCGGCGTCGATGAGATCGCGGTGATTCGCGAGCAGCCAGCTCACGCCGTTGGCGGTGCCACCCTCCTCATCCGCCGTGAGTGCCAGGATGATGTCTCGATCGGGGACGAATCCCTCCTTCTTCAGCCGGATGAGGGCGGCGACCGCGATCGCATCGCTGTCCTTCATGTCCTGGGTACCGCGGCCGTAGTAGTAGCCGTCCTGCTCGACGAATTGGAACGGATCGGTGCTCCAGTCTTCGCGGCGTGCTTCCACCACGTCGAGGTGCCCGATGATGAGCATCGGTCGCTTCTTCGAGCCCGGCCTCGCACGATAGCGCGCGACCATGTTGCCCTTGCGCTCGTTGGGCCCGAGAACCGTGACGTCCGCGGCCGGGAAGCCGGCCTCGAGCAGGCGCTGCGCCATGGCGCGCGCCGCGACCGTGGTACTTCCGATAGAATCCGTGGTATTGATCTCGATGAGTTGCTTGAAGATGTCGTGGGCGTTCTTGTGGACTTCCGCGGGGCTCTCGGGCGAGGCCCGGACGGCGCGCATACCGAGGAGGCACACGAGGATGCCGGTCGAAACCAGCCAGTCACGCTTCTTCACACGCAGTCTCCGGCAACAACCAAAAAAACGAGGGAGAGAATGTCCGTAACGCCGAACCGAGTCAATTGCGCCGCAGCGCTCGCTCTGCTGTCGATCAACGGCCTGAGCGCGCCCGCAGCGGCCAGCGCCACGGCGGCGGCCGCGGCGCCAGAGCCGGCGGCGGCCACGACGCCAGCCCCGGCGCCCGCCATGGCGGCTCAGGCACAGCTGGTGCTGCTGCGTGGAAAGATCCTCACCGTCGATGCCGCGGACTCGGTCGCCGAAGCGCTTGCGATCCGCGACGGCAAGATCATCGCGGTCGGATCGAGCGCGGATATCCTGCGCCTGGCGGGTCCGCGCACGCGCCGTATCGAGCTGAACGGCCGGACGGCAACGCCCGGGCTCATCGACAGCCACGCCCACATTGCCGAGGGCGGACTCGATGAGGCCTATCACGTGGGCTTGAGCGGGGTATCGAGCATCCCCGAGGCGGTGCGGCGCGTGGCCGCCGGAATCGCGAGCCTCAAGCCCGGCGAATGGCTGCAGGGTGCCGGCTGGGACGAGGGCAAGCTCAGCGAGCGCCGCTACCTCACGGCCGCGGACCTCGATGCGGTCTCGCCCCACAACCCCGTGTGGCTCGAGCACACGACCGGTCATTATGGCGTCGCCAACTCACTTGCGCTGCGCCTCGCGCACATCACTGCGCAGACGGCCGATCCGCCGGCAGGCACCATCGATCGCGGCGCCGGCGGCGTGCCTACCGGGGTCCTCAAGGAAGCCGCGATGGACGCCGTGGTGAGCCTGATCCCGCCGCCGACGCCCGAGCAGCGGCGCCGCGGCATACTGAGAAGCATCGAGCTTCTGCATCGCGAGGGCATGACTGCGGTCAAGGACCCGGACATCGGGCGGCCGACCTGGGACGCTTATCGCTCGCTCCTCGATGAAGGCAAGCTCGACGAGCGCATCTGTGTGCTCTGGCACGCCGGCACGACGCTCGAATCCGCGCGCGCCGCGCTCGCCGAGATCAAGGCGCAACCCGCGCCCCCGCAGTCCCTCGGCGGCGGGCGTCTGCTTTCCTGCGGCGCCAAGATCTTCATGGACGGAAGCGGCGGGGCTCGCACCGCCTGGCTCTACCACGACTGGAACAAGGACCTCACCGGCACCGACACGGGCAACACGGGCTATCCGTCGGTAGATCCGCAGATCTACCGCGAGCAGGTGCGCCTTTTCCATCGCGCCGGTGTGCACGTCGGCACGCACGCGATCGGCGATCGGGCAATCGACTGGGTGGTGGATACCTACGCCCAGATGCTGGCGGAGACCCCGACATCGGGCCTGCGCCACAGCATCATCCACGCCAACATTCCGACCGAGCATGCGATCGACACCATGGCGATGCTGCAGAGCAAGTACGACGCGGGCTATCCGGAGGCGCAGGCGCCCTTCATGTGGTGGATCGGCGATACCTATGCCGGCAACTTCGGACACGAACGCGACCAGCGCCTGGTGCCGTTGAAGACCTTCCTCGACAAGGGGATCCGCTGGGGCGGCGGCTCCGACTATCCGGTGACGCCGCTCGCCGCTCGCTACGGGCTGTGGGCCTCGATCGAGCGCCGCACGCTCAAGGGTACCTACGGTGAGCAGCCCTTCGGAACGGCGCAAGCGGTCGACATCCATGCGGCGCTCAGGTCCTACACCATCTGGGCCGCACACCAGCTGTTCCTCGACGGATTGACCGGCTCGCTCGAGGTCGGCAAGGCCGCGGACATCGCGGTCTGGGACAGGAATCCCTACGAGGCCCCGGCCCCCGAGCTGCGCAACTTGCGCTGCCTGATCACGATCCTGAACGGCGAGGTGGTCTACGAGGCCGGCGAGAGCAAGCGCGGCGCGGGAGCCCGGCACCATGGCTAGAATCAAGAAAGTGACGCGCGCCGAGGCGGAAGCGGCGGTGCAGACGCTGCTGCGCTGGGCGGGAGACGACCCCGCTCGCGAAGGACTCAAGGATACGCCGAAGCGCGTGGTCAACGCGTATCGCGACTGGTTCTCCGGATATTCGATCGACCCGAGTGAGTACCTGCGCCGCACCTTCGAGGAAGTCGACGGCTACGACGAGATGGTGGTGTTGCGCGACATCGCCTTCGAGTCGTTCTGCGAGCATCACATGGCGCCGATCATCGGGCGCGCGCACGTGGGGTATCTTCCAACCGCACGCGTGGTCGGCATCAGCAAGCTCGCGCGCGTGGTCGACGGCTTTGCGCGGCGCTTCCAGGTCCAGGAAAAACTCACCGCGCAGATCGCCGCCTGCATCAACGACGTGCTCAAGCCCCGCGGCGTCGGCGTGGTGATCGACGCGGTCCATCAATGCATGACCACGCGCGGCGTGCACAAACGCGGCGTCTCCATGGTCACGAGCCGCATGACGGGCACTTTTCGCGCGGACGCCAGCACCCGCGCGGAGTTCCTGCGCTTCATCGACATCGTCGGCAGCAACGTGCGCTAGACGCGTGATGGGGCGCCGATCCGGCCCCGCCGGCCGTCCTTTCAACTACTGGGTGCGCTTGCCGGAGCGCGCCGGGATCACATCCACCGAGAACGAATAGCGGTGGCGCTCGCCCGGTCCGAGCGCGCCGACCCCGACCACTTGCCGTGCGATCTTCTCGCCCTGCTCGTTGGTGATCGACACCACGATGCAGTATTCGCACTCGCCCCGTCCCGGGTGGTGAATCACACCCTCGAGCTTCATGGCCTTGTGGCCCTCGACCTGAGGCTCGGTACTCGCGGCGTTGAAGCGCAAGTGATGGTGACATCCCGGGCAAATCGCGGCGCTCTGCAGGACCGTGGCCTTGCAGTGCGGACATACTCGCGTCGCGCCGAGAGTGCCCTGACGGACGACGCTCATCACGTGAGCTTCTTGGTCTTCTCGTCGTCCCAGCCAAATTCGACATGGCCGCGCATGCGCGAGCCGGCCGCCACGGTGATGGATCCGGCCTTCACATCGCCGACGATCACGCCGCCTTCGAGAACATCGACACGCTTCGCGGACTCGATGTTGCCCTGCAACTCTCCGCCCACCACGACCACGGCCGCCAGCACCTGGCCGGTGAGATGCGCGCCGGGATCGATGTTGAAGTTGCCGTCGATACGCACATCGCCCTTGAAACGTCCGGCCATGCGCACGTTGCCGGAGCCTTCGATCTTGCCCTCGATGGTCAGGTTGGCGGCGATGACCGATTCACCGCCCTCGCTGCGGGGTGCCGGGCGGCGGGGCGCGGCGGCAAGCGCCGCATCGTTCATGGCGTTGCGCTCGGGCGCCGGGCTGCGCTCGATCGGCGCCGGGCCGGCGGGTTGAGGACTCGCACCGCTCGGCACGGGCGTCAGGGGTTCTTTCCGGCCGGCCGGCGGTGCCGCAGGCGTGGGTTTCTCATTCCAAAGTGCCATAACTCATTCTCCCGCAGGTGAGGAACTCAAGCCTACACGCTAACTCCTAAAAATGTCATCGGACCACTGTCTTTGAATGGAGACGGGTAGACGCTGGCTGCGGGTGTCCCCTACAGCTCGGCGCAACCGCCCGATCGACTATAATGCGCTGCAAACTGCTGGGGAAATCACTTGTTTCAAACGCTCGATCGGCTGAGCCCGGATGCGATCCTGGGCCTGATGGCGCAGTTTCGCGCCGATCCCGCTGCGCAGAAAGTCGACTTGGGTGTCGGCGTCTACCGCGACCTCGCGGGCAACACACCCGTGCTCGAGTGCGTGCGGCGCGCCGAGCGCCGGGTGCTCGAGGCGCAGACGACCAAGTCCTACGTTGCCGCCGCGGGACGCGAGGAGTTCAACCGTGCGGTGGAAGCGCTGGTCCTGGGTGATGCGCATCCGGCCGTGCGCGAGCGCCGCGCGCGCACCGCGCAGGCGCCGGGCGGATGCGGCGCATTGCGCCTCGGCGCGGAGCTCATCCGCGCGGCGGCACCCGCGACCACGGTGCATGTCAGCGATCCGACCTGGGGGAACCACACTCCGCTCCTCGGCAGCTCCGGCCTCAAGCTCGAGCGCTACCCTTACTACGACGCACCGAGCCACGAGCTGCGCTTCGCCGCGATGCTCGAGCGTCTCGACCGGGCGGCCCCGGGTGATGTCGTGCTGGTGCACGCGTGCTGCCACAATCCGACCGGCGCGGATCTGTCGATGGACCAGTGGCAGGCGCTCACCGGGCTTCTCGCGCGCCGGCGGCTCACCCCGTTCCTGGATCTCGCCTATCAAGGATTCGGCGCGGACCTCATCGAGGACGTCGCGGGAGTGCGCCTCGTCACCTCGACGCTTCCCGAGTCGCTGGTGGCCGTGTCGTTCTCGAAGAACCTCGGGCTGTACCGCGAGCGCGTCGGTGCGATCATCACTGTGAGCGAGAGCGAGACTCGCGCCGACGCGGTGCAGAGCCACGTGCTGCAGATCGCGCGCAGCATCTATTCGATGCCGCCCGATCATGGCGCAGCGATCGCGGCCTGCATCCTCGCGGATGCGGCCTTGAAGGACGCCTGGATCGGCGAGCTCGCCGCCATGCGCGGCCGCATTCAGGAGATGCGCGCGCTGCTCGCGCGGCGGCTGCGCGCCGTGACCCGTGACGGCTCGTTCGATTTCATCGAGAGGCAGCGCGGGATGTTCTCCTTGCTCGGCGTCTCGAGCGCGGTGGTGGACGCGCTGCGCACGCGGCACCACATCTACATGCTGTCGGACAGCCGCATGAATCTTGCGGGGATCACGCCCGAGAATGCCGCGTACGTCGCGCAGGCGGTCGCGGCCGAGCGATAGCTCACGCCGGCGCGGCGCGCCGCTGCGCCGCAGGGCTCAGGAGCCGAGCGCGTCCGAGAGCGCGGCGACTTCCGCCGCGGAATCCTTCATCACGCTCTCGGTGCGCTTCTCGTCGAGCCCGAGGCGGATGCTGCAAGGCAGGCCCTTGAGCGCCTCGCTGAGCGCCGCGGGATCGGTGCCGTGACGCGCGAACAGCACGGCCGCGGCGACCACGTCGGACAGATCCGCGAACTCGAGCTCCATGCGGCCATGCTCCTCCTGCGAGCCGACCGCCTGCGCCATGTCCTCTGAGAATTCCCAGTTCTCGAGAATTGCCTTGCCGATCGAGGGATGCCACTCGTTGATGATCTCCTCGAGCACCTCCGGAGTCGCGAACAGCTCCGGATGCGCGGTGGCGCGCGTGAGCACGTAGAGCTTGCCGATGCCGTGCATCATGCCGGTGAGCAGAGCCTCGTCGGCGTTCACCTTGGTGCAGGTGCGCGCCAGCACGTACGAGAAGGCGGCCACGCGGGTGCTGCGTTGCCAGAGGTCCTGCAGGTGATGCTCGAGACCGGCGAGCTTGTTGCTGTTGCGGATCTGGGCCATCGCGAAGGAGATCGAGGCGCTGCGCACCATGTTGTAGCCCACGCGATTGATGGCCGAGCGCAGGTCCGTGACCGCCCGACCGGAGCGATTGAGCGAGGCGGAATTGGCGATTCGCAAGAGGCGCGCCGCGAGCGCCGGCTCGGAGCCGACCACCCGCACCACCTGGTCGATCGTCGATTTGGGGTCGGAGAGGATGCGCCGCACGCGCACCGCGATCTCGGGAAAAGAGGGCAGATCCACCTTGCCGCGTGACAGCTCCGCGGCCAGCGAGCGGATGAACTCGAATGCGCTGGCATGCGCCGTTTCCGGGGAATTGGGGGAATTCTTCAATGGGGTGCTCATCAATTCGCACTCTCGGAATCTGAACGGCAGTCCGCTGCCTTGGCGAAGGTGGTGGTGGTCGTAGCAACTTAATCGGCCGCAGGATGCGAGACTTGAGCGCCCGCAGCCGATTTTGAGCGCCCGACCGGCTCCCCCCGGGCGTTGAACTTATTACAGCCGCTCAGCGGGTCGCGGCGGGGCGGCTGGCGAAACGCTGATGCACCTCGCCGTTCTTGGTGCGCTCGGTGAAGCGGCCCGCACAGTAGGAGTTGAGCACCCGGCGCCAGAATGCCACCGCATTCGGATTGCGCTGATACTCGACGATCTCCCAATCGCCGCGGAAGCGGTCGAAAATGAGCTTGGCCGCATCGCGCCCGATGCCCAGGCGCCGGTGCGGCTTGCGGATGAAGAATTCGGACATATGGTAATTGACGGCCGCTTCGCCCGCGGGCGCGACCTGCGGGCGAGTGACCAGCGCGAACCCCACTGCTTCCGGGCCTTTCAGGATCAACAGCGGGTGCGAATGGTCATTCGAGAACCAATTCGCAAAGATCTCATCCTGGTGGGGATTGCTCGCACCCAGCACTGAAAACAGGCCCGTGTTGAGATCCGCGAGCGCGTCCAGGTATTCCGGATAGATGTCCTGGATCCACTGGCGATCCTTCTTCGAGTGTCTGCAATCGCGGATGCTGACGAGCAACGAAGCCGTTTTCCTTGCGTCTAAAAAGACACTGCCCGAGCGAACGCACCTCATCGGCCGTCCGCTCGGGCATGGGATCAGCTATCGAAGCGCTTACTGCTTCGGAGCCGATGCAGCCGATGCGGCGGACGAAGCCGCGTCGGCAGCGGCGCTGGCGGCAGCAGCCGAATCGGCGGCGGCGGAAGCAGCTGCATCCGGAGCTGGTGTAGCGGCAGGCGGAGGAGTCGCCTCGGTCGTCGGAGCAGGAGCCTCGGTCTTGCTGCCGCAGGCACTCAGCATGAGTGCAGCGACGAATGCGCTTAGTGCGAGTTTGGTCTTCATCTATCGATACCCCGGAAATTTAATGATAACGTTTTAGGCAAGCGTGTTGTTTTGGGCTTCCACCCAAATGTCCGGGCCGATTTTAGAGTGTTTGGGCTCAATTTCATACCACTTTTGCGATCATGGAGCGCCTTTAACGTCGCCTTAACATTGGGAAAACGCGGTCACGTCGGGGAGTGAGCATGCACGAAGCAGGTCCGGATGAGCTTTACGCCGCACACTTGCACACGCTCTCGCGGCGGGTCGACGCGGCGCTCGAGGCAACGGGCTTCGATGCGCTGGTCATCCACGCGGGCTGCCCGCCGACACAATTCCTGGACGATCAAGCATACCCCTACAAGGTGAACCCGCACTTCAAGGCGTGGGTGCCGATCGTCGACAACCCCCAGAGCGTGCTCATCTACAAGCCGGGCGAGCGGCCCCGCGTGCTGTTCCATCAGCCCAACGATTACTGGCATCAGGCGGCGCGCATGCCGTGCGATCCGTGGGCCCAGTGGGTGGATCTCACGCCGCTCCCCGACCCCGCGAAGGCGGCGAGCTCCTGGGCATCCTTGGGGCGCGTCGCCTGCATCGGGCCGCCCGGGTGCTTTCCGGGCGATGCGCCCTCGATCAACGATCAGGACCTGCTCGCGCGGCTGCACTTCGACCGCGCCGTGAAGACCCCCTACGAGCTCGAATGCCTGCGGCGCGCGAGCGCCCTGGGCGCGCGCGGACACCTGGCCGCGCTCGCGGCATTTCGCCGCGGAGAATCCGAATACGGGGCTCACATGAGCTATCTCGCGGCTTGCGCGCAGCGCGAGGAGGAGATGCCCTATAACAACATCGTGGCCTATAACGAGCACGCGGCCGTACTGCACTACCAGCACCTCGACCGGCGGCCGCCTCCCCTGCTGCGCTCGTTTCTGATCGATGCCGGCGCCCAGTACCGCGGATATGCCGCCGACATCACGCGCACCCACGCAGCGGGCACCGGTCGCTTCGCCGAGCTCGTGGAGCGCGTCAATGCGGCCCAGCTACGCCTGTGCGCCGAGATCGTCTCGGGCCGCGACTACCGGGAGGTGCACCTCTCGGCCCATCGCGCCCTCGGCGAGGTGCTTCACCAAGCCGGGATCGTGAGGCTCGCCGGCCCCGACGCGCTGGAGCAAGGGGTCACCCAGGTGTTCTTCCCGCACGGGATCGGTCATCTTCTCGGACTGCAGGTGCACGATGTGGGCGGCATCATGAGCGATGCGCGGGGCGCGGAGCGCAAGCGACCCGAGGGCCACCCCTACCTTCGCATGACGCGCATGCTCGAGCCCGGCGTGGTGGTCACCGTCGAGCCCGGCATCTACTTCATCGCCTCGCTCCTCGCGGCTGCGCACGAGGATGCGCGCCGCGCGCATATCGACTGGGAGGTGGTCGAGGAGCTGCGGCCCTTCGGCGGAATCCGCATCGAGGACAACGTGGCAGCTACCGCGGCGGCGCCGGAGAACATGACCCGCACCGCGTTCGCGGCGGTCTGAAGCCCGGCTCGCTGCCGGGCCATTCGGCCCCTGGGCCGAACCTCGCCGGCTTACGCCGCCTTGGCCTTGCGCCGCTTGGGTGCAGCGGCTTCCGCTTCCGGGGCAGCCTTCTTGGCTCGCTTGGCGCGCTTGCCCTTGTCGGCATCCGCAGACTTCTGCGCGCTCTCTTGCAGCGCTTCGACCAGCTGCATGAGCGCCATGTCCGCCGAGTCACCGGGCCGCGGCTCCATCTTGAGGATGCGGGTATAGCCGCCCGCGCGCGCCTTGAAGCGCGGGCCCAGATCGTCGAACAGCTTGTCGACCACGGCGAGGTCGCGCAGCCGCGAGTACGCGAGCCGGCGCTTCGCCGCGGAATCGACCTTGGCGAGGGTGATCAGCGGCTCCACCACGCGGCGCAGCTCCTTGGCCTTGGGCACGGTGGTGCGGATGGTTTCGTGCCGCAGGAGCGAGGTCGCCATGCTGCGCAACAACGCGTGCCGGTGAGAGGTGCTGCGGGAAAGCTGACGCCCGCTGTTTCTATGCCGCATGATCCGCTGCCTCGTTGATTCAGATGCTGTCGCGGTCGTCGTCGCGCTTCAATCCCGGCGGCGGCCAGTTGTCGATGCGCATGCCGAGCGTCAACCCGTGGCTCTCCAGCACTTCCTTGATCTCGGTGAGCGACTTCTTGCCGAGATTCGGGGTGCGCAGCAGCTCGACCTCGGTCCGCTGCACCAGATCGCCGATGTAGTGAATGTTCTCGGCCTTGAGGCAGTTGGCGCTGCGCACGGTGAGCTCGAGCTCGTCCACCGGGCGGAGCAGGATGGGATCGAACTGCGTCTCCGTGGCCTTGGTCGCGGCCTCGTCCTGCCCCTGCAGATCGACGAACACCGAGAGCTGATCCTTGAGAATCCCGCCGGCGCGGCGAATCGCCTCCTCCGGGTCGATGGTGCCGTTGGTCTCGATGTCGAGGATCAGCTTGTCGAGGTCGGTGCGCTGCTCGACGCGCGCACTCTCGACGTTGTAGGTCACCTTGCGCACCGGGCTGAACGAAGCGTCGAGCTGCAACCGGCCGATGGCGCGCGCCTGCTCCTCGAACGCCATGCGCTGCGCGGCGGGTCGGTAGCCGCGGCCGCGCTCGACCTTGAGCGACATCGACAGCTCGCCGGCCTTGGTGAGATTCGCGATCACCAGCTCCGGATTCAGGATCTCGATGTCGTGGTCGCCGGAAATGTCGCCGGCCGTGACCGGACCCGGACCCTTCTTGTGCAGACGCACTTCCGCCATGTCGCGCGTGTGCATCCGGATGGCCACCGCCTTCAGATTGAGCAGAATGTCCACCACGTCTTCCTGCACGCCCTCGATGGCGGTGTACTCGTGCAGCACGCCCTCGATCTCGATCTCCGTGATCGCGGCGCCCGGTAGGGAGGACAACAGCACCCGGCGCAAGGCGTTGCCCAGCGTGTGTCCGAAACCGCGCTCGAACGGTTCTATCACGATGCGCGCGTGGCGCGTCGAGACGGGCTGTACCTTGACGACTCGGGGCTTCAAGAACTCGTTGATCGATCCCTGCATGGAATAACCTCGCTAAGAACCTTAAGGACACCGCGCGGCCGCTCGGGGCCGCCGCCGGCGCATCGCTTTACTTGGAATACAACTCGACGACCAGGCTCTCGTTGATGTCGGGCAGGATCTCCTGCCGATCGGGCACGGACTTGAGCACGCCCGAGAACTTCTTGTCGTCCACTTCCACCCAGTCCGGAAAGCCGACCTGAGCCGCGACCGTGAGGGCGGCCTGCACGCGGGTCTGCTTCTTCGCCTTGTCACGCAAGTTGATCACATCGCCCGCCCGGCATTGATAGGAGGGAATGTTGACCAGCTTGTCGTTCACCGAGATCGCCTTGTGGTTCACCAGCTGGCGCGCCTCGGCGCGTGTGGCGGCGAAGCCCATCCGGTAGACCACGTTGTCCAGCCGCGACTCCAGGAACTGCAGCAGCGTTTCGCCGGTGGCGCCGGGGCGGCCGGCAGCCTTCTGGTAGTAGTTGCGGAACTGGCGCTCGAGCACGCCGTACATGCGGCGCAGCTTCTGCTTTTCGCGCAGCTGCAAGCCATATTCGGACAGACGCTGCTTGCGCTCGCTCTTCACGCCGCCCGGCGGCACCTCGAGCTTGCACTTGGACTCGAGCGGCTTCGAGCCGCTCTTCAGGAACAGATCGGTTCCCTCGCGCCGCGCCAGCTTGCACTTTGGACCGGTGTATTTTGCCATTGCGAAACCCTTCGGATCTTGACTAGACGCGGCGCTTCTTCGGCGGCCGGCAGCCGTTGTGAGGAATGGGCGTCACGTCCTCGATGTTGGTGATCTTGAGACCGCAGCCGTTGAGCGCGCGCACCGCGGACTCGCGCCCCGGCCCGGGCCCCATGACGCGCACCTCGACGTTCTTGACGCCGTGCTCCTGGGCCGCGGTGCCGGCGCGCTCGGCGGCCACCTGGGCCGCGAACGGAGTCGACTTGCGCGAGCCGCGGAACCCACAGCCGCCCGACGTCGCCCACGACAGGGTGTTGCCCTGGCGATCGGTGATCGTGATGATGGTGTTGTTGAACGAAGCGTGCACGTGCGCGATCGCATCGAGCACGTTCTTGCGCGCCTTCTTGCGCACCGGCTTCGCGGTCTGACCGGCGGCGGCTGCCGCGGCGGCGGGTTGTTTCGAATCGGCCATGTGTGTGTTTTCCAGGCGCTGCGCGCCGAACTCAACGGGGTCGAAGCGACCCCGACCTGAAAGTCAAAGACACTATCAACTACAACTTGCCCGGCGGCGCGTTCATCTTGACGGCCTGCTTGCGCGGACCCTTGCGGGTACGGGCATTGGTGCGCGTGCGCTGGCCGCGTAACGGCAAGCCCTTGCGGTGCCGGATGCCGCGATAGCAGCCGAGGTCCATCAAGCGCTTGATGTTCATGGACACTTCGCGGCGCAGATCGCCTTCCACGGCGAACTTGGCGACCTGCGAGCGCAGCGAGGCCACCTCGGGGTCGGTCAGGTCCTTCACCTTGACCGCGTACTTGACGCCTGCGGCCTCGCAAATCCTCTGCGCTCGGCTCTTGCCGATGCCGTAGATGTGAGTGAGCCCGATGACGACGTGCTTGTTCATCGGTATGTTGATGCCGGCGATACGCGCCATTACTGGTCCCCTACGCGGTTAGCGCGCGTGAAAAAGCACGCTAGTATAGAAAAAAAGCCGCTCAATATCAATTCGCCAGCCCTCAGCCCTGGCGCTGCTTGTGGCGCGCATCCGACGAGCAGATGACGTACACGATGCCGCGGCGCCGCACGATTTTGCAGTTCTTGCAGATCTTCTTGACCGACGGACGAACTTTCATTTCTTGCTCCCGATGCCCCTGAGGCTCGACTTCTTCATGAGCCCCTCGTATTGATGCGACATGACGTGCGAGCGCGCCTGCGCCACGAAGTCCATGACGCCGACCACGATGATCAATAGCGACGTGCCGCCGAACTGGAACGGAATGCTCGGGTTCACCATGCGGATGATCTCGGGCAGAAGGCACACCGCCATGATGTACAACCCGCCCCACAAGGTGAGACGCGTCAGCACCTTGTCGAGATAATCCCCGGTCTGCTGCCCCGGCCTGATGCCCGGGATGAAGGCTCCGGCCTTCTTCAGGTTCTCGGCCGTGTCGCGCGCGTCGTAGACGAGCGCCACGTAGAAGAAGGCGAACCCGATGATCAGCAGCGCAAACAGCAACACGTGCAGCGGCTGTCCATAATTGAGGACAGCAGCGATCTTTTGCAAGGTCCGCTGGATCGGGTTCGGATTCGGGCTGTTGCCGAAGAACTGGGCGATGGTCGCGGGGAACACCAGCAGGCTCGAGGCGAAGATCGGCGGGATCACGCCCGCCATGTTGAGCTTGAACGGCAGATGCGTGCTCTGCCCCTGCATCATGCGCCGGCCTACCTGCCGCTTGGCGTAATTCACCTGGATCTTGCGCTGCGCGGTCTCGACGAACACGCAGAACGTGGTCACTGCGATCACCACCACGATGATGAGCACGACGATGAGGCCGTTCATCTCGCCGTTGCGCACCATCTCGAGCGTATTGCCGATCGCACGCGGCAGGCCCGCCACGATGCCCGCCACGATGATCATGGTGATGCCGTTGCCGATGCCGCGCTCGGTGATCTGCTCGCCGAGCCACATCACGAACATGGTGCCGGTGGTGATCGAGACCGTGGCGATGAACAGGAACTGCGGTCCCGGATTCGGCACCAGGTTGCCGCCCGAATTCTGGATCGCGAGCGCCGCACCAAAGCCCTGGAAGGCGGCCAGAAAGACCGTGCCGTAGCGCGTGTACTGCATGAGCTTGCGCCGTCCGGACTCCCCGTCCTTGCGGATCTGGTTCCACGGCGCGTACACCATCGAGGCCATCTGCACGATGATCGAGGCGGTGATGTAGGGCATCACGTTGAGCGCGAAGATGCTGAAGCGCTGCAGCGCGCCGCCCGAGAACATGTTGAACATGCCGAGCAGCGTCCCCTGCTGCCCCGCGAAGAACGTCGCGAAACGCGCCGCGTCGATGCCCGGGACCGGAATGAACGTGCCGATGCGGTAGACGATGAGCGCGCCCAACAGGAACCAGAGACGCTTGCGCATCTCCTGGAATCGCGTCATGTCCCCCAGAGCGGTGGCGGCGGTGGCGGTCGAGGTGGCCATTGGGGACTCTTAAGCCTCGAAGCGGCCGCCGGCCGTCTCGACCGCGCTCTTCGCGCCCTTGGTCGCGCTGATCGCCTTGTCCTTGATGAGGTAGGGCTTGGAGACGCTCCCGGAGAGAATGATCTTGACGCGCTCGGTGTACTCCGGAACGAGGCTCGCCTCGATGAGGCCGGCAAGGGTGACCTCGCCCCCCTCGATGCGCATCAGATCGTCGAGCGTGAGCTCGGCGCGCGATGCCTTGAGCGCGGAGCGGAAGCCGGTCTTCGGCAGCCGGCGCTGCAGCGGCATCTGGCCGCCCTCGAATCCGACCTTGTGGTAGCCGCCCTTGCGCGCACGCTGACCCTTGACGCCGCGGCCGCAGGTTTTGCCCTGGCCCGCGGATGCTCCGCGCCCGACGCGCAGGTGCTGCCGCTTGGAGCCGGCGGCCGGCTTGATGGTGTTTAGGCGCATGCTTGACTCTCTGTGATTTAGGCTCGCTTCTTCGGGCCGCCGGCCGAGGCCGACTCGATCTTCAGCATGTGGCTCGCGGTCGCCATCATGCCGCGGTTCGATGGCGTGTCCGCGACGACCACGCTGTGCCCGATGCGGCGCAAGCCGAGGCCGCGCGCCGAGGCGCGAATGTTCTCGAGCTGGCCCGCCAGGCTCTTGATCAAGGTGACTCTGACTGATTTATCGGTCATGACTTCAGCCCGTGATTTCCTCGACGCTCTTGCCGCGCTTGGCGGCGATGTCGTCGGGGGCACGCAACTTGCCGAGCGCGTCCATGGTCGCCCGAACGACGTTGATCGGGTTGCGCGACCCATAGCTCTTGGCGAGCACGTTGCGCACGCCCGCGCACTCGAACACCGCGCGCATGCCGCCGCCGGCGATCACCCCGGTACCGTCGGCGGCCGGCTGCATGTAGACACGCGTCGTCCCATGCCGGCCTTTGACAGCGTAGAACAGCGTATCGTTCTTCAACGACACGTTCACGAGGCTCTTGCGGGCCTGCATCATCGCCTTGGAGATGGCAACCGGCACCTCGCGCGCCTTGCCATAGCCGAAGCCGACCCGGCCCGCCCCGTCGCCCACCACCGTGAGCGCGGTGAAGCCGAACTGCTTGCCGCCCTTGACCACCTTGGCAACGCGATTGACCGCAACCAGCTTCTCCAGCAGGTCATCGCCGGATACGGGTTTCTCTACTCTAGCCATACTGCCCCTTCGGACCTCCCGTTAGAACTCGAGCCCGGCTTCGCGCGCGGCGTCCGCCAGCGCCTTGATGCGGCCGTGAAACATGAAGCCGGAGCGATCGAACGCCACCTTGGCGATTCCTTTGGCCTTGGCGCGCTCCGCGATGGCGCGGCCCACCGCCCTGGCGGCCTCGACGTTGCCGGTGATCTTGAGATCGCCGCGCACCTCCTTCTGCACCGTGGAGGCGGTGACCAGCACCTTGTCGCCCTCGGCCGCGAAAATCTGCGCGTAGATGTGGCACGGGGTGCGATGCACCGACAGGCGCAGCGCCCTGAGCTCCTTGATCTTCGCGCGGCCGCGCAGCGCGCGGCGCTGGCGGGTTTGCCGTTTGTCTAGTTTCATGTGACTACTTCTTCTTCGCCTCTTTCAGCGAAATCTTCTCGTCCGTGTATTTCACGCCCTTGCCCTTGTAGGGCTCGGGCGGCCGGAAGCCGCGGATCTCGGCCGCCGTCTGGCCGACCCGCTGCCGATCGATGCCCTTGACGACGATCTCGGTCTGGCTCGGGGTCTCGATGGTGACGCCCTCGGGAATCGCGTAATTGATGAGGTGCGAATAGCCCAGGGTGAGGGTCAGGCTCTTGGCCTGCACGGCGGCGCGGTAACCGACGCCCACCAGCTCGAGCTTCTTCTCGTAGCCCTTGGTCACGCCGGTGACCATGTTCGCCAGGTGCGCACGCGTCGCGCCCGCGACCGCGTTCAAGCCCTCGGCCCCGTTGCTCGCCTCGATCTCGAGGCGCTTTTCCTTGAGCTGCACCGTGATGCCGCTCTTCAGGGGCAGTGTGAGCGAACCCTTGGCGCCCTTGACCGTGACCGAGTCCGCGCTCACGGTCGCGGTCACGCCCTGCGGCAGTTCGACCGGCTTTTTTGCTACTCGCGACATATGCCTTTCCTATCGCTTACTGGACGACGAACAGCACTTCGCCGCCGGTGCCGGCCGCGCGCGCCTGGCGGTCCGACATGATGCCTTGCGGCGTCGAGACCACGGCCACTCCGAGACCGCCGAGCACCTTCGGCAGCTCGTCCTTGCCCCGGTAGATGCGCAGGCCCGGCCGGCTGATGCGCTCGATGCGGTCGATGACGGGCCGGCCCTCGTGGTACTTCAATTCGATGGACAGCGCGCGGTTCTCGCTGCCGGGCTCGACGCCGTAGCCGCCGATGTATCCCTCGTCCTTCAGCACCTTGAGGATCGCGAGCTTGAGCTTGGAAGCGCCCACGCGCACCGTGGCCTTGCCCGCGGACTGCGCGTTGCGGATACGGGTCAGCAGGTCGGCGATCGGATCAGTCATGCTCATGGTGCGCGCCTCACCAGCTCGCCTTGGAAAGGCCCGGAATCTCTCCGCGGGCCGCCGCTTCGCGCAGCTTGGTGCGCGCCAGACCGAACTTGCGGTAAACGCCCCGCGACCGCCCGGTGATCGAGCAGCGATTGCGCTGCCGGGTCTTCGCGGCGTCGCGCGGCTGCCTCTGCAGCTCCGCTTGCGCGGCCACGCGCTCCTCCGCTCCCGTCTTGGGGTCGCGAATCAGCTCCTTGAGCTCGGCGCGTCGCGCTGCGTACTTCTTGGCGATCTTGAGACGGCGTTTCTCGCGCATGAGCATGTTGGTCTTTGCCATGGGCTGTTAACCTACTTACGGAACGGGAAGTTGAAGGCTTCGAGCAGCGCGCGACCGTGCTTGTCGTCCGCCGCCGATGTCGAGATGGTGATGTCCATCCCGCGAATCTGATCGATCTGGTCGTACTGGATCTCCGGGAAAATGATCTGTTCCTTGACGCCCAGGCTGTAATTGCCGCGTCCGTCGAAGGAGCGCGAGCTGATGCCGCGAAAGTCGCGGATGCGCGGGATCGCGATGTTGACCAGACGGTCGAGGAACTCGTACATGCGCGCGCCGCGCAAGGTCACCTTGCAGCCGATCGCCTGACCGTCGCGCACCTTGAAGGTGGCCACCGACTTCTTCGCCTTGGTGATCGCCGGCTTCTGACCGGTGATCTTGGCGAGATCGGCGGTGGCGGCGTCCATGACCTTCTTGTCGGCCACGGCCTCGCCCACGCCCATGTTCACGGTGATCTTGAGGATGCGCGGGACCTGCATCGTGTTCTTGAGCTGGAGGCTCTGCTTGAGCTCCGGCACGATCTTCTCGCGGTAGATTTGCTGCAATCTGGCCATATCGATTGTGCTCGCCTGCTATTTCGAATCGACCATCTCTTGGTTTGACTTGAACACCCGCACCTTGCGGCCGTCCGCCAGCGATTTGAAGGCCACGCGGTCGGCCTTCTGCGTGGCCGGGTTGTAGATCGCCACGTTGGAAACGTGCAGCGGAGCTTCGCGCTCGACGATGCCGCCCTGGACACCGGCCTGCGGGTTCGGCCGCTGGTGCTTCTTGGCCATGTTCAGGCCCTCGACGCGCACCCGCTCGCCCTCCAGCACCTCGATGACGGCGCCGCGGCGCCCCTTGTCCCGGCCGGCGATCAGGATGACCGTGTCGCCCTTGCGTATCTTCTTCATTCAGAGAACTTCCGGTGCCAACGAAATGATCTTCATGAACTGCACGTTGCGCAGCTCGCGCGTCACGGGTCCGAAGATGCGGGTGCCGATCGGCTCGAGCTTGTTGGTGAGCAGCACGGCGGCGTTGGTGTCGAAACGGATCAGCGATCCGTCGGCCCGGCGCACGCCGCGCTTGGTGCGCACCACCACCGCGTCATACACCTCGCCCTTCTTCACCTTGCCGCGCGGGATCGCATCCTTGATGCTCACCTTGATGACATCACCCACCGCCGCATAGCGGCGCTTGGAGCCCCCCAGCACCTTGATGCACATGAGGCGCTTGGCGCCGGAGTTGTCGGCGACGTTGAGCATGGTTCGGAGCTGTATCATCTCGGCCCCCTACGCGGTGCGCGCGCGCTCGACGACGCGGACCAACATCCAGGATTTGCGGCGTGACAGAGGCCGGCACGGCTTGATCGCCACCGTGTCGCCTTCCTTGCACTCGTTGTTGGCATCGTGCGCCAGGAGCTTGGTGGTGCGCCGGATGTACTTGCCGTAGGTCGGGTGCTTGACCAGCCGCTCGATCGACACGGCGATGGTCTTGTCCATCTTGCAGCTCACCACCTTGCCGATGGCCAGCCGCTCGGGCTTGCCCGTCGATGGCGCCTCGCTCTCTCGAGCCGTGCTCTCCGCTGTCGTCGACATCACACCTTACCTCCGCGCGCGCTCGCCTGAGCGAGCACCGTCTTCACCCGCGCTATGTTCTTTCGCACCTTGTCGAACTGATCGGGCTTGGCCGCCTGCCCGGTGGCGCGCGCCATCCTGAGATTGAACTGCTCACGCCGCAGCTTGAGGAGCTCCTCGTTGAGCGCGCTCGGCGCCATGCCGCGTAGATCCTTCGCCTTCATGCCCGCACCTGCCGCTTGACGAACGCCGTGGATACCGAGAGCTTCGCCGAGGCGAGGCGAAACGCCTCGCGCGCGATCTCCTCGCTCATGCCCTCGATCTCGAACAACACCTTGCCGGGAAGCACCTTGGCCACCCAGTACTCGACGTTGCCCTTGCCCGAGCCCATGCGCACCTCGAGCGGCTTCTGCGTGATCGGCACATCCGGGAACACCCGGATCCAGATGCGGCCACCGCGCTTCACGTAACGCGAAATGGCGCGGCGCGCCGCCTCGATCTCGCGCGCCGTCATGCGCGCGCGGTCGGTGGCCTTGAGACCGTACTCGCCGAACGCCACGCTGTTGCCGCGCTGCGCGCTGCCCGCGATCCGGCCTTTGAACTGCTTGCGGTACTTGGTCCGCTTGGGCTGCATCATGTGCTGTTACCTAACGTTTCAACCGTGCGCGGGAGCCGCGGCTTCCGCGGGCTTCGCGGCGGGCTCGGTCGCTGAGGCCGCGGCGGGATCCGTCTCGACCGCCTCGGCTTCCGCCTGCTCGAACACCTCGCCCTTGAAGATCCAGACCTTGATCCCGATCACGCCATAGGTGGTCATCGCCTCGGCCAGGCCGTAGTCGATGTCCGCGCGGAAGGTGTGCAGCGGCACGCGGCCCTCGCGGTTGGTCTCGGTGCGCGCGATCTCGGACCCGTTCAAGCGTCCCGAGATGCGCACCTTGATGCCGAGAGCGCCCGAGCGCATCGTGTTGGTCACCGCGCGCTTCATGGCGCGGCGGAACATGACGCGCTTCTCGAGCTGCTGGGAGATTCCTTCGGCCACCAGCTTGGCGTCGAGCTCGGGCTTTCTGATCTCGGCGATGTTGAGGCGCACGTCCTGCACCGTCATGCCGAGGATCTTGGCGACCGAGGCGCGCAGCTTCTCGATGTCCTCGCCCTTCTTGCCGATCACGATCCCGGGCCGGGCCGTGTGGATGGTGATGTTGGCGCGGCGCGCGGCGCGCTCGATGTGGATGCGGCTCACGGATGCGTCCGCGAGCTTCTTGGTCAGGAACCTGCGCACCAGAAAATCGGTGTGAATGTTGCCCGGGAAGGTCTTCGAGCCGGCGTACCACTTCGAAGACCAGTCTCGGGTGATCCCCAAGCGGATGCCAATCGGATTTACTTTCTGACCCATGCGGTTTTCCTATCGATCCTTAAGCGGTCTCGTGCTTGCCATCGGAGACTTGCACCAGAATGTGGCTGTTGCGCTTCAGCACGCGCACGCCGCGGCCTTTGGCGCGCGCATGGAAGCGCTTGAACATCGGCGCCGCATCGACTTCCACTCGCGTGACCTTGAGCTCGTCGACGTCGGCGTTGAAGTTGTTGTAGGCGTTGGCGATCGCGGAGTCCAGCACCTTGAGCACGATCTTGGCGCCCTTCTTGGGCATGAATTTCAAGGTGTTGACGGCATGCGTCGCCGACTTGCCGCGGATGGTATCGACCACCAGCCGGCATTTCTGCGGCGAGATGCGCGCATAGCGCAATACGGCTTTGGTTTGCATGGCTACTCCGCGGCCGTCACTTTCTTGTCGCCCGAGTGCGCCTTGAAAGTGCGCGTCGGGGCGAACTCGCCGAGCTTGTGCCCCACCATGTTCTCCGAGACCAGGACCGGCACGTGCAGGCGGCCGTTATGCACCGCGATGGTGAGTCCCACCATGTCCGGAACGATCATCGAGCGGCGCGACCAGGTCTTGATCGGCCGGCGATCGTTCTTCTGACTCGCCGTTTGCACCTTCTTGGCGAGGTGCAGATCGACGAAGGGACCTTTCTTGAGCGAACGGGGCACTGCGATGTCTCCTTGAAGAGTCTGGCTATCGGCCCTTAAATACGTTTGTTCTTGCGCCGCTGCACGATCATGCTGTCCGTGCGCTTGTTGTGGCGCGTCTTCTTGCCCTTGGTCTGCAGGCCCCAGGGGCTCACGGGATGCGGATTTCCCTGCCCGGACTTGCCCTCGCCGCCGCCGTGCGGATGATCGACCGGGTTCATGACCACGCCGCGCACCGTGGGCCGCACCCCGAGCCAGCGGACCGCCCCGGCCTTGCCGAACACGCGCAGGTTGTGCTCGTCGTTCCCGACCTCGCCGATGGTCGCGCGGCAATCGATGTGCACCTTGCGGATCTCGCCCGACTTCAGGCGCACGCTGGCATACAGGCCTTCGCGCGCCGCGAACTGCGCCGAGCCGCCGGCGCTGCGCGCGAGCTGGCCGCCCTTGCCGACCTTGAGCTCGATGTTGTGCACGGTGCTGCCGACCGGGATGTGCCGCAGCGGCAACGAATTGCCCGGCTTGATGGGTGCATCGGCTCCGGAGCGGATCTCGTCTCCCGCCTTCACGCCCTTGGGCGCGAGAATGTAGCGCCGCTCGCCATCCTTGTAGAGCACCAGCGCGAGGTGGGAGGTGCGGTTCGGATCGTACTCGAGACGCTCGACGACTCCCGGTATCCCATCCTTGTCACGCTTGAAGTCGACCAGCCGGTAGCGCTGCTTGTGACCGCCGCCGATGTGGCGCGTGGTCTGGCGGCCGGAATGATTGCGCGCGCCCGAGCGGTTCTTCTTGGCGGTGAGCGCGGCGAGCGGTCCGCCCTTGTGCAGGTGGGAGCGGTCGACCTTCACCACGAAGCGCGTGCCCGGGGAGGTCGGTCTCATCTTGATGAGTGCCATGGCCTTTCTGGTCCTTTACTTCGCTGCGCCGGTGAAATCGATAGACTGCCCGGCCTCGAGCCGCACGTAGGCCTTCTTGTAGCCGCTGCGCCGGCCCGCGACGTTCTTGAAGCGCCGCGACTTGCCCGGCTTGTTCAAGAGATTCACGCCCTCCACCTTGACTTCGAACATGAGCTCGACCGCGTGCTTGACCTCGTCCTTCGAGGCGTCGCCGCGCACGCGAAATACGTACTGATTCGCCTTCTCCGCGACGTTCGCCGACTTCTCGGACACATGCGGCTGGAGCAGCACGCCCATCAATCGCTCTTTATTCATGCGCGCCTCCGAGACGCTGTTCGAGCAGCTTCAACGCGCCGACGGTGGCGATGACCTTGTCGTGCTTGACGAGGCTCACGGGGTCGAGGGAGGCGACCGCCATCACCTCGACGTGGGGAATGTTGCGCGCGGCGAGGAACAGCTTTTCCTCGAACGCCTCGACCAGGATGAGCGCGCGGCTCGCGCCGAGCTCGGCGAGCTTGGCGGTCAGAAGCTTGGTGCGCGGGGCGCTGACCTCGAGATTGTCGACCGCCAGCAAGCGGTCCTGGCGCACCAGCTCCGAGAGCATGGACCGCATCGCGGCGCGGTACATCTTGCGGTTGACCTTCTGCGAGAAGTCCCGCGGCCGTGCGGCGAAGGTCTTGCCGCCGCCGACCCACAGCGGACTTCGGTTCGAGCCGGCGCGCGCCTGCCCGGTGCCTTTCTGGCTCCAGGGTTTCTTGCCGCCGCCGCTCACCTCGGCGCGGGACTTTTGCCGCTTGGTGCCGGCGCGGCCGCCGGCCATGTAAGCGGTCACGACCTGATGCACCAAGGCCTCGTTGTAGGCGCGCCCGAAAGCGGCATCGGACAGCTGGATCTCGCTTGCGGCATTCTTTAACGTCAGCTTCATGGCGGCGTTACTCGTCTACTTCTTTTCGGGCTTCGCCGCGGCCTTGCCGGCCGAGGCGGGTTTGGCGCCGGGTGCCGCGGCGGCCTGCGCCTTGTTCGGCGCCAGGCGCCTGCGGCGCGTTTGAGCGAGGGCCTTGACGGACGGACGCACGATCACGCGCCCGCCTTCCGATCCCGGGACGGCACCGCGGATCAGCAACAAATTGCGCGCCACGTCGATCTCCACGATCTTGAGATTCTCGACGGTGCGGTTGCGCACGCCCATGTGGCCGGACATGCGCTTGCCCTTGAACACGCGGCCCGGGGTCTGGCGCTGACCGATCGAGCCCGGCGCCCGATGCGAAACCGAGTTGCCGTGGCTCTTCATGCCGCCCGCGAAATTGTGGCGCTTCATGGTGCCGGCAAATCCCTTGCCCACGGTGGTGCCGGTGACATCGACGATCTGCCCGACCTTGAACATGTCCACCTTGAGCTCGCCGCCCGCGGCTAGCGCCTCGCCTTCGCCCTTACCCAGCCGGAACTCCGTGGAGAGCGAGCCGGCGGCGACGTTCGCCTTGGCAAAATGCCCGGCGAGCGCCTTGCTCACGCGCGAGGGACGGCGGCTGCCGACCGTGACCTGCACGGCGCGATAACCGTCCGAGTCCTCGGTCTTGAGCTGTGCGATGCGGTTGGGCAGCGCCTCGACGACCGTCACCGGGACGGTGACGCCGGCTTCCGTGAAAACGCGGGTCATGCCGCACTTGCGGCCAACCAGGCCAATGCTCATTTTCCAATCCTCATGCGGACGCCTTTGGCGTTCCGCTTTGCAGCAAGGCCGGCGGTTTGGGTACGCGGGACCCCAGGACCCTCAAGGACTTGCGTCCCCGGATAACTGGCGTCGGCACCCACGCGCTCCGACCCGAAAAAATGGACGGCGGAGTATATATGGTCGGGACGCTCGATGCTAGTTTCGAGCGTCTCCCAAGACACTCCCGGCTCGAGAAGACTCCTAGTTCAGCTTGATCTGCACGTCGACGCCCGCCGGCAGCTCGAGCTTCATCAACGCATCGACGGTCTTGTCGGTCGGGTTCAAGATGTCCATGAGCCGCTTGTGCGTGCGGATCTCGTACTGATCGCGCGCATCCTTGTCGCCGTGGGGCGAGACCAGCACGGTGAAGCGCTCCATCTTGATCGGCAGTGGGACGGGTCCCTTCACGGTCGCCCCGGTGCGCTTCGCGGTATCGACGATCTCACGCGCCGACTTGTCGATCAGACGATGATCGAAAGCCTTGAGGCGGATACGGATATTCTGATTGGTAGCCATGATGATGATCCTTACGCAATGACCTTGGAGACGACGCCCGAGCCGACGGTTTTGCCGCCTTCGCGAATCGCGAAGCGCAGCCCCTGCTCCATCGCAATCGGCGCAATCAGCTCCACCACGATCTTGATGTTGTCCCCCGGCATCACCATCTCGGTCCCCGCCGGCAGCTCCACCGCCCCCGTCACATCGGTGGTGCGAAAGTAAAACTGCGGCCGATAACCCTTGAAAAACGGCGTGTGCCGCCCGCCCTCTTCCTTCGTCAAGACGTAAACTTCCGCCTCAAACTTGGTGTGCGGGTTGATCGAGCCGGGCTTGCACAACACCTGCCCGCGCTCCACCTCCTCACGCTTCGTGCCGCGCAGCAGCACCCCCACGTTGTCCCCCGCCTGCCCCTCATCGAGGAGCTTGCGAAACATCTCAACCCCCGTGCAGGTGGTCTTCTGCGTGGGCCGAATCCCCACAATCTCCACCTCATCGTTCACCTTCACCACCCCACGCTCGATGCGCCCCGTCACCACCGTTCCACGGCCCGCAATCGAAAATACATCCTCCACCGGCATCAAAAACGCCCCGTCCACCGCGCGCTTCGGCACCGGCACGTACTCATCGAGCGCCGCCACCAGCTTCAATACCGAGGGCACCCCAATCTCGCTCCCATCCCCCTCCAGCGCCTTCAGCGCCGAGCCAATCACGATCGGGGTCTTGTCCCCGGGAAAGCTATAGTTGGTGAGCAAATCCCGCACCTCAAGCTCCACCAGCTCCAACAGCTCCTTGTCATCGACCATGTCCGCCTTGTTCAAAAACACCACGATGTAAGGCACCCCGACCTGGCGCGCCAGCAAAATGTGCTCGCGCGTCTGCGGCATCGGACCATCGGCCGCCGAGACCACCAAAATCGCCCCATCCATCTGCGCCGCACCCGTGATCATGTTCTTCACATAGTCGGCATGCCCAGGACAGTCCACGTGCGCGTAGTGACGCTTCTCGCTCTGGTACTCAACGTGCGCCGTCGCAATCGTGATCCCGCGCGCCCGCTCCTCGGGCGCCTTGTCAATCTGGTCGTACGCCTTGAACTCCCCGCCAAACTTCTCCGCCATCACCTTCGTCAATGCCGCCGTCAAGGTCGTCTTGCCATGGTCCACATGCCCAATCGTCCCCACGTTCACGTGCGGCTTCGTTCGCTCAAACTTCCCCTTCGACACGGCAAGTACCTCTCAAAAGATGAAAATGAATTCGGACCTAGGACGCTTTCTTCATGACGACATCGGCCACGTTGTTCGGCACTTCCATGTACTTCGCGAACTCCATGGTGTAGTTCGCGCGGCCCTGGCTCATGGAGCGCATGGCGGTCGAATACTGGAACATCTCGGCGAGCGGGACCTCGGCGGTCACCACTTTGCCGGAGGGCGAGTCCTCCATGCCGATGATCTGGCCGCGGCGGCGGTTCAAGTCGCCGACGATATCTCCGTAATAGTCTTCCGGCGTGACCACTTCGACTTTCATGATGGGCTCGAGCAACACCGGCTTGGCCTTGCGGAACCCTTCCTTGAAGCCCATCGAGCCCGCGATCTTGAACGCCATCTCGTTCGAATCGACGTCGTGATAGGAGCCGTCGAATATCGTCACCTTGACGTCCACCACGGGATAGCCGGCGATGACCCCGGTCTGAATCGCTTCCTGGACGCCCTTGTCCACCGCCGGGATGAACTCGCGCGGCACCGCACCGCCGACGATGGCGTTCACGAACTCATAACCCTTGCCTGGGGGCTGCGGCTCGATCTTGAGCCACACGTGCCCGTACTGCCCGCGGCCGCCCGACTGGCGCACGAACTTGCCTTCGGACTCGACGCTCGCGCGAATGGTCTCGCGGTAAGCGACCTGGGGCTTGCCGACGTTGGCCTCGACCTTGAACTCGCGCTTCATGCGGTCGACGATGATCTCGAGGTGCAGCTCGCCCATGCCGGAGATGATGGTCTGGCCGGACTCCTGGTCGGTGTGCACGCGGAACGAAGGATCTTCCTTGGCGAGCCGTTGCAAGGCGAGACCCATCTTTTCCTGATCCGGTTTGGTCTTCGGCTCGACCGCAACCGAGATCACCGGCTCGGGGAACTCCATCTTCTCGAGGATGATCACCTTCTCGGTGTCGCACAGCGTGTCGCCCGTGGTCACGTCCTTCAAGCCCACCGCGGCCGCGATGTCCCCGGCGCGCACCTCCTTGATCTCGGAACGCTCGCTGGCATGCATCTGCAACAGCCGCCCGATGCGCTCGTTGCGGCTCTTGTTCGGCACGAACACCTGGTCGCCGGAGCTCAATGTGCCCGAGTAGACGCGAAAGAAGGTGAGATTGCCGACGAACGGATCGTTCAGGATCTTGAAGGCGAGCGCCGAGAACGGCTCGGCATCGTCGGCCTTGCGCGTCAGGGGCTCCCCGCGCTCGCTCTGACCGCGCACCGCCGGCACATCGATGGGCGAGGGCATGTACTCGACGATGGCGTCGAGCACCGCTTGCACCCCCTTGTTCTTGAAGGCGGAGCCGCAGGTCACCAGGCAGATCTCGTTCTTGAGGGCGCGTGCGCGCAGCCCGCGCTTGATCTCGGCATCGCTGAGATCGCCGCTCTCGAGATACTTGTTGAGCAGCTCGTCCGAGCCCTCGGCCGCCGCCTCGATCATCTTGCCACGCCATTGCTGGCAATCCTCGAGCATGGCCGGCGGAATATCCCGGTACTCGAACTTCATGCCCTGCGTCTCGTCGTCCCAGAAGATCGACTTCATCTTGACCAGATCGACGACGCCGACGAAGGTGTCCTCGGCGCCGATGGGCAGCTGGATCGGCACCGGATTGCCGCGCAAGCGCGTGCGGATCTGCTCGACGCAGCGCAGGAAGTTGGCGCCGGCCCGGTCCATCTTGTTGACGAAGGCGACTCTCGGCACCCCGTACTTGTTCATCTGGCGCCACACGGTCTCGGATTGCGGCTGCACACCGGATACCGCGCAGTACACGGCGATGGCGGAGTCGAGCACGCGCAAGCTGCGCTCCACCTCGATGGTGAAATCGACGTGCCCGGGCGTGTCGATGATGTTGATGCGGTGCTCGGGAAAGCCCTTGTCCATTCCCTTCCAGAAGCACGTGGTCGCGGCGGCGGTGATCGTGATGCCGCGCTCCTGCTCCTGTTCCATGTAGTCCATCACGGCCGCGCCGTCGTGGACTTCACCGATCTTGTGCGAGACGCCGGTGTAAAACAGGATGCGCTCCGTCGCGGTGGTCTTGCCCGCGTCGATGTGCGCTGAGATGCCGATGTTACGGTAGCGCTCGATGGGAGTCGTACGTGCCATTGATTTCCCAGGCGCTGCGCGCCAGAACTACACGGGATCGAAGCGACCCCGTCCCAAAACTCTATATAAGGCCGCGGCGGCCCAATACCAGGCGTAGCCCTACCAGCGGTAGTGGGCGAACGCCTTGTTGGCCTCGGCCATGCGGTGCGTGTCCTCGCGCTTGCGTACCGCCGCTCCGCGGTTCTCGGCCGCCTCCAGCAGCTCGGCGGCCAGCCGATGCGCCATGGACTTCTCGCTGCGATCGGTGGCAGCCTCGATCACCCAGCGCATCGCCAGTGTCTGGCGGCGGTTGGCGCGCACTTCCACGGGCACTTGGTAGGTGGCGCCGCCCACCCGGCGTGACTTGACCTCGACCACGGGTTTCACGTTGTCGAGCGCCTGCTGCAGCAGCGCAATCGCATCGCCCCCGGCGCGGCCGGTCTTGTCGCCGATGCGGTCGATCGCCCCGTAGACGATCTGCTCGGCGACCGATTTCTTGCCGCGCTCCATGACCATATTGATGAATTTGGCCAGCATGTCGTTGCCGAACTTGGGGTCCGGCAGGATGGTGCGGTGAGGTGCTGCTGCTCTACGCGACATGGAAGATCCGCCTTGTTACTTCTTGGGGCGCTTGGCGCCGTACTTGGACCGTCCCTGCTTGCGGTCGCCGACCCCGGCGCAGTCCAGGGCGCCGCGGATCGTGTGGTAGCGCACCCCCGGCAGGTCCTTGACCCGGCCGCCGCGGATGAGCACCACCGAGTGCTCCTGCAGGTTGTGGCCCTCGCCGCCGATGTAGCTCGACACCTCGTACCCATTCGTCAGGCGCACGCGGCACACCTTGCGCAGCGCCGAGTTCGGCTTCTTCGGAGTGGTCGTGTACACGCGCGTGCACACCCCGCGCTTCTGCGGCGAGGCCGCGAGCGCCGGCACCTTGGACTTCCAGGCGGGCTCGTTGCGTCCGGTGCGGATGAGTTGGGTCGTCGTCGCCATAAATGCCTTCTCGAAGGGCCGGAGCTCAAGGCCCGGCCATCGGTATTGAGATCGTAAAGTTAGCCGCGCCACGGAGCTGGGCGACAAAGACCGCGAATTCTAGGAACCGTGCCCCTGGGTGTCAAGGCAAAGAGGGGGGGCGAGCGCCGCCGGGTTGCCTATGACGCCGGTCACGGTTGCCTCGGTTGGCGCCCTGCGAGTTCCCGAAATCCCCGGGCGCCGCGGGGTTATAGCTAAAGATCCCGCCGCCCAGACCGATAGCGTCATGCAACACCGGGCCCACTTGACCGCCCGGGCGGCATGGAGTGTCGGGTGCTAGGACTTTTCAAACAAGCTTCCGCCGGGAAAGGCCGGATCGGTCTCGCTTTCGGCGATAACCAGGTGGCCATCGCCGTGATGCGCCGCGAGGGGGGATCGCCGGTGCTCGAGCGCTGCGAGCTCTTGCCGCTCGTGGGGCCGGAGCGGGCTCCCGAGGCCGCGGCCGAGGCCCTGCGGGCAGCGGAGCTCCCCCGAATGCCCGTGTCGACCGTGCTCGGCGATCAGGATTACCAGCTCGCGCTGGTCGAAGCACCCGATGTGCCCCCCGCCGAGCTTCGTGCTGCAATGCGATGGCGGCTCAAGGATACCATTGATTTCCGGGTGGAAGACGCGGTCATCGATGTATTCGATGTGCCCGATCAGAATCGCGGCGGCCACGGGCGGATGATGTACGCGGTGGCCGCGCGGCGCAGTGCCGTGGAGCGCTATACGCAGACGCTCTCCGGACTCAGCGCGTTCGATGTGATCGACGTGCCGGAGCTGTGCCTGCGCAATCTCGCGGCCCTCCTGCCGGCCGCGGGTGCGGGAGTCGCGCTGCTCAACCTCGGCCAGAAATCGGCCAACATCGTGCTGGTGCGGGGTAAGACCTTCTACCTGGCACGGCACATGGAGCTACTGGCCGTCAAGAGCCGTGCCGACCACAAGCCCGGCGACGAGGTCGACGCCGCCGGCGTGGTGCTCGAGCTGCAGCGTTCGCTCGATTATTACGAGCGTCATTTCGATCAGCCGCCCATCACGCGGATCGCCGTCTCCCCCGCCGGGCCGCGCGCGGCCGCGCTCGCCGCCGACCTCGGGCGCGAGACCGGGCTCGAAGTGACCACCCTGGACCTCAATCAGCTGCTTGCCTGTGGGCGCCCGATCGAGCCCGACGCGCAGGCCTCCTGCCTGCTCGCCGTCGGCGCCGCGCTCCGCGAGGAGTCGCGCTCACTCTGATGTCGCCCATGGAACAGCAAGTCAACCTCTACCAGCCCATCCTGGGAGCCAAGAAGAAGCTCTTCTCGGCCCACGCCATCGGCGTGTGCCTCGGGGTGTCCGCCGTTCTGCTCATTGCGGTGGGCGGCTATAGCACCTGGCGCGCCGGCCGCACCGAGCGGCTGATTACCGAGCTCGAGCAGCGGCAGGCTGATCAGCTGGCGCACGTCGAGCGCGCCGGTGCCGCGATCCATACGGGCAAGACCGCCGCCGAGCTCGATGCGGAGGCCAAGGAACTGAGCGCCGACATCGCGGCGCGCGAGCACGCGCTCGATCTGGTGCGCCAGGGCACCTCGTCCGCGGAGAGCGGATTTGCCGCGCGCCTGGAGTCGCTGGCCCGCCGGCAGATCGACGGCCTCTGGCTCAAGGGCATCGTGGTCACTCCGGGCAACGACGGTCTCGCGTTGCGCGGCGCGACCTCGGACGGGCGCCTGGTACCCCTCTATCTCGCGGCCCTCGCCGAGGAGCACGCACTCGCCGGCGTGCGTTTCGAGCGGCTGGCCATGCAGCGCGCGAAAAAAGAGGATGCCCCCGCGCAGCTCGCGTTCGAGCTACAAGCGCCGGGGCTGGCGTTCGCGCCCGCGGAGAACCATCCATGATCGCCGTATCCGGTCTCGCCGATCGGCTCCGCCCCCTGGCCGAGCGGCTCGACGCACTCACGCTGCGCGAGCGCATCTTCATCCTGGGCGGATGCCTGACGCTCCTGTTCGTGGCCTGGCAGGGCTTGCTCATGAGTCCGCTCGCTGCCCGGGCGCGAGCCGACGAGCAACGCCTCGCCGATGTGCGCCAGCAGATCACGGTCATCGACCAGCTCGGCGTCGCCGCCTCGCAGGATCCCGCCGTGACGGCTGCGATGCGCAATCGCGCCCTCAGCGAGCGGCTGGCCGCGCTCGACAAGGACTTGAGCACTCAGGCGCAGGGCTATATCGCCCCGCAGCGCATGACCGAGTTGCTGCGCGCGCTGCTCGCCGAGCAGCACGGCCTCAAGCTCGTGAGCCTCGCCAACCTGCCGGTCGAGAGCCTGTCGCAGGATGCCGCGAAGGGAGCGGCCGCCACACCCGCGGCGAGCGCACCGAGCGCGCAGGCGCCCAGCGCCGGTGCATCTTCAGGCGATGCCTCCGACGCCGGCGCGGTGACCCCCGGCGCCACGCCGCCCCCGCCGGTGAGCGAGGCGCTCAAGGCCGACCGCGGCCCGGCCGATCGCGGCCCGGCCGACCGCGGCCCGTTCCTGCACCCGGTCGAGATCGTGGTCGAGGGCGACTACGCGAGCGTGGTCGCCTATCTGCGATCCATCGAGGGGCTGCCCTGGCGCATTCACTGGCGCAAGCTCGAGCTTACCGCGGGCGAATATCCCATGAATCGGGTTCGTCTGGTCATAGGAGCGCTCAGCCTCTCGCGCGACTGGATCAGCGTATGAGCCTCTCGAGAACCGCCCGCCGCTGGCGCCCGCGGCGCACGCTCATCGCCTGCTCGCTCGCGGTCTACGCGCTGAGCGCCCTCGCGACGGCCGTCTGCGGGCAAGCGCTGCGCGATCCCACGCGTCCCCCGCAAGCCGCTTCGGTTTCACGGAGCTTCGCCGAGCCCGCCCCGGTGCTCAGCGCCGTGCTTGATTTCGGCGGCACGCGCAGTGCGATCTTCAACGGCCGCCTGGTACACGGCGGGTCGACCGTCGGCGCCTACATCATCGATGAGGTCCTTGCCGACGGCGTGCGCTACCGGCGCGCCGGCACGGTCCATGAGCTGCATTTGCCACACCCTGCCACTTCAGTGAAACAGCCCGCCGCCGAGCCGGCAGGCGCACCTGCGGCCGCGCTCGCCGCAGCGCCTGCGAATGAATCTGCGACCGCACCAGCGACCGCACCTGCGGCCGCACCGGCGATCGCACCGAACGGAGTCGAACCATGATGAGAGCCCCTTTCCTGATCCTCGCGCTCGCGTGCGCTGCGCTCGCGGCACGCGCCGACGAGGCACGCTTCGATGTGGCGGTGACCGACGCCCCGGCGCGCACCTTCTTCGAGGGTCTCGCCGATGGCACGCCTTACAACATCGTGCTCGAGCCGGGCGTGGCCGGAACGATCAGCTTGAAGATGAAGCACGTCACCCTGGTCGAGGTGCTCGATGCGGTGCGCGAGGCCTACGGCTACGACTATCGGCCCCTGCCCTCTGGGTTCGTCATCGACCCGCCCTCGCTCCAGACCCGTCTCTTTCGAGTGAGCTACATCGACCTCGAGCGCCGCGGCACCTCGCGTACCCGCGTCGCCTCGGGACAGGTGGGCCAAAGCTCGAGCTCGATCTACGGCACCGGCACGGGTAGCACGCCCGGCAGCGACTCGCAGTCGCAGGGCCTCTCCGAGCCGCCCGGACCGGTGTTCGCGCTCCCGGGCAGCAACAAGGATGCGGAGCACGTCAAGGAAATCACCGGCACCAGCGTCTCGACCCGCTCCTCGTCGGAATTCTGGCCGCAGCTCGAGGCGAGCCTGCGCGCGCTCATCGGCTCGGAGGGCGGCCGCACGGTCGTGGTCAATGCCGAGTCCGGACTGGTCGCGGTGCGCGCGACGCCGCACGAGCTGCGCGATGTCCAGGACTACCTCTCCAAGGTCGAGAAGATTGCCACCCAGCAGGTCATCATCGAGGCGAAGATCGTGGAGGTGCAGCTCTCGGATGCCTTCCAGGCCGGCATCAACTGGGCGGCCATCGGCAAGAACGGCAACAGCACCTACAGCGCGTTCCAGACCGGCCCGCAGCAGGGCTTTCCGCAGCCCGGCCTCGGCGGCAACAACCTGAACCTCTTGACCCAGCCCTCGCAGGCCGTGACGGTCGGGCCCGGCAATCCGATTACCAGCGCCGTCACCGACACCTTGGGCGGGGCGTTCTCGTTTGCGGTCAGCACCGGCAGCTTCGCGAGCTACGTCGAGGCACTCTCGACGCAGGGCAAGACCACGGTGCTGTCGAGCCCGCGCGTTTCCACGCTCAACAACCAGAAAGCCGTGATCAAGGCCGGCGATGACGAGTACTTCGTCACCGGCGTGACCTCGAACGTGATCGGCGTGGGCACGACCGCCGCCCAGGCGGCCAACCTCGACCTCGCGCCCTTCTTCTCGGGCGTCGCGCTCGACGTCACCCCGCAGCTCTCGGACTCGGGCCAGATCATCCTGCACATTCACCCGACCGTGAGCAATGTCACCCCCAAGATCCTCAACGTGACGGCGAACGGCACGGCGAACTCGCTGCCGCTCGCCTACAGCGAAGTGCGCGAGGCCGATACCGTGGTGCGCGCGACCAGCGGTCAGCTGGTGGTGATCGGCGGGCTGATGCGCGTCGACCGCGCGACGCAGGACTATCGCGTCCCCGGCCTCGGCGACATCCCGGTGCTCGGCAACCTCTTCCGCAGCCAGCAGAAGATCAAGCAGCGCTCGGAGCTCGTGATTCTGCTGCGTCCGATCGTGATCGAAGGCGACGGACAGTGGGCGCAGATGACGACCGATGCGGTCGAGCATGCGGCGCAGATCGATCCGAAGATCCGCGGTCCGGTCGCCCGCTGAGCGCGCATGAGCGTCAAGCGCAGAATCCGCCTGGGTGAGGTGCTGGTTCAGCAGGGCGCCATCAGCGAGGAGCAGCTGCAGGCAGCCCTGGGCGCGCAGAAGCGCACCGGGCGCAAGCTCGGCCGCGTGCTCGCGGATCTCGGCTTCATGTCCGAGTCCTCGCTGCACGAGTTCCTCGCCAAGCACTTGCAGGTTCCGTTCGTCGACTTGAAGCAGGCACGGATCGATCAAGAGACGGTGAAGCTCTTGCCCGAGCCGCTCGCGCGGCGTTACCGGGCGATCGTGCTGTTGCAAGACGCGCGCGGGCTGCTGGTCGGCATGGCGGATCCATCCGATCTTCACGCCTATGACGAGCTGCAGGCGAAGCTCAAGCAGCCGATCCGCCTTGCGCTGGTCGGAGAGTCGGACCTGCTCAAGACGCTGGATGCGGTGTACCGCCAGCAGGACGAGATCGCCTCGCTCGCGGAAGCCGTGCACGACGATTTGCGCGAGAACGACGTGGACATCGAGCAGCTGGTGTCGGAAGAGACCTCGCCCGATGCGCCGGTCATCAAGCTGTTGCAGACCATGTTCAACGACGCGGTGCAGGTGCGCGCCTCCGACATCCACATCGAGCCGGCCGAGAACAAGCTGCGCATCCGGCTGCGCGTCGACGGCGTGCTGCAGGAGCAGGTCATCGAGGGCCGCCGCGTCGCCGGTGCGCTGGTCACGCGGCTGAAGCTCATGGCGGGGCTCGACATCGCCGAGAAGCGATTGCCCCAGGACGGGCGCTTCAGCGTGCGAGTGCGCGACGCCGCCATCGACGTGCGCCTGGCGACCATGCCCACCACCTACGGCGAGTCGGTGGTCATGCGCCTCCTGAGCCAGTCGACCGCGCTGCTCACGCTGGAGAAGCTCGGCATGCCGGCGGATACCGAAGCACGCTTCAAGCAGCTCGTCGAGCGCAACGCGGGCATGGTGCTGGTGACCGGGCCGACGGGCAGCGGCAAGACCACGACGCTCTATGCCGCGCTCAATCACATCAACCGCCCCGGCGTGAAAGTCATCACGGCGGAGGATCCGATCGAGTATCGCCTCGACCGAATCACGCAGGTGCAGGTGTCGCCGAAGATCGGGCTCGACTTCGCACGGGTGCTGCGCACCGCACTGCGCCAGGATCCCGACATCATGCTGATCGGCGAGATGCGCGACCGCGAGACGGTGGAGATCGCGCTGCGCGGCGCGATGACCGGACACCAGGTGTTCTCGACGCTCCATACCATCAACGCCGTGGCGAGCGTCAATCGGCTCCTCGACATGGGCGCTCCGGGCTATATGATCGCGGCCGCCGTGCACGGCGTGGTGGCGCAGCGCCTGGTGCGCCGGATCTGCACCGATTGCGCGCAGCCCGTGACTGCCACCGCCAATCAGCTCGCCTGGCTGGCCACGTGCCGTCCCGGTACGCAGCTCGCAGAGCAGCGCTTCATGGCCGGCGCGGGCTGCACCTACTGCAACCTCACCGGCTACCGCGGACGCGTCGCGGTGTACGAGATCCTCGAGCTCGACCGCGCGCTCGCCGATTCGATCCGGCGCGGCGATCTCGGCGGCTTCGCGCGCGCCGCGCGCCGGCGCGAGGGTTACGTCCCGCTCGCGCAGGGCGCCATCGATCTGGCGCTCAGCGGCGTGACCTCGCTCGCCGAGGCGATGGCGGTGGGATCCGGGCTCGAGGAGCTGGTCGAGGTCGATGAGCGCGCCGCGGCGCCGCTCGCGGGCGATGCGCAGGAGCTGCTCGCCGAGGCCTCGGTGGATGCCCTGCTCGAGCACGGCACCTAGCGCATGTCGAGCTTCCACTACCGCGGGCGCTCGCGTCGCGGCGATCTCATCACCGGCCGGCTCGAGGCGGACGACGCCGACGGCGTCGCCTTGCGCCTGTTCAATCTCGGCATCACGCCGATCGACATCACCGCGCAGGAGATGCATCCGACCTCGGTGAACGAGTTCCTGGCGAAGCTCGGCGCCGGTCGCCCGAAGACCGCCGACCTGGTGTTGTTCTCGCGCCAGATGTATTCCATCACCAAGGCGGGATTGCCGCTGCTGCGCGGACTGCGCGGGCTCGCGCAGTCCACCCAGAACGTGTTCCTGCGCAACGCGCTGCACGATGTGCTGCAAAGTCTCGAGTCAGGACGGGACTTCGCCACCTCGCTCGCCCGCCACCCGGAGATCTTCCCGCCCCTGTTCGTGAGCATGGTGCGCATCGGCGAGTCGACCGGTACGCTCGACAACTCCTTCGAGCGGCTGTGCGACTATCTGTCGAGCGACCAGGACGTGCAGGATCGGGTGAAGAGCGCCGTGCGCTACCCGCTCATCGTATGCGTCATGATCGCGCTGTCGATGACGGTCATCACCGTGTTCGTGATCCCGAACTTCGCGCCGCTCTTCAAGATGCTGGGCGAGGTGCCGTGGCCAACGCGCGTCATCATGGGCACCTCCTCGTTCGTGCGCCACCACGGGCTGCTGCTGCTCGCGGGCGTGGTGATCGCGGTCATCGCCGTGCGCCGCTACATCGCGACCGAGGCCGGGCGCTACAACTGGGACCGGCTCAAGCTCGGGATTCCCGTGATCGGGGAAATCTTGCACCTTTCGGTGCTGTCGCGCGTGACGCGCTCGCTCTCGATCTCGATCGAGGCGGGCTTGCCGATGATCCAGGCGCTCACGCTCCTCTCCCGATCCGCGGGCAATGATTTCCTGGGCGAGCAGCTCCTCAAGGTGCGCGACGCGGTCGAGCGCGGCGAGGCGCTGAGCCATGCGGCGGCCGCGGTGGGGCTGTTCCCGCCGCTGGTGCTGCAGATGGTGCTGGTCGGCGAGGAGACCGGCGAGCTCACGCGATTGCTCGCGGAGGTCGCCGGCTTCTACCAGCGCGAGGTCGACTACCGGCTGCGCAATCTCACCGCCCTGATCGAGCCGTTCTTGATCATCGGGGTGGGCGCGATGGTGCTGATCCTGGCGCTCGGCGTATTTCTGCCGATGTGGAATCTGATCGGGAAAATCAGCCACTTCTGAGGCTGGGTGACCCGGACCACGGAACCGACCGGGATCACATCTCGGAGCTGACCGAGGTCACATCTCGGAACAAATTTGGGCGGCGGAGGAGCCTCGGACCTTCAGGGCGGCCCCGACATGCCGATGTAAGAGCGGAGGCGCACGAGAGGCGCCGGAACTGGACATAACGCGCATTGAGCGCCGTGGAGCTGGAGTCATGAATTCGAACAAGCAGAGTGGCTTTACCCTGATCGAGCTGGTCGTGGTGATCACGATCCTCGGCATCCTCGCCGCCTTCGCGGTGCCGAAGTTCGTCGCCCTCGACCAGCAGGCGCGCATCTCCACCGTCAACGCCCTCGCGGGCAGCGTGAAGAGCGCCGCAGCGCTGGCGCGCGGCATGGCCATGGCGACCGGTGCTCAGGCCAATGTGGTGATGGAAGGCACGCAGGTCACTCTGACCAACCAGTATCCCGCCGCCACGGCGGCCGGTATCCAGGCCGCGGTCAACGCCAACTATGGCGCGACCGGCGATTTCATCTTCACGGCCGGCGCCCCGGCCACGTTCCAGCGCAACGGCGCACCGACTCCGGCGACCTGCGCAGTCAGCTACACGGCCGCGGTCAACGGCGCGAACGGCGTCACGCCGCCGGTCGTCGTGGTGAACACCGCGGGCTGCTGAGCACACCCTTCTTCTGATTCGAGCGGCGGGACGGACGACCCGCCGGGAGACACCCCCATGCGGCGCCCCGCCCCCCCGCTGATCGATGGTCCCCGGGGCCGCTGCGACGAATCGCGGGGCTACACGCTGGTCGAGCTCGTGGTGGTGATGGCGGTCATGAGCATCCTCGCCGCCTACGTCGCGCCGCGCTTCTGGGATCAGCCCACCTTCTCCCAGCGCGGTTATGCCGATGAGCTCGCCGCGGCGCTGCGCGCGACGCAGAAGGCGGCGGTGATCACCGATTGTCCGGCGCGGCTCACGCTCGCGGCGGCAAGCTATGCCGCCACCCAGCAGGCCGCGCGCAACAACACCTGCAACGCCGCCTCCAATCGCTGGACCACCAGCGTGCTCTCCGCCGATGGTTCGGCGGTGCAGGACACCGCGCCCACGAGCACCACGGCGAGCCCGACCGGCGTCTATCAGTTCGACGGCCAGGGACGCCTGAGCTCGAGCCCGGGGACCACGATCACCGTGGGCACGCACACCATCACCATCGTGCCGGGCTCCGGCCTGGTGCAGGTGAACTAGCATGCGCGCGCGCTCGCACGGCATGACGCTCATCGAGCTGGTGGTCGCGATCACCATCGTCTCGATCGCCGTCAGCACCGTGCTCGGCGCAGTGGCCGCGATCTCGACCCGCAGCGCCGATGCCATGCTGCAGCAGCAGGCCATCGCGATCGCGCAGGCCTATCTCGATGAGATCACGCAGCGCTGGGTGGTCGATCCGAACGGCTCGCCGCCGAACACCGGCCGCGCCAGCTGGGACCTCGTCGATGAATACAACGGTCTGGTCGATGTAGGCGCGCACGACCAGTCCGGCAACGCGATTCCCTCGTTGAGCGCCTACACGGTCTCGGTCAGCACCACGCCCTCGAGCGGTTTGACCGGCGTGCCCGCCGCCGCCGCGCGGCGCATCGACATCACCGTGAGCTACGCATCGGGTGGCACGGTCAAGCTCTCGGGCTACCGGACGAACTACTGATGAGCGCGCGCGCCTCGATCCTGTTCGACCGCGCCACCCGCCCGACGGCGCGCGGCTTCACCCTGATCGAGCTGGTCATCACCATGGCGGTGGGCTCGATCGTGGTCGCGTTCATGGCGATGTTCATCGTGCAGCCGGTGGACTCGTACCTGGCGCAGACGCGGCGCGCGACGCTGGTGGATGCGGCCGACAGCGCGCTGCGCTTGATGTCGCGCGACATCCGCAGCGCGCTGCCGAACAGCGTGCGCGTCACCAGCGCCGGGACGGTGAGCGCGCTCGAGCTGCTCGCGACCGCGGACGGCGCGCGCTACCAGGACAACGGTCCGGTGGCGAATCCCGCCTTGGTGCTCGATTTCACGGCGCCCGACGGCGCGTTCGCGACCACCGTGCCCTTCACGCAGCTGACGCTGCCCTTCACCTCCAAAACCAGCTACCTCTCGATCTACAACGTCGGCGTTCCCGGCGCCAACGCCTACGACATGACCAACGTGATCACCCCCGCCGGCTCGACCATCACGGTGTCCGCGGGCGCGGCCGCCAACCAGGAT